>Ga0099793_10000522_pt1 | contig 10503 bp, 12 predicted proteins | sample Rivendell_Oct201_9_FD_77319 | JGI IMG/M metagenome (GOLD analysis project Ga0099793, IMG submission 77319) | Vadose zone soil and rhizosphere microbial communities from the Eel River Critical Zone Observatory, Northern California to study diel... | ecosystem: Environmental > Terrestrial > Soil...
GCCATAGGCTCTTCGATTGCCTAGATTGAGACCGAGTACAAATGCCAACGCGCTTGGACTCCTTTCAGTGAGTGGGTCCCCTTGTCCTCGAATTTGATGTTCGAACCTGATACCAAGTCTTTGACTGTACTCGACACAAGGACCTCGTTATCTTTCGCCATGGCGGCGACGCGTGCGGTTATGTGAACTGCAACGCCGACGATGTCGTTCCCGACTAGCTCACATTCACCAGTGTGCAGACCCGCCCTGACAGTGATGCCGAGGTTCTTGATTGAAGATACTATTTCGAGGGCACACCGTATTGCCCGACCTGGACCGTCAAAGACGGCAAGAAAACCGTCGCCCGTCGTCTTGATTTCTCGGCCTCTGAACTTTGAAAGCTCTTTCCGGATCACTTCCTGGTGCGTGACGAGTAAGTTCTTCCATCGACCGTCCCCTAGCTGGCTCGCGGTACGAGTCGAGTCGACGATGTCAGTGAAGAGTATTGTCGAGAGAACGCGGTCAACCTGGGCTACTTGGCGGACGCCGGTCACGAACTCCTCGATTTGATCAACAATCTGGTCAGACTCGCCCGCTGTCGGCAAATGATCGTCGCCTGGCAATTCTACGAACTTTGCTCCCGGAACGTTCTTCGCCAAGTAGCGACCGTTCTCGATGTTCACGTCCTTGTCGCCTCTCTTATGGATCACGAGAGTGGGGACATGAATTGTGGGAAGAACGTTCCTTATGTCGATGTAAGTGTTCATCCTCGCCAATGCGACTGCTGCGGCTGGACTCACACTGAGCCTGCCATAGGCCGCGAACCATTTCTTGAAGCTCTCTTCACCTGCTCGAGAAGGAGCTAGGCTCTCGAGTTCGACATCACCTCCCCATCCTCGCTCCAGTGAGTCTATCCATTCCTCCCTTTGCTTGAGAGTAGGAGCCCATGGATAGTCTGGAGCCGAAATTCGACGAGCGAAGGCACCATACAGAATCAGATGGGACACTTTCTCAGGATAGGTTGCAGCGAATAACGCGCTCATGGATCCACCTTCACTCATTCCGAAGATCGCCGCTCGTCTGATGCCAACAGCATCCATGACGACGCGTACATCGTCCATTCTCTGTTCCAGAGTGGGCATCCCGACATCACGGTCGGACAAGCCTGTTCCTCTCTTGTCAAACCAGGTTACTCTGCAAAATGAAGCCAGTCTTGTTAGGAACTGGGCGAATGCTGGTTCCTCCCATGCGTATTCTATGTGCGAAGCCCAGCCAGGGATGATGACCAGGTCAGACTCTCCCCTCCCAAACGCCTGATAGGCGATGTGTACATCGCCAGTCTTTGCGTACCGCGTTTCTGGTGGAGACAACCAACGCGGCCTAAACGCGTATCTGCATAAGAGGCTTAGCCGGAGCGGTCCAGTCTTCGTCAATGCGCGCATGGTTCCATCCAGGACGTATTCGCCAAGGACGCAACATGGGTCGTAGTCTCAGAAGTGTTGCGAAATCGGTGGAGGCTTGAGAGGTTTTCGTCGTACTATACGACAGATACTTGGGTTACCTGCAGATCCTTCTGAACGCAATTTTCGCACCTTAGAAACGGAGGGCCTTCCATTTATCCAAGAATTCTACAGCGTCATCGAGTCGCGGTGCGGAAGATTTTTTTCTCCGTTCCCATACGAGCCCCGGCCAGACCCCGTGCGTACCAGAGCATGATAGGTGTACTTCTCGGCTGCCTCCCTTAGTTGCTCTAGTTCGAAGCTCATTCAGGTTCTCATGTGTACATCGATAGTAACTATAGGGTAGCTCGGGATTGTCTCTTGTCTTTGATGTACTTCGCCATGATCACGGATGAAAACGCGGCGTAAGCGATCGCCCAACCGATTATTGACAAGACGCCCTTGATCACGAACGCAGCGAAGAATAGCAAAGGAGCCATGACTGCGATCATTATGATCAAGTTTCTAATTAATCGACGGACCTCAGCGCTGGTCTGGTTCCTAGAGCCCCTCGCTTCGATGAAACCATGCCCAGTATTGACCACCGCTAATACAACGATAGCTAGAAAACTCAGCCAGAAGTAGTACAGAGCGACGAGGAAGATAAGAACGGTTCCGACGGAAAGACTGATTACCATTTCTAGCCAGTTCCTCACTTCCAAGTGCACCATTCGGCGACGCCTGAACAGCATCACTACTGGCACAACAAAAATCGACAGATTGAGCGCCATTGCGAGGCCGACGAGGATGCTGTAGTTTGAAAGGACTAGAATGCCCGCGAAGAACCCGATTCCAGATCCAACTCTGAGACCTAGTAACCCCCAATTCAATGATGGACCGCTATCTTCACTCAGTAGTCGTATCTACTAATCAACTAGACTGAGGACTTGAGGAAGAACTCTGAAATTGAGGCTAAAATCACCGACCACGGACCACTTTTCGCATCACCATCACCCGTTTGCTTGTGACGAAGGAACCGTGTGGACGGAATCCTAGGTCTAGATACATTGAGTCGGTTCCACCCCCAAATGAATGAGTTCGAGTATTTTTTCCCTTGGGAAATGGCGATTGGATATCCGTCGACCGTTCCGCCTCCTTTGACCTTGATGAGGCGGAGTGCGCCTTCCAGCGCGGCCTTCGCAACTCTTTCGCGTCTATGGTCGAGGTCGACGACGAGGCATGTAGTCCTCCAGTCTGGAGGATCGACGCCCATCGTGTCATACGCCTCATCCGACCCGGAGTTCGACAACGGGTCCGAACTGACACCACCCTACGACATCGGGCCCATCGTAGACTAGAGCTGCGTGGGACCGGTTCGCTCGCGCTGGTATGATACGTAGCTCTCCGGGTCGGGGCGTAGTTTGTATGTGTTTCTGACTATTGCTTGATCCCAGAGCATGACAGTTTCGGGGAGGAAGAAGTGGAGTGGTTTCCCAGATGTGGTTGGTGGAGTCCCCGGTCTAGTTCTGATCAGGAAAGAAGTTAGGCTTGGACTACAAGGTCGCCGGCCATAGAGGGCCCGTGGAAATCGCAGGTGTAGTGGAATATGCCTGCTGTGTTGGCGATGACGGTTACGTTTGCAGTGCTTATTTTGGTGTTTGTCATTGCGGGAAGGATGACGTCTTCCGTGTATGGCGATCCCATCGTGAACGAGTGAGCCTGGTCTGTTGGGTTGTAGAAGTGGATGATGAGCGTGTCCCCTCTGTTTACCGTGATCGTCATGGCTGAGAAGCCGTAGTCGGCTTTGAGCCCTGTCGTGTTCCCTGCGGGGAATCCCTGGTCGACCGCGAACATGTAGAAGTTGCGGGTCTGCGGTGCTGGAGCAGGGTGTAGGGCGTAGCTTACACCTAGTCCGGTGACTCCCGCGACTGCTACAGAGAGAAGTACTGCGGCTATGATCGTGTTGCGCGGAGTCCAGGCCACCATGGTGCTACTGCTTGTGGACTCGCTTTAAAAGCTTTTACTTGTGTAGAATGTTTGATGATAATCACTGCTAACAGCGTTCGCATCAGGCGAGATGCGGCTAAGAAACTGGTTTCGTCTTCTTGTTCAACCCCGTGCGTGCCAGCGTCATGATAGGAGTACCTCTCGGCTGCCTCTCGCAGTTGATCCAGTTCGAAGCTCACTTTGGAGTTCATAATGAGCCCTCTGCGGGCAGGCCTCTCCCGTCGACGTGAACTCCGTTACGGTTTTGGTATTGGATTCCTTCTTTCGTTTCTGCTTCGTGGGAGAAGGATTCTTGCGGCGTTCCCGACTCAAGGGGCCGGCGCCGGCGGTCTGGGCATCGACGGCTTCGCGTGCCTCGGTTGGTACCGATAAATGAGGTATGCCAGGATCGCAACATAGAGAATCACGCCGCCGACCACCGCCAGTACGACCGATCCTATTTGGCCGAGCGGACCGCCTGGCGAGACATATCCGAGCAACGCCGACAGCACAATTGTGGCGACCAATCCCAGAATGACTTGGATCCGGCCCGGCCTTCGCTTGTAGAATGCGAGCGAAATGATGCCGGGGGCGAACATGGGCACGGCGAGAACCTCGCTCGGTATAAGGAGTTGGCTCGCTTGCATACGTCAATTGTATATTCTCTCCGCCCTGTCCTGTCCGGTGGTTGCAGATGATGTTCGATCTTGTCGTCTTGGGGTCTGGGTCCGCGGCGTTCGCTGCTGTTCTAAAGGCGACGGACCATGGAGCGAAGACAGCCATGATAGAGAGAGGAACTATTGGCGGAACATGCGTCAACGTCGGCTGCGTTCCTAGCAAGAACCTTCTCCGTGCAGGAGAGCTTCGATACTATGACAGTAATCGCGATTTTCCAGGGATCATTCCTGGAAGAACAGCGCTTCAGTTCAATAGAATCATAGAGCAGAAGAATCAGATCGTTAGAGGACTTCGGAAGGAAAAGTACTCTGATGTTCTGAAATCTCTGCGCTCAACCAAACTCTTTCGCGGGGATGCGAGGTTCGTCTCCGAGACCCGCGTAAAGGTGGACGGGATCAATGTTGATGGTAGAAAGTTCATCGTAGCGACCGGATCATCGCCCAGGATACCGAACATGCCCGGCATTGGGAGTTTAGACTATTTGACGAATGTCGAGGCTCTCAGCCTCAAGAAGAGACCGGCCACGATGATCGTGCTAGGCGGCCGAGCCCTGGGCCTCGAGTTCGCGCAGATGTACTCCCACATGGGAACCCATGTCACCCTCCTACAACGAAGCGATAGAATCATTCCTGAAGAAGAGCCAGCAATCTCCGATGCTCTACGAGTGTACTTGGAGGCTGAAGGAGTCACGATCAAGACGGGAGTACAAGTCAAACGGGTCTACGAGACTCAAGGCAAGAGGGTCGTAGCCGGTACAGTCAAGGGTAGAGAGTTCGAAGTCAGAGGCGATGAGCTACTCTTGGCTACGGGACGAGACCCCAACACGGACAGTCTAGGCTTGGATACTGCGCGGGTCAAACTCAGGGAGAACGGCGCGGTAAGAGTCAACCGAGAGATGCATACGACTGCACCGCACGTGTGGGCTGCCGGAGACGTCATCGGCGAACCGATGCTAGAAACTATCGCGGCCAAGGAAGGAGCAGTGGCCGCGGAGAACGCTCTCCTTGGAACACATCGGAAGATAGACTTCTTACCAGTTCCCAGAGCAATATTCACGTCACCACAAGTAGCAACGGTGGGCCTCACCGAAAAGGGAGCACATGATCACGGTATCGAATGCGCGTGCAGAACCATACCAATGACAAAAGTTCCAAAGGCCGTCGTAGTTCGCGATACGAGAGGCTTGATCAAGATGGTCGTGAACGCTTTGACCGGAAGGATACTAGGGGTCCATATTCTTGCAGACAACGCAGCTGACATAATCCATGAAGCAGTTCTAGCAGTCAAGTATAGGCTTACAATCGACGACATCATCGACACCGTGCACGTATTCCCGACCTTGACCGAATCGATCAAGCTTGTCGCGACCTCCTTCCGAAAGGACATAGACCAGCTCAGCTGCTGCGCGGAGTAACCTAGAGCCCGAGGTGTTGAAATCAATGTCCCAGCCCAGTCCCGCGAGACTCGTCGGGTTCTCCGCCACGCCTACCTTCTACCGTATCGTTCTAGCGGAGATGGGAGAGGTCTACCTCAAGTGTGGCGCGGACATACTCATTAACGGGTTGAAAACTAACCTTGAGGCTGAAGCTCGATGCCCCGTCTGCGGGGCTATCACTAGTTTCCGCCTCGCCGAGAAACTAATCGAAGACCTAACCCCGAGAGACCCGACCCTTCACGTGGTCGAATTCGAAATGGAACCGGGACACTTGCGCGTCGAATGCAAATCTACCCATATTTTCGACAAGAAAGAGTGTCTCAGTAAGTGGCGGTCAACTTATTCTGGAAAACCTGGTCGGATAATGTCGTTACCCGAATACATGGTTTCTTTGAACCAAAGGCCACCGAGAAAAGTATCACCCGCATGATCCTTATTCTCAGCTGCTTCCTGCAGCTGCTCCAGTTCGAAGCTCATTCTCCGTACCCCTGTCAACATCAATGACATCTTCGCCATAACGGTCTCGCTCGGGACCCCGCGGAACCCTAGCACCGCGCGGATTCTGTCTTTTTAGCTCACGAATGGAGACACGTTTCCGTTTTGAATGCCAGCAAGATTAAGCGGAAAAGTCGCCCTAGTCACTGGTGCGAGTCGTGGTATCGGTAAGGGTGTCGCGCTCGGTCTAGGCGAGGAAGGATGTACAGTCTATGTGACGGGGAAGACGTTCCGGAACGGAGATAGCAACCGGCCTGGTTCAGTTACTGCGACCGCGGAGGAAGTGTCTAAGATTGGAGGGCGAGGTATAGCAGTGGTATGTGATCACCATCAGGACTCGCAAACAGAGGCAGTCTTCCAGCGTGTACAGAAGGAACAAAATCGTTTGGATATTCTAGTCAATAATGCGACCTCGTATTCTACGGATATCGGGCCTCCGGAGGATCACCCCTTCTGGGAATCGGCTCTTCAGGACTGGGATGAGATGAACGCGGTGGGACTTCGATCGCACTATGTAGCGAGCATGTTTGCTGCGCGAATGATGATCCCTCAACGCGGAGGCTTGATCGTAAACATCTCTTCAATTGGCGCGATAAAATACACTGGCTCCGTGTCCTACAACGTGGTCAAGGCGGGCGTGGACATGTTGACCGTGGGAACGGCGGAAGAACTGCGAACCCAAAACATCGCGGTCGTGTCGCTCTGGCCACGACTAACCAAGACCGAAGGAGTACTAGCACACCCTGACCTCTTCCCCGACTTGAGCAAAGCATGGTCACCAATATTCAACGGTCGAGCAGTAGTAGCCTTGGCCTCGGATCCAAAGATCATGGAGAGAACAGGCCGAGCTTTCAAGGCCGACATCCTTGCGGAAGAATACGGCTTCCAGGATATCGACGGAAGACGTCCAATCAAGGAAGCCGTCAAGCCTCCTACCTAGCAAACCCTCCTCGACTGAGCCTATCACGCTGGGAGCGCATCTTCACCAAATGCAATTCTGCCCAACGCCTAGTGTCAGCATGACTTCGGTCCATGAAGGGTCGTCGTCGATTGCTTCTCTAATTCTTTCAGGAACTTTTCTTTGGCATGTGGAACCAACAGAAAGTAGGCGAGAGTCATCCGGAAGAGAGAAGATCTTCTCAAACCTTTGATCTCTCGTCTCTTAACCGCGCCGGAAAAACAGCCCAGAAACAGTTCATGAGACAGAACTTCGTGCCTGATTTCGTTTAGGGCCTGAACTATGTTCTCATTCGACATCTGTGTCAAGGCTTACCCGGGATTAAGAAAGAGTGTTTTTCCAAGATAACCCTTCGCCTCGATCATTCTGGGCTGCTCTCGCAGCTGCTCCAGTTCGAAGCTCATTCTGAGCGCCCTCGTTTGACTCGACGATTGAGACCGTTTAGGAGCGTCGGAAGGATCTGAAAGGTCCAGAGAATGGTGAAATAGCTGGATCTTTCTATATCGCTAGCTATCCGCCTGAACCATTTGCGTGGCAATCTTCATATCAACCATTTCTTGCGGCTAGACTCGTGATTTTTTCAATTTTCACTGGGATAATGGGTCGAAAGAGAGTTTTCACGGTACTCCTCGCGTTTTTGATGATCGGGTCCAGCCTCTTGATCTTCAGCCCAGAAGTTAGGGCTGGAAGCCAGGTCTCTCACAAAGCCATCATTATCAACGGAGATTCTGACTTCAACAGTACCAACGGAGTGATGGGTGGCACCGGCAGCGCATCTGACCCGTTCATCATCTCAGGATGGAGCATCGAGTACCAGATTGGTCCTGCGCAGATCAGCATCAGCAATACACGATCCTACTTTGTCGTACGTAACGTCACTGCTTACAGCCGAGGCAATGGGATCATTCTCTCCAACGTTACCAACGGCCGGCTGCAGAATCTAGAATCCGACGGCGCTATCTACGGCTCCGGCGTCGGAATTGTCGTTACTCGTTCGAATAACATCTGGATCACGAGCGTACAGGTTTCCAGTGGCGGTACACCGAACGAGGGTGGTGGAGGACCCGGAATCATCATCCGATTCTCATCCAACATACTGATCGCAAACAACACCATTCCAGCCAATCTCGGCTCTGACCTGACTGTTAGCTCGTCTACGAATGTGACTATTAGTGGAAATTACATCGGTAGTAGCGCGACGGGTTATGGCATGGATCTGAGCGGTGTGAACGTCACCATCTCAAAAAACGGCTTCCATAATAGCGGCTTGGTTCTCTCAGGCTCTGTCAACGTTGCCCCCGACAACACCGTCAATGGAAAGCCCCTCTATTTCTACCACGACTGCAACAACCTATCTCTCAACAACGTCCCAGTAGGCCAACTAATCATTAGCAACTGTTCGAATGTACAACTCTCAAACCTGAGCATATCAAACACAGACTTCGGAATCACCATGTATGGCGTGCATCACGCCCTCATCCAGAATGTTAGCTCTACGTCAAACTACTATGACAACCTCCTAATTGGAGGATCTACAAACGTAACGATAGAACACAGCGACTTTTCGAACGTGCCACTGAACTTCTTCTACGGACCAGGAGCGTATAGTGCTGTCAACATATCCGGATCAAACAACACTGTCGTCGATGGAAACGTCATCCAAAATGGCCAGAGAGCTCTCGCCCTAAGCTCGGATGTCAACGCTACAGTTTCCGGAAACACTTTCGCCCATGGTAACGGAATGGTTTGTCTCTTCAGCTCAACCAGCATTCGTATCTATCACAACAACTTCCTCATCGATCCAGATTATACCCGGTTCTGCCTCTCCGACACTCAACCCGGCCACTTCTGGGACAACGGGTTCCCCAGCGGGGGAAACTACTGGTCCAACTACACGGGCTCAGACCCCGACAATGATGGTATAGGAGATACGCCCCAACCAATACCGGGCGGAGTCTACCAGGACCGATATCCGCTCATCAATCCGTACCCTGCATCGATCCCTCTGACAATAGAATTCAACTGGACTCCTCTATACCCGATGACTGGGCAGACTGCTGCGTTCATTGCTAGCGCCGTGGGCGGGGTCGCGCCTTACAGTTACAGTTGGAATTTTGGTGACGGGTCGACGGGCTCGGGGAGGTCGGTGGCACATGTCTACAGCCAGGGCAGTTTCTCCATGAAGGTCCTCCTAACGGTTACAGACTCGGCCTCACCACACGCCTCCCAAACCCTACTTCACTACTTGATAGTGCACAGCCCACCTGCCGCATTGACAGCAAGCTTCAGTTCTACATCTCAGACTGGCCAGTCCTCGACGGTTGTGGTAGGACAATGGATGCGGTTTGATGCCGCTGCATCCGGGGGGACCTCGCCCTACAGCTATTCTTGGAGCTTCGGCGACGGAACCTCCTCTACAGGCCTAGAAGTGTTTCACACCTACACCTCCCCGGGGACTTTCACGGTTGCGTTGACAATCAACGACAGCGGTTCACCGCAGCAGACTGCGACAGCTCAGAAGATTATCACGGTGGCGAGTCCTCCTGCTGTTCTGACGGCCAGCTTCGTCTACAGTCCGTCCTCGCCGCAGACGGGACAGGCGATCACGTTTACTGGTACAACTGGCGGCGGGACGCCCCCGTACAGTTCGTATTGGACTTTCGGCGACGGGAGTCCCTCGGTGACTGGTTCATCTGCGACCCATACTTTCCCCGCGCCAGGCTCCTATCTGGTGACGTTTTACGCCTCGGATAGCGGATCTCAGACAGCATTCTCCCAACAGACGGTTAAAGTCACCAGCTCACAGCCATCATCCTCGACATACATTCTGGCCTGGCAGGGTTATGACTGGGACGGGGGACACGAGCAGACAGTCTATCTCAATGGCAAGCTCCTAGCATCGCTGCCTTCCACCAGTGTATCATCCAATGGTGGAACTTGGGCCTCTTTCTCGCTGAACATAACTTCCTTCGTTGTGCCGGGGTCGAATACGATCACATTCACTCATGCCGGCTGGGATTGTGCCATTGTTGATAGTGTGCGGAACCTCCAGGTGACCTACAACTTGGCGATAGTCTACACCAACTCGTCCATAGAGCCTCTGAGCTGCACGCAGAAACTGACCTATCTCTTCAACGCCAACCCGACGCCAACGCCACTCAGCTCAAGCTTCAGCTTCTCGCCACCATCTCCAAGCACATACTATACCTTCACGGCCCAGGCTAGCGGTGGATTCCGACCGTACACCTACACGTGGGATTTTGGTGACGGAAGAGGCACGTGCGTTTGCGGGTCCCAGGTACTCCACAACTATCAAACGGCAGGAACCTATACTGTCACACTCACTGTCACCGACTCCGCTTCGCCAAATCCTCAGACGGTGACTGTTTCGCATACGGTGACGGTGCCCAATCCTCCACCGCCTCCATTATCAGCCGGTTTCAGCTTCACGCCTACGAACCCGACTGCTGCCCAGACGATCACATTTACCGGGACCGCCTCTGGAGGAGTCTCACCTTACAGCTACAGCTGGA
>Ga0099793_10000523_pt1 | contig 10502 bp, 6 predicted proteins | sample Rivendell_Oct201_9_FD_77319 | JGI IMG/M metagenome (GOLD analysis project Ga0099793, IMG submission 77319) | Vadose zone soil and rhizosphere microbial communities from the Eel River Critical Zone Observatory, Northern California to study diel... | ecosystem: Environmental > Terrestrial > Soil >...
AGCTACTTCGACTCCCTGAGGATTCCAGCCCGCTTCGCATTCTCCGCGATGGCCGCCGGGTGGCTCATCTCCACCGGCTGGCTGATCTGGGGCACACTCGTGGGCGACGGCGGATATCCGCTCGGGATCGAGCCGATGTACCCCGGACTCTTTGCGAGCCTCGCGATTTGGGCCGCGGGCAGAGCCAGCATCGCCGCCCGCGGGTAAGGACGGCTTATTTCTTCTCCGATTTCTGCCGTGCCTCTTCCGCAGCCGTCCACGGCGGCACGATCCTGTTCATACGGGCATAAGCGATCGATTGCCCCAGATGTTCGTGCATATGCAGCGCCGCTTCAAAGAATACACCTCGTTCGGTCGTCTCCTGACCGAACATCTTCGCAGGCTTGTCCAGATCCGCATCGGAAGTCTTCATGACAGCCTGCCGGATGTGATCGAATGATAGCTTCAACGCTTCGAGCACTTTCTTTTTTTCCGTGACCTTTTTGAGATCCCAATCCGTGCCCTCCGGCTGCTTGACACCTACAAACGTCGGCAACAGGTAATTGGCCCCGGCAATATGCAGGTAAACTTCGCTTACCGAGCGCACTCCCTCCATCGGCCTCCAGGAATACGAGCTCTCAGGCATCGCCTGCGCAAGGTCCGTGATCTTTTTCTCGACATCGTCCATCTGGGTCAAAAACTCTCCCCGGAACCCGGCGGGCTTCGGACTATCCGCTGGGGGTTTCGGCCGCGCACACGCAGTTTGCAGGAACCAGCATGCGGCGACGGCCGCAACGATGATAAAACGCTTCTTCATACACAGTTTCCTTTCCTCGATAGTTGTGTTTTGATGAACCACGTTGATTTATTCTGCCCGCGATCTGACTCCGACGCGATTACTTTGACTTCGGTGGGAGTACATAGTCATAGACATTGGGGTCGCCCGGTTTCCGCTTGCCTCCCCCGGTCCACTCCTTTGCCTTCCCCTCGACACTCCTGAATTCTCCGATACCGGCGCCTCCGTGATCATCCTGTGCGCCGATCAGCACGGTATAACGCCAGGACGGCTCCGGTTTTCCCACAATCTCGATCGGGAGGGCAAAGGCAATCGTCTTGGTCTCCGCGTCCCCAAGGGGATTCTTCTCATCACCCGGGGCAGGAACATATTCCGCGAGAATCTTACCCTTTGAATCCTGCACCCGAATCCCTCCCCCCACATAGATGACACTCTCGTAGGCAAACTCTCTTTTCAGAGTAAACTGTGCGTTCATACCAACCCGTGTCTCTCCCGACCCCGATTTTCCATCCTTGTCAATTGCGATTGCAGCATAGGTTAGCTGGAATCCGTATTCGGGATGCCACCCGGGATCGGACAACTCTCTGAACTTCAGGCGGAAGTAGGCGTTTTTCGCATCGGCCGAGACGGTGAAGTGCGTAATGTCGAGACTCCCAGGTTTGAGATATGGTGTGAGGGGATAGCTATAGGTAGCGGTGTCGTCTCCCGCAGGATCGGCAATGTCATAGAGCGTCTTTGCCGAAGGATCGCTGACCTTTATATCCTGAACGGTCAACATCCGGTAGGGTGGCGGACGCAACGCCTTCAGGTTCGCGCGCACCGTCGGCGTCGCGAGCAGAACCCCCGGGACCTCACGCGGATTCCACACGCGGGGGGCGATCGAGTCGCTCAAACGGGAGGTACAATCCTTGCCGATCACCACGTCAACATGCCCTCCGGGAGGGAGCTTTAGATCGCAGACGCGGGGGCGCGGGTCCGGCGGCGACAGCACAACCACATCATATGTTTTCCCGCCGGGGGGGGAGGAAAGAGAGACTTTGAAATCGCCGCCCGCTCTTTCGTAACCGACGGTGACCACACCGGTCCCGATCACCACGTCGAAGTCAGCCCGTTTGATCGCCAGGGGAAGCCGGGGCCGGAGCAGGAGTTTCGAATTGGCGGCATTCACTGCGACGCCCAGGTACGCCTGGTAGAAGCTTCGAATAAATTCCGCCAGACTCCACGCCTGCGAGAAGGCACCCGATAAGCGGGGCTCCTGCTCTCCCTGCCGCGGCGCCGCGTCCAGTAATTCTGAAAGCGTTCCCACCGCGCCGCGCTCAAGCAGCAGATGTACCATATTCTCCGTCACCGCGAAAGCAGAATCGGACAAACCATACCGCGCCGCCTCATCGATCCAGCGGCCTGCCAGCCACGGCCAGACGATCCCATTATGGTACGCCTCATCCGGCACGTAGTTCGGAGGGTAATGATGGTAGGGATGGAAATCGTCGTCAGTCTGGGAGAGTGTCGCGACGCCGTGCGGATAGACGAGCATCTTCGTTACATTTAAAAACACACGCCGCTGAAGCTGTTCATCACGAATGAGCTCGTCGCCAAAGAGCTGGTTGGGGCGAACACGGCGGTCGGGAGTCCCGTCCACATGCAGAAAATCGTAAATGAGGCCGGCGGTCGTGTCGACGAAGCGTTTGTTAAAATTCGATGAGAGAATCTCGCTGATCTGGTTCCATCTTGAATGGTTCTTATTGTCGCCCAGTTGCCCTGCGATTGAGGCTGCATCCCGGAGCTGGTCATGCCAGAGCGCCTGGATATCGTTGGCCCGGTTGCCTCGCGCCGCCCACGCTCCCTGGGGACCCACGGCGTCCATCCAGGTCTCCGCATCGCCGTGGGTCAGAAAATAATCACGGTCCACATGGTACTTGAGCGTGCCTTCGATGGATCGTTTCACCGCCGGGAAAAGCTCTCGGACAAGGTCCGTGTCGCCGGAGTAGAGAAGATACTGCCACAAGGCGCTCACGAACCTGGGCGTGCCGTCGGCGCTGTTGTACGACATCGATGAAGTCGTCACCGTGTTGGGAATCCGTCCAAATGTGGAACTCGATTGTGCAGTGTCCTGCCATTCAGAAAACGAGCGCAGGATACTTTTCGCATCGGCGAAATCCCCGGTGACAAGTGTCGCTCCCGGGAGCGAAATAAACGAATCCCTCCCCCAGTAGTCGTCAAACCAGGGCAGACCTGCGAAAATGCCCTTTTTGTTCTGATTCATGATCAGCGCATCGAGCGAGACCTTTGCCCAGCTGAGCGCCTTATCGAGCCGCGGATTGTCCGACCGGAAGTACGATCGGTTCAGCAAGCGCGCAATGCGATCGCGGCGCGGGACGACGGGATTGGTGTCCGGATAGCGGTCGATGATTGATAACGCGAGGCGCGAGGCGGCCCGGTTGGAGTTACCCGCCGTGATGACGACCGTGTAATGAACGCTCCTGATCCCCGACCTCAGCGCAGCCGGCGAATAGTGGGTCCCGTACTGCTTGCCTTCATAGAATGCAAGGGCGTATCCGGTTTGAGGCTCCAGCGTGAGTGAAATCCAGCCGGGATATTGCGTTTGGGCAGGACTCGTCCCGTAATCCTTCCGGCCTATCGATAGAATCCCGCCGCTTGCGTCCAGAGTGAAGTCCTCCTGCCGTCGCAGATCGCTAAAGAGCGGCCGGATCGCGATGTCGCTCCCCGTTACGCTGTCGAGCTCCACCAGAATTGCATTCACTCCATCCAACAGCGTTACCGTTTCCCGGACTCCGTTCGCATATTCGCGCACGAGTTGATGCGGGTAGACCAGCGCGCGCACGACATCCGACCGGCGCAGCTCGACACCGCCGATCTCGAGGGCGTAATCCTCCATGACCTCCCTGGACATGACGCGCCAGCCTTGCCAGGCAGATCGATGTTCCCCGTTCGTTTCTGTGTAGAAAACACCGGCTTCCTTGTTCGTGTAGGCGACCTCGCGGGAATTTCCCTTCACTTCGATAACAAGATCCTCCGGATTGATCGGGGTTCGAGCGGCGCTGGGCCCGCCTCTGGCGGGCTCAGCGCTATAGGCGGGCGGGCCGTAGATAAAAAGTGGAAGAAGAATCGAGCAGAAAAGGGCTTTCATCACAGGAAGCAAGCGATGAAAGCCGGGATAATTCACGGGCATCTATTGATAGTACGGATTTTCCGCCTCCCGATCAATGCCGCTAATCCCGCCCCGCCCGTCCCGTTACGCGGGACAAGCGGGATCACTCGCGGGGATCGAGAACAACTTTTACATAGTTGTCACGATTGAAAAAGTCTCGCGCGGCGCGGCCGAGCATCGATGATGTGAGGCGTTCGACGAGGGAATCATATCGCAAGATCGATGCAGGATCTTCTCCATTCTGGTAATAGAATTTTAAGTTCTGCAGCCAGAAGTTGTTTTGCTTCAGCGAGGTCTCTCGCTCCCGGCGCTGTGTCTCCTTCACTTTCAGAACCGTCTTCTCGTCAAATCCGGTGCGTTTGCTGCGCTCGATCTCGGCCAAGGCCGATCGAACGAGCTCCTGAACCCTCTCCGGTGCGCAGCCGAATCCGATGGTGATCGAGTACTGCGATATCGGATCGTGGCTGACCGATCCATTCACTGAGACACCGTAGGTCCCCCCCTTCTCTTCCCTCAAGATTTCCCTCAAGGTTATGCTCAGCGCATTCGTCAGGGAATTCAGCGCATATCGATTCTCCCGCGACCAGACGAAGGGCCCGTTGAAAATCAATTGAACCCGGCTCTTGGGCTCGATCCCTTTTCTGACCGATTTCTCGATCACCCCTTTCGGCGGGCGCACTCCCACGTCCCGCCAATGTTCGTTCCGATGGATCGACGGAAGGCTCGCGAGGTATCGAAGCACCAGGGGACGGATTCCGCCGGGCTTGAACGCGCCTACAAAAAGGAACGTAAAATCACCAACATCGGCGAAACGATCGCGGTAGACGGCAAATGACGACCCGAGATTCAGCTTCTCAAACAGTTTCTCTGTCCAGGGCTGCCGCCTCGGGTGATATTGCGAGAGTGTCACCTCGATCGTGTCTTCGAAGGCGGATTCGGGCCTCGAGCTCCGGTTCTCGAGGTACCCTTTGATCCTCGATTTATACGCCAGGAAAGCGGTGCTGTCGGTGCGAGGTGCGGTCACGTAGAGATAAATCAATTGAAACATGGTCTCCAGATCCTGCGGCGTCCCGCTCCCCGAGAAGCCTTCCTCGAGCTCCGCAATGTAGGGTGAGACGGAGACCAGCTTCCCTGCGAGCATTTTTTGGAGCGTGATGGCGTCATACCCGTCAAGGCCCCCCTCTTCGACAACCGAGGCGGCGGTGATCGCCGGAATATACTCGCTGTCCGGTACAAGCGAGGAGCCGCCGGGACTATATGCCGTAAAAAGGATCTCATCATTCTTGAAATCGGTCGGTTTCATAATGACTTTAACGCCGTTCGAGAGCCGCCACTCGGTCACGCCGATAGCGGATAACTCCTTCTCTTCAACAACGGTGCCCGCCGCCGGTTCGGCGCTCAAGAGAGCACTCGTTGAAAGCGTGTCGATATACGGACGAAGCTGTTTCCGCGCGACCGAGTCAAACGCGGCACGAATCTCTTCGGGGGCCGGGGTGATAGTACCCGCCTTCCTGGGCGCGTTCACCAGAATCACCCTGTTGCGGTCGCTCATCCACTGTGCGGCGAGCCGGTTGACCTCCGGGAGGGTGACCGTCGGGAGGTATTTTTTGTATAATTCGAATTCGTAGGCGATTCCCGGGATCGGTTCCCGCTCGAGATAGTGGCGGATGAGTTCCGCCGCGAAGTTGTCCGATTCAGTCTTGTCGCGCTCATTATACGCTTGCTCTATAATTCTGCGAAATTCCTTTTTCCGTCTATCCAGTTCCGGCTGCGTGAACCCGAACAGCCTCACGCGCTGGGCCTCGGTGAGCGCTGCGCCTATGCCGCGGAGAATCCCGTTGTCTTTAACACCGACTTCTATAGAATAAGCGCCCTTCGTTCTGACCAGATTGCCCTTGGAGGATGAGGCGAAGAGGAAGGGTGGATCCCCCCTTTTTGTCAGCTCAGCGAGCCGTTCGTTGAGCATGCCGTTGTAAAGCGCTTCAACGATCGAGCGCCGGTAGGCGGCTTCCGTGGTCTCAGCCTCGACCTCCTTGAGGTAGTTGATCCCGACGGTCGAAAGGGTCGCCTCGGAATCGGTCGCAATCGCAAAGAGCGTCTCATCATGATCGGGGACCGGGTAAAACCGTCGAATCTCGGGGCGGTGCGGGAGCTCGACATTTGAGAAATGCCGCCGGATCAACTCTTCGATCCTGGTTCGGTCGAAATCACCGACGGCGATCACCGCCATGAGATCCGGACGATACCATGTCCGGTAAAATCGGCGCAGCGTTTCGTGCCGGAAGTTATCGAGAATGGATTTCTCGCCGATGGGCAGGCGTTCCGCATAGCGCGAATTTTTAAAAAGCAGAGGGAACTGTTTGTCCCTCATCCTTGCGCCGGCTCCCCTGCCGATTCTCCATTCCTCGATGACAACGTTGCGCTCCTTGTCGATTTGATCATCATCGAAACTGATCGCGTGGGCCCAATCCTCCAGGATCTCGAACGACTTTTCTACGATGGAAGGGGTGTCCGTCGGAATCTGGAGCATGTAGACGGTCTCGTCGAAACTCGTATAGGCGTTCAGATCGGGGCCGAAGCGCATGCCGACCGACTCGAGGTAGTTGACGAGTTCCTGCTTTTTGAAATGGGCCGTCCCGTCAAATGCCATGTGCTCGACGACGTGGGCGAGCCCCCGCTGATCGTCATCCTCGAGGATTGAGCCCGCGTTAACCACAAGCCTCAGCTCCGCGCGCTTCTCGGGTTTTCGGTTCGTGCGTATGTAGTAGGTGAGGCCATTATTGAGCGCGCCGGAGATGACCGCCGTGTCAATTGGAATCGGTTTGAGTAGGTCAGGCGAGGTGGCAGACGAATCCTGCGGCGGCTTCGGTAATGCGGCGAGGGGTAGAAAAAAGATCAGGATCGGAAGAACAAATAAACGCTTCAGGTTGGACTACTCACCCCCCGATGAACCGCTCTGGACTGCCCGACCTGTCCGCTTATCGATAACCATCTTCTTATATTTCTCGGTGCACTCCGGGCAGATGCCGTGGCTGAAATCGACATCGGTGTGATCGTGCAGATAGGCCTCGACTTCCAGCCAGTATCCCTTGTCATCCCGGATTCGCTTGCACCATGAGCAGATCGGCAGGAGGCCTTTGAGAGATTTCACCTGCGCGAGGGCGCCTTGAAGCTCTTGAATGAGCTTTTCCTGCGCCGCCTGCGCCTGCCTGCGGTCGGTGACGTCGCGGGCAATCGAGAGAACCACCGATTCCCCCTTCAGGTTGAAGATCCGCGTGTTGATCTCGAAGGGAATTATTGCTCCAAGCTTTGAGATCAGGGTTGTTTCAAACGTGAAGCTTCCGCTCTCGCCCCTGTTGCGCAGGATCTTCGTGAGCTCGTCCATCCCTTCCTTGGTCTCGATGCTTCCGCGGGGCATCTCGAGAAGTTCATTTCGCTCGTATCCGAGAATGCGGCAGGTTGTATCGTTTACTTCCAAAATGCGGCCGGGTTTGAAATCCTTCGTCAGCTGATACAGGAAAACGGCATCGTTCAGGTTATTGAATAATTCACGAAACTTCCTTTCATTCTCGCGAAGGGCTTCCTCCATCAGGCCTCGCTTCGCCCGGCCCTCCGCCTCCCGCACCGCCCGGCGGACCACGGGGATGAGCCTGGACAAACGATGCTTCAGGACGTAATCGGTTGCCCCCTGCTTGAGCGTCTCGATGGCGAACTCTTCGCCGATCGTCCCGGAGACGACGATGACAGGGACGTGGGGGCAGCGTTTCTGGCAAATGTCGAGAGCGGCCATGCCTCCGAACGACGGAACGGAGTAGTCTGCGAGGACGAGGTCGGGACTGAACTCATCCAGCTCGCGCAGGAATTCCTCCTTCGTGTCTACGCGCCTCGCCGTAAATTCGATTGACCCCCGCCGCAGCGTACTCTCCTCCAGCTCGGCGTCACTGGGATCATCTTCCAGTATCAGAATTCGAAGTTTGTTTTCCAACGACTCCCTGAAAAATACTTCTTGAGCGGCATCCAGTAATAATCGATCCATGCCTTGCGATAATTGTCGGCCTGTGTCGAAGGAACGTTTTTCTGTATCATCGTCACCTCCGTGCCCCGGCCTTTGACCTTAAATTTGAATTCAAGAAGGGAGGGTTTGCACCCGCTCGGCCATTCCGTCGTCTTCCATTCCTGCACGATCCGGCTGCCGTTTTCAAGCTTTAGGTTTTTCCCCGAAATATAGCCGTCCCATGCGGTAAACCGGCCGCCGACCCGGCGCTCGCATGTCGCGCGGGCGCCCGTAAACGCCGAGTGCTTTTGCTCATTCAGGAGCGCGTCATAGATCTCGACGGGCTTTGCGGGTATAAACTCCTTCTGCTTGATCGTTGTGGTCTTGAGCGCCGGCTTCTTCGCCCGCGAAGTCCTTGTTGATTTTTCCCTGGTCGGCTTCATTGCGGACCTCCTTTTTTGCGTGTCGATGTACTGACTCGCCTCGCTCTTGTCGTGAGCTCCTCCATGGCTGATCACGAATATAACGAGTTTTGTTTCAATGTCAAGCGAACTTTTGTCGGCAGTCACCGGAAGATGCCGGGATTCGCATTTTGGGAACTTTCCGGTACGATGCATCAAATCCGGTCAAAAAAGCCATTTTTCAAAATCGCGCCTATTCACTTCTGAGGGAGATCGGGGGCAGGTAGCTCCCTTCCAACTCGCGAGTCCACCACTCCCCGGTTTTGCGCCTGGTTGCACCGTCGGTGAAGTGATACACGTACAATTCGGCCCGAATATATTTGGGTCTCCTCCCATCGAACGGATTGCCGTCGAGAAGGCCGGATACCTGCGGCGACCCCTGCAAAAGGCGAACGCAAAGGTTGACAAACCACCGGTTTTCTGCGTATGTTCCCAGCGCCGCGAACCACATCTGCCAATCCAGCCGCGGTTGGTGCGGCTCAACCCACGGGGGCGGGCGGCGGAGATCGCCCGGTTTATATCTGAACTCGTATTCCTTCCATTTCGATCCGTCGTCGCTTCCTTCGACGACGATCTCGAGCCGCGGCCGGGTCATGACGGCGAACAGCCCATAGCGGTTGACCAGATGGAACGGGGCCAGCCAGCGCGAAATCGCGTCTGCAGGGCCCCGGCCGAGCAAAAGCTGGTACCATTGAATAAGGTTGAGAAAGATGATGAGAACCGCGAGAGCGGTCATGGTTCTCCCCGGTGGGCGCTTCGTCGTGCGGAGTTGCTCCCGAATCCTCCCCGGCACTAGCGACTTCAACGCCGCGTCGTCGAGCAGCGTGAGGCAGAGAGCGAGCGTAAGAAAATTGAAGAATGTGTAATTCCCCGTGAGCATGATGAGCACCATGAATGCCGAAACCGCCCCGCAGGCAATGAGACGCAGTCTTCGGGGGCCGAAGAAAAGAAACGGGACGGCCAGCTCGATTATAAACATGACCGTGCACGAGATTTCTTGAAACCAGAGGGGCAGCTGGTGGGCATACCAGGCTGCGGGGGTCGGGAGCGGCTGAGTCTCATAATGAAACGTGAGCGTCGCGAGGCTTCTCCACGATTCGTCGCCCGAAGCAAGTTTGACATAGCCGGAGAAAAACATCAGCCGGAACAAGAGCAGGCGGAAAAGCAGGATCACCGTCGCGGAGGGAGCGGGCGGCGCAGAGAGTCTCGGAAGGAATCGCGATGGGGCGAAAAAGATCGCCAGGAAGCCGGTCTCGAGGAGCAGGATGTCCCACTGGAAAGAGAGAAATTCCTGGCCCGCGACGACGAGCGACAGATACAGCAGCCACGACAGGGCGAGCATCGGAGACTGCGCAACTCCCGCGGTGACGAGAAGCGCCGCCGCCGCTCCGCCCCAGCAAAGCGTCTGGAGAACCGCATCCCCTGCCCCCAGCAAACCGAGACTCGGAAAGCGCCACACGGCGCCTGCCCCGTAAGATGCGCGGGCAGCCCGGAAGAATTGCTGAGCTGGAAGAATTCCTTGCTCGCCGATCAGGCCTATAATTTGAAAACCGAGGGAGAGAAAGGCTACGCCGTAGATGAGTCCGAGGAGCCGAAGGAAGATCCAGCGGACGGCATCGTAGGTGGGGGGTTCGGGTTCATTCATCCGGGCCGCCGCGGGCGGGAGCGTGCGAAATCGTGAGGGCCAACCCGGGAAGGGGCTCCTCAAGGGAGCTCGGCGACAAGTTCTCTCGCCATGCCCAGTATTTTATCGGGATACAGAACACCGCCCGACATGAAGCGTCGATCCTCCCAGATGATCTCGCCGTTCCTTGCATCGATCACAAAAAACAGCATCGAGAGCTGGGAGACCGACTGCAGGCCGATGATTCCGCCCGTCACACTTCCGTTGGCGGTTTGTTTTCCAACTCCCATGCTCACGGGCTCATTGAATCCTCCGGCGAGCACGATTGCAATCATCTCGCAATCGATCCGTTTCCCGATCGGCATCGCCTCCGGAATCACGAACGACACGTCGCGACGCTTCTCCGGGAGATTTATTAAAGATGAATAAACGTGGGCCAGGTGCTCGAGAATCGTGTCGGGAAGGAATAAGGAGTCAAT
>Ga0099793_10000524_pt1 | contig 10501 bp, 14 predicted proteins | sample Rivendell_Oct201_9_FD_77319 | JGI IMG/M metagenome (GOLD analysis project Ga0099793, IMG submission 77319) | Vadose zone soil and rhizosphere microbial communities from the Eel River Critical Zone Observatory, Northern California to study diel... | ecosystem: Environmental > Terrestrial > Soil...
CGGGCCGAAAGAAACAGAACGGTCATATCCTGGACCGCGCCGGCGAGCACGACGCCGACCAGAATCCAAAGCGTTCCGGGCAGATAGCCCATCTGGGCGGCGAGCACCGGTCCAACCAGCGGCCCGGCACCGGCGATCGCGGCGAAGTGGTGGCCGAACAGCACGTAGCGGTTGGTCGGAACGTAGTCCAGCCCGTCGTTGCGGCTAAAGGCGGGGGTCTGCCGCGTGGCATCGACGCCCAGCGCCTTGTAGGCAATGAAGCGCGCATAAAAGCGATAGGCGACCAGGTAAATGCACACCGCGGCTACGACCAGCCAGGCCGCGTTGACCGGTTCGCCGCGCGTCAGCGCGACGACTCCGAACGACACGGCGCCCAGTGCGGCCACGCCCGCCCAGAGCAGCTTGCCTCCGATTCCCATCGGGACACTTGCAGCACTCATAGCGATCTCCTTCTGTCTCCCAGATTTTCTTTGACGAACCGTGTACGGCCAGTATAGGTCGCCCGCGCAATGCGCGATGACGCCGTGCAACAACGGTTCAGAGCGGCAGGCTTACTTGACGCGCTTCAGGCGCGGCCGCTGGCCCGGCGCCGGGGCGCGCGGAGGTCGCGTCGGCGGGCCGCCGATTTCGGCCGGGCGGCCCGGAGCGCTGGAGGCCAGCTCGAGCGAGCCCGCGCGCGGCGCGGGCGCCTCCGGCACGATGCTGTCGGGCGCGCTGATCGGTACCGAGCGAGCCGGCTCGAACGCCATGCCCTGGCCGTTTTCCTTGGCGTAGACCGCGATCACCCGCTCGATCGGAACGTATACGTCGCGCGCCACGCCCCCGAACCGTGCCTGGAACTCGATCGCCTCGTTGCCAAGCGTCAGCCGGTTGGTCGCCAGCGCCGACACGTTCAGCACGATCTCGCCGTTTTTCACGTGCTCGGGCGGCACCTTTACGCCCTCGCCCGCCGCCACCGCGATATAAGGCGTGAAGCCGCTATCGTTGCACCATTCGTAGATGGCGCGGATCAAGTACGGCTTGGTCGACAGGTCGGGCATACGGACGCGCCGATTGTCGCACGTTCAGCGACGCATCACCTTCTCGCTCGGCGTCAGTGCCTCGATGTAGGCCGGGCGGCTGAAGATGCGCTCGGCGTACTTCATCAGCGGCGCAGCGCTCTTGGGCAGATCGATGCCGTAGTGGTCCAGGCGCCACAGCAGCGGCGCGATCGCGACGTCCAGCATCGAGAACTCGTCGCCCAGCATGTATTTGCTCTTGAGCAGGATCGGGGCCAACTGGGTCAGGCGGTCCCGGATCAGCAGCTTCCCCTTCTCGATCGCCTTCTGGTTGTTCGTATTTTCGATGGTCTGGACGTGCACGAACAGCTCACGCTCGAAATTGAACAGGAACAGCCGCGCGCGCGCGCGCATCACGGGATCGGCCGGCATCAGCTGCGGGTGCGGGAAGCGCTCATCGATGTATTCGTTGATGATGTTCGACTCGTACAGCGTCAAGTCGCGCTCCACCAGGATCGGTACCTGACCGTACGGATTCATCACGTTGATGTCTTCCGGCTTCTTGAACAGATCGACATCCTTGATTTCGAAATCCATGCCCTTCTCGAACAGCACCAGCCGGCAGCGCTGTGAAAACGGGCAGGTCGTTCCCGAATAAAGCACCATCATCGATTTTTCCTGGGGAGACAGAGGGACGCGGGCGAACCGCGTAGTTTACTGCAGGCACGCAAGCTTCTGGAAGGCGGCGCGTCACCCTTTTCGTCCGCCCGCCGCGAACGGATATAATTTCAAGGCCTGCCCACATCGATTTCAAGGCCCACGGCGTGATTTTGCGGCCCCGGAAGCCTCGCTCCGGAGAAATTTAGCGGTCGTTCAGCCTTTCGGCGCCGATCCATCTGAAGGCGGTCATGCTGCGTCGACTCTGGCTCCTGTTCGCTCAGGCCACCACGGTAGGGCTGGGCCTGCTGTTCGTCGTGTCCACACTCCGGCCCCAATGGCTGAGCAAGGTCTCGATGAGCGCGGTCCAGCCGTCGGTCGCAGCGGCGCGGGCCGCCACGGTCGCCTCTGCCTCTGCCAACAGCAACGGCGTGCGCCAGGTCGCGATCGGCGACCCCATCCCTCGGGTGAGCGCGCTCGACTCGTACGCGGACGCCGCCAAGCAGGCGATGCCCTCGGTCGTCAGCGTCTACACCTCCAAGCAGCTCAAGCGCACGGGCAGCAGCGAGGATCCCCTGCTACGCCAGTTTTTCGGCGACCCCAACGGCCTGGAGCCGCAACGGGTCATCAGCCTGGGCTCCGGCGTTATCGCCTCGTCGGACGGCTACATCCTGACCAACAACCACGTCGTGCAAGCCGGCGACGAGATCGCGGTGGCGCTGACCGACAGCCGGCGCGTGCCGGCGCACCTGGTCGGTGCCGATCCCGACACCGATCTGGCGGTTCTTAAGGTGGACCTGCAGAACCTGCCCGCCATCACGTTTGGGCGATCCGAGACGCTGCGGGTCGGCGACGTCGTGCTGGCAATCGGCAATCCGTTCGACGTCGGGCAGACGGTCACGATGGGCATCGTGTCGGCGCTGGGGCGAACGAACCTTGGAATCAACACGCTGGAGAACTTCATCCAGACCGACGCCGCGATCAACCAGGGCAATTCCGGCGGCGCGCTGGTCGACAGCAACGGGCTGCTGATCGGAATCAACGCCGCGATCTTCTCCCGCTCCGGAGGCTCGGTCGGCATCGGTTTCGCGATCCCGACCAGCATCGTGATACATGTGATGGACCAGATCGTCCATACGGGCCGGGTCCACCATGGCTTCTTCGGGATCGAACCCTACGACATCACGCCGGAACTGGTCGATGCGATGCGCCTGAAACGCAACGAAGGCGTGGTGGTGAACGGCGTGCTGCGCAACGCGCCGGCCGGACGGGCCGGGATGGAACCGGGAGACATTCTGCTGACGATCAACGGCAGCACGGTCACCGACAGCCGATCGATGCTCAATCAAATCGCCGAACTCGAGCCGGGCACCCGCGCCGCCGTGCGCGTGCTGCGCGAGGCGCACGAAATCGACCTGGCGATTACGGTGGGCGAGCGGCCACCACCTCCGGCAGTGCGTTGAAAAGCTGCCGCAGCGGCCGAGCCTTGTAACCGGCGTCAGCCGGCTGCCGGCCCCGATTCCCTGCGGGCTTTCCGGCTGACTCCGAACAGCGCCCCCAGCAATAAGCCCAATTCGAACAGCAGACACAACGGCAGCGCTAGCAGCAGCTGCGACGTCACGTCGGGCGGCGTAAGTATCGCCGCCACCACGAACGCGCCGACGATTGCGTACGGGCGCGCGTGGCGCAGGCGCGCGAGGCTGGTGATGCCCAGCCGCACCATCAGCAGCACTGCGATCGGCACTTCGAAGGTTACGCCGAACGCGACGAACATCCGGAGCACGAAATTGAAGTAGGCGTCGATGTCGGGCGTGACGCTGACCGACTGAGGAGCGAACCGCGTCATGAACGGAAATATGACGCGGAACACGATGAAATAACAGTACGCGACGCCGCCGAAAAACATCAGTACGCTGGACACGATCACCGGAAGCGCGAGCCGCTTTTCGTGCTGGTACAGCCCCGGCGCGACGAACGCCCAGACTTGGTACAGCACGTACGGCAGCGCGATCAGCAGCGCCGCGAACAGAGTGACCTTCAACGGCACCATGAACGGCGCGATCACGCCGGTGGCGAGCAGCTTCGTGCCCTGCGGCAGCGCTTCGATCATCGGCCGCGACAGAAAGTCGAAGATCTCGCGCATGAAAGGCGACAGGGCCGCAAAAACGATCAGGATCGATGCGGCCGCCCGCACCAGGCGTTGCCGCAGCTCGATCAGATGCGACAGGAAGCCCTGCTCTTCCGGTTGCGGTTGCGCCATCTAGCGATAGATCCGCGGGCGATTCACGCGCGACCGGGGCGCGTACCGGCTCTTGCCGAATCGGCCGGACCCCGGTACCGCCATCCTGCCCCGCAACTGCTCGACCGCCTCGGTCAGATCGTTCAGCGAGGGCCCGGGGCGGGCCCTCGTCCGGAACCGATGGCTGCCCCAGCCGCCTGCCGACCACACCGGGGCGCTGTGCACCGGCGGCGTACCGGCGCCAGAGACCTCGCCCGAGGCCTGTTGCGCGGCCTCCTCCAGCGAGGAGGTGACCTGTCGAACCGAGGAGTCGATCGAGGCGGCCGCTTTCTGCGCCTCTTCCTGCAGGCGCTTCAGATCCGCCAGCTCGATTTCGCGCTGGAAATCGGCGCGGACCTGGCTCACGTAGCGCTGGGCCTTGCCCAGCATTTCGCCGAACGCGCGCGCGACGCGCGGCAGCCGCTCCGGACCCAGCACGACCAGCGCCACCGCGCCGATCATCATCAGTTCGCCCAGGCTGAAATCGAGCATCGTCGGGGTCGGGGCGGCGAATGACCGACCCGCGCTGTCCGGGCCGACCGTGCCGCAGTCGTGGAGCCGGGCGGCCTGCCGGTCCCGCGGCCTCTACGAGCCGCTCTTTTCCTTGGCCTGCACGTCGATCGTGCTGCTGGCGCGCGCGTCGCTGACCTGCTGCGGTGGCGTCTCCTCCGACTCGCTGCGCATGCCCTCCTTGAAGCCCTTGATCGCGCCACCCAGGTCCTTGCCAAGGTTTCTCAGCTTGCCGGTGCCAAACACCAGTACCACGATCAACAGAACGATCAGCCAGTGCCCAAGCGATAGTGAGCCCATAGCGCTACTCCTGCCGGGCCGCACGGCGGCCCATCAAAGGGTTCGCTTCCATGGCCGCGGACCGGCCAGAACATGCATGTGCAGGTGGAACACTTCCTGTCCGCCGCCCGGGCCATTGTTGATCACGACCCGGAAACCATTGTCAGACCCCTGCTCGCGAGCGAGCCGCGCCGCCAGCAGAAGCATTTTACCCACCAGCGCCTCGTGCTGCGGACCGGCCGTCATCAGCGACTCTACGTGTTCCTTGGGCACCAGCAGCAGGTGAATCGGGGCGGCCGGATTGATATCGTTGATCGCGATCACCTGGTCGTCCTCATAGACCCTCGGGCTGGGAATCTGTCCTCGCACGATTCGGCAGAAGACGCAGTTCTCGTCCATGAATGACCCGTTCAAGTCCGGGGTTCCGTCCGCGCCCGAAGCGCTTACCCTAAGCCCTCTCCCGGAAGCAGAGGGGCCTTGTCTCGGCCCTCCTCCGCGCCGGCGGGAGAAGGGCCGGGGCTGAGGGTGCGCGCGGCCTTCTCATCCAGTCCGGAGGTTCCGACGCGCCGTTCCAGCTCGGCCAGCACGGCCTCCGGGCGAAGACCATACAGCGCTAACGCCACGATGCAATGAAACCACAGATCGGCCACCTCGGAAACCATGCGTTCTGCGATCCCGTCCTTGGCGGCCATCACGGTTTCGGTGGCTTCTTCGCCAATTTTCTTCAGAATCGCGTCGGGCCCTGACGCAAACAGGCGCGCGACATACGAGCGCTGCGGATCGGCGCCGCGGCGCGCCTCGACCACGTCGGCCAGCCGCGCCAGCGTGTTCGCGTCGTACGAAGGCGATCGGCTCATGCTTGCTCCGTTGCGCGGGGCGGCTCGAGCACCGGATCGACCGTGACCCAGTCACCGTGCTCGAGACGCCGGTAGAAACAACTGGCACGCCCCGTATGACAGGCGATTGCGCCCTCCGGTTCGACCACGTACAGCACCACGTCGGCGTCGCAGTCGAGCCGGATCTCGCGCACCTTCTGTCGATGGCCGGATTCCTCGCCCTTGCGCCACAACCGCCCGCGCGAACGGGAAAAGTACACGGCGTAACCGCTGTGCTCGGTTTCCAGCAACGCGGCGCGGTCGGCCCACGCCACCATCAGCACGCGCCCATCGTTGGCGTCCTGCGCCACCACCGGCACCAGGTCGGACGGACCGAACTGGACTTGTTCGACCCAGCCGCCGGGGCGGGCCGCGGGAGCGGTCACTGCAGCCTCATCGGAATTCCCTGCGCCTGCATGTACTGCTTGGCCTGGCGCAGCGTGAACTCGCCGAAGTGAAACACGGAGGCAGCCAGCACCGCATCGGCCCGCCCCGCCAGCACCCCGTCGACCAGGTGCTGCAGGTTGCCCACCCCGCCGGAGGCGATCACCGGTACCGGCACCGCATCGGACACCGCGCGCGTCAGCGCGAGGTCGAACCCGGCGCGGGTGCCGTCGCGATCCATGCTGGTCAGCAGGATCTCTCCGGCTCCCAGATCGACCACCCGGCGCGCCCATTGCACCGCATCGATCCCGGTGCGCGTGCGTCCTCCGTGCGTGAAGACCTCCCAGCCCAGCTCCGGATGACCCGGCTCGCGCATGCGGGCATCGATGGCCACCACAATGCATTGGCAACCGTAGCGCCCGGCGGCCTGCTCGATCAGGCCCGGGGTCTGCACGCCGGCCGTGTTGATCGATACCTTGTCGGCCCCCGCGTTGAGCAGACGCCGCACGTCCTCGACCCGGCGCACGCCGCCTCCGACCGTCAGTGGAATGAAGACCTGACGCGCCACCGCTTCGATCACATCCGGCAGGATGTCGCGTTGATCGGAGCTCGCCGTGATATCGAGAAATGCCAGCTCGTCGGCGCCTTCGGCGTCGTAGCGCTGAGCGATCTGCACCGGATCGCCCGCATCGCGCAAATCGACGAAATTGACGCCCTTGACGACCCGCCCGGCCGTCACGTCCAGGCACGGAATGATGCGCTTAGCGAGCATCGAGGGGCTGCGGATCAGGGTCCACCAGCCTGCGCGAGCCGCCATTCATTGGGCGTCCTCGCGATCGGCCCGTTCCAGGGCGGCTCGGAAATCCAGCGTGCCCTCGTATAGCGACCGGCCGAGAACGGCCGCCTCGATTCCCTCCGACTGCACCGAGCACAGCCGCTCGATATCCTCCATCGTCGCCACGCCGCCGCTGGCGATCACCGGAATCTTCACGGCGCGCGCCAGCGCGACCGTGGCGTCCAGATTCACGCCGGTGAGCATTCCGTCGCGGCCGATGTCGGTATACAGGATCGCCTCGACCCCGTAGTCCTCGAACTTGACCGCCAGATCGAGCACGTCGTGCCCGGTCAGCTTGCTCCAGCCATCGGTCGCGACCTTGCCTTCGCGCGCGTCCAGGGCGACGATCACATGACCTCCGAACGCGCTGCAGGCATCGTGCAGGAAACCCGGGTTTTTGACCGCGGCCGTCCCGATCACGACAAAGCCGATGCCCCCGTCGATGTAGCGTTCGATCGTGTCCAGGTCGCGCAAGCCCCCGCCCAGCTGGACCGGCACCTCGGCACCGATCGCCTCGACGATGCGGCGGATCACGGCCTCGTTCACCGGCCGGCCCGAGCGCGCACCGTTCAGATCGACCACATGCAGCCTGCGGGCACCCTGGCCGACCCAGTGGCGCGCCATCGCGACCGGATCCTCGGAAAACACGGTGGCGCTGTTCATGTCGCCCTGGCGCAGCCGGACGCAGCGCCCGTCCTTGATGTCGATCGCAGGGATCAGCAACATTTGGCGGAAGCGGTGGAGCTTAAAGCGATCGGAGCATCGATCAACGGTGGTGGCACGACTCGAGGGCGCGCAGGACGACTGGGGGATGCCTCAGCAGGCGATCAGAGAAGGAAACTCAAGGATTCCAGCGAAGGAAGTTCTCGAAAATGGCAAGGCCGGCGGCGGCGCTTTTTTCCGGATGAAACTGCGTGGCAAAAATATTATCTCGCGCCACGGCGCAGGTAAAGGCTCCGCCATAATCGGCCTCACCGGCCGCCAGGCCTGGATCGGCCGGGCGCGCATAGTAGCTGTGCACAAAGTAGAAAAAACTAAGATCCGGCACGTTCTCCCACAGCGGGTGCGGCCGCACGTGCCGGACCCGGTTCCAACCCATGTGGGGAATCTTCAGCGGGCCATCGAGGCCACGCAGTCCGGGCGCAAAGCGCACCACAGCTCCGCCGATCAGGCCCAGGCCCCTGGTGTCGCCCTCCTCGGACCGGTCAAACAGCATCTGCTCGCCCACGCAGATCGCCAGCAAAGGCTTGTCCTGGGCAGCGCGCCGTACCGCGTTTTCCAGTCCCGACTCGCGCAGCGTGCGCATGCAATCAGGCATCGCCCCCTGCCCGGGAAACACCACGCGTTCGGCCGCATCGACCTCGTCCGGCCTGGATGTAACCGTGACGTCGACGCCGGGCGCCACCCGCTCGATCGCCTTGGCGACCGACAGCAGGTTACCCATGCCGTAGTCAACGACCGCGATGGTCACGATCCGGTCCGATGAGCGGCCCTGGCGCGGCGTCGCTCAGAGGCTCCCCTTGGTGCTGGGCACGGCGTCAGCCGCTTCCGGGTCCAGCTGCACCGACATCCGCAACGCGCGGGCGAACGCCTTGAAGACGGTTTCGCACTGATGGTGCGCGTTGTCGCCGCGCAGGTTGTCCACGTGGATCGTGACCTGGGCGTGATTGACAAACCCCTGGAAAAACTCGTGCACCAGGTCGACATCGAACTCGCCGATCATCGCGCGCTTGAATCCGACCTGCCAGATCAGTCCGGGGCGGCCCGAAAAATCGATCACCACGCGGCTCAGCGCCTCGTCCAGCGGCACGTAGGCATGACCAAAGCGGCGGATGCCGCGCTTGTCGCCGACCGCCTTGGCCACGGCCTGGCCCAGCGTGATGCCGACGTCTTCGACCGTGTGGTGGCCATCGATGTGCAGATCGCCTTGTGCCTCGATCGTCAGATCGAGCGCGCCGTGGCGCGCCACCTGCTCGAGCATATGGTCGAAAAAGCCGATCCCGGTGCTGATGCGCCCGCTACCCGGCCGATCCAGGTCGACCTCGACCCGGATCCGGGTCTCCTTTGTTTCGCGCACGATCTGCGCGCTGCGCGCAGACGTCTTGCGGTTCCTCTGATTCACGACAGCGCCCCCAGCGCTTGCAGGAACGCGTCGTTTTCCTGCGGCGTGCCCACCGTCACGCGCAGGCAACCGGCCAACAGCGGATGCGATCCCGAAACGTTCTTCACTAGGATACCGCGGCCGCACAGCCCGGCGAACAGCCGATCCGGCTCGCCCACCCGGAACAGGATGAAATTGGCTGCCGAGTCGAACGGCGCGACGCCGGTTAGCGCGCGCAGCGCGCTCAGCAGGCGGGCGCGCTCGGCGCGTATCACGGCTGCCTGCTGCTGCAGCACCTGAAAGTGATCCAGCAGGAAGTCGGCCGCTGCCAGCGGCAGCACGCCGACGTTGTACGGCGGGCGCAGCTTGTCGAACTCGCCGATCCACGCGGGATCGGCGCACGCATAGCCGAGGCGAAGCCCCGCCAGTCCCAGCTTGGACAGCGTGCGCAGCACGACCAGGCTGGAGCGCTCGGCCAGTTGCGGCATCCACGTGTCCTGCGCGAACGGCAGGTACGCTTCGTCGATCACGACCAGCCCCGGCGCCTGGTCCAGGATCGCCTCCAGTTCGGCCCGAGCGAAGCAATTGCCGGTCGGGTTGTTCGGATAGGCGATGAACACCAGCGCCGGCCGGTGCTGCGCGATCGCCTGCCGCATCGCCGCGCCATCGAGCCCGAAATCGGCTGTCAGCGGCACGCCGACGAAGCGGCAGCCGTCCAGACGCGCGAACACCTCGTACATCACGAAAGTCGGGGTCGGCGCCAGGACGACCGTGCCTCCCGGCGCGTCCTGCCGCGCGCAGGCCTGGATCATCAGGTGAATCAGCTCGTCGGAGCCGTTGCCCAGCATCAGCGCCTTGCCGGGGGCCAGCCCGGCCGCCTCGGCCAGGCGGCGCTTGAAGCGCGCCGGGTCGGCCGGCGGATAGCGGTTCAGCGCGACCCTGGAAAGGCGCTCCCCCAGCTCGCGCGCCAGCTCGGCCGGCAGCGGGAAGGGATTCTCCATCGCGTCGAGCTTGATCAGCCCGGTCGAATCGGGCACCGCGTAGGCGCGCATCGCGCGCACGTCGTCGCGGATCACGTCCGGCCGCGGCTTGCGCGGCGGCGCCGCGCTCACTTGAGCCACCGCAACTGGGCGCTGCGCGCATGCGCCGGCAGGTCTTCGGCCTGGGCCAGCGTGGCGGCGATCGCTCCGAGCGAGCGGGCACCGGCAGCCGACACCGAGATCAGGCTGGTGCGCTTCTGGAAGTCGTAGACGCCAAGCGGCGAGGAAAAACGCGCGGTACCTGCCGTCGGCAGCACGTGGTTCGGTCCGGCGCAATAGTCGCCCAGCGCCTCGCTCGAATACCGTCCGAGGAAGATCGCGCCCGCATGGCGGACCCGTCCGGCCCATTGCTGCGGATCGTCGGTCGAGATTTCCAGGTGCTCGGGTGCGACGCGGTCGGCCAGTTCGCACGCCTCGGGCAGATCGCGAACCTTGAGCCTGCCCTCGAGCATGTCGTTCTCGAGCTCGAATCGCAGCAACACGTGAAGGTTGTAAGTGACCTCGTCGGCCTCGACACGGATGTACGACGGGTACGACTTGTTGA
>Ga0099793_10000530_pt1 | contig 10488 bp, 8 predicted proteins | sample Rivendell_Oct201_9_FD_77319 | JGI IMG/M metagenome (GOLD analysis project Ga0099793, IMG submission 77319) | Vadose zone soil and rhizosphere microbial communities from the Eel River Critical Zone Observatory, Northern California to study diel... | ecosystem: Environmental > Terrestrial > Soil >...
CTGGCCATCGAGCACCCTCGCAGTCAAATAGAGCGGTAAGATAGCATCTAGGAAACGGTTAATCAAAGATATGCAGAAATTGGCGGGTGGCCGACAGGCTCGTGCAGAGAATTTGGGTGCCGCATACGCCGGTCCTGCGTGTGCGGGTTTGGAGTCACCTTCGCAGCAACCAACTACGCAAAGCGCCGTTACCAGCTCGAACAACTCGTGCCATTCCCCTGACTCGCTTGCCCCGCACCTCGCTTTTGCTCCGGGTCTTCCCAATGGTTACCTTTCCACCCCATCTTCGTTGCAACTCTCCGCGTTTGAATGACTTAGCAATTCGTTCGAACGGCTACCTCATAAGTAAAAGATTCCTATTGACAACCTCCCAGTTTCGCGCTACCATTTCGTATGAAATCGGCGCCCCAGCATCGTTTCCCCGCCGTTCGCGGACGCCTCCCTTCGCAGTTCCGCTCCAAATCCCGACCTTCCGGCATTCATGACCCCCAGATGCGCTCCTCTCTGCGCCTCCGCATCTCCTGCGGCATGCTTCCCCACTACCCACTACTCACTACCCACTTTTGCTTCCCTTTTGTTTTCATGCTCTTACAAATCCCTTTTCCCGCAACTCCCTTGTTTTCACATCCATACAAAACCCCCGGGGGTGTACCCCAATTCACCTCGAAAGGAAACAAAATATGGCCCCGCAAACTGCTAAACCCAGCCTCATCAATAACTCCGCTCGCTGCACGCATCGCTTCGCCAACGGTATGCGTTGCCGCCTGCTCACCCTCGACGCGGACGCCTCGTATTGCGCCAATCACGCCAGGCTCCAGGAGAACCAGCGCGAACCCGCCGACACCGCCGCCTCCCTCACCGCCGACCTCAAGGAATTCCGCTCCGCCATCCCCATCAACGCCTTCCTCGCCCGCCTCCTCCTCCTCCTCGCCGAAAACAAAATCTCTCCCCGCCGCGCCGCCGTCCTCGCCTACATCACCAATCAACTCCTCCGCACTCTTCCCGCGATCGACCGCGAACTCAATCCCAAGGAAGATCCGAACGAGCCTGCGGAGATCATCTTTGACGCGCCTCGCCCAGACCGCAGCGAACAGCCCGAGCCGCAGCCAGAGCCCACGTACGCCGATGTGCGCACCTGACACAGTGGCGCAGCCTTTAGGCTGTCCGCCGCGCCCACCACGGCGACAATGTTCATCGCAGCGCAAGATCGGCCTCAGCTCCATGATTGGCTCCCGCAGTCCGCAACACGAGCCAATTTTAGTGGGTAGCGGATTGCGCAATCGATGTTTGTGCGTTGTCTTGACGCCGGTGCGCGTGTTCGCTAGCGTCAAAGAGCGGAGTGCCTCCCCACTTCAGCAGCGGCGGCCCTGCGGACTAAGACCACGGGAGAAAACTTTTGCCCAACGCCATCATCACCCTGACGACGGACTACGGAACGAACGACCACCTGGTCGGCACGTTGAAGGGAGTCATTCTAAAGATCAATCCGGAAGCGACCATCGTCGATATCACGCACAACGTCGCGCCCTTCGACTTGCTGGACGCGGCCCTGGCCATCGGCTCCGCGTATTCCTATTTTCCGGCGCGCACCATTCATGTCGTGGTCGTCGATCCGGGAGTGGGCACCGAGCGCCGGCCCTTGCTGGTAACCGCCGAGAACCAGTATTTTGTGGCCCCGGACAACGGCGTTCTCTCCATGATTTACGAGCGCGAGGATAACGTGGTCGCGCGGAACGTTACCGCCGCGCATTATTTCTTGCAGCCGGTCAGCAAGACATTTCACGGGCGCGACATTTTCGCGCCCATCGCGGCTTGGCTCTCCAAGGGATGGCAGACCGCCAGCATGGGCGAAGAAATCACGGACCACAAGAAATTCGCCCTGCCGAAACCGAAAACTACCGACGGCGTGCTGAAAGGCATCGTAATGCGCGTCGACACCTTCGGAAACCTGGTTACGAATTTCCGCGTCGAGGATCTGCCGGAAAGCGCGCTGACCAACGGCGAAGTAACATTTCAGGTGGGAAATCAAGCCGTGTCGCGCATGGTCCCAACCTTCGCGAGCGGCGAAGCGGGCGAGCCGGTGGCCTACCTCGGCTCCGCCGGATATGTGGAGATCGCGGTGAACAAAGGCAATGCTTCGCGCACGCTGAGTATTGGGCGGGGAACGGCGGTCGTACTCACCAAGTGACCAATGCGGACGCTAAAGAGTATGGCAGTATCGTGCGAGCCACAAAGCAGGCATCGGCGGACCAGCTTTTCGTTTTCACTTCGCCGCTGTTGCTATCCTTCGCGATCGCACTCCGCATTACAAAAGTCACGGGAGAAATCAGATTGGGCAGGAACATTCTTGCGTGGCTTAGCGGGAGACATTGACTTTCCTAGGCTGCGGCTGGAGCCGTTTGCTTCCGCCTGTGCCAGTAATCCAATGCCGCGAACAGAAGGACGGCAGGCACGCCGGTCAGTCCGCAAGCGATAAAGAAAATGCCGTAGGCGTGAGTGAGGCCGTGCGTGGTGCTCAGTCTTTCGACCACAGCGCCGGAAAACCCCTTCAAGATCTTTCCCAGCCAGGCATAGGTTGAACTCAAGAGCGCGTACTGCGTGGCGGTGTATCCCAGATTGGTGAGACTAGACATGTACGCAACAAGCGCAACGCCTGCAAAGCTGATGCCGAAGTTGTCACCTACCATGACGATTGCGAAGACAGGAATGCTCGCGCCCGCGAACGCGAGAGTCGCATACGCGGCAATCGCAGCTGCTTGCACAACGCCCCCGATGATGAGCGCGCGCATGTAGCCAAGCTTCAGCGAGCAGAATCCACCCGCTGCGATGCCTGCAAACGTAGCGATGAGTCCGATTGACCCGCGCACCGCTCCTACCGTTTGCTTCGAAAGACCGAGGTCGTGGTAATAGGGATTCGACATCGGACCCATGATGAAGTCCGGCAATCGGTACAGGCTGATTGCCGCTAACATCACCAGCGCGAGCCAGCCATGTGCGCGGAAGAAAGCGGTGAACGGTCCCACAACAGCGTCGAGGAAACCGCGCGGCGTCCAAAGCGGCGCTTTGCGCTCTTTTTCGTCCGTCACCGCATCCGCGCGCTCCGGTTCCTTCGCAAACCAGGTCGCGATCATTCCAACGGCCATACATGCGCCATAGATACCGTAGGACATGCGCCAGCCCACGGTCGCCGCCAAGATGAGGATAACGGTGTCCGTAGCCAGGAGCGCCAGGCGGTAGCTGAACTGATAGGCAGACGCGAGGAGCCCTTGTTCTTCTCCGTCGTTTGCCGATTCAATTCGCCAAGCATCGACCACAATGTCCTGTGTCGATGAGGCAAACGCGACGACGAGCGCAAAAGCGCCAAGCCGGGCGAGCCCGGCTTTCGTGCCAGTTCCGCCCATGGCACACAGCGCCAGCCCGACGACGATCTGCGAGAACATCATCCATCCACGCCGATGTCCAAGCCGTTTAAACAACGGCAAGTCCACGCGATCCATCAAAGGGGCCCACAAAAACTTCAGCGAATAGGCAATGCCGACCCAGGAAAGAAACCCGATCGCCGTCAGAGAGGTGTGCTCATCACGCAGCCAGTAGCCGAACGTATTGCCGACCAGATAAAAGGGAAGGCCTGAAGAAAACCCGAGCAACAACATCGTCAGCGTTTTGGGCCGCAGGTAGTCGGCGACCAGATGCTTGTGCGGACTCACGCCTTCATCGTCTACGGGAGCCTCACGAAACTCAACGGTCATACCACCGAATCTTGTCTATCCTGACACTCTACCGACTGTCACCAATCATTCTGAACGAGCACACCCTCCGACGGCGCGGTCGGCAGCATGACCGCGGCGAAGACTCCCGCGGGAATGGCGATGGCCGCGCAGACCAGCAAGGCACAGAAGGCGAGCTGCAGGAGGTGGCGCGCCATCAGCGAGTATCCGCCGAGGGATTGGGTTGCGAAGACTTCGCCGCTTTCACAGGTTGGGGTTCGTGCGGCGCAGGCGTGGGCGCAACACCCTCAGCGGAACGATCACCCGCCGGGGGAAGGGCACGCTGAACTTTCACGCGGGCGACGCGCTTGCCGTCCATCTCGACAACCGTGAAGCGATAGTCTCCGTATTCAAAACTTTCGCCGCCGCGCGGAATGAATCCCAGTTGATCGAGAACGAACCCACCGACGGTGGCATACGCGGGATCTTCCGGAAGCGTGATGCTGTATTGCGTGTCAAGGTCGCGGACATTCAACGCGGCATCGAAAACGATGGCGCCATCGGCGAGAGTAAGGGGGCGCTCCACGACGTCAAATTCGTCGTGAATTTCTCCCACGACTTGCTCGAGAATGTCCTCCAGGGTGACGAGGCCCAGAACACTGCCGAACTCATCGACCACGATGGCTATGCCGACGTGACGCGTGCGCAACTCCAAAAGCAACTCGCTGGCAGGTTTTGTCTCCGGGACAATGAGCACCTCGCGCAGCACGCGGCGCAGGTCGAACGGAGACGCCGACAGATTTTCTTCCAGACGCCGCTCGCGATCCAGAAGAACCCACAGGATGTCTTTGATATGCACGAAGCCGAGAATTTGATCTTCGGTGTCGCGAAAGACGGGAATGCGAGAACGCTGCGTGGTGGCGAAGGCGCTCAGGACTTCGTCGAGCGTGGACTCAGCGGGCAGGGTGTGCATATCCGGACGCGGAACCATGATTTCGCGGACTTGTATTTGGCCGAGCTCGATGGCGCTGACGATGAATTTTTCTTCGCCGGGAGCGAGCAGCCCACGCTCACGAGCTTGCTGAATTTGAATTTGCAGCTCTTCAGTGGAATGCGCCGCGCTCGGGACTTGGGCCTGTGTAACCCCAAGGGCCTTTACGATCGCACCAGAAACACCGTCAAGGAGATCGATGGCCCAGCGAAAAGTCGATAAGAACCAGGAAAAAGGCCGCGCGATCAGTAGCGCCACGCGCTCAGCGCGAGCGAGGCTCACGGTCTTTGGCACCAACTCGCCGATGACTACGTGTAAAGCGCTGAGCATGGCGAAGGCGATAGCTAAGGCGGCGGCATGCACCAGAAGTGTGGCGCGCGAGTCAGCCGTGGCCGGCAACAGGGAGCGGATCATAGCCGCAAGAGTCGATTCACCGAGGGCACCGAGAGCGAGGCTGGTCAGCGTAATGCCGAGCTGCACGCCGGAAACGACGCGATGTAAGTCCCCGAGGAGGATCTCAACGACGCGGGCGCGAACGTTGCCTTTGCGGACGAGTTGACGCACGCGCGAGAGGCGCACAGCGACCAGCGAGAACTCCGCCGCCGCAAAGAAGCCATTGAGCGCGACGAGCGCGAGAACGCCAATGAGGCGTACGGCGAACATTGTTGAGCGGATTGCTCCTTATTTGCATTGTAACAGCACGCCGCCGACTAGGCGGGTACCTGCACCTCCGAATGTAAGGTTGCGAGGCCGCAGAGGCTTGTATATCTCAGGGCGCGCTTGAGCTAAAGATGCAGAACGAGGCGAAGGCCTTCTTCGACTTGACGGAACAGCTGGGCGGGCAACGTGCCTACACGCTGTGTTAGGAGGGTTTTGTCGAGCGTGATGATCTGGGAGACGTTGACTACAGAATCGCGCGAGAGGCGCGTGTGTTTGCGCGAGCACAGCACGTTGCCAGGAGCCCTGGCGAGCTTGAGGTTGGAGGTCATCACCGCGGCGATGACGGTTTGGATGAGGCTAGCGTTGAAGTCGTCGGCTTGCACTATGAGTATCGGCCGGCAATATCCCGGTCCGGAGCCTGTCGGACGAGGCAGCGATGCCCACCAGATTTCGCCTCGCCGCATCACCACGCTTGGTCTTGCGTGTCCAAGGACGCGCTTTGCATTTTCGACAGCTTGCTATCGAGACGGGACGTTTCCCTGGAGTAGACCGCGTCGAGGGCTTCCTTGATCCCACGACGCCCATCGCTTTCAAGAACCTTTTCGATGGCCATTGCATAGAAACGGCTGCGAGATATGCCTAGCCGATGGGACACGCGCTCGGCGGCGGCAAAAAGGCTATCCGGTATGGATATGGCAGTTTTCATACGCATAGTATAACTTTATTTATACCGCGTGGCAAGAGTTCGGCGCGACTGCCAGCGGGTCAGTCGCTCCAAGCGTCAGCGTCCAGATATCACAGACAGATTTGCCGCTGCAGCTCTAGAACTCCAGACGCAGCGAGAGCTGCAAGTTGCGCTCGCCCTGGCCTGAGCTGCCACTACCCTTGGCGAGTACTTTGCCGAAGGTCGTGGAATTCTTCGGGTTGAGGCCGATATTCGTCGTACCGCTGCAACCGCTGTTGCCGCACCAATTCGGATGGTTCCAGACGTTATAGGCTTCGGCGCGGAATTGGAAGCGAAGGCGTTCGTTGACGGGGATGGTTTTGAATAGGCCCATGTTCCAATTCTGATATCCGGGTTGGTAGATAAGGTTGCGGACGCGCTGGGTGTTGAAGGTACCAGCCGCAGGCGCGGTAAAGATCTGTGTTCCATCCGGATTGGTTGTAGCGAACCACTGGCCATTCGGTCCAAATGTGCCAATGATTTTGGGATTTCCATTAACGACGTAAAACTGGCCGTTCCCCCCGCATCCCCAGTTGGCATCCTGGCCGACGCCAGCGTAGTCAGCATTCGGCTCTATAACGCTGCAAGGCAAGCCGGTTTGGAACTGCGTGATGCCGCTGATTTGCCATCCACCGAGGGCCTTGCCCGCGAAGCCCGTTTGCTTCCGATAGAACGGGAGTTGGTAGAGGTAGTTGATGATGACGATATGGCGGGCATCGAACTCAGATGGACCCCACAACATACTGGTGTCGTAGGTATCGGGAACGACGTCGCGCTGGTTAGACCCACTATCCATGCTTTTGGAGAGGGTGTAAGACACGCCGAACTGGAGAGTATTGCTGAATCGCCGGTTCCACGCGATTTGCAGCGAGTTGTAGATGGAACTGGCGACGTTATCCGTTTCCCGAATAGAGCCGAAGCCCTTAAAAGGCCTTATGGCGTTAAGATTGGCGAGCGGATTTGCTGCGCGCGTAGCGAGGGTGGGTTGATTGATGTCGGATTCTCGCTGCTGATGCAGGCCACGGCGAGCCACGTACCCCACACTGAGGAGTGACTTCCAGAACAGTTCACGTTCGACGGTGAAATTCCAGGCCCACGCTTCAGGGTTCTTAAAAGCTTTGCTCTGCGTGGTCACCACCAACGGAACCTGGTTGGTTCCGGTACCTCCCGGATTGTCCACCGAGCCAAACGACACACTGGCGTTGGGCTGAAAGGGCGGATTCCCACCAAGGAAAACTGAGTCGCTGACGCCGAGACGCGTGAAGAAACGGCCGCCGCCGGCGCGGAGCACGGTCTTGTTGTTGAGCTGATAGGCAATGCCCAGGCGCGGCTGGATGTCGCCCCACTGGATGTCGGAGAACCGATTGGGAACGTTGCGGAACAGACCGTTGAATGTTCCCGTGGTGGCCTCGGGAACGCGACCGTTGGCAGAGGAGGGGAATCCGGACCCAGGAATGACCATGCCGTTATAGAGCTGGGCGACCGTGGGTGAACCGGTGATGAGACCGGTCGTCGGATCGACCGTCACGGCATTGGCTGGATCGTATGCGCTGGGGTCGAAGACGATCATGTTAGCCCAGATGGCATGATAGGGAACGATGACCGAGTAGCGGAGACCGAAATTGACGGTCAGGTTCTGCCTAACCTTCCAAGAATCCTGGCCGAATCCTTCCCACATGCTTCCGCGAAATACGGTATACGCGCGGTGGCCAATCTCCGAGTAGCTGTCGAAGAGACCTAGAGCAGCGTTGGCGGCGGCGACGCTCGTGGACGCGACGACGAATCCGGGCCGAATGAACTTTCCTCCGTTGTCACTGAAGAGGAATTGGCCATTCTGATTGTTCGTGCAAGTGGAACAAGCCTGCACGTTAATCTCGTCGTTGTCATTTTCACCGGAATACTCGTACAGGCCGCCGAACTTCAAGGTGTGGTTGCCCTTGACCCACGTAAAGCTGTCGGATAGATCGTAGATGGGCCCCGCGGAGTGCGATGGATATGGCCCGCCACTCAATCCAGAGAAGCTGGACATATTTACAGTAGGAATACGAGTGGGGATTAACTTTCCGGTCGGAAATATGTAGGGATAGTTCAGGCCCACGGTGGTGCGGTCAAGGAAATGCGCTTGATCCACAGGAATGTGGACCTCGTCCAGACTGAAGGAGAACAACACCTCATTCACCTTAGTGGGACTGATGGTCCAGACGTGATCGAGGGAGTTGGTCTGATTGGGGCGATCGAAGAATTTGGGCGTCTCGTTGGTGCCGCCGTCGAGGGGTTGGTACTCATGGAAGGTGAAATAGACGCGGCGAAAGCGCAACCGCTGCTTATCGGTCAGATTGAGATCAACGGCTACCGTATCCTTGCGCTGGTTCTGCGGATGCTTGGCGGAGAAAAACCAGTTTTGGCTGCCGTTGATCAATGTGGTCAAATTCGGCGCAGGATAGGCCTTCAGGATGCCCAGTCCGTTCGGGCTAACCCGGCCTGCCGGAATGATGTTGCCGGGGAAACAACCGTTGGTGTTATACGTTACAGACGACGCAGGTGTCCCAGGAGGGGAAGTGACCTGGCCGCACTGTTTGGCCAGGGGCGCCTGCGGATCCGTTACGAACACGGGGCTCTTGATCTTCGTCGTCTGCGTGGGGTCCGTCGGACTCGTTTGTATCGTTGCTGTGCGGGTGACGTAAGGGTTGTTCGGATCCAGCAGTTCGCTAAAGTCGCCCTGCCGCATCAAGAGTGTCGGAACGGTTAGGCCGTTGGTGTCCGTAAAGATGTAGCGTACCCATTCCTCTCCCCAGTACCAGAAGACTTTGGTCTTATTGGTATTGAAATGGTTGGGGATGTAGAAGGGACCGCCGATGTTGTATCCAAACTGATTGTAGTGAACAGGAGCGGTGATGCCGGTAGTTCTGGCGACCGCGTTGCGCTGCCAGGGATTCGCATCGAAGATGGTATTGCGGACGTATTCATAGGCGGCTCCGTGGAAGTCTTGCGAGCCGCTCTTGGAGGTGATGCGGATCTGGCCGCCGGACGACCGGCCATACTCAGGAGCGTAATCCGCGGTGAGGATCTGAATTTCCTCCGTGGAGTCCACGTCGGCTGCCCCGATGCTGGTGCCGTTGGAGCGGGTGCGAACGGCAGGGGCGCCATCATAAGTGATCAGACTTTCAGGGGTGCGCGCGCCATTGATATTCGATGGTCCCTGGCTGAAATTGAAGCTTAGGTTCGCGAGCGTGCCGCCGCGAGTGCCGGGAACCAGGTTGGCCATGAAAATAGGGTTGCGTCCGTTGATTTCGAGGGAGTTGATCTGCTCGCGGGTAACAAGCTTTTGGACCGAGGCGGATTCGGTCTGCAACTCCACAGCCGACGCGGAAACCTGGACGGTTTCGCTGGCGGAGCCCACCGTGAGCGCGACGTCGACAACCAGATTCGCGCTCGGATCCACTTTGTTGTCTTTCGATTCGTATCGCCGGAAACCCTGAGCTTCGGCGACGATGGTGTACAACCCTGGCGGGACGTTGGTGATGGCGTAGTATCCGGAATCGTTGGAGGTAGCAACGCGCTCCACGCCGCGATTGTTTCGGATGCTGACTTTTGCATTGGCGATCGTCGCCCCAGAGGGGTCCTTCACGAAACCTGAGATGGTCCCGAGGTCCGATTGCGCGAACAGGGACCCTGAAACGAGAGAGCCCATCAAGCACACCAAGACCGCGACCCGCCAGATATTCCTCATTGGCCGACTCCTTGTGTTGACATAGAGATTTTCACTATGGCAACCACCGCAGAACTACGAGCGATGGCACCACAAATACTGAGCGGTACCATCATTGCCCGGCGAACGTTGCGTTAAATCTTTTAGTCTTTGGGAAACCGACTTCGCGGGTACGCTGCCACAAATCCCGTGAGAACGCAACCAGGTTTTTACGGGTATTAGAGTCCAGTGATGACCGTGTGGATCGACGGTTCAGGACGCAATCCAGGGCGCGCGGAAAGGGGAAGCATCCTACTACTCCAAGCATCACTATTTGCCGCCATTTACCAAGCTTGACGATACGCGCGCGTCAGGAAATCGTTGGCACCCATGACGTTGGTTACGCGCATGTTGTCGGCGTCGTAGTGAATCTTCGTGCCGGCGCGGAGGGCGACTACTCCGAGGAGCATCACCTCCGTCAAGCGCGCGGCATACTCGAAGGGGCAGGAGGCTGCGGCCTTGCCCTTGGCGGCGTCGACCCAGTTCAATTCGTGATGTTCGCCCGGTATACGCGGGAGTTTTTGCGGCGGCTTGCCGAAGGAATCGTGAAGTGATTTGGGCAGAAGGCGCGGATTGAGGCCGTAGGTATCGTGAAGAAGCTTGCCCTTGCTGCCGACGAGCAATGCGCCGCCTCCTTTGTTCAATTGCTCTTCGCCGA
>Ga0099793_10000532_pt1 | contig 10487 bp, 8 predicted proteins | sample Rivendell_Oct201_9_FD_77319 | JGI IMG/M metagenome (GOLD analysis project Ga0099793, IMG submission 77319) | Vadose zone soil and rhizosphere microbial communities from the Eel River Critical Zone Observatory, Northern California to study diel... | ecosystem: Environmental > Terrestrial > Soil >...
CCACGTCGCCACTTCGAGGGCGCTGCGGCCGTGCCGCTCCATCCGCACCGCGAGCGTCTTCACGCCGCGAAGACAGAGCCAGGCGTCGAACGGCCCCAGGATCGCGCCCACGGCTTTCTGGAAAAACCTCAGCCGCTCCGCCACGGCCGAATCGTTCGTTACCACCATTCCCCCGAGCATGTCGCTGTGGCCGTTGAGGAATTTCGTGAGGCTGTGCACCACGATGTCGATGCCGTAATCGATGGGCCGCTGCACGTACGGCGTGGCGAACGTATTATCGCAAACTGTCAGTAATCTTCTCCCGCGACGTAATCCGGCTACTGCCTTCAGGTCGGTAATGGCCATCGTCGGATTCGTCGGCGTTTCGATAAACAGCATCCGGGTATTTTTGCGGATCGCGCCGCGAACTGCGCGCAGCTTCGTGGTGTCGATGAAATCAAACTGCAGGCCGTAATTCTCCAGAACCATTTTGCCGATCCGGTAGGTCCCTCCGTACACGCTGTCCGACACGATGATATGGTCGCCCGGCTTCAACAGGCGAAAAACCGAATCGATCGCAGCCATCCCCGAACCGAACGCCATCCCGTGCTTGCCGTTTTCGAGGGCGGCGATATTTCGCTCCAGGGCGTCGCGCGTGGGATTGCTGACGCGGGAGTACTCGTATCCTTTGTTCTTTCCGAGTCCCTCCTGGACGTACGTCGAGGTGAGATACACAGGCGTCATGACCGCCCCGGAGAGCGGGTCCGGCTTTTGTCCCGCGTGGATGGCGGTGGTTGAGAACCCAATTGTTGGGCCCGGACGCCGCTGAGCTCTTTTACGCCTTCGCATACGTCACGAACTTTTGTTTGAAGTGAAATTCCATGTTTTCGGCTACCCCCGCATAGTGCCGTTTGATAAGATGAGCGTTGATAAACGTTCTGTTCCTGGCGTAGACGTACGCCTGGGGAGGCTCTCCGTCGCCGGTCTGCGCCGCGGGGTCGAATCGCAGGTACACACGCCGGTTCATGATGAGGCCCGACAGGTACGCGAGCGCTTTCGCCGACTGCTGTTCTATTGCCTTCACGCCGAGCAGGCGAACCTGTACGCCAGAGTCGAGCTCGATGATCTCGGGGGAAAGAATCCGCCTCACCGTAAAATACTCCCGGGGGGGCTTTTGGCTGCCGTCGATTTGAGAGCCGAAGCCCGAGGTCCGCGGATCCATTTCTTTGTCGAAGGGGACCCTGTCCTTGAAAACGTATGGCAGCTTTTCGACCCTCGACGAAAGATCATCGGGCTTGAGAGTCTTGACTTTGAATTCATAGTCTGCCTGATCGCTCGAGACTCCGGACGGAATGATCCCCAACTTCTGCCGCATGACGCTCAGGAATTCCGGGTTGATCTCATAACCTGCGGAGTTCCGTGCGAGGTTTTTAGCCGCCAGGGACGTTGTCCCGCTTCCGAGAAAGGGATCGAGAACGGTATCCCCCACAAACGTAAACATCCGGGTCAGTCTTTTTGGAAGCTCTTCGGGGAACATGGCAAGATGCTTGTCCTGTCTCTCGCCTGCAAAATTCCAATGTCCCGTGAAATATTCATTCCACTCGGAGGTGGTCAGCTTCGACAGTTCCTTGCATTCTCCGGATGGTCTCGGCGCGGTGCCGAGCTTCTTGAATATCAAAATGAACTCGTAATCTATCTTGATGATGCCGTTCCGGGGGAACGGGAAGGAGCCCATAATAGTGGCTCCACCCGTGGTGTTCGTCGTCGTCACCTTCTGCCAGATAATCGCGCCCATGTAGTCGAAGCCGATCGTCTCGCAAAACTTAGTGACCTCAGTCCGGATGGGGATGACCTTGTACCGGCCGTAATAGGCGGCGCGGGCAAACTGATCGCCAATATTTATGCAAAGCCGGCAGCCCGGATACAGAACGCGAAAGCATTCCTGCCAGACCAAATTCAGGTTGTTGACGTAATCCTCGTAGGTGTCGTTGAAGCCGATCTGGCCCTCGTGTCCGTAATCTTTGAGCTGCCAGTAGGGGGGAGACGTTATAATTAAGTGCACGCTCTCGTCGCGGATCTCCTCCATTTCGCGCGAGTCGCCGATGATGATCCTGTGCGTCGTTCTCATCCCGTTCGCACCCTGCGCTTACCTCGCCATGTACTCGATCACATCGTATCGCGTCAGGATCCCGATCAGTTTATGGTCTTCCTCGATCAGAACCGCAGAGTCCTTCCGTTTCAGGAAATCAATCGCGTGCTCGATGGGCGACCCCGCGCCGATCACGGGGAATGGAGCTTTCATGAACTTGTTCACCTGCTCATCGAGGCGCGAATTATCCTCGAGCACCGAGGACATCAGATCGTTATCGAGGATCGTCCCGACGGGTTTCCCCTTGTCGATGACGGGCAGTTGCGAGACGTCATGCTCTTTAAAGAGGTCGAGGGCCCGGCGGACCGTGGTGCTCGGGTCGATCGCGATGAGCTGCTGAACGTTCCTCGCCTTGCTCTGCAGGACATAGCGAACCGTAATCCGGTCGGGGATCAGGAACCCGTTCTCGCGCATCCAATCGTCATTATAGATCTTGCTGAGGTACCGCTCGCCGGTATCGGGGAGGAGGATCACCATGACGTCCTGATCCTTCATCCGGTCGGCATACTTGAGGGCCCCCGCCATGGCGGTTCCCCCGGAACCGCCCACGAAGATTCCCTCCTCGCGGGTCAGCCTTCGTGCCATCAGAAACGACTCCTTGTCGGTTGCCTCGACCATGTCGTCGATGACCTCGAAATTGAGCGTGCCCGGGAGCCAGTCCTGTCCGATCCCCTCGACTTTGTACGTCTTCAGGACGGGCGAGAATTTCTTCGTATAGAAATACTCGCGAAGGATCGATCCCTTGGGATCGATCCCGACGACCTTCACGTTGGGATTTTTCTCTTTGAGATACTTTCCGGCCCCGGAGATTGTCCCGCCGGTCCCGACGCCGCAGACGAAGTAATCGATCTGACCCGCTGTCTGCTCCCACAATTCCGGTCCGGTCGTTTTATAATGCGCTTCGGGATTCTTCGGATTGAAGTACTGGTTGGCGAGAATGGAGTTGGGGGTTTCCCGGACCACGCGTTTTGCCACTTCGGTGTAGCTTTCGGGGGAGTCGTGGGGTACGGCGGTCGGCGTGACGATCACCTCGGCGCCGAATGCGCGGAGCAGCCGGATCTTCTCGATGCTCATCTTGTCCGGCATCGTAAAAACACACTTGTAGCCCTTGATCGCGGCAACGATGGCAAGGCCCATGCCGGTATTTCCGGACGTCGCCTCGACAATCGTGCCGCCGGGCCGCAGCCGCCCTTCGCGCTCGGCTTCCTCGATGATCTCCAGGCCGATTCGATCTTTAACCGAGCCGCCCGGGTTAAAGGTCTCGACCTTCGCAAAGTAGGTTCCCTTGAACCCCCTCGTTACCTTTTGAAGGCGCACGAGGGGCGTATCACCCAGCGTTCCGAGGATGTTTTCACAATACTTTATCTTCTTAAGATCGACAAGCATCGCCGAACCTTTAATCGATCGTTTGGTCAGTCATGAACCCCGCTTCCCGGGGGGCACTGCCGCTGTTTTCCGTCTATTTATAAGGCTCGCCGCAAATCCTGCCCCGAAACCGTTATCGATATTTACGACAGTCACACCGCTGGCGCAGGAATTCAGCATCGCAAGAAGCGCGGTGATTCCTTCAAAACTCGCCCCGTATCCCACGGAGGTCGGGACGGCGATGACCGGGACATCCACTAATCCCCCCACGACGCTCGGCAGCGCCCCTTCCATGCCCGCGGCCACAATGATCACGTCCGCCCTCACGAGCCGCTCGCTCTGGGAGAGCAGCCGGTGAATTCCCGCCACACCCACGTCGTACAGTGTTTCGACTGGATTTCCCAGCATTCGCGCCGTGATGACCGCCTCTTCCGCCACCGGGATATCCCCCGTGCCCGCGGTGACGACAAGGATGGACCCCCGTCCGGACTCGGGGCGTGCCGGCTCGTTCGCCGTGATAGCGCGCGCGATCGGATGGTAGTGCGCCTTCTTGACTTTTCGTTTCACCGTCTTGAATTGTTCCTCTGTCGCCCTTGTCGCAAGGAGCGGCTGCCCCCGCGATGCAAGACGATCGGCAATTTCAGCGACCTGTTGGGGGGATTTTCCCTGGCACAGGATCACCTCGGGAAATCCCTGCCGGAGCTGGCGATGATGATCGACGGTGGCGAATCCGAGAGATTCCGAGCGCAGCGTGGTGAGTTGTTCGATGATCTGTCGCTCGCTGAGGCTGCCGCGCCTGTATCGTTGAAGGAGATGTCTCAGTTCTTCCTTTGTCATGAGCAGGTGGAAGGAGAAAAGAGCGCTTTCATTGCGCCCGGGAATCTTCGTCGCGGTGAGAATATAACCGTTTTGAGAGGGAGATGCAAGAATATCACACCAAAAGAGCAGGGTCTATCGCCGCAGTCAGGCCAAAAAAAAGCCCGATCCCGCGTGAGCGGAACCAGGCTCCCACCGATCCACAAAGTAAGCTGTCAGGAGGTAACAACTTACTGTCCCCATGATAATAAAAGCGCTCGTTGCCCGATGTGCGCCATGTCAAATCGTGTGCGGTGAATCAAGCGGGCCGCACAGCCGCTCGGGAACTCTCACCCGCCGCGCTGCAAAGGGGCGGATGCATGAAATCGCCTTGTATTTCCGGCCAATTTTTCGTATTTTTCGACATTGTACAGGCCAGGAACTCCCTGAACACCCGAGTTGATCAATTATATTCTCAGTCTCCTCCTGGGCTACTCGATCGGTTCTCTTCCAACCGCCTACCTCCTGGTGAAGTGGAAGTCTCGCGTTGACATTCGCGAGTCCGGGAGCGGCAATGTCGGCGCCTTGAATGCTTTCGAGGTCTCCAGCTCAAAGCTCCTCGGCTTAGGCGTCTTGTTGATCGATTTGATAAAAGGGAGCGCGGCGGTATGGCTCAGTTCGCGCCTCATCGGCGATGACGTTTGGATCATGGGGATTGCGGGGTTTGGGACGATTCTGGGGCATAATTATTCCGTTTGGCTGGGATTCAAGGGCGGGAGAGGGCTGGCGCCGGCTGCCGGTGTGATGCTGGTGCTCTCCTGGATCTGCGTCGTCATCTGGTGCACCATCTGGCTCGTGCTCTATCTGTACGTGAGAAACGTCCACGCCTCGAACATTTCCGCCTCGGTGCTGAGCCCGGCTGCGGCATGGCTCACACCTCCGAGTCTCCAGACCGCACCGGCGGGATCCGGGAACACGTATGCGGTTGCCGTGCTTGTGCTGGCCGTTTTATGTGTGATGATTCTCCAGCGACATATTCAGTACTTGCCGGAATTACGAAGATTCATTCACAAGTCAAAGCGATCGGAATGACAAAAAAATCGAGCGTGGGGGAAATTCAGGTTATCGCGCGCCAGATCCGGCGCGATATCATCAAGATGCTCATGATCTCGAAATCGGGACACTCCGGCGGACCCTTGGGCCTTGCCGACATTTTCGCGTCTTTGTATTTCGACGTGCTTAATGTAGATCCGCAGAATCCGCGATGGGAAGGCCGCGATTACTTTTTTCTTTCCGCAGGCCACCTGTGCCCCGTGTGGTATGCGACTCTCGCGCGCCGGGGCTTCATCCCGATCGCGGAGCTGACGACATTGAGGAAGATCAACGGAAGACTGCAGGGCCATCCCGCGCCTCCCTGGACTCACGGGGTCCCCGGGGCGGAGATCGCGTCGGGGGCGCTGGGCCAGGGCCTGTCGATTGCGGTCGGCTGCGCCCTCGGTTTACGGCTCGACAAGAAACCGAACCGCGTCTACGTGCTCCACGGCGACGGAGAGCTGGACGAAGGACAAATCTGGGAAGCGGTCATGACCGCGGGTCATCACAAAGCCGACAAACTGATCGCGATCGTTGACCGGAACCAGTGTCAGATCGACAATCGCACCGAGAAGGTCATGGAGCTGGAGCCGCTCGTCGATAAGTGGAAGGCGTTCAACTGGCATGTGCTGGAATGCGACGGGAACGATGTTGCGCAGTTCATGCAGACCGTCCGGCAGGCGCAGCAGCTCAAGGGGAAGCCGTCGGTTATCATCGCGCACACGCTGATGGGAAAAGGCGTCTCATTCATGGAGGACGATTACCGCTGGCACGGCGTCCCCCCGAACGAGGAACAAGGCAAACAGGCGCTGGCCGAACTCGCGCCGACGACGTACGGCGACTTCGTGGAGTTCGATTGGGAACGGCAGCCGGTCGAGATCGGCGTAAAATAGTCTGCCCGGCGGCGGCCGCGTACGTCAGGAATTGTCGAAAGGTGAGGAATCGATGCTCAAATATCAATCGCGCGAACTGAAAGCCACCCGTCTCGGGTTCGGCGAGATGCTGGTCGAGCTCGGACACGAGAACCCCGACGTGGTCGTGCTTGGCGGCGACGTCACCGGTTCGGTGAAGACCGACCTGTTCATGAAGGCGTTTCCCGACCGCTTCCTGAGCGTCGGCGTCGCGGAGCAGGACATGATGGGGACGGCGGCGGGGCTCGCCGTTGCCGGAAAGATTCCGTTCGCCTCGACATACGGGGAATTCGCCGTGGGCCGGCCCTTCGACCAGATCCGGCAGTCGATTGCGTACAGCCAGCTTCCTATTAAAATCTGCGCCTCGCACTGCGGCATCACGGTCGGGCCCGACGGTGCGACGCACCAATCACTCGAAGATATCGGCCTCATGCGCCTCCTGCCGCACATGACCGTCGCGACGCCGTGCGATTATCTCGAAACGAAGAAATTGGTCAGGGCGTCGATGCAGTGGAAGCATCCCATCTACATCCGGTTCTTCCGGGACAACACTCCCGTCTTCACGGGCGAATCGACGAGGTTGGAGATCGGGAAGGCGGACACTTTAATAGAGGGCACAGACGTCGCGATCATTGCCTGCGGCCTCCAGGTCTGGGAGGCAATCCTGGCCGAAGAGGTGCTCGCAGGCGAGGGAATCAGCGTTCGTCTGATAAACATGCACACCATAAAGCCGCTTGACAACGACGTTGTCCTGAAGGCGGCCCGCGAGACCGGGGCCATCGTCACCGCCGAAGACCATCAGATGCAGGGCGGCCTCGGCGGCGCCGTCGCGGAGCTCCTCGCACAGAATATCCCCACTCCGCAGGAATTTGTCGCTGTCCGTGACACGTTCGGAGAGTCGGGAAGGGGGGACGAATTGATGAGAAAATATGGAATTGCAAAGGATGACATTGTCAAGGCAGTCCGCCGGGTCCTCGCGCGCAAAAAGTAACCGATGACGAAGGAGGGAGAGTAGCATGCGGAAATACATGTTCCTGTTGGTTGCAGCAGTGCCGCTTTTTGTGGGCTTCTGGGCAGGGTACAGATTCGCGGATCGCCGGAAGCCGGCGGCGTCGAACGGCGGCGAGTCTTCTGCCGTCCTTGAGCCGGCCGTCTATCAGTCCGCCCTCCGCGACAGTGCCGGTGATGTCATTTCGAACCAGCGGAATAACGCGATCACGCGGGCTGTTGCCGCGGCGAGCCCCTCGGTGGTCGGCATCAATGTGACAGAAATCCGCGAAGTCACCTATCGCGATCCGTTGTTCGGTATCGATCCATTCTGGGGCCAGTTCTTCGGCAACCGCGTCCAGAGGCAGGAAGTGAAAGGGCTGGGATCGGGATTTCTCATCTCCGCGGACGGTTATATTCTGACCAATGATCACGTCGCGGGGAATGCCAAGGAGATCACCGTCACGCTCACGAACCGCGAGCATTATAAGGCAAAGCTGATCGGCACCGACCTTGTCTCGGACATCTCGCTTTTGAAGATTGATGGAAAGGATTTTCCCTTCGCGAAACTCGGGAATTCCGAGGATGTGATCATCGGTGAATGGGTGATTGCGATGGGCAATCCGTTCGGTCTCTTCGAGATCAACGATAAACCCACGGTCACCGTCGGGGTCGTGAGCGCGACGGGTGTAAACCTGAATGCCGAGGGCGGGCGGTACTACCGTGGGATGATTCAGACGGATGCGGCGATCAATCAGGGGAACAGCGGCGGGCCGTTGTTGAACTCGCTCGGCGAGGTCATCGGAGTGAATGCGGTGATCTTCACGCCGAATCAGGGTAGTATCGGATTGGGATTTGCAATTCCGATCAACAGAGTCAAGGGCATTCTGGCGGAGCTTCGAAAAAGCGGTAAGATCGAGCGGAATTTCTGGACTGGGCTTGAGATCAGTTCCGTGGATGCCCGGGTCGCCCGTTACTTCGGGCTCGATCGGCCCCAGGGCGTGATCATTACCGACGTGAAAAAGAACAGCCCGGCGGACCACAGCGGATTCAAGGTGGGCGATATTATCGTCGAGGTCGGCGGAGAACGCATCGAAAACGAGGAAACCATACTGGCGATTGTCAACGACGGCAAAGCGGGCGATGTGCTGCGGATGAAGGTGATCAGGGACAAGCACCCGCTTACGCTGGACCTGAAACTGGAGAAACGTTCGTTATGATCTCCCGATACACGCGCCCCCGGATGGGGGAGATCTGGACGGACGAGAACAAGTTCCGGATCTGGCTGGAGATAGAAATTCTTGCCTGCGAGGCGCATGCCGAGCTCGGCCTCGTCCCCAAAGAAGCGGTGAAGCGAATCCGGAAGAACGCCCGGTTCGACGCGAAGAAAATCGAAGCAATCGAGCAGGAGGTAAAGCACGACGTCATCGCATTCCTGACAGACGTCGCGTCGCATGTGGGGCAGGACTCCCGCTACATCCACCTTGGAATGACCTCGTCGGACGTGCTCGACACCGCACTCGCCGTCCAGATGAAACAATCCGCCGAATTGCTGCTGAAAGACCTCGAGGGTCTCCGCGCCGTTCTCGCACGCCGGGCGCGGGAGTTCAAACATACGGTAATGGTAGGGCGGACGCACGGGGTTCACGCCGAACCGACGACGTTCGGCCTGAAGCTGGCATTATGGTACGATGAAACGGGGCGCAACGTGCACCGCATGCAGCACGCGCTCGAGACTGTCTCCGTTGGCCAGATCTCGGGCGTCGTCGGAACGTACGATCATCTCGATCCGTTTGTAGAGCGTTATGTGTGCGAAAAGCTGGGGCTAAGGGCCGCGCCGATCTCGACCCAGATTCTTCAACGCGATCTTCATGCGGAATTTCTCACGTCTATCGCCATCATCGGAGGGTCGGTCGAAAAATTTGCCACAGAGATCCGCCACCTTCAGAAAACCGAGGTCCTCGAGGTCGAAGAGCACTTTTCGAAAGGGCAGAAGGGCTCGTCGGCGATGCCGCACAAGAGAAACCCGATTACCTGCGAGCGACTCACGGGGCTCTCCCGCGTGCTGCGCGGCAACGCTCTCGCGGGCCTGGAGAATATCGCACTCTGGCATGAGCGGGATATCAGCCACTCCTCGGCGGAGCGCATGATCATTCCGGATAGTTGCATTCTCCTGGATTACATGGTTGCGACCATCGCGGAGGTCCTCGACGCGCTGAATGTGTACCCTGAAAACATGAAGAAGAACCTGGAGCTGACGGGAGGCCTGATTTTCTCACAGTCGGTGCTTCTCGCGCTGACGAAAAAGGGGATGAGCCGCGAAGCAGCCTACGCCGCGGTGCAGCGCGACGCCATGGAAGTCTGGAATTCCCGAAAAAGCTTCAGGGATGTTTTGAAGGCGGACAGGGCGATCACCTCGGTGCTTAAAGCTGGTGAGCTCGAGGAACTGTTCGACCTCAAGAAGAGTCTCCGGCAGGTCGACCATATCTTCGAGCGGGTAGGATTGTCAAACCAAAAAATGAAAAAGGGATGAAGATTTATCAGAATTACGTTGGGGGAAAATGGGCCGCGTCATCGTCGGGTAAGACGTTCGAGGACAGAAACCCCGCGCGATGGGAGGAAATAATCGGGACATTTCCCCGCTCGACCCCGCAAGACGTCGATCGGGCGGTGTCGGCGGCAAAGGAAGCGTTTGAATCATGGCGGCTCGTGCCCGCCCCCCGGCGGGGCGACATCGTTCGCAAGGCAGGGGATATCATGTCCGCGCGCAAAGAGGATATTGCGCGCGAGATGACGCGCGAAATGGGGAAAGTTGTCGAGGAAGCGCGCGGCGATGTTCAGGAAGGGATCGACACGGCTTACTACGCAGCCAGCGAAGGCCGCAGGCTCTTCGGAGTGATCGCCCCGTCGGAGCTCTCGAACAAGTTCAACATGGCGGTACGCGTACCCGTCGGAATCTGCGGGCTGATCACCCCGTGGAATTTTCCGATGGCGATACCGACCTGGAAAATCTTCCCGGCCCTTGTCTCGGGCAATACCGTGATATTCAAACCGGCGGAAGACACGCCGGCGACCGCGACCACGCTGGTTGAAATCCTCATTGAAGCCGGGGTCCCGGAGGGCGTCCTGAACCTGGTCCATGGTTTCGGTATCGAGGCCGGAGCTGCTCTGGTGGAACACGCCGGCGTCGATCTGATAAGCTTCACGGG
>Ga0099793_10000537_pt1 | contig 10456 bp, 10 predicted proteins | sample Rivendell_Oct201_9_FD_77319 | JGI IMG/M metagenome (GOLD analysis project Ga0099793, IMG submission 77319) | Vadose zone soil and rhizosphere microbial communities from the Eel River Critical Zone Observatory, Northern California to study diel... | ecosystem: Environmental > Terrestrial > Soil...
CGTCCCGCGATCGTTGTTCTTCTCGAGTCTCCTCTACTCATATCTGAACTCGACGAGTCCGCCGGGCCTCGTTGGCCAGCTCTCCTATGCGCAGAACGCCACGACGGCGTCGACGAACGCGGACGACCTGCAGGAAGTCCTCTACGGCAACGTCACCCTAAACGACTTCCTGACGATCGTCGACGACCTCGAGGTCAACGCGTCCGGTGGGACGATCGGCCGATCGTTCGTCTTCTCGATCAACGACGAGGTCGCAGGGAACCCGCTCTTCTACTCCCTCCCCGACCGCGTCGTGCGGCTCGTCGGCTACCTCCCGCCCCTGACGGCTTCCTCGTGGTCGTACACGTTCTGCACGTCGTCTTGCGGTCAACCCACGCAGAGGCCGTGGTGGGAAGCCGTCTGGAATGGCTTCGTGTCGGTCGTCACGGGCGTGGTGCAAGCGGCGATCGTCATCGCCGCGACCGCATTCAAGGCGATCAGTACCGTCCTCGCGCAGGTCGGCGCGTGGCTCGTGGCCGCCGGGAACGCGGTCAAGAGCGCGGTGCAAGCGGCGGCGAAAGTGCTGGGACAGGTGCTTGAATTCGTTACGTTGCTCGTTAGGCAGATGGTCCAAAAGCTCATCGGTCCGCTACTCGCCGGGCTGAGCGAATCGACATCTGAGACACGCCTATCGGTCCAGAGCGCGTACCCCTCAGCCCTACGGCAGTACCAAACCATGGGCTCTCTCGACCCTTCTACGATTCAGGGGCTCGTCAACGTTCTCGCCGGGAAATACATCTGGATCCTCCTCGGGCTGAGTGCCGCCGTCGTGGCGATAGGAATTGCTCTCTACCCGATCGCACCAATTGGTTTGGCAATCATGACCGTAGCGGGCGCTATCGCGGGTGCGCTACTCTTCAAGGCAATTACCGGCGTCGACTTCGCGCTGCCGGCGAAGACTCCGTCCGTTGGACTCATGAACCCATTCAGCAGTAGCATCTCCGAGATTGCCTTAGCCTACGCCAACGCGGTGAGTCCGGACCCACAACTTGCCGACGAGCGGAAATCTGAGGCGGCTCTGGCGTCTATCGTTTTCGGTGCCTTCGCGGGATTCATCGGTCTAGCTGCCCTCTCAGCGGTCGATCCCACCGGTACCACTATCGCCCTCGCCGGAGTGGTCATATCAGCTGCAGGAGCTCTCTTCGCAGGGGCGGCAGTGCTTCCTGGAGCATCGGGCCTTGCAATTCTCGCTCTAGGGTTCGCGTTTTCTGGTTTCGTGGCCGCCCTCGCGGGCTTGGCGGCCTCATACATCGCCGGGAATTCTGGCGCCGTCTTCGCGGGTTGGATCAGCTTCGATTTGTCACTCGGGTCGATTGCTTTCGCGATAGTGGCTTTGTGAGGTGAGGAATGTCGGAGTGGGTGATTCTGACCACGGAGCGGTTTATCCGAAGGCTCCGCTTGATTTACCTCGCGGCCGCCATTGGACTAGTAATCGTCGCCATCCTTCTGTGGTTGTCCACGCTTAGTAGTCTGGCTGTGATTTCCGGGGCCGCGGCTTGGGCGGTCACGGTTGCGATCGCGGTCGCGAATTACAACGCGAAGCGAGGAGTCCCATCACGCGTAACTTTCGAGGAATCAGGCATTCGAGTCAGGTACCTGACCGGAAAGGAAAGGGGCATCTCATGGGTCGAAATCGAATCGATTCGCAAAGTCTCTTCAGGACCGTTGATTCTCAAATTGAGGGGAGGCGCGCCATTAACAATCCGCACTTCCAGAGACGAAGCCGCCATGGCCGTCTCTCTGTTTCAAGCCCATCAGATTCCAGTTACCTAATGAGTCCGCCAAACTGGCCGGCGATGCCGCGACTTAAGCTCACAGGGTTCACAGTGGCAATCATCGGCCTGTTCGTTTCTCTGAACAGCAACACAATCGAAGGTGCATGGCCCGGGCTCGTCCTAGCTGGGATTGGTTTGCTCATCACAGTTGCCAACCAGGACATTTTCGACCTTAGCCCTGTTTCTCCCTTGAACGCCGTTGAAGAGGTTGTGAGTACGGCGGCGGTCGGAGCCGCCGTCGCGACGTTGGCGGCAGACTATGGGCGGTAACCAGGGAAGGTCATCTTGTTGACAGCGAAGCAAGGTTCGCTTGTCAAGCAGACAGAACGCGCTTTTCGAGGAGGTGGCTTAGGCGTTCTCGTGGCTTCTGCAATCGTCTTGCTTGTGGCGCTCGGCCTTTTCCCCGGAATTACCCTGCGACCGATTAGCGGGTCAGAGACACCAACGAAAGTCGCCGCGCTCGTCGCGTTCGCGGCTGGAATTCTCGTCGGCCTCGTGCTTCTCGGGTATTCGTACCGCGGGTTCGAAGAAATGACTCTTGATGCGAACGGTGTAATCTTCCCCATACGCTCCTTGGGCAGAATGGTTCGAGGGCTTCGACAGGTCGTCCGCTACTCCGACATCAGTGAGGCTCACTTCCTCGTGAACACGAAAGGGGTTCCACTGGTCGAACTGAGGGTTCGCTCGCCTGCGGGAAGGACCCGACTCCTTCGGTTCGCCACCAGCTGGTCCTCGAATCCCGACCGTTTCATCGAAACCCTTTCGGCGCACGTCCAAGTCAGCAAAGTGGTGGGCTGGGAGCAGCTGTGGTTCGAATGGCGCTCAAAGGCAAAGCGTCAATGACTCCTACGCCTGCCTAGGCCCCGCCAACGACTCATGGGAGAAACTCCTGATCCATCACCTAGCGTTGCGAGTGCCACGCCGGCCGCGGAAATCCGGTTTCCTGTTGAACCGGTCGTCGCATGACGCTTGCCGGAGGGACACGCTAACGCGCTGCCGTGGAACCGGCTACAAGTACGGCTTCAGAGCCCAATCGTAGAAACTTTCCACTGGCATATCTCTTGATGGGCTTGCCGGGTTTGCTTGCCAATAGACCGACTTCCCGCCGGGAGCATGCTATTTCATAGCACGCTTACGGTCGAGTTCAGCGACTCCTTGCTCGGCTTTTTTGCAACCATCGGCGGCTGACGCATCGCGCAGGAGGAAGCAGACACTGATACCCGGTGCTCTACCTCCTGGCGTAACGTCGGAGAGGATTGATGCGTCCACGCAACGATGCGGACAATCGCCGATCCGACCGTCTAAGATGAGCGGACCACTTCCGGACTGAAGGCCTGGGTGAGCTGCAAGAGCCGGTCGTAGGCGGTTCGGTGTCGCAGCTTGATTGTAATCGAGTCTCCTTGATCGGGCGTAATCGTCATATGTCCGACCCCCAAACCCGGCTTCTTGAGCTTGATGCGGCGTATTTGGTCCTTTGCAATATCGAACTCCTTTAACCGGTCGAGGTCCTCGATCACCTTGGCGCTCTCCTCAGGAGATAGGTTTGGCATGAGCTCGCCTTTGATGAAGCCGGCTAGGGTGCCGCCGAGGGCTCCACCGCCGTGGCTGCCAAGGTCGATGCCGATCACTCTAGTCGTCGTGAAGTACAGCCCGTATCCGACGTGGAATCCCTTTTCCAGGAAGCCGCCCGCGAATCCTCCAAGAAACGTCTCTCCCATGTTGGCGTCCAGTCGGCTCCACTCGGGTGTCGGCAGAGTCCGCACGGCTACGTTCGGGCTTGAAGCTTGTGTTTCAAGGATTCGAACCTCTTCGCGAGCGGAGCCCGACATCGTACGACGGCGAACCGATGTTCAGCTCCTGGCGTGAGGTTCGAATCCCGTGAGGTCCGCACCCCATGGGATGACCGACAGGCAACCGACAGTCCTCGATTTCTGGATGATCCATGCCTCGGGATCCTCTTCCCGGGAAGATCCACGAAATTGCGCGACAGTACCCGCGGGCGTTCTCGGTCAAGCGCCATATAATGGACGCGTCGTCTCCTGTCCGTGCGCAGAGTCCAGGCCACGACCGGTCCGATCACGGACCGGGGGACGAAAGGCTCCAGGACAGTACAAGCGGCCTTCGTGGCAGGCGCTACTGGGAAATGGAAGGTCGAGAGACTAGAAGCTATCCGCGGGCCGCCGTTGGCGAAGGCCAGCCACTTGGAGGTCAGCCTCGGACTCAAGACAACTCCGCAGCACGCTGCGTGGATACTCCGCGGGATCACCAGCCACGAGCGTTATGCAACACGGTCCGAGCACGACCGTCTCGCCGCCGTGCAACCCCCTCTTGAACGGGCGGGAGCGACAGGAGCCGCCCTCATCCCCATCGCCAAGTCAGCGGAATGGTGGGAGCTGCCCCAGGACGAACGACGTGCGATTCTCGAAGAAGACTCGCACCATATCGCGATCGGCCTCGAGTACCTCCCTGCGATCGCCCGACGCCTCTACCATTGCCGCGACCTTGGCCAGCCCTTTGACTTCCTGACATGGTTCGAGTACTCACCCTCCGATGCGGCCTCGTTCGAGCAGCTCGTAACGCGGCTTCGCAGAACGCGAGAATGGGAGTACGTCGAACGCGAAATCGACATCAGGCTCGCCCGCTAGGCACGGTTCAGGCCTTGTCTGTCGGTGTAGCGCTCGTCACCGGCTGGAAAGGGTACGGGCCTGCTGGGATTCGTCTCAATCCATGTGATCGCACTCGGTCACAGAGGACTAAGTTCCGCCTTCGATCGGGTGGCGTTATGGAAAGCGATGATTCCCGTGCCGGGAACCGGCCGTAAGTACGGCTTCAAAGCCTGTCGGTAGAAAACTTTCCACTGGCACATCTCTTGATGGGCTTGCCGGGTTCACTTGCCAATAGACCGACTTCCCGCCGGGAGCATGCTATTTTGTGACACGCCGCATCATTCGCCGCACGCGCGAAATGTTTCCGACACCCGCTTAATCGACTTCGGTTGCCGACCTACTCGCCCGGTGTGCCGAGTACACGCGGTTTCTGATAAAGCCCAACTTTCGCTCCGGACTCCAGCCACCCGGGCTCAGCTAGATGGCGCAGCAACTGAGCTTGTCCACGTCCTCGAAGAATGAGAGGGCGGCGAGCTTGATCGCCTCGCTGTGGGTTGGGAACACGTGGACGGTATCGATGATGTCCTCGAGGGTGAGGCTATGCTTTACCGCGAGGACGCCCTCGTGGATCATGTCCGGCGCCAGGGAGGCCAGAATGTGCACCCCGAGGATCTTGTGGCTCTTCGCCTCCGCGACAATCTTCACCAGGCCGCGGGTGTCTTCCACGATTAGGGGCTTGGGGACCTGCTTCAACATAATCGTATTGCAAGCGCACCGGACTCGGCCGCCCGCGTTCGCCTGGGCGTCGGTAGGCCCGACGGAGGCGACGGCGGGATTGGTGAACACGGCGTGAGGCACCGCGCGGTAATCCATCTTCAGGCCGCGATTGGCCAAGGCGTTCTCCGCAGCGATGTATCCTTCTTTCGCCGCAACAGTCTCGAGCATCGGTTTCCCGATCACGTCGCCCGCCGCGAAGATGTCTGGCGCGGTCGATCGCATCTCGGAGTCGACCTTCACCCCCTGATCTTGCTTCACCTCGACGCGCGCCGCCTGGAGGTTAAGCCCCGCGGTGTTGGGGGTTCGACCCGTGGCTAGGAGCAGCTCGTCCGCTTCGATGGTGCGTTTCCGGTCGCCAATGCGAGCGACCATGATCTTCCGCCCGTTTCGCTGTTCGGCTGAGAGGACTTCCGCGCCGGCATGGATCTCGACTCCATCCTCTTTCAGGTACTGGTTCAAGTACTCAGAAATCTCCGGCTCCTCTTCCGGAACGATTCGCGGGCTGCGCTGCAGGACCGTCACCTGTGTGCCGAGATGCTGGTACATCTGGGCGAACTCCAAGCCAAGGGCGCGGCCGCCGAGGACGATCATGGAATCGGGTCGCTCCTTCAGGGACAAGGCCTCCACGTTTGTGAGGTAGTCCACCTTGTCGATTCCCGGAACCGAAGGAATCGTGGGTGAGGAACCGGTACCGATGAGGAACTTGTCTCCTTCGTACCGCTCCGTGCCGACCTTGACTTCATGGGATGAGACAAAGGCGGCATGGCCCCGCACGTATTCCACGTCCTTCAGGGACGCGAGGACATCCGCGTACTTCGCCTTGCGGAGGTCGGCAACCAAGCGTTCCTTCGAGCGCATCACCGCTCGGAATTCCGCCGACCATCCGTCTTCGAGATGGAGCCCCGGGAACGGACGGTTCGCCACGCGAAAGAACTGGTCCCCGACCGCAAGGAGGCGTTTGCTGGGAACGCAGCCCACGTTCACGCAGGTGCCGCCGAGGATGCCGCCGTCAATCATCAAGGCCTTCGCTCCGTTTCGATCGGCGCGAATCGCCGCGCTGAAAGCCGCTGCTCCGCCGCCGAGAATGATCAGGTCTTGTCGCTTCGCCATCTGTTCCACCTTTCCCTCCTCGCTTTCAAATCCATCGGCGCGGACTCATCGAGTAGATTCGCCAACCGAGCGGGACCTATGGGAATCTTTGGGCTTCTGCGCAGCCACGACCACGCTCTCCGCCCCGAACGTCTTCGTGATTCGCCTCGTGCTCTCCGAGGATGACTTCGCAAAGTAGTCGAGCCGCTTCAGGACTCGGACATCGGAGAACCCCGCCGACTTGATCATCTCTAGGTACTCCGGCTCCACCGCCGCCCCGCCGATGCAGTCTGCCCACAGCTGCGGGTTCAGCCCGCACACGGTGCCCACGTCCTCCTGCACGACAATGTCCGCGAGCTGGAGGCGCCCGCCCGGCTTGAGGACACGGCGAATCTCCGCGAACGCCGCGACCTTGTCCGGCACGAGGTTCAGGACGCCATTGCTCGTGACGACGTCGACGCTTGAGTCGGGGAGAGGGATCTCCGTGGCGTCCCCCGCTAGAATCTCGATGTTCTCTGCGCCTATCCGCTCGATGTTCCCGCGCGCCTTCGCGATCATCGCGGGCGTGATGTCGAGCCCGTAGACCTTCCCCGACGGACCGGTCTTGAGGCACGCATACAGCACGTCCGTCCCGGAGCCGGACCCGATGTCGAGCACGGTATCGCCGGACCGAATCGCGTTGGCGGCGTGCGGATAGCCGACGCCTGCGAAGGATTCTGTCGCCGTCGGCGGCAGCTTACGCAGGTCCTCTTCCGGGTAGCCCACGTATAGGAGCGCCTCCAGACCGAGCGGGAAGTGGTACCCCTTGTCGGGCCGCGTCGCGACCTCAGTGTATAGCGATTGCACCGCCTTCGTGATGATCGGTTTGAGGTCTGAGACCGTCTCGACCTGGACTTCGGGCGGCACGTGCGAGATCTTCACGATTTCAAGAGGCAGCTTGTCCGCCTTCGTTCCCTTCCACTGCCAGGCTTCGATTCCTTCGAAGTCGTGGTGGGTCAGGAGCCCGGCTCGCTCCAACTGGGATAGCCGTATTTCGGCGTCTTCCACCCCAATCCGGAAGACGGATGCGATTTCATTCGCGGTCGTCAAGTCCCTGTGGTGCTCCAAGTATTCCAGGATGTCCGCAGGACTTCGCTTCGGGAGCCCGGGGGCGAGCTTGTCCACCATGTCCTCGAACGGTTTCGCGGTGAACGTCGCGCCCTTTATTTCCGCCTGTCCTCGACGATTCCGCACGAGGAGGGCGTCAAAGTTCGCATGGGCCCGCGCCATCTCCTGCCGATCTCGCTCGAACGCGTCCTTCACCGCATCCGAATGGATTTCCTTTCGGAAGCGATCCTTGTCGAGCCCAACCTCCGCCGCCAATTTCACGAGGGTGTCTTCCGTGGCGGGCAGACATTCGAGCCCGAACGCTTCCATCATCCGTCGGAAGTACTTCGCTGCTAGTTCCCTGGATTGGAGCTCCGCCGCCTTGAACGCTCGGCACGCGGGGAACGAGCTCTCGACCTTGCTCCGGAAGTAGTAATCGGGCCGCACGGGCATTTTGATGAGCGCGATGGATTCGAGGATCCAGTCAACCGTGCCCCGCTCATCGACCCCGTTCTCCCGCATCCACTCCGCTAAGGTCTCGAACTCCCCGCCCATCTTGTACGTGACCTCCACGTTATCCCCGTACACCTCCCGCAGGCGTTGCAGAATCGGCTCAAGGCCCCACGACCACCAGCACCACGGGTCTGCGAAGTGGACTATCTCGATGGGCACGTCGTCTCTCGACGCTGTATCGCCCCCGCGCCGGCATCCGAGGGCCTCGACTTAAGTCTTCCCGGACGACGTCGCGACGACTCCTTGCCGGTCCGCATCGCCCGAAATTGCCGCGCATTTCTTGAACGCATCCGTCGGGGCGTTGACGATTGGTTGGCAGCCTGTCACCACACGTTCCTATCGCCGCTCAGAACCGTGGGAGCGGGGCCAGGAGGTCAAACGCAACGGGCAAAAGCCCAGCCAGTATTACGAAGATCAATGCGATCTCATACACACGCGCTCGCACTTGGCGGCATCAAAGGTCAGGTCGTCCGCATCAACAAGAAGACGACCAAGCCAATCCGACCGTTGGAACCCGAGCAAGTGGAAGCTTGACTGGACGGGGACAACAAGAGCGCTAATTCCCGTAGCGGGAACCGGCCGTACGCACAGTTCTAAGGCCCAACGATAGAAATTTTCCACTGGCATATCTCTCGATGGGCTTGCCGGGTTTGCTTGCCAATGTACCGACTTCCCGCCAGGAGCATCCCCAAACGAGTTCGCGGAGCCTTCGTCAAGTTCGAGCGCGCCAGTTGCCGTCTATATAGTCCCTGTCAGTCTCGCCTTTATAGACGCGATTCAATCGGGCCCCTCGAAGGTTTTTGTGTGAACGCCTCATTCGCTCGACACGCCCAACGCGCCGCTCGCGGTTCCGGAAGGCCGCGGCTGCTTCGGCTCATGATCGTCATCGCGGCGGTCCTGATCGTTTCGGTCTTGCCGGCGACCGTGCGCGCGAACAATTCCGAGACCAGGCCCACGATCGTCCTCGTCCACGGCGCTTGGGCCTCGGCGCCCGGCTGGGACACGGTCGTCGCGGGGCTCCAGAAGGACGGGTTCGCGACCGCGACCCCGACCCTCGGCCTGCTGTCGATCGCCGACGACGTCGCGATCGTCCGTGCGGTGCTCGACGGCATCTCGGGCCCGAAGATCCTCGTTGGACACTCGTACGGTGGGATCGTGATCTCCAACGCGGCGTACGGCCGGTCCGACGTGCTCGGCCTTGTCTTCACCGCAGCGTTCGTTCCCGATCAGGGTGACTCGATATTCAGCCTCGGCGCGGGCTTCCATACATCCGAGGCGTTCAACCACTTCATCTGGACGGGCACGCCCTTCGCTTCACCGGCCTTCATTGACCCGGCCTTTTTCGCGCAGTTCTTCTGTCAGGACCTCAACCCGAACCTCGGGGCGATCCTGAACGATGAGCAGATCCCGCTCAACTTCCCGATCGCTGTGACCCCGTCCGGGCCGGTCGCGTGGCATACGCTGCCGTCCTGGTACGCCATCTCGGGGAAGGACCTGATGGTCGATCCTGCGGAGGAACTCTTCATGGCGCAGCGGGCCGGGGCGACGACCGTCTTGTTCCCTGCGGCGAGTCACGCGGGAGGAATCACCCACTATGCGACCGGATTCGTGAAGCTCATCGAGGAGGCCGTCCAGGAGACGGCGGATTGACCGGGCCGGGTTCGACCAAAACCCTATACGTCGCCGAAGATGTTAGACGCCGAGCCAAGCACGCAGCTGACCACTCCTTAACGGTCAGCGATCAAGGTCAAACGTGAAGATGAAAGAGTTTCAGACGAAAAACCAAAAAGTCTCGCCGTTGAAGCCCGGCACCAAGGCGCCAAACTTCACCCTCAAGACGACGCCGGATCAGCACGTCTCTCTCAGGGATTTTCTCGGAAGGCCCGTGGTACTTTGCTTCTATCCTGCGGATTGGAGCCCCGTCTGCAGCGACCAGCTGGGACTCTATGCGCAGTTGATGTCTGAGTTCAGGAAGTTCGACGCCGAACTCCTCGGAGTCTCCGTCGACGGAGTCTGGAGTCATCTGGCGTTTTCGAAGGATCGCAACCTGAATTTCCCGCTTCTCTCCGACTTCGATCCGAAAGGGGCGATCTCCAGGACCTACGGGGTCTTCACCGAACGCAACGGCGAATCGGCGCGGGCGCTCTTCGTGATCGATCCGAGGGGGATCATCCGATGGAGCTACCTCTCACCGGACGGGGTCAATCCGGGGGCTGACGGAATCCTCTCCGCACTGGAGAAACTCAAATCACCCGGCTGACGCGAGTGATCATGGCGAAGCAGAATTACCAACCGCCGAGACTGACTCTGCCCGTCGGAGAACGGGACCACAGTGAAGGGCCGTCCGATGCTCGAATGGTGCTCGTCGAGTACGGGGATTACCAGTGTCCCTACTGCGGCGCGGCCTACCCGATCGTGAAGAAGGTCCAGAAGGAACTTGGAACGAAGCTGCGGTTCGTCTTCAGAAACTTCCCCATCACGACCTCCCACCCGGAAGCGGAATGGGCCGCGGAAACCGCCGAAGCGGCCGCCGACCAAGGGAGGTTCTGGGAGATGCACGATTTTCTCTAC
>Ga0099793_10000538_pt1 | contig 10436 bp, 8 predicted proteins | sample Rivendell_Oct201_9_FD_77319 | JGI IMG/M metagenome (GOLD analysis project Ga0099793, IMG submission 77319) | Vadose zone soil and rhizosphere microbial communities from the Eel River Critical Zone Observatory, Northern California to study diel... | ecosystem: Environmental > Terrestrial > Soil >...
TTGAAGACAACGCCGCGATGCTCGTAGTCCTTGAACCAATCGAACGACGCGCAGGCGGGGGACAACAGAACAACGTCGCCGGGCGCGGCATGGGCGCGGGCGGATACCACCGCTTCCCTCATCGAGCCCGCACGGATGACTTTTTTCCTGCTCGAAAAGGCAGCGGCCACTTTATCGGCCGATTCCCCGATCGCCACGATTGCCTTGACATGACGGTCAACCGGTCCGTAAAGTCTTGAATAGTCGTTCCCCTTGTCGCGCCCTCCGAGCAGCAGTACGATAGGTTGCTTGAACGCCTGAAGCGCGTACCAAACCGAGTCGACATTTGTCGCTTTCGAATCGTTGACATACCGGACGCCGTCGAGTTCTCGCACGAACTCGAGGCGATGCTCGACGCCCTTGAAATTCTTCAGCGTCGCGCGCAGGGATGGGACGCTCACCCCGGCGATCTGTCCCGCAAGCGTTGCCGCCATCGAATTGTACAGATTATGAATGCCCGGGATGCTGATCTCATTCGCCGGCACAACGGCCGCCCGTTTTCCCCGAAGGATCGTGATCAGCTCTCCGTTGTCCGTGAAGGCGCCCTCATCGAATGTTTCGCCGGTACCGAAGGGGAGCAAACGGGCGCGGATGTTCGAACGGCTCCGGACTTGGTTTTGCGTTTCCGCATCATTCGAGTTGAAGATCAGGAAATCGTCTTCCGTCTGATTTTGGAAAATACGGCTCTTCGACGCGGCATAGCGGGCAAAATCCTTTTCGTACCGGTCGAGATGATCCGGCGTAATATTAAGAATCACCGAAACGTGCGGCCTGAACGTTTCGATGTGATCGAGCTGAAAGCTGCTGACCTCGAGCACGGCGATCGAATCCCGATCGAGCCGGTCTATCATCGAAGAAAATGCGATCCCGATGTTTCCCGCAACAATATGTTTTTTCTGCTGGTCTTCGAGCATCCGCCCGATCAACGCGGTCGTCGTCGTCTTTCCGTTTGTACCCGTTACGGCAATGATCGGCGCGGGGCAGAACCAGCTTGCGACTTCCAATTCGCTCACGACCCGCAGTCCACGCCGCTGCGCTTCCTGAACCACCGGTACGGACGACGGAATGCCGGGGCTTATGACCAGCAGTTCTGCGTCAAGCGCCCGGGGAGTATGCTTGCCCGTCTCGTACTCAATGCCGAGAGATTCCAGCTCTGAGAGATACGGTTTCAGCCGTTCGTCCGGGCCGCTATCGCTGACAAAGACCAAGGCGCCGTTGCGCTGCAGCAGGCGTGCCACGGCAACGCCGCTCCGGGCGGCGCCGAGCACCGTCACCGGCCGGCCCGCTACCGTTTGATTCGCCATGGACTTAATAACCTGATCATCGTACGTATATTCGATCTCTTTCATTCTTGCGGGGCCCGGCTCTATCGCACTTTGAACGTGGCCAGGCTCAGGATCATGAGCAGAATTGCAATAATGTAGAACCGTGTGACAATCTTCGGCTCGGGCCAGCCGAGCATCTCAAAATGATGATGGAGCGGCGCCATCCTGAAGACCCGCCTGCCCTCCCCGTACTTGCGCCTCGTATACTTGAAGTAGAGCCGTTGTATGATCACCGAGGCGGTCTCCATGAGGAACACGCCGCCAAGGGTCGGCAGGAGCAGTTCCTTTTTGATGAGAACGCAGAGAGCGCCGATAGCGCCACCCAGCGCAAGTGAACCGGTATCGCCCATGAACACCTGCGCCGGGTATGCGTTGAACCACAGAAAACCGAGCGACGCTCCCACCAGCGCCGCACAGTAGATGCTCAGCTCACCATTCCCACGTAGATACGGGATGGTCAGGTATTGGCTGAGATCTGGACGCCCCGATATATAACTGATGACGGCAAGCGTGAGGCCGACGATCCCGACGGTGCCGGCCGCCAGCCCGTCGAGTCCGTCGGTGAGATTCACCGCGTTGCTCGTCGCCGCGATAACGAAGATGACCATGGGGATATAGAAGACCCCGAAGTCGACCTCCATGTTCTTGAAAAACGGGACGGTAGTGCTCGATTTGATTTTCCACAAATCTGCGTCGATGTATTGCGGATAAAAGTAAATGACGCAGCCGACAAACAATCCGATGAGCAGCTGGCCGATGAGCTTGTATTCTTCGATCAGCCCTTTTCGTTTTTTCCTTACAACCTTGAGATAATCGTCGAGGAACCCCACACCTCCGAGGGCTGCCGTAGTAAACAGAATGAGAAAGACATATCCGTTTCTGATATCCGCCCAGAGGGATGCGGGGACCAGGATCGCCGCGAGGATGATCAGGCCGCCCATCGTTGGCGTCCCCGCCTTGCTCAGATGCGATTTGGGGGCTTCCAGTTTTGCCGCTTCCCCGATCTGATGCTCCTGGAGCATACGGATGATCTTTGGCCCAAGCCAGAAGGCGATAATCAGCGCCGTCACGGCGGCCGCTCCCGCGCGGACCGTGATGTAGCGGAACAGACCGAATCCGGGCGGACTGTACTTGTGGCGGATATATTCAAGAAGGTAGTAGAGCATCAGTCCGCCAATCGATGGAAGAGCCGCTGTTCGCTGAACGTGGAATCATTTCCTTCAAACTCCTGTGTCACGTGGACCCGGAGCGTGTTCCTGTTCGTCAATTCCCAGATATCCGTTTGCCTGTACCGGCGTTCGCCCCCCTGCCGTTGAATCACCCGGCTCGTCACGATGAGCTTCTGCCCCGTCGTCGTCCATGAAGATGTGATCCACCGCTGCGACAACCGGACTGTATCCTCCCGGTATCGTTCCTTCCCGTCGAACGCATAAATCGTGGGCGGAAGCTCGACGCGCTGTCCGCCTCCTTCGAAAACAATCGCAACGACGACCGAATCTCCCGCCTGTTCGACGTCCATGGAATACGACTTCACATTCTTGAAGGACGCCGGGAGGTTCTTGCTCTTGCGGAGGTTCAAACTCCATTTACCGGAAAAGTCCGCGTGCCGCTCCCCGAATCCGAACGAAACGACGATGAGTAGTATGATCATCACGCCCTTCTTCATGCCTTTTTTCGTTTGAAAGCGTCCTGCATGTATTGAACGACCTCTTCCATTTTCATGCCCCGGGATCCCTTGACGAGCACGATGTCCGGGGGGGATGCGAGCTCAAGAAGCTTCCTCGAGAGAACGTCCTTCCGGCTGTAATGGTGCTTGACAGGCGCACGCGCGCGATCATAAATGAACCGCGCCTGCGGACCGTATGTCAGCAAGTGTTCAAACCCCATTTTGCCGAAGGCCTCTCCGATCTTTTCGTGCTCGCGCCGTGAAGCGGGGCCAAGTTCGAGCATGTCGCCCAGGACGACGATTTTCTTTCCTCCCGTCTTCATCTGAAAAAGCGTTTTCATCGCCGACACCACCGAGTCGGGATTGGCGTTGTACGTGTCGTTCAGGATCGTTACCCCGCCGGCGCGCACGACCTCCATTCGTTTCCCCACTCCGGCGAAATTCCCGAGCGCGCGCCCGATTCGTGCGCCCGAGACGCCGAACGACACACCGACGGCCGACGCCGCCAGCGCATTGGTCGCCGCGTGCAAGCCGGGCGTCCTGAGCCCTACCATAAACGAGCCCCGGTCTCGCATTTCCACAAAAAATGCGGCGCAGCCGTCATTGCCGATGCGGAGTCGCTTCCCCCGGATCCGGCCGCCGGCGAAGCCGTACGATACCTTTCGCCGCAGTTTTCGGGCCTGCGATACGACGCGCGGATCGTCGGCATTGACAAACCCGACTCCCGAAGACTTCAGCGCATCGAACAATTCCCCTTCGGCCCGCGCGACCCCTGTTATATTCCTGAAGAATTCGAGGTGTTCCCTGCCGATGGTCGTGATCAACCCATGGGTGGGCTCGAGGATCCCGCACAGGTACGCCAGCTCCCCGAAATGGTTGGTGCCGATTTCGACAACCGCAATCTCGTGTCCCCCGTGCAGCCGGAAGAGCGTCTTCGGGACGCCGATTTGATTATTGAGGTTTCCCTCGGTGCTCAGCACCGAATACCTGGTTTTGAGGACTGTTGCAATCATTTCCTTCGTCGTCGTTTTGCCGTTGCTCCCCGCGACTGCGAGGATCGGAATACTGAATTTCTTCCGGTAGACATTCGCGAGACTGCCCAGGGCCGCCGTTGTATCCCGAACGACCAGAAAGGGCCGCTCCCGGTACGCGCGCACATCGGCCCCGCGGGCGATGACCGCGCACGACGCTCCGCGCCGGAACGCAGCCTCGACGTACTCGTGTCCGTCAAGATTTTCTCCGCGGATCGCGAAGAACACTTCCCCCTCGCTGACCGACCGGGAATCCGTCGAGACTCCCCGGAATGATTTTTGCGGCAGCGCGCCGAAGTTCCACGTCGCCGTGTGTTCGATGCCGAGCAGGTCGGAGATGGTGAGCTTCACGACTGCGTGCGCAGGAATTCATCGACAACTTCATAGTCGCTGAAATGAATTTTCTCACTGTCGATAACCTGATACTGCTCATGGCCTTTCCCTGCAATCAGGACTACGTCTCCTCTTCGGGCCAGGCCGAGGGCTTTATCAATCGCCGTCTTTCGATCCGGTTCCCGGTAGACCACGGCGCCTTCGCGGACGCCGGTCATAATTTCATCGATGATACGATCCGGATTTTCGTGGCGCGGATTGTCGGATGTCACGACCGTCACGTCGCTCAGTTCGGTGGCAATCCGAGCCATCTTCGGACGCTTCGTGCGGTCCCGATTCCCGCCGCAGCCGAATACCGTGATGATCCTGCCACCGCCGCCGGCTCCGAACACGTCGCGCACCGCCGCCAACGCCTTTTGAAGCGCGTCGGGTGTGTGGGCGTAATCTATCACCGCAGTCCAGCCCTTGGGCGAACGTACCGATTCGAACCTGCCGCGAACGGACTTTATGGTTAAAATCGCCTCTTGCATGGCCTTTTTGGGAACGCCAAGCGCGACCCCGGCGCTGAACGCGGCGAGAAGATTGCTCACGTTAAACTTTCCGATCAGCGGAGATTCGATGGGCGTTTCTTCCGCGCGATGCACGATCGTGAACCTGGTCCCCTGCATCGAGAGCGAGATTTGTTTGGCACTCACGTCCGCCGGCGCGCTAATGGCGTAGGTGAGCTTCTTGCCGGCCGTCAATTCCAATATCTTCATTCCCCATTCATCGTCCAGGTTCACAATCCCCCAGGATTCCGGAGGGAGCGTTTGAAAGAGAATTTTCTTCGCATCGAAGTACGCCTGCATCGTGCCGTGGTAGTCGAGATGATCCTGCGTCAAATTGGTGAAGACCGCGGCGCCGAAAGTGAGCGCATGCACCCGATGCTGGTCGAGCGCGTGCGACGAGACCTCCATAACGGCTGCAGTACATCCGTTCTCGACCATGTCCGAAAGCAGGCGGTTGAGCTCCAGAGAGTCGGGCGTCGTTTTCTCCGCCGGAACCATACGGCCGCCGAACGAGTATTCGATAGTTCCGATCAAGCCCGTTTTCATCCCCTGTGATTCGAGAATGCTCTTGAGGAGGTACGTTGTCGTCGTTTTCCCGTTGGTGCCGGTGACACCGACGAGCTTCAGTCTGCCGGAGGGGTTGCGAAAAAAGGCCGAAGAGATCTCGGCGAGCGCGACCCTCGAATCTCTCACGACAACCTTCACGACGCCGGCATGCATAAAGTACGAATCGGGCATCGCGGCATCGTCCTCGAGAACCACCACCTTTGCGCCGTTATTCACCGCATCGGCAATGAATTTGTGGCCATCCAGCTCATTTCCGCTCACGGCTACAAAAAGGTCTCCTCGCGTGACTTTCCTTGAATCATTCTGGATTGCGTGCACTTCGATCTCGTGAGTCACAACCATCTGTCCGTAAACGGTCTGAAACATCTTGGCGACCGTGACCCGTTCGAGCAGCTTTGATAGCGTCATAGATTGTACATCACTTATAACGTCGAAATCCTCAAGAACGGTCGCCATCACGAATCAGACCATGACTACGATTAGCGGGCTCTTCAATTGTCCAGCAACGCCGCCGGGCGGGACTGACAGGTCAGAACGACTCTCATCCCCGGGCGGGCAATCGATCCGGCGGGGGGAGACTGGCTGACAACGGTCCCCGATCCATTGACAACGGGCAGAAACTTCCCCAACGATAGAAGATTGACGGCCCTGCGAAGGCTGCATCCTTTCACGTCCGGCACAACCCCGGTCGCTGCGGTATCGGGCACATCCTTCCCGATCCGGGCGGCAAGGGCGCCCGCTTCTGAATCAATAAGCAACGCGTTTTTCGCGTTCGTGTCGTCATTCCGGGCCGGAGGCGCGAAGATATCCGACGTTGCAATCAGGCGTTGAGCGATCGCCCGGAACACCGGGGCGCTTGTCAACCCGCCGGTATAGCTCCCTCCCCGCGGGTTGTCCATCATGACGAGACACACAATCTGCGGATCGTCGCTGGGGAAAAACCCGACAAAGGAAGCGGTATAGCTCGACTTCTCGTAATGGCCTTCGGCATACTTTTTCGAGGTCCCGGTCTTACCGGCGATTTTCAGCCCGGGCAGTGCGGCGCTTTTTCCCGTGCCATGTTCCACAACACCTTCAAAAAAATCCGTCATCGTCCGCGCGGAGCCCGCCGAGATCACACGCCGGATTTGTTGGGGATGGCCGGACCGGACGACCTGCCCGGTCTGGTCCTGTTCCTTCAAAAATAAATACGGCTTCATCAGGATCCCCCCGTTTGCAACCGCGGCGTACGCGGCGGCGATCTGGATCGGGGTCACGCCGACTTCATAGCCGAACGCAATCGTATTCAACGTCGTCGCGGACCACTCGGACGGCTTTTTCAGCACTCCGCTGACTTCACCGGGGAGCTCCAGGTTCGTGGCAATCCCGAATCCGTAATCTCTTGCCATCGTATAGAGGCGTTCGCTCCCGATGATATTGCTTATCTTTGCCATGACAATATTGCTTGAATACTCGATCGCTTCCCGGAAACTGATCCAGCCCTCCTTGTGCGTGTCGGTGATCGTCCGGGTTTTTCCGTTCACCACGGAAACCACGTAGGTGCCGTTCTCGGCATAGAAGGGCGTTTCCGGAGCCACGAGTCCGCTTTCCAATGCCGACGATGCGGTGACGATCTTAAAAATCGATCCGGGTTCGAACATGTCCGTGACCGCTCTCAGTCTCTGTGCCTGAGGCGAACAATTCCTGAAATTATTCGGGTCGAGGTTCGGACACTGGGCAAGCGCGAGTATTTCTCCGGTCTTCGGGCGCAGGATGATGGCAACACCGGCGTCGGCATTGCACTGTTCGATCCCCTTCTTCAGTTCCTGCTCGGCAATCGCCTGCATTTGCATGTCGATCGTCAGGAAGATGTCCGAACCGTTGACGGGCTCGACGCGGGGGTAGTCGACCGACGGGCGGGCGTGCCCGAGCCCATCGCGCTGGAAAACGACGTAGCCGTCGGCCCCGCGCAGCTCGTTATCGAACTCCGCCTCGATCCCGGCGATTCCTTTGTTATCGAGATCCGTCGAGCCGATCAACTGGCCGGCGACCTGATCGTGATAGAGGCGCTTGGGCTCGGAGCGGACGACGAGCCCGCTAAAGTCCTTCGCGTCGATTTTCTTAAGATTGCCGACATCGACGATGCGTTCAAGCCAGACAAAACGCGAATCTGATCGCAGCCTCTGGAGGTATTCCCCCGGAGGTTTTCCGAACACCTTCGAAAACTTTTTCGCGATCAGGCGCGCGTCTTCCACGGCGACCTTGGGATCGGCGGCATACGAAACGAACACGCTGTTCGAGGCGATGACCGATCCGTTGCGGTCATAGAGACTTCCCCTCGCCGCCGGAAGAGGTACCTTTGCCTGATACTGTCTCTGCGCAAGCTGCCGGTATTTCTGGTACTGCACCACCTGGACCTCGGCGAGCCGCACCGCGACGACCGCAAACGACGCAAGGATTACCGTCAGCAGCAGCCTCACGCGTGCTGTCGTCGAGCCCGCCGGACTCGAATCCCTTTGGCGCACGATGTTGTTTTCCTGGTGACTCATCGGACCGCGCTTGCTGTGATGACCTGCGTTAACCCTTATTCAGTTTCGAGACTCTCGAGCTTCTCCCCATCGACCGGGAACGAGGCTGGCTGTTCCTTCGGGTAGGTAAGGCCGAGTTGAGCGGCGATCTTGCCGATGCGCTCAAGGTTGGATTTCTTGTTAATCTCGGCTCTCAGAAGATCGTTTGCATTCATGATTTTCTGGTACTGTGCCTGCGCCGCGTTGACTTCGACCGCGACACGATCTACGGTAATCTTATTCCAGACGTAGAAAACAATCAGCAGAGATATTGCAACGAGCGCGGCTATGATATTGAACGGCGAGCGCTTGCGCCGCCTGACCGGCCTGTTGCTTCTCGGAAGAATATCATTCGCCCGCGGGCCCGATGCCTCGCCGTTGTAAACGTACCGGCGCTCCGGCTGGTGTTGTGCGACCGCCTGCCCGGTTTCCTGCTCGGATGTATTTGCTGAATTCATATGCGCTCTGCTGATCTCAATTTCGCACTCCGCGATCGCGCATTACCGGCGATCTCGGCGGCCGAAGGAACAACCGGCTTCTTCGTGAGAACTTTGAGCCTCGGCTCCGACGGCCGGTCGGGAAGAAGTTTGGTGGCTGATTTCGTGAATTCCTTCGATTCTTCTTTGAAAAACTGCTTGACGGTCCGGTCTTCGAGGGAATGGTAGGAAATCACCACGATCCTTCCCCCGGGAGCGACAAACTCCATGGCGCTCTCCAGAGAAGCCTTAAGATTCTCCAGTTCTCCGTTCACTTCAATCCGGATCGCCTGAAAAACACGGGCCAGAGTCTGCGGCAGATACCTTTCTCCGACCGCAGATTTCACGATTTCGGAGAGGTCGATCGTCGTGTCGATCGGGCCCTGTTTTCGTCTATCGATGATGCGCCTTGCGATCCGGCGTGAGGCGCGTTCCTCGCCGAAATTCCAAAGAATTTCCGAAAGCCGAACCTCGTCGTAGGTATTGATCACGCTCCACGCGTCGATCCCGCTCGCGGGGTCCATGCGCATATCCAGTCGGCCGGGTTCTTGAAAGCTGAAACCCCGCTCCCCCGCCCCGATCTGATGGGATGAGATTCCGAGATCGAGCAGCAAACCGTCGAGACGGGCGACGGAAAGTTCCGGGAGTCTTTTCCGCAGGTTCGCGACATTGTCACGAATGAACCGGACACGTTCGCCGAATTGTTTAAGCCGGCTGCGGGCGGATGCAATCGCGTCCGGGTCCATGTCGAATCCGATCACACGTGAAGAGGGAGAGCTATTCATTAGAATTTTTTCGCTGTGACCGCCGCCGCCAAGGGTTCCGTCGACGTAGACACCGCCCGGCTTCGGCTGCAGGTAATGAAGGACGGCGTCAACAAGGACCGGCGTGTGGTATTCATCTATCATCAAGAATTATTATTCACTTCATCACTTTCGCAGCAATACTTTCATACGTTTCAGGCTGCGAAGTCTTGTACTCGTCATAGATCTGAGGATTCCAGAGTTCGATTTTGTCGAGCGTGCCGATTATGCGAACTTCGCTCTCAATGTTGGCATATTCTCTCAGCTCCTGCGGGATGGATAGGCGCGACTGTGCGTCCAACTGGCTTTCCGACGCAAGCTCCAGGAGCGCTCTGATAAACCGGCGATGCTCCGGATCGTACCCCGACAGATTTCGCAGATTTTCTTCCAGCTTGTTCCATTCATCGATGGGGTAGACAAAGAGGCACTTTTCAAACCCTCGCGTGAGGACGAACGTGTCATTCGTATCCGGGGAGACGTATTTCCGGAGCTTGGCGGGCAGGTTTACTCGCCCCTTCTCGTCCACAGAATACATATATGATCCCTTGAATGATGACATACTAGTGTTTCATCTCTTTCCTTGTCAATCCTCCAAAACAAAAAGAATTCCACTCCATTATTCCCCACTTTTCCCCACCGTGAGCTACCAATTTAGGTAATTCCGCTTGAAAGTCAAGGGAAATTATGCAAGAATCACAATCCTAGATATTTTTAATAATCGGGCTGTGTCTGGCCCCATTTCATTGCCGAAACCAGCTCATTTCTGGACATCGGGGGGGCTGGGAGGTGGTGCGCTGGTGGGTCTGACTGGGGACGCCCGCCGGGAATCTGTGGCAAAGCGGCGGCCCGAGGCGCTCCAGGAAGCGTGCTTAGTAGCTTTTTAGGTAAGAAGGTGGTGACGGTGGGACATCGGGTTGTCTGTGAACCATCTAGTGGCCGAGCTGGCGGTTTTCGATCGAGATCGAGTCGCCAATTTCAATCGTCGCGTAGCACCCGGTGAAGGCAGGACCGCAGTTCACGATTTTCGTGAGTTCCAGAGAATCCTGACCGCGTGCCTCATGGATATGACCGCAAATGGCAACGCTGGGTTGCGCATATTCAA
>Ga0099793_10000541_pt1 | contig 10429 bp, 9 predicted proteins | sample Rivendell_Oct201_9_FD_77319 | JGI IMG/M metagenome (GOLD analysis project Ga0099793, IMG submission 77319) | Vadose zone soil and rhizosphere microbial communities from the Eel River Critical Zone Observatory, Northern California to study diel... | ecosystem: Environmental > Terrestrial > Soil >...
ATACTCGGTGCAGAAGTTGGTGTAATTGATGTTGCGATCGATCTGGTAAGTGACCACGCGCGGGTCGTTCTTCGCTAGGCGTATCTGGTGCGCCTCCATGCCGATGCCGACGAGGTCATCGGATTCGAGCATCTCGATCGCTTGCTGTTTGGTCAGTCCCACAGTCGGTTCCTTAGGTCACCCATTGTAGCTGAGAATCGCGTCTGCACGTTTGAACGCTTGAACGTTGGAACGTTCCGAACGAGTTGAAATTTTTGAAGGTTCTTGGGTGTACACTCGTAGTGGCGCGAAGTATGCGCAATCTTCTGAAAACAGAGAGGATAGAGGCGCCACGCGGCGCATATGACGGCGGAAACGAAGCTCGGCGCGGAAGTGTTGCGAGATGGCGAGGTGAACTCGCCGCTACGGTATCATAAGAGGGGCCAGGTGCCCGGCTTGAGATCTTTGGGGGGCACAAGCCGGGCACCCGTGGGTCAGCGAGGGTCGGCCTCGCTTCGCCATGTCTTTATAAGAAAGCTAGCATTTCTAGTGGGAGCGAAACTGTCCCGAATGGGACAGGCAAACGAGCAGGGAAAAAAGCTCTCTTCGCGGGCTAAAGCCCAATTTGAGTCGCCGTCCGACATGGTAGCCCTTCAAGGCTCAGGGATGAACTGAAGCTCCCACCTCCTAAAGAAAAAACGAGGAGGCTGGAGCCGAGCAAGATCAAATCAGGCTGGAGTGCTTTACCTTTTCGATTAACGGTCGCCCCAGCTCCCGACCGGTACGATCCGGCTGGCCTTGAGCTCGACAGCGTTCACCGTACGCGATTCCACAAGTTGCTTTTGCAGTTTGGCAATGCGCTCGGACCGCTGATCATAAAGTTCGAGATCAGCGATGGTCCAGCGTCTGCTTGTATGCAAGTCCGTCGGCTTCACCAATGGCAACTGCGCTTTGCAGAGTCCCACCAATTCATTGAAAATCTTTAGCCGGTCTGCGGTCAGCATGGGTCCTCCTTTCACATGAGCGTTCCGCTGAGATTGGACATTTCTTCACACAGATTCCAGGGATTCGGCACCTGTTGCTTCTGACGAGAAGGGGCTGGCGCGATATCGCCAGCCCCTTGCCGCTACTTCGTCCTCGTTCTGGCTCTCTTTAGCGACCAGCCGCCGCTGCCATCGCGTGCGTTCCCGCCGCCATTGCATGCGTTCCTGTTTGGGTTCCCACATTCACCTTGATCTGCTTCGGCTTGGCTTCCTCGCGCTTCGGGAGGCTCAGCGTCAGCACACCATTCTGATAATCGGCCTTGATGGCTTCCGCGTTGACGGAGTTGGCCAGCGAGAAACTCCGGCTGAACGAGCCATAGGCGCGTTCGATGCGCAGATAGTTGTCGTCGTGCACCTTGGCGTCAAACTTGCGTTCGCCGCGAATCGTGAGGACGTTGTTCTCCACGCGGATGTCCAGGTCCTGCGGATTGACGTCTGGCAGGTCGGCCTTAACGACCAGTTCATTCTCGGTCTCGTAGATGTCGACGGCCGGGGCCCAAGGGGTCAAGTTCGACTCCTCGCCGGTACGTCCCACCACATCGCCAAAGATGCGATTGATCTGTTCCTGCAGGGTCGTAGCCCCGCGGAACGGTTGTTCAAAGCGATTCATAGTTCTCATTTTTCAGCCTCCAATAAAACGTTTAGAGCTGTCTGGAAGGCAATTTCAGATAACTGAAGTCGACTTAGATTGCCGTTCGGTCTCTATCGGTATGCAACCAACCTACGTTACTTAACTTTATTAGTCAAGTCTAATCTGAGGCATTCTTCGTGACTTAAGCCACGTAGGTTAAGTAAGCACGCCTGGCAGCTACGCCGAGGAGAGGCCGCCCTGAAGGGACGGCGCTACACGGCAGACTTGCTGGCGTAGACGAAGTCCATGAAGCGGGCGTGGGAGTTGGGGCCGGCGGCTATGGCTATGGACTGGAGGGGGCCAATCAGGTTTTGGGCTTGGCTCTCGTGGAAGAAGCGGAGGAGGCCTTGGAGGTTTTCGTCGTCGAGTCCGTAGTCGATATTTTTTTCAAGGTAGAGGCGGAGTTCGGGTTCGGGGAGATGCATTTGGAGGGCGGCTTCGGCGCAGATTTCGGGGAGTTGAAGGAGGCCGAAATCGCGGGAGGCGAGAAAGTCTGCGGTTAGTTCAGGGGTGACGACTCCGGTGCGTGCGGCCCAGACGGCGAGGACGGCAGGCTTTTCGGTGAAGTGCCACCACTCCTTGACTACGTCGTAGATGTGGAGTTCGCCTACGCCGGGGAGGCCAGCGATGGAGCCGGTGGAGAGCCATTCGCCGTCGGGACCGCGCGTAACCTTGTTTTCGGCGGCGATGGCGATGCGCAACGCGGCGTCGCCGATGATGAGGGCGGCATCGGAGTCGGCGAGCATGGCGACGGGGTTGGGATCGGCCTCGAAGAATTCGGGGGCGCTCTGCCAACGCTGGGCGGCGAGGATTTTGACGAGCGCTTGCGTGCTGCGGGAGCTGCGGTCGAGCGCGATGCGGCGGGCGCGGCGGATGGGCACTTTGCTGAGGAGCAGGAGGCTGCGGACGCGCTCCTTGGAGGCGATGGCGAGGCCGGGGAGGATGGTGAGGCCGATGTTCTGGCCGACGATGCGCTGGTATTCGATGGCGGGAATGATAGCGACGTCGACGGCGCCGGTGCGGAGGGCTTCGGCGCATTGCGACGGTACGGTGAAGGAGAGGTCGTATTTGTTGCGCAGGGGGCCGTGGGTGAAACCGCGAACGAGCGGGGCGGTGTTGAGATATTGCACGACGGAGATGCGGAGTTTGCTCACGTTGGTTGTGCGAAGCCCGGAAACGCAAGTATAGCAGACGCAATTTTGCGGCGCGTCGAGCGCTTTTGATGTAAAACACTTCAGCCAATTTGAAAGTTACGAATTTGGAGGCATGGAAAGTGTCGAAGCGGATGGTGTGGCTAACGGTGGTGGCGATGTTGTGTTCGCATTTCCCGCTTGCAAGCGTAGGCCAAGAGCGAAGCGGCCGCGACGATTGGCAGCCGTGATTTGCGGGCAAGACCATTACAGGGGGTCCGTCGTCTATAGCGGTGGGAGGGGATGTCCATGAAGACGCGCACCGCGGTTTCGATGGTTGGGGCGAGTATGGCCTATGTTTTGTTGGTGTTGCCGATGGGGCGGGTTCGGGCGCAAGGTCCGGCGGTCCCGGCGCCGCCTGCGCTGGCGATTCCAGCGATGCCTGCAGTTCCGGCTGAACCGGCGGCTCCCGCTGCACCGGGATGGGGCGAGTTTGGGCGAAACGGGTCCACGCATTGGGGCGATGGGCCGGCGGCAGGTTGCTCCGACTTGCACATCCGGCTGGATGGGGAGCGGCCGACGATTCAATCCGAAGAGCGGACGGTGAGCAAGGCGGAAGCCCCGGTCCTGCGGGTGCGCGAAGTCGAGAACGGCGGGGTGCAGGTGCAGGGTTGGGACAAGGATGTGTACTCGGTGACCGCGTGCAAGGCAGCGGTGGGCGGGGATGCGGCGCGGCTTCTTTCGCAGATTAAGTTGGCGGTGCAAGGTGGTGAGGTTTCCGTGAGCGGACCACACGGCGACCGGGAAGACTGGACGGTGTACTTGCTGATTCGCACGCCGCGCTCGGCGGACATCGAGGTCACTGCACATAACGGGCCGATCAGCTTTTACAGCGTGGACGGGAAGATCACCACGCGGGCCAAGAACGGGCCGATCAGCATGAAGGATTGCTCGGGCGAGGCGAATATTTCTGCGGAGAATGGGCCGATCAGCTTTTCCGGCACAAGCGGCAAACTGCGGCTGCATACGCAGAACGGGCCGATTAGCGTATCGCTCGGCGCGAATTGGGATGGCTCGGAGCTGGTGGCGGATGCAGTGAATGGACCGCTGACGCTGCGCGTACCGCCTGGATTCCGGTCGAGCTTCCTGGTGGAGTCGAACGGGCACTCGCCAGTGAGCTGCCACGCGAGCATTTGCGCTGATGCGCGAAAGACCTGGGACGATGATCATCGGCGCATTGAATACGGCAACGGGTCACCGGTGATCCGGCTGTCGACAGAGAACGGGCCGATTTCGGTGGCGGATTAGGCGTTTCGAGAATGGCCGGCCAGCAGGATGCTCACGCTACCACGGCAGTCAACACCACGGATGGACGGGCTGACGCGTTGCGGATAAAATTTCCGGATGCTGCTGGAAGAGCGCGTAGCGCGGCCGACGACGGAAGCGGAAGCAATAGAGCTGGCACGTGACCTGTACGGACTCCCGGTCACGGCCAAGGCTCTGCCTGGCGAATACGACGACAATTTCCACCTGACAACGCCTGGCGACAACCCACCCCACACAAAAGAGGAAGCTGCCGCTGCCGGATTCGTGCTGAAGGTGATGCACCCGGCGCGCGAGCGGGCGTTTATCGATATGCAGTGTTGCGCCTTGCAGCACCTGGCGAAGCGCGCGCCACAGCTTACGCTGCCGCGCGTGCGGCTCAACCGAAATGGCGAAACATTTGCCGCGATTACCGCGGCGGATGGATCGCAGAGGCTCGTGTGGCTGCTCAGCTACGTGCCGGGCACGATGCTGGCGAAGGCGCGGCCGCACTCGCCGGAACTTCTGCACAGCCTCGGGCTTTTTCTCGGCGAAATGGACGCGGCACTTGCGGATTTTACCCACGATGCCGCGGGGCGCGAATTGAAGTGGGATTTAACGCGAGCCGGCTGGATTCGCGCGCATCTGCATCTCATCCACGACGCGTCACAACGGGCGCTGGTCGAGAAATTCCTTTCCCTCTATGAAGTCGAGGTTTTGCCGGTGCTGCCGCACCTGCGGCGCAGTGTCGTGTACGGCGACGCCAACGATTACAACGTACTGGTGGGCAAAGCGCTGCCCCTGCCGAGAAAAGTGGTCAGCGTGATCGATTTCGGGGACATGCACGAGACGGTGACCGTTTCGGAAGTGGCGATTGCCGCGGCGTATGCGATTTTGGGGAAGCAAGATCCACTGCCAGCGGCGGCGGAGGTGGTTCGAGGGTATCACCGCGCGTTTCCGCTTACGGAAGCGGAGCTAAAGGTTTTGTTTGCGCTGATCGGAACGCGGCTGGGGTCAGCGTGGTGAACTCGGCGCAGCGCGCCACGGTCAAGCCGGATGACCATTACGTCCGAATCAGCGAGAGGCCTGCGTGGGAGGCGCTGGCGCGGCTCGAGAAAATTCATCCGCGCCTTGCGCATTACACATTTCGCGAGGCCTGCGGGCTGGAGGCCGTTCCGCAAAGCAGCGCGCTGAAGAAATGGCTTGGGGAAAGCGCTCACGCGGCAGCGTCCGTGCTGGAGACGGATCTGCACACCGCGCCGAGCGTCGCGTTTGATTTCAGCGTCGGGAGCAGATTTCTTGGCGCCGATCCCGCTGTGGCGAATCCAGCGATGATGGGCGATCGGATTTTTGAAGAGATGAAGCGCGCGGGCGCTTCCGTGGGAATTGGACGGTACGACGAAGCGCGCGCAATTTACGCGTCAGCGTTGTTCGGGAGCGGAAGCCCGGTCCAAGAGCGGCGCACGATTCATCTGGGAATCGATTTGCTGAGACAACCTGGGGGCGCGGTTCGCGCTCCGCTCGACGCCGTCGTGCACGCGATGGCGCATAACGAGGTCCCTCTCGATTACGGGCCGGTCGTGATTTTGCGGCACAGCTTTGATACTCCCAGTGGTGCTCAAGAATTTTTCACGCTGTACGGGCATCTGACGTCACAAACTCTGAGCCGGCTTCGAGTAGGTCAAAGAGTTGCGCGCGGCGAGAAATTCGCAGAAGTGGGGGCGACGCACCAAAACGGCGGTTGGACGCCGCACCTGCATTTCCAGATCATTAGCGATTTACTGGATTACGGAACCGATTTTCCCGGTGTGGGTCGCGCATCGGAACGCGGCGTGTGGACGAGCTTGTCTCCCGATCCGAATTTATTGCTGGGCATTCCTGCGGAGCGATTTCCTCCGAAAGAGGCGAGCGCGAGGGAAACACTGGCGGAGCGCAGGTCGTTGCTGGGAAGGAGCCTCAGCGTTTCATACCGGCGGCCGCTGAAGATCGTGCGCGGATGGTGTCAATATCTTTACGACGACACCGGGCGCGCGTATCTCGATGTCTATAACAATGTGCCGCTGGTGGGGCACAGCCATCCGCGCGTCGTGCGCGCGGCGCAGGAACAGCTTGCGCTGCTCAATACGAATACGCGGTATTTGCACGACAACGTGCTGCGCTATGCGGAACGGCTGACGCAACTTTGCCCACCGCCGCTGCGCGTTTGCTACTTCGTGAATTCGGGGAGCGAGGCGAACGAGCTGGCATTGCGGCTGGCCCGCACGCATACCGGGCGCGAAGACATCATCGTTCTCGAACACGCCTACCACGGCCATACCAACACGCTGATCGATATCAGCCCGTACAAATTTAATGGGCCGGGCGGGCGCGGCCGAAAGCCCTGGGTGCACGTCGCGCCGATTGCGGACGATTACCGCGGACCGTACCGGCGGGGCGATGCGCAAGCCGGCGCGAAATATGCCGCACACGTCGGCGAAATTCTCGAGCGCGCGGGGCGTGAAGGGCGCGGCGTGGCGGCGTTTATCGCGGAAACTCTGCCGAGCGTTGCGGGGCAAATTGTATTCCCGCCGAATTATCTTTCGGACGTTTACCGCCGGGTGCGCGCTGCCGGAGCCGTCTGCATCGCGGACGAAGTGCAGGTGGGTTTCGGGCGACTGGGCACGCATTTCTGGGGATTCGAGACGCAAGGCGTGGTTCCGGACATTGCGGTGTTTGGCAAGCCGATTGGGAATGCATTTCCGCTCGCGGCAGTGGTGACTTCAAAAGAGATCGCGGCATCCTTCGCGAATGGTATGGAATTTTTCAGCACGTTCGGAGGGAATCCGGTGGCGTGCGCGGCGGGATTGACGGTGCTGGACGTGGTGCGCGACGAGGCGCTGCAGGATCGGGCGCTGCGCGTTGGAAAGTATTGGATGACGGAGTTGAAAAACTTGCAGGAATGTCACCGGCTGATCGGCGACGTGCGCGGCTCCGGGCTCTTCCTGGGGATTGATCTGGTGCGCGATCGTGAAACGCGCGAGCCGGCTGCGGAAGAAGCGGATTATGTGGTGAATCGGCTGCGCGATTGTGGGATCTTGGCGGGAACGGACGGCCCGCATCACAACGTAATAAAACTGCGGCCACCCTTGATTTTCTCAGAGGAGGATGCGGATTTGTTTGTGGCGACGCTGGAATCGATCCTGCAGGAAGATGCCGCACAATTGTATGCAACGTCGGGGGCGCAGGCAACGCCACGGGCACTTGCGGATTCAAAGCGAGCGTAGACAGTACGTGCCGGTTGCGCGAATATCTGAATTGAAAGCGCCTGCGGGAACCCACCCGAGCAAGGACGCCGAGGACAAAAACTATGTATCTTGCTCGAATCGCTTGGCTGCTACCGCTGTCACTGGTGCAGTGCGCTTCGCCGGCCCTGAGCCAATCGGCGCCGGAAGCGACGCAAGGCGAGCCGGCGGCCGCCCAGAAGGCTTCGGCCTGCGAGGAAGCTCCGCGCGAAGACGCCAGCGTTTCCTTGTGCGTCCCGCCTTCCTCGGCAGAGGAATCACGAGCAGCCGAAGTTGAGCCTGCGGCACCGGCCACCATTCCCCTGACGATACCGACGGGAACACCGCTGCGCATCGCGCTGGACCAGCGTTCTCGAATCAACCATCCGGGCGAAGTGGTTCACGGCAAGGTTGTGGAAAGGGTGTACGCGTTTGATCAGCAGGTAATTCCGGCCGGGAGTGTTGCCACCGGTCACGTGAAGAGCATCGCTTCGGTATCGGGATTGCGGCGCACCATGGCGTATGCGAACGGAGATTTTTCGCCGTTCCACAAATATGAAGTGACATTCGACATGGTCACGCTTCCCGACGGCACGCAACGGCCGATAACGACCACGGTCATGCCAGGAACCGCGCAGGTGGTGCATTTGGTCAGCAATCCGGCCAAGCAAAACGAGAGTGCCGCGGGCCGCGCCACAGACCGGGCGAAGAGCGAAGCGAAGGGCAAGGTACAAGAAGCCAAGGAGCAGGCGCGCGAATCGTGGGAAAAGTTGACCGCGCCCGGCAAGATGCACCGGTTGAAAGAATTTCTGCTGGCGCAGTCGCCGTATCGGCGGCAGTATTTGCAGCCCGGGACGCGCTTTGTCGCAGAGCTCGAAGCGCCGCTCGAATTCGGCGAAACCACGCGGACGAGCGAGCAGCTCGCCGCGGTGGGAAGCGAGCCGGTGCCGGACAGCACGTTGAAGGCACGCCTGGTTGCGGAAGTCAGCTCTGCGACGGCCACTCATGGCACGCCGGTTAACGCCGTGCTCACCGAGCCGCTGTATTCTCCGACCCACCAGCTGATTCTCCCCGCGAACAGCCGATTGATCGGCCAGGTAATAAAAGCCAAGTCCGCGCGCAAACTGCACCGCAATGGCGAACTGCGCGTGGTGTTCGAGCGCATTGAAACTTCCGAAGAGGCGATGCACGCGCTGGCGCAACTCCAGTTGCAAGCCCAGGCGCAAGCGGAGCGTTCGCAAGCGCAGCGTTCACAGGCGATGATCGGCAACCTCGAAGGCGTCGAGGTCGATCGCCGTGCCAACATGCAGCTCGACGAAGAAGGCGGGGCGCGCACGACGGACAGCAAGACGCGCTATCTGTCCACTGGGCTTGCAGTCTTGCTGGCGGCAGCCGCTTCTCACACCGAAGCCGAACGCGGAACGACGGAAACCGCAGGCCCAGGCGTGCGCACGGCCGCCGGCGGCTCCGGATTTCGCCTGACCGGCGCGCTATTGAGTCTGATGGCGAAGTCTACGCCGGTGTCCATGGCGATTGGCGCTTACGGCGCTGCGACTTCAATTTACGCAAATTTCCTTTCAAGAGGGCGCGACGTCGTCTTGCCGAAGGACACGCCGATGGAAATCGGCTTCGGGGCGCCACACGCGAAATCGCAATAGAAATCCCCTGCTTCGTGTGATTCCGCATCTGGTAGTTGACAACAGCGTTATTCTACGCGTAGGCTCGCGGAGCGATGGAGCTCGACGCTTCCCTCTCCTGGCTCGCGCTGGCGCTTACCCCTGGGCTGGCTTCGCGGCTGTCCGCGCGGCTGCTGAAGGAATTTGGCTCGCCGGAAGAAGTGTTTCGCGCGCCGCTGACTCGTTTAGAAGCGTGCAGGCTGCCGGCACCGGTGGCGCAAGCCGTCTTCAAGAAGCAATCCTTCAAGCGGGCTGAAAAAGAGCTGGCGCACACGCGGCGCATCGATCGCTGTCGGCTGCTGAATTGGACCGATCCGGAATATCCGCAGACGCTGCTGCAAATTTACGATCCGCCGGTGATGCTGTACGTGCGCGGGGACGCGGAGGTGCTCAATCTGCCGAGCATCGGCATCGTAGGGACGCGGCGGCCAACGCTTTACGGTACGCAGATGGCGGAGCGGCTGGGGCGCGAGTTGGCGGCGCGCGGCTTGGTGGTGGTGAGCGGCATGGCGCGCGGGATCGATGCCATCGGGCATCAGGGGGCGCTGGCGGTAAACGGGCGGGCCATCGGCGTTCTCGGCACCGGCATCAATGTGTGCTACCCCAAAGAAAACAGGAAGCTCTACGACAAGGTTTTGGAGCGCGGCGCGATAATCAGCGAGTTTCCCCTGGGCACGCACCCTGCGCCGGAGAATTTTCCGGTGCGAAACCGCATTGTCGCGGGCATGCCGCTGGGCGTGGTGGTGGTCGAAGGGGCGCAGTACAGCGGATCGCTGATTACCGCGCGGCTGGCGATGGAGTTTGGGCGGGAAGTGTTCGGGGTGCCGGGGAACGTCACACAGCCGGTGAGCTTTGCGCCGAACCAGTTGATCAAGCAGGGCGCCAAGCTGGTGACCAATGGTGCGGATGTGATCGAAGAGTTGCCGACCCCGGTGCGCGCGGCGCTGGTGCAGGCGGAGCAACCCGAGGCGGAACAACGGAATCTGCTGGCTGCGGCGTCGCTGAATTCCTCGGAAAAGAAGATTTATGACCTGCTGAGCACGGACGAGCCGAAGCACATCGATGACATTGTAGAGGCTTCGGGGTTGAACTCTTCGGAGGTTCTGGCTACGCTGTTTGACCTGGAGATGAAAGGCATCGTGCGGCAATCGCCCGGAAAGCAGTTCAGCAGGGTGTTGCTGTAATTCGCGGCCGTTTGCACATTTTAAAATTTTCACGCCAAGGCAAATCACTGAAAACCTTGGCTTTAGTTGACGCGCAAGACTGACAATGAATCCGCAAAGCGCGTTTGCGCATCTTCATTAAGGTAGCGAGAAGGACACAAGCCCCGCCACATAGGCCTTCCGGCAAGGGAATCCGGGGTTACAAAGACAACATGGCACGTTCGCTGGTCATCGTGGAATCGCCC
>Ga0099793_10000544_pt1 | contig 10414 bp, 8 predicted proteins | sample Rivendell_Oct201_9_FD_77319 | JGI IMG/M metagenome (GOLD analysis project Ga0099793, IMG submission 77319) | Vadose zone soil and rhizosphere microbial communities from the Eel River Critical Zone Observatory, Northern California to study diel... | ecosystem: Environmental > Terrestrial > Soil >...
CCGTTGTCTTCAGGCGGCCAGTGGATTTGATAGAGGTCGATGACGTCGACCTGCAAGCGGCGCAGGCTGTCTTCACATTCCTGGCGGATGGAAGCGGCCGAGTGCACCTTGGTGACGCGGCCGCTCTTGTCCCAACGCATGGCGCACTTGGTGAAGACGTGCGGGCGCTGCCCTTTCCATTCGCGCAGAGCGCGCGCGACTACTTCTTCGGAGTGGCCGATGCCGTAGACGGCCGCGGTGTCGATCCAGTTGACGCCGAGCTCAAGCGAGCGGTGAATCGCGCCGATCGAATCATCATCGTCTTGCGCGCCCCAAGCGAAGTCCCAACCCGAGCCGCCGGCGGCCCAGGCTCCGTAGCCCACGGGCGTGATGTGCATGTCTGAATTTCCGAGCTTCCGCGTCTGCATGACGCCTCCTGAAACGTTGGTGATTTACTCTCTCTACGTTCGATGGAAAAACCAATGAAAAGGTTAAACCATCGTGCCAGATGCAGAGCGTTTCCGGCGGACAGCCTAAAAGGCTGTCCCACCGTCAGGTGCGCAAATCGGTATATGTGGGCTCTGGCTGCGGCTCGCAGTCGCGTTCGGGGCCGGGCATGTCGAAGATAATCTGGGCCGGAGCGTTGGGATCTGCCGTGGGATTGAGCTCGCGGCCGATCGCGGGAAGAGTGCGGAGGAGTTGATTGGTGATGTAGGCGAGGACGGCGGCGCGGCGAGGAGAGATTTTGTTTTCGGCGAGGAGGAGAAGGAGGCGGGCGAGGAAATCGTTGATGGGGATGGCGGAACGAAAAATTGGCAAATCCTTCGCACCTTCAGCCTAGACACGGAACTTCCCGTCCGCGTCGGCTTCGAGTCGCAATCCCCAGCGGGGCCTGGCGCCGTCGCGGAGTTCTCCGCCATCACGTACGATCCTCATCGCATCGGCAACATTTACAAATAGCGGCGATCGAAGAAAGAACCTGGTAACCGAACGCGCCGTCATCAGCCAGGGGAAATTCTGTTGCGCGTCTCTGCCAGAGCAGAACGGGCGAAAGCTGCATGGCTAGAGCGAGCGCAAGAAATTGATGACGTCCTGCTGCTCCCGAGGAGTCAGGCGATTGAAATGTTGGATGACCTTATTTGCCTCGCTGCCATGGCTGCGATGATCTCGGATGGCTTCCACCAGATTGGTCGTGCGTCCATCATGGAGGAAGAAGACGCGTTGTCCGAGGCCCCAAAGAGGAGCGGTTCGGAACTCGTCGGGGCCGGCGGCACCTTGGGTGATGCCGTCGGCGAGGCCTTTGCCCATGTGGTGGACGACAAGGTCAGAGTAAAGATTCGCGGTCTGGTTAGAAAGCGCAGCGCTCGGGGTGGTCGAGGAGCCGCTGGCAATCTTTGCGCCAGTGGTCAACGAGGGTGTGTGGCACTGGACACAGCCTATCCTTGCAAAGGCGGCGCGTCCTTTTTCGCTGGACGGCGTGGCGGGCGCGGGAGTGGGTGGGGCCAGCATGCGCATGAAGTTGGCAAAGGCTTCGATGTCCGAGATAACCGCCGTGTTCGGACTGCCGGTGGTCGGCGTGAAGTTGAGTGTGTCCTCAGGAGTGGCGTTAAAGAGACAGCCAGGGGTTTCGTCGCGCTCCTGCGGGAAAAGTTGGTTGGAGACTCCCATCTCGACGTTGTATGCCTCGCTGGCGAAGATGAGAAGGGATTTGTTCTGCGCCTTCCACCCGAAACGCGTAATGGTCCCATCGTTTCCGTTGCGGTTCACATTTCCGCTTAGGTGAGCGTTGGCGTGTCCGGAAATACCCATTGCCGACTTCGCCGATGCGTTGGAATGCATGTTCGCAAGGATGGCCGAGTCTGGAATCGCTTCGATGAGCCCCGCGCCAAACACAGGAGTCGGAATTCGGAAAATAATGTTCGGATTCCCACCTTGGCCGGTAAGCGGATTTCCCGCAGGCCGGAAGTCGGGTTGGGCGATGTTGCAACCGGGGGCGTCCGTTCGCCCGGTGATCACGAAGAGGTTGTGCACTGAGCCGTCGCTGACTCCATTGCTCTTCTTAAACCGCGCTTCGCGGACCGGACCATTTTGCGTGATGAACCATGGCACAGTGTTCTTCGCGCCATTCAAGGTGGCAACCACGATCAAGGGATTTTGCGCAGGACTCGATCCGCCCTCGTCCGGCTGGGCATGGCAAGAGAAACATTGGTTGGAGTTGAAGCGGGGACCGAGACCATTGTTCGAGCCGTTGGTCACGGACTCGATATCAGCGAACTTCGCTTGCCCATCCTGGAAGAACGCAGTTTCGTCGGCTGTAAGACCCTTCAGCGGAGTGCCGGCACCTGCGGGGCCACCGCGCACGCCCGGGTCTACCGGAGCTGATCTGGTTTGACCAAAAGTGTAGACGCCTATGGCCAAAGCCGCAGCCACGATTGCGCCGAAACTCATCCGAGCAATTCTCCGGAGTGCCATCACGATTACCCTCCCGGGCCTGGGAATGCTTGCATTGTACACCCGGTTCTACGTGCCTTCGACTTGCGAAGGCGACAGATCGCGGAAGAGTAAAGTGGCTATTGCGGGAGGACTGACGGCAACCGTATCAGGCGTTTGAAGGCGCGGATGAGGTGGATGGGGCGCGGGCGACGAAGAGGCCGTAGGCGAAGTTACCGGAAGCGAAGCCCGCGCGCATGACCTGGAAGGCCTTTAGATAAGAGACAAAGCGGGCACCTAGTTTCACGGCGAGGGCCCAAAATGCTTTGTCGCTGATGATGTCGAGGGAGAGGTCCCAGGTTTTGGCGCAATTCTTGTTGAGAATTTCGCGGTGCATGATTTGGAGGCCGTTGGAAGTCAGGAAATGCTCATAGTCGTTCATGACCTTTAGTTCCACCATCATGCCTTTGTCGATTGGCTCGATGAATTTCCTGGTCTCCGCGCGGGTGAGATTTTCTTTTTTGAACCAGTCGGTGATGGCGAAGGAGCCGCCCGGCTTCAGGAGTTTGGCAGCAGAAGCAAAGAATCCCTGAAGGTTCTGATAGTGGGAGATGGATTCCACGGACCAGAGAACGTCGAATTGTTTCTGAAAGTTCATCGCTTCGGCGTCCATCAAGAGGAATTTGACATCGAGGTGTTGCGTTGCGGCGGCCTGAATGGCCATTTCGAGCTGTACGGAGGAAATAGTGATGCCCGTGACGGCGGCGTTGAAGTGTTTCGCCAAGTAAAGACTGGTGGCTCCGAATCCGCAGCCAATATCGAGAATATCGGAGCCGGGCTTCACGCTGGTGCGTTGAGCGAGATGCTCGATGAGCTGAAGCTGGGCCTTTTCCTTGGATTCATCGCCACGAATCCAGTAGCCGTGATGCAGATGCTCGCCCCAGAGGGAGCGATAGTAGGGGCTGATGAGGTCGTAGTGCTCGATGATCCTATGCTTTTCGTTCGAACGAGGCATAGTGGGGCACGTTTCTAGTCCTTGGCAATCGGCTGTGTCGCCATTGTACCTAAAACAACTCCGCCGGTATCAAGAGGCCAAGGCTTTCGATGCAGCGGAGGAAGAGAGGGAAGGCGCCAGGCGCTGACGAATCGCAATCACGAGATACACGCTTATGGCGATCTGAAGAACTACGCCGACGACAATAGAAAGCGGTGTGCCAAGTTCAGGATTCCCGAACGCGCCGAGTGGAGTAAACCAGGCCAAGCTGGAGCGAAAAGAAAAGGTGTCGATGGTAACGGCAGTGGCGGCGATGGTGAAAGCAGTGACGTAGTAAAGAAACAAGAAAAGCATGCCTTTGACAGCAGGGCTGCGGAAACCTTTCACAGCACACCACTGCAGAAATAAGACGTCGCGCACGGCTCGGTGGGCTGGCGCTCGGTAGTTGGCGGTGAAGGCGGTGTCGAGAGTTGCGGTTTCGCCATCGGGATTAGCGACGACTTTCCGCGGGGCAGAGGTTGGTACGTTTCCCGGTAGATTATCAGACCAACAAACTTGGCTAGGGGCTCATCGCAGATTATTCTTCAGGGCTGCGAAACGAACCCACCGAGAATAGAAGGTGGCATTGAGAGTTCCGATGGCGCTTAGGAAGACGACCAGCAGCGGTGCGGTTTGGGAGGATATCCACCAAAAAGCAAACGCGGCAGCAGTAATGATGATGACAGAAAAAGAGACCATCAGAATCAGTCGCAACATCAGAGCGGCATGGGTTCGTCCCTTCCAAAGGCTGTAGAACATTACGGCAATCATGCCCCACAGCAGCGGTCGGGTCAGGAATGTCCAAGAGTCAGAAAGTTTTGTGAGGAACATTCCCAGCGCCATAAAAACGCCCAGCCCCAGCGCAAGCCCGATGACGGCGAGGGGAATGGACAGAAGAAGCGAACTGATCTTGGCGTTCTTGAGTTGCAGAACCAGTTCCTTCCACAGATTTGCCAAGGAAACAAATCCCACACCAAGTATGCCCACGCCAAGCGCTGCACAGAACCCCATCAGACAGCCGACCAGGCGATCAAGCCAGTCGCTTGCGGCGTCCGCCGCCCCGGCCAACATAAAGAAGAGAACAGATGCCAACATCCCCCATTGCAGGTAGCGAAGCTCAGGCCCGAATTGGCTTTCAGGTGAGACCGAAGTGCCAATGGTAGGAGATGATTCAGACCTGCCTCGCAGCTCGTGCCAAGCGCGCAGGTAATAAACTGCAATGATGATGAGTCCAACCCCGGCACAGAGTGTGCCGCGTGCGTACCGTCCTGAGACCAGCGCGTTACCAAACACCGAAGATGACCCCAGTCAGCGCAGATTCTAAGCGCAGCGGGAGCGCGTAGCAACGCGGGTGATCGACACCTCGTTCCCGCTGCGGCACCGGGACCAGACCTCAGGATGACCCAGATTCGTAGTTTGCCTCGCAGCATTTGCGTGGTTGTGTGTGCGAACTAATTGACTGTGAGGGCGGCGTCGAGGGAGTAAGAGTCGCCGCTGGGATTGGTGATGAGGACATGTTGGGGGCCGGGTGTTAGCAGTGGAGTTGTCATGGTTAACGTGTTGATGTCGACGAACGTTGTGGCAGCGGATTTTCCGCCGATGGTGACAGTGGTTCCGGATTGGAAGCCGCTGCCGCGGATAGCGAGGGTTGTGCCGCCTGAGGCGCGAGCGGACGCGGGGGAAACTGTGCCGATGGAGAGCGGGACATTGGCGAGTTGAACGATGGTGAGGCCGGAGGTGGTGAGAGCGAAAATTCTATGGCCGGTTTCGTCGACGGCGAGAAAGCTGCCGTGGAGGGCGTCGATGTCGGTGGAGAGCGCGGCGAGAGGCTCGGGCAAGAAGACGCGCAGGCGGAGAAGGCCGGTGTGGGCGTCGAGGATGTCGACGCCGCCCTGAATGCCCGTGGCGGGGGGCGCGGCCGGCGCGGGGCCCGTGAGGAAAGGCTGATAGAGCAGCGCGCCGGTGGGATGCAGGGCGAGACCGGGGACGAGAACACGGGCGGGGATTTGCTCGAGCTCGGGGCTGGCCATCGTTGCAGTCAGCGAGAGATGTGGGCTGCGAATTTCGGCGCCGACGCTTGCCCGCGACGCGAAGACGGTGCCGTCGGAGGCGGCGGCGAGATCGATGGCGGACTCTTTGGAGGCGGAGACGGTGAATTGATTGGGCGCGGCTGCGGACCAGGTGCCGACGGGGCCTCCAGTGGCGGCATCGTAGGCGAGAAAAACGGTGTCGCCGGCGGCGTCAGCTTGCACGAGCGGCGCGCCGGTGAGGCTGGTGACCTCCGGTTGCGGAGCAGGCTGCACGGTGGGAGGGGCGGCGGAGAGATTTAGCTGCGAGAGGCACGAGCTGCAAACGCCGGAAGCGCCGCCTTCGCCGCTCATGGCGACAAAGACGGTCTGCGTGCTGGTGGCAGCGACGCGTGCGGGTCCGGAATTCAAGAAGCCGGCCACGCCGCCAACCGGGACGGTTGCGCCCGTGCCGCCATCGGGACTCAGGAGATAAACACTTTGGGCGCCGAAATCGGCGACGACGAGCTGCGAGGCGTCAGGCTTGAGCGAGAGCCCACGCAAAGCGGCGTTTGGCAGCGGACCGCCTGGCGGGTTGATTCCGGTGACGTGGAATTGTGCGGTGGCTAGATCGAAGACGTCGACATGGTCGGTGTTGCTGAGGTATAGCCACTGGCGCTTCTGATCGTAGAGAACAAATTTGTAAAGAGCGGGCTTAGCGAATACTTGCACGGATTGCATGTACTGAAACGCGCGAGCGGAAGTCGTAGCTCCGGCCTCGGAAGTGACGGTGATGTCGGCCTGGCCGGCGGTTCCTGGCGGAGTCAGCAGCGTGATGCGCTGCAACGGGAATGGATAGGTAGCGTCGAGAGCGAGTGACGGCGCGATAGAAGTAAGATTCTCGACTTTCTGCACAGTTGCAGCGGCGCCGCCAATCTTTGCGGTGATCTGCGTTGCGTCGCTACCGAAACCGTAGCCGTAAATTTGGATTGCGTCGCCTCCGGATTTCGATCCGGCATTGGGGAGGATTTCCAGGATTTGCGGGCCGTAGCTGAAGGCGTCGGGCGTGACGGCCAGCCAGGCGCTGGGGAAATACGCGGTGACGTTGACAGGGCCGTTGGTAACGCTTGGCGGAGCTGTGACCTGAATCTGCGTGGGGCTAACGCTTGGGGCAGGTGCGAGCTGCTGGCCAAATTTAATCTGCGCGGTCGACTCGAAATTTTGGCCGGCGAGAAATGCAGTCGTGCCGCCGGTGATTGGCCCTTGCGAGGGCAGAGCGGCAGGTGCAGACGCAAACGAAGGAACCGATGAAGGAAGCGCGCTGGGCTTCGCGGCATCGATGAAGCTGACGCCGCGATTGGCAATTCCGAAGAGGAGTTGCGTCTCGTCTGCTTCTTCGATTTCAGAGTGGACGCCTTGGATGGAGGCGTCAGGAACTTGTCCGATGGGCTGCATCGTGTGCCCGTCGAAGACGGCGATCAGCGGCGGCCCGGCGGAACTCTGACTGGCGTAGAGAAAATTTCCGTCGTGTGAAAAAACCAAACCTCGGGCGCTGAAGGAAACCGGCGATGCGACTTGGTTGAATGCGGCGTCGCGAAGAAAAAGCTGTGCTGCGCCGGCGGAGACGAACTCGACGGCAAAGCGGGTGCCATCGGGATTCGCGGCTACAAGCGGTATGGTGCCGGCGCCGAAGCCGTGCGGGCCGGCAATGGCGGCGCCGGTTGCGTCGAAAATCGCCGCCTCCCCGCTGGCGTCGTTTGCCGCGACGATGAGTTTAGTGCGGTCGCCGGTTCGGGCCATCACACCGAGCCCGTTCTGAAACAGTGCGGGCTCGACGGAAGTCAGGTTGGTCAGACTGTTGGCAACGGGATCCCAAATCGCCAGAAGCGATTGCGCGGCCGAGGATTGGCGCAGGCGCATCATTATTTTGCCGTTAGACATTGGCAGCAGCTCTTCAGGGCGGTCAAAAACGGTGTTCGGAATTGGAGAAAGCGGTTGAATGTCATTACGTGATCTGATTTTCAGGGTTGCCGTGTCGATGGCGACGCCCTGCTCGGTGGTGGTGCCGACCCAAAGCGTGGCGCCATCGGCAGAGAGATCGGCGCTGCTGGCGGCGGGGACGGCGATTTGCGCCACGCGCGTCGGGTCCGCGGTGGAAAAGACTTCGACACGATTCATGGCGCGATTGGCGACGAAGACATATTTGTTGGCGGCGTCGTAGGCGATGCGGCGATGGCGCGGTTCCCCGAGTGGAGCGTCAAAGGCAGCGATCGAATCCGTACGGATGTAGGTCGTGCGCGGCAGCAGGGAGGCGGAAGAGGCTTGCACCGCGAGCGCGAGAGCGGCGGAGTGCGATAAGGAGCCGCTCGTGCCCTGAGCGGTGATCGTGAAATTGCCTGTGGCGGCGTTGGTCGCTGCGCCGAAGACGATGGCGGCGTTCGCGCCTGACCCGATGTTGAACGGGCCGGCGGGATTGGAGACGACGCCGGTTGGAAGGCCGGCCAGCGTTACCTGGACGGCGCCAGTAAAACCGTTTTCTGCACTGACGGAAACCGTGACGGGAGGGCCTGTCGCACCTTGCGAGAGAGACAGCGAAGTGGAGGAGAGCGTGATTGAGAAATCGGCGGCAGGCGGCGGAGGCGGCTGGACGATTGCAGATGCGCCGCCGCCGCCGCACCCGGCACAAGCGACCGGGAGAAGAGCAAAGATGCTGATAGGGACGCGTTTTCGTAATCGCCCCATGGCGCGGCGACTCCACGCACAGCCGATCAAGGATTGGATAGATTCCCAGAATAGTAAATATACAAATTAGATTGTCAAGATAATTAATATGGAATGGACTGACCGCTCGGGCTGTTGGAAAACAAAACGGCGCAGGCTGGAAGCCCGCGCCGCTTGGGAGGTACTCGGACGAGAACGTTAAATGGTTTTAGCTGCCGGCGCTCCGGCATTAGACGTAGCGGGCTTCGCAAACGCGCTGCCGCGGCTGGATTCTTTCTCGGCGCTCTTGTCGATCTCGATGGAGCCTTTGAAATAGGCGCCGTCTTCGATCATGATGCGCGAAGTGGTCAGGTCGCCGACGACCGAGCCATCCTTCTTGATTTCGATACGGTCCTTGGCGCGAAGATTGCCCTTCACGTTACCGTACACCACCACTTCGCGGGCAATGACGTCGGCGGTCACCTTCGAGGTGGCGCCAACGGTCAGCTTCCGCTCGTCGAGCTGGATCAGTCCTTCGACCGAGCCGTCGATCTGCAGATCTTCGTTGCCGGTAATTTCGCCTTTCACGTGCAGGCTGGACCCGAGCCGCGCGGTTGCACGGTCCGCAGTCGCACCCAATGGACGCAAAGCATCTGTACTCATCGCGGTTTTTCCCTCCCAAGTCGCCGGAGCAGGCTTCGGCGCTTGATTCGATTGTGAAATTTTTTGCTCCGGTCGCGCGGCCTGCGGCACCTGAGCGGCTTGCGGCGTTTCCGGTTTTTTATTCCCCCACATCGGTCCTCCAGGACGGCAGCACCCCACGCTGATTCCCGGCCGGGGTAGAGCAAACTCTAGACCTCGGGACGGAGCGCGGCAAATATCGCGTGCGCGAGCTGTTCCAGAGAGTTAACAGGCCAGTGCGGACAGCATACACCCTGTACTTGTTGTCATGCGGTGAATTCTTGGGCGAACTAGGCGGTAGGTTTTTCGGGGACGGGCTGCGTTGCAAGGAAATCCTGGGCGAAGCGCGTGGAGTAGGAGTCAAGAAGCTGCTGGATGCGCTCGGGCTTCGAGGATTTGAGCACGAAGCCGGCGTGGTGATACTTCGAGACGCGGTAGACGATTTCGGGATCCTGGTACGCGGAGGTATCCGGTTGTTCCTGGCGAGCGAGAGAAACAATCACGCCGGCATAGTCGCGGCGCGTGGCGGGAAGCTGGTAGGGCTGCTTGCCGGCTCCGACTTCGAGGCGCGCCCATTCGCGCCAGAGATTAATGTTGGTGGCGGCTTCGATCACGTCGGAGATGTAGGCGCCGCCGACGCGGGCGGCGATTTCGATGAAATAGAATTTGCCTTCGGCGTGCGATTTCAGGAATTCGGCGTGGGTGACGCCGCGGAGATAGCCGAGGCCTTCGATCACTTCGCGATTTACCTCCAGCAGTCTTTTGGTTTCCGCGGCATCGCGCGGCAGAGTGCGTGTGGTGAAGACGCCGCCTTGATGCGATACGTCGAGCGGCGGCGCGCCATAAGCGTGGGGCTCGGCGAAGAGCACTTCACGGTCGGAGACGACGCTGTCCACGTGATAGACGATGCCGGGAACGAACTGCTCGAGAAGATAAAAGGATTGCTGGTCGCCGAGCTGGTCGAGCCAGGGCCACAGATCGCCGGGTTTGTGAATTTTTTTCATGCCGATGCCGGAGGCTTGCGAACGCGGCTTGAGCAGCCAGGGAGCTGGAACGCGAGCCATGAATTCGCGAATCGCGTCGTAATTGAGAACGTGGACAAATTCGGGGACGAGGACGCCGGCTTCCTTGGCGCGGGCGCGCATGGACAACTTGTCGCGATAATAGCGAATGGTGGTAAGGCCCATGCCCGGGATGCGCAGGTGCTCGCGCAGCGCGGAGACGTTCTCCATATCGAATTCGTCGAGGGCGACGATGCGATCGATGGGCTGCGAGCGGGCCATGTAGCTGACCGTGTAGATGAGGTGCTGTTGGGAGAGATCTTCGGGCATGAGGAATACGTCATCGAGAGATTCGCGGGGCCAGTTGGCGTTGCGGAGTTTTTCGACGGTGAGGAGGAGCACGCGGCAGCCCATGGCTTTGCAGGTGCGCAGAAATTCCTGGCCCTTTTCGTAGGAGCTGACGCAAAGAATGGTGAGCGGGCGATTTTCGGTCATGCCGGCGAATCCGTGAGCGCGAAAATATCGCGGATTATACTGTGGACTCCGCCGCGGGATACAAGAATTGCAAAAATGGGCCGACGCGC
>Ga0099793_10000545_pt1 | contig 10412 bp, 9 predicted proteins | sample Rivendell_Oct201_9_FD_77319 | JGI IMG/M metagenome (GOLD analysis project Ga0099793, IMG submission 77319) | Vadose zone soil and rhizosphere microbial communities from the Eel River Critical Zone Observatory, Northern California to study diel... | ecosystem: Environmental > Terrestrial > Soil >...
GGCCTTGTAAACACGCAATCGCACGACGGTCGTCCGGTAGCTTAAACGCACATCTCGTCATTCACTCCTGGATTCTAGGAAATGAATGTGGGCGGCCGCTTCGCAGTTCGTGGACTTTTTCCAACCCACAACCCAACCCACAAAAACCTGCGTCTTATATGACTTCCGCGTAGTTTGGCAGTCCCCGCAGTCTTGTAAGTTGTTGTAAAACCTAACCACGCTACGCTGATAAGGGCGAGGTCGGTGGTTCAAGTCCACCCAGGCCCACCATCTTTAATCCTCAGTTTAGGTCCCCCTTCAGGATACCTTCGGGAAGGCTCAGCAGTAGTGGCACTTGAAACTCCGCACCGCCATTTCTGCATCTTACTTCCGGAGAAAAGGAGATGTGTCTTTCGATCGGATAGGGAATCAAATTGGCCAACCAGGCCGGCCAGTCACTTCGGGAGGAACCATGCGATACCGCTTGCCGCTGTTGCTCATGTTGGTGTTGTGCTTCGTCGCAATTTCGCCGGCGTTCGGGCAATGGCGCGACATTACAAAATGGGAAGTGTCGCCGTTTGTAGGCTACGAAACCAGCGGATCCTATCCGGTCACCAATTCCTTCACCGTCGATCGCCTGCGCGTGGACAGCGGGCTGAGCTTCGGGGCATTTATTGACTACGCGCTCACCGAAAACTCGCGAGCCGAATTCATGTGGAGCCGGAACAACACCAGTTTTAGCGAGCGGGACGCCGCCACGCAGACCTATTCGAAAGCGTTCAACTCCGACTTTGACCAGTACTCGTTCGGCCTTCTCTATATGCTGATGAGCAGCGAAAGGAAGCTGCGACCGTTCATCGCGGGCGGTATCGGCGCTTCGCATGAATCCAATAGCGGAGTCAATCCCAACCGCACCCTGCTGGCTTTCAATCTTGGCGGCGGGGCGAAATACGAACTCAGCCGGCACTTTGCGCTGCGCGGCGATTTGCGGTGGCTGCCGTCGCGGGCCAACAAAACGCTGCAGGTCCAATGCGATGCCTTTGGAAATTGCTTCCAGCAGAATGTTTCCAATTATCTGCAGCGCGTCAATTTCACGGGCGGCATCGCGTTTCGATTCTAATCTGCGCTGCGGGCGTCCCGCGACCGGAAGAATTCACCACAGAGGACACAGAGCGAAGCTGGGACCAGGTGTTGTCGCTGAGCGGCGTCCCCGCAGCATAAATCATTCATTCATAGCGCAGGGCGACCATGAGATCGACGCGCATGGCGCGGCGCGCGGGTGCACGTAGCAAGCGACCAGGACGGTGGCATAATGCGCGGCATAGGCGGGAGGAAGAATGAAGGCTGCGGTGCTGCATGAGCTTGGGAAAGCGCCACGATTTGAGGAGTTTGCGGAGCCGGTGGCTGGTAAGGATGAGGCGCTTGTGCGCGTACGGGCGGCGGCGCTCAAGGCCATCGATAGGCAATTGGCCAACGGCTCGCATTATGCCAGCCCGCGGGAATTGCCGGTGGTTTGCGGCACGGATGGAGTTGGGGAGCTGGTGGACGGCGCGCGGGTATTTTTCGGCGGGCCGAGGCGGCCTTACGGCGCGATGGCGGAGCATACGGTGGCGCCGCGCGCGTTTTGCTTTCCGGTGCCCGCGGGGATCGATGATGACACCGCGGCGGCGCTGCCGAATCCGGGCGTTTCGGCTTGGCTGTCGCTGACGCACCGGGCGAAACTTGCGGCGGGCGAGACTGTGCTCATCCTAGGCGCGACGGGAGTCACCGGACAGCTCGCGGTGCAGATCGCGAAGCGGCTGGGGGCGAAGCGCGTGATCGGCGCGGGGCGCAACGAGCGGGTGATCGGCAAGCTGCGCGAACTGGGCGCTGACGCCACGATCCAGCTCAACCAGCCTGAGGAGTCGCTTAAGGAGGCGTTCGCGCGCGAGGCGGGAAACGCGGGGTTCGGCGTGATTATTGATTATGTGTGGGGACGTCCTACGGAGACGCTATTGGCGGCGATAACAAAATCGGAATTTGCGAAGGTGACGAATGAGACGCGCTTGGTGCAAGTGGGCGAGAGCGCCGGGGCGACGATCGCGTTGCCGGCGGCGGTGTTGCGCAGCACGGCGTTGACGATCCTCGGAACGGCGGGGATACCGGCGCGCGAGGTTCTGGTGGACGCCATGCAGCAGGTTATGACGCGGGCGGCGCGCGGGGAACTGCAGATCGAAACCGAGCGGGTTGCGCTTGCGGAGATCGAAAGCGCGTGGCAGCGACGGGAATCCGGGCGAAGGATCGTTGTGATCCCTTGAGACAGCGGGGGGCGATGTCGGGCCGAGTGATGAGAGATTTCTCTCTTCGCGACCCGGGGCCCAAAAATCGGGCGCAAGGGAAAGCCGCGTCGCTGCGCTCGAAATGACGATTGGTGACCTGGCTAAAGTTGGCGAGCAAGCGCCCGCCGGGCCGCCCTGAAGGACGGCCTCTACAACGAATGGCTATGCCACGTTCGCTTAGCGCGGACCGAGATATTGGACGTGGACGTAGGTGCCGAGTCTGGAGTTGTAGGCCAGGTACCAGCCGTCGTGGTCGGGATCTTCGTAGATGACGATGGGATCGCCGTCCCAGAGCCAATCCGCGGTGTAGTCGTAATCGTAGGGCGCCACGCTGAAGTAGAAGCCTCCGAACCAGAAGCGTTCGCGGTCTCCTCCGCCAAGGCGGAACACATGGCCGCGGCCAAAGCCGCCATTGAAGCGGCCGTGTTCCCAGGGATGATCGATGTGATAGTGGGGATCGTCGCGGCCCGAATCGTGGCCAACCCACTGGTCATTGTGGTGGACGTGAGGGGCTTCAGGATGGTTGGGCTTATCGCGGAAGGAGCGAGCATTCTCTTGCGGTCGGGCTTCCGGTGCGCGATTTTCGGGTGCGCGATTCTCTGAGGCGCGAGGCGGAGCGCTTCGCACGGGAGCGGGACCACGCGCGGGCACATGACCGCCGCCAACATCACGAGCGCCTCCGCCGTGAGCGCCACCGCCGCCGCGCTGTTCCTCAGGGTATGCGCCACCGCCGCTACCTTGGAGGAACGCGGGGACGCTAAGAGCGAAGAGGAGAGTGAGCAAGGGGACGAGATTCTTCATGTGATGTCCTCCTAAGAAATCGCAGTACGTCGACGAGCAGGGCTTCCTTAAGTGTCAGACGGAAGAGGCGGCGACGCGGGTACAGAGAAAGAGAGATTTCTCTCTCCGCGACCCGGCGCCCAAAATCGGGCGCAAGAGAAAGCCGGGTCGCTGCGTTCGAAATGACGGGTGGTGGTGGGTACAGGTTAGAGGGATTTGGAGGCGCGAAAGGCGCGGACTACGGCAGAGGGGTCGCGCTGGTTGGCGTCGACTTCGGAATTGAGCTGGCGCATTTCTTGGGCGGAGATTTTGTTGGCGAGGTCGGCGAGGGCCGGGCGGAGCTGTGGGAATTTTGCGAGGGCGTCGCGGCGGACGATGGGGACGGCGTCGTAGGGCGGGAAGTAGTGTTTGTCGTCGACCAGCGGGACGAGGTGGAGGGCGTCGATCAGGCCGTCGGTGGAATTGCCGGCGACGATGTCGACTTTTTTGTCGACGAGGGCGCGGTAGATGAGGCCGAGGTCCATGACGCTGGGCGGTGCGGCGAAATGCAGGCCGTAAAGCTGGCTCCAGCCACGGAAGCCGTCGGGGCGCTCGAGGAATTCGTAGCCGAAGCCGGCGCGCATTTTGGGAGCGAAGGGAACGATGTCGGATGTGTTGCGGAGATGGAGGCGCTGGGCGTCTTCGCTGCGGACGACCATGACGAAAGTGTTCTCGAAGCCGAGCGGCTCGGTGACTTCGAGATGGAAACGCTGGGCGTAGCCTTGCTTCACACGATTGTAGACGTCGCGTGGGTCGCGGCTGGGGGATTCGTTGAGGACGGCGGTTAGCGCGGTGCCGGTGTATTCGACGTAGAGGTCGAGGTCGCCGGAGAGGAGGGCTTTGTGGCAGAGGAGCGTGCCACCGAGATTGGATTTGCGGTCGACGTGGACGCCGGTGCGAGCTTCGATGTGTTGGGCGAGGAGTTCGGCGAGGATGACTTGCTCGGTGAAAAATTTGGAGCCGATGGTTAGGCGGGGTTTACGGCCCTGGCCGCAGCCGAGCAATAATGACGAAAAGAAAAAGATAACGCCGAGACGCAGAGTCCGCTGAGGTGACGCAGAGAGAGAGGAAAGACGCATAGTTTGCCCAAGAGAAAGAAAGAGAGGAATTTAACACAGAGTTCACGGAGAGCGGAGCACAGAGGGCACAGAGAAGAAAGGAGACAGGAAGGAATAGATAGGAGCTAGGAGATTTTGAGGCGGCGCTCGAGCAGGCCGAGGAGGAGATCGGCGGCGATGGCGAGGAGAGCGGCGGGGATGGCGCCGGCGAGGATTACGGCGTCGCTGACCATGGCTACGCCGCGGAAGATGAAGGTGCCGAGACCGCCGGCTCCAATGGCGGCGGCGATGGTGGCTACGCCGATGGTGATGATGGTGGCGGTGCGAATGCCGGCGAGAATTACGGCGCGGGCGAGCGGGAGGCGAACGCGCCAGAGAATTTGCGATTGGGTCATGCCCATGGCTTCGGCGGCTTCGAGGACCGCAGTGTCAATGCCGGTGAGACCGACGTAGGTGTTGCGGAGGATGGGGAGTAACGCGTAGAGGACAAGAGCGACGATGGCGGTGCGGCGGCCGATGCCGCCGATAAACGGGATGGGAATTAGAAAGCCGAAGAGCGCGAGGCTGGGGATGGTTTGAAAAATGCTGGCGAGGCCGAGCGAGAGATTGCGCAGCGTCGGCCGGTGAACGATGAGCATTCCGAGCGGGACACCGATCGCGACCGCAAAGGCCATGGCGATGATGACGAGAGTCAGATGATTGGCGGTGGCTTCGAGGATTTCGGCGTGATGCTCGAGGAAAAATGTCCAGGGAGTCATGCCAGCGCACCGGGGAGCGGAGTGAGACATGCGGTGAAGGCCTGCACTTCGGGATGATCGATGCGGGGAAATTCCTGAGGAGAGGCGTCAGCGATGATTCGCCCATTTTCGAGAAGAATGATGCGCGAGGCGAGGAGGAGCGCTTCGCGAAGATCGTGGGTGACAAAGACGATGGTCTTGCCGAGACGGCGCGCGAGGGCGCTGAATTCGCGTTGAAGCTCGGCGCGGGTGACGGGATCGAGAGCACCAAAGGGCTCGTCCATCAGGAGAATGGCCGGGTCGGCGGCGAGGGCGCGAGCGACGCCGACGCGCTGACGCTGGCCGCCGGAGAGTTCGTGCGGTCGGCGATGGCAGTATTGTGCAGGTTCAAGACCGACAAGCAAAAGAAGTTCGCTGACACGGGCGGTTGTGCGCGTGGCATCCCATTTTTCGAGGGAGGGGACGAGCGCGATGTTCTGGGCAACGGTGAAATGGGGGAAAAGACCTGCGTCTTGAATTACATAGCCGATGCCCCTGCGCAGACGGATGGGATCCCAATCGGTCGTGGGGCGGCCACGGACGATGACTTGGCCGGAGGTGGGAACGAGGAGGCGATTGATCAGTCTCAGAAGGGTGGTTTTGCCGCTGCCGCTGCGGCCCAGGAGGACAAGGGTCTGGCCGGAAGCGACGGAGAAGCGGATGTTATTCACAATCGTGCGAGGGACACTACCGTCAGGACCGTATGTCACATCTTGGAACTGAATGGCAGGGTCGGTGTTTTCCGCGGCCGCTTTCGCATTCATTTCGATTGACACCCCGCGCTCGCCAGAGGGAACATCATAGTGCACCGGGCCTCCCCCCGTAGAATTTTCACGTATCTCTCTCGCGGAAGCCGCATCCAATTGGAGGGGAAAACGCATGGGAGCCACAGCCAGCGCTGTCCGCATCCGGCATAACCTGCACAGCCGACTAATCGACGCACGCGCGCGCACCGATGACGTATTTCGCATCGTGCGGGAAGATGCGCTTTACGATCGTCCGATCGCCGAGCGGCACCGCATTATTTTTTACATTGGACACGTGGAAGCTTTCGATTGGAACCTCCTGGCACATCGCGCGTTCGGACTGCGTTCGTTCCATCCCACCTTTGATCAACTTTTTGCGTTTGGAATCGATCCGGTGGGCGGTGGCTTGCCGACGGATCAGCCCAAAGACTGGCCGGCGCGAGAGGAAATCGAGAAATACAATGAGCGGTTGCGCGGCGAGCTAGACGAAGCGATTGCGCGGGCGATGCGGCGGCCCTCGGAAGGACACCCGCAACTAACGAGCATGCTAGAAGTGGCGGTGGAACACCGGTTGATGCACGCGGAAACGCTGGCGTACATGCTGCACCAACTACCGGCGGAGAAAAAAATTCCGGCTGGCCACGAACCTGCGTGGAAAACACCACGCGCGAAGTCTCACCTGGTGGAGATTCCGGCTGGCCGGGCGACGCTTGGCTTGCAACGCGCGCATGGCGACGAGTTCGGCTGGGATAACGAGTTCGAAACGCATGAGGTGCGCGTGGCGGATTTCGCAATCGACAACTACAACGTGACCAACCGGGACTTTATGTTGTTCGTCGAGGCCGGCGGATATTCGGAGCCCTCGCTGTGGGAGAAGGAGGCGTGGGCTTGGAAGAAAAAAGAGGGCGTGCAGCACCCGGCTTTCTGGCGGCGCGCAGGAAATCTGTGGTTGCAGCGCACGATGTTTGGGGAGATCCGGCTACCGATGGACTGGCCGGTGTACGTGAGCCATGCGGAGGCGACGGCGTACGCGAAGTGGCTAGGACGCAAGCTGCCTAGCGAGGAACAATTTCATCGCGCGGCGTACGGCACTTCGTACTCTGAAGTGGAGCGAAACTATCCATGGGGCGAGGAAGCGCCGGAAGCGCGGTATGGAAATTTTGATTTTGCGCATTGGGATCCGAGCCCGGTGGGATCGTATCCACGCGGGGCGAGCGCTCTTGGCGTTCAGGATGTGGTCGGCAACGGCTGGGAATGGACGAGCACGGAATTCAAACCATTTCCAGGATTCGCAGCGATGCCATTTTATCCCGGATACTCGGCGAATTTCTTCGATGGAAAGCACTACGTTATGAAGGGGGGTTCACCGCGCACGGCGGCTTGCATGCTGCGGCGGTCGTTCCGCAACTGGTTCCAGCCGCATTATCCTTATGTGTACGCAACGTTCCGTTGCGTCGAGGATTGAACCCTTCTAATCCTGCTTTAGGAGCCGTTTCATGCTGACCTACCAAACACTTCCCGCTCGGCATGTGTCCGAATTTGCGGCGGCGGTGCGCGAAGGCTTGTTGAAGCCGGGGCAACGGGAGCTGCCTTCAAAGTACTTGTATGACGAGGTGGGCTCCGCATTGTTCGAGGCGATTTGCCTGTTGCCGGAGTATGGATTGACGCGGGCCGACGCGCGATTACTGCAAGCGCACGCGCAGGAAATTGTGGACCTGCTGCCTTCACCGATTCATGTAGCGGAGTTGGGGAGCGGTAGCGGAAAGAAGACGCGCTGGATTTTGGAGGCGCTTTCGCGCCGGCAACGAACCTATTATTCCCCGATCGAGATTTCGCCCTCGGCACTGGCAGCTTGCGAGAAGGAGCTTGGACAAATCGACCTGGTAAGCATCGTGGGGTACGAACAGCCGTATCTGGAAGGGCTACAAGCGGTGGCGCAGGGGCGGGATGAAGGCGATCACCTGCTGGTGCTGTTTCTTGGAAGCACGATTGGCAATTTTGACCGCGCGGCTGGAGAAGATTTCTTGCGCGCGGTGCGTGAGATTCTCCGCGCGGGGGACGCTTTGTTGCTGGGAACGGATTTGGAGAAGGATGTAGCGACGCAGGTGTTGGCGTACAACGATCCAGCGGGCGTGACGGCGGCGTTCGATTTGAATTTGCTGGGGCGCATCAATCGCGAGCTGGGGGCGGATTTTGATTTGGCCCGCTTCGAGCATGAGGCGCGCTGGAATTACGAGGAACGGCGGATTGAAATGCATTTGCGTTCGATGCAACGGCAATCGGTGAAGATCCCGGCGGCGAACTTGCGCGTGATGTTCAACCAAGGGGAGACGATCTGGACGGAAAGCTCGCACAAGTACCTGCCGGAGGAAGTTGTAGAGATGGCAGAGCGGACGGGACTCCGATGCCAGGGGCAGTGGGTCGACGAAGAGTGGGCGTTTGCGCAGAATTTGCTGGTGGTAGCGTGAGGTTGGACAAGAACTGACAGCCAAAAACTAAAAGGACTCGACGCGCCAGAATAAGTGGGCGGCCCAGGGTTTGGCAGGGGAGAGGGAGGGACGCCAGAGGGCGAGGATTTGCGAGCCCTGGTAGACGCGTTCGAAACCCTCTTCGGATTCCGAGACCGTTTCAATCGGGGAAATCCAGAATTGTTCGGCGCCTGGAGCGTGGAGCGCCACGCGAATGCGCTGCCAGCCGTCTTCGACGCGGAGCGTGGGGCCGGGGAGGCTGCCGCTGAAGCGGAGGTTCTGCGGGCCGGAAGGCGTTTGAAAAAAGCGATCGGGCTCGGTGGGGGCGAGGAAATTCAGCACCGACTCGATGCCGACGGCCAGGGTGCGATCGAGGACGGCGGGCAACGCGATTTTCACTTCACACGCGACTTCGCAGCCGCGAGGCGCGGAACCAAACGAAAACAATTTAGAGATCGAGAGGCGCGGCCCGAAGTCATCTTTACCATGCAAGGCGAGTGGCGCTTCGCGAACCAGCTCGACTTCGCGCTCCGTGGTGCGGCTGATGCGAAACTCGCCGCCGGCAAAGCCGGGATCCTCTTGCAACTGGATATTCTCGTAGTCCGCGTGACTCCGCGAGGGATCAAAGAGGAGCAAACGAAAGGTGTGGCGGGGCCAGCGATCGTAACGGAGGTAGCGCTCGAGACCGGGCTCTTTGACGCGTGTTTGTTCGTGGATGGAAGTGACGGCGCCGGACGGGTTCTGGGCGATTTCGCGAAGCCGCGCATGATAAGCCTCCGGGCGACGCAGGATGGAATTGATCAGCGTCGAACCGGTGGGCCGAAAATCGAGTGCCGCCAGCGTGCCGCCATCCGAAGGTTTCACCAGTCCCTGATATTCCGTGGAGGTGAAGAGCAATTCGCTTGCGCCGTCGCCATCATAGTCGAGCGTTTCCACGCGCGGGGCGAGGCCGCCGGGCGTTTGCTGATCGGCGATGAACTCGGCGCGGATGAGGTTGCGCCAGAGCTCCGTGCGCAGGTGCGGAGCGTAGAGACCGCCGAAAATGCCGTGCCAGTAAGCGTCATTGCACTGCGCGCGGAGGAGCAGGTCGCGTGCCTTCTTCAGCTCTTCGCCGGCTTTGGAGACGCTGCGCCGCGCGGGTGAGGTGTCAATGCGATTAGCGACGTGCAGCATTTTTTTGTGCAGCAGGTTGGATTCGGAATATTTGCGGAAGAATCCGCGCCAGGAGCCGCCGCGCAAGAAGGCGAGCACTTCGTTGCGCGAGGCGAATTCCTTGAGGACCTGGTTGTAGCGCTGGCGGACACGCGTAGGCAGCGCCCATTCCATCATCTCGGTGTAGGAGGCGGTAGGGAGATCAGCGCGGCCCGCGGGAGTGCGCGTCGAAAGGTATTCGCTGGGCGTCGAAACGTGCAGCCAGGAAGAGTTTTCCTCGAGGGCCACGAAAAACTTTTCGAGCCAGGCGTCTTTGTAGCAATGGTCGAAAGTGCCGGGCCACACGCCAAATTTCTCCATGTCGTCGCCCATGGCAGCCATCTGCTCGGGATGTGCGCCCGCGGTTTCCTTGAGATAGGTGATGACTTGCTCGATCGTGCCGAACGGGATCAGGTAGCGAAGAATTTTCTGTCCAGGGATGATACGAATGGTTTGGCCGTGATCCTCGGCGATGTAATCGGCAAACAGCTCGTCCGGCTCGAATCCAGCGGAGAGAAAGTGAATGTCGTCAAGAATGGTGTAGCCGACGTTGGCTTCGGCGAGAACGGAAGCAAGCTGCGGCTCCCAGACGCGCTCGGCGAGCCATGCGCCGCCGGGACGCTCGCCAAAATGATGCTCAAGATAATCGGCGAGACGGATGAGTTGCACGCGCTGGTCCGCGGCAGGAATGGAAATGAGAATAGGCTCGTAGAAGCCGCCGCCGACCATTTCGACCTGGCCCGTCTTCACCAGGGCCTTCAAGCGCTGGAAATATTCGGGGCGGTTCTCTTCGATCCAGGTGAGCAGCGGGCCGGAATAATGGAGGCCGAGGCGGACACTGGGGTGCTTCTCGAGTGTTTCGACGAAAGGCAGGTAGCAGCGCGCGTAGGACTGCTCAAAAATGTGGTCGAAGTTACCGCAAGGCTGATGGGCATGGATGAGCAGAACCAAATGGAACTTGGGCGGCACGGGGACGGGGCGTTCTCCAGAGAAACAGAATAACTCTACCAACTGAACTTACAATGCGCCGACAGAGTGGAAGCGCGCGAATCACGCA
>Ga0099793_10000547_pt1 | contig 10405 bp, 10 predicted proteins | sample Rivendell_Oct201_9_FD_77319 | JGI IMG/M metagenome (GOLD analysis project Ga0099793, IMG submission 77319) | Vadose zone soil and rhizosphere microbial communities from the Eel River Critical Zone Observatory, Northern California to study diel... | ecosystem: Environmental > Terrestrial > Soil...
CAACATGAATACGAGCGTCATCCCAAGGCCGAGGAATAGCAGGAGCCCGAGGATGCCGAGAAACCATGCAGTCGAACTCTTCATTTTCATTCCGGACTCCTCAATCCCTTAAACGAAACACTCATAACTCCTTGATTTTTCAACATATTATACGAAAGTCGGATACAAAAGTCAAACACCCTCCGCACACATAAAAAAACGGATAACTCACGAGAGTAGCCCGCAAGTTATCCGTTCTCCGCACGTTGGATAGCAAGACCCAACTTCAGGGCTCTACCACCACATGAGATGCGTCCTTAGTTGACCTTTACTTCGACCTCTTTAGGCTTGGCCGCCTCAACCTTCGGCAGCGAGATCATCAGGACGCCATTGTCGTAGGCCGCCTGGATCTTGTCGCTCTGGACCGAGGTCGGTAGGGTGAAGGACCGCTGGAACGCGCCGTAGAGGCGCTCGGTGCGATGGTAGTTATCTCCCTTCTGTTCCTGCTCCCTCTTCTTCTCACCCCGAATCGTGAGGACATCGTTTTGGACCGTGATTTTCACATCGCTTTTTGTTACACCCGGGAGTTCCACCTGCACCCGGTACTCATTTTCACGCTCCACGATGTCTACCGGGGGCAGCCACGGAGCACTCTCTCCATCCGCAAGAGTTCCACCCCGGAATTGATTGAGTATGCGGTCGATTTCATCCTCCATACTCACAAATTCGGACGTGAGATCAGTTACGGGATGCCAGGCAGTGACATCTCGCAGCGGGTTCCATCGAATAAGTTTCATATACGATCACTCCTTTCTTTAAGTCTTAGTGGGACCACTGATCATTTCGTCTCATAGATTTATCAAATCCTGTGCCAATTACGTGATCGAGCTGGATCTTCAAACCCGAAGGCTTTTCAATTGACGGGAATAAAACAGCATGGGAATTCCGACAATTTGGCAGATCAGCGCTGCAATCTTGTTAGACTGTGCGTCAAATTGCCCGACGAATTGCAGAAGGAGATATCTTTGAAGTAGCGAGAGGAGTGAGGTTAGAAGAGGAGGCTCCGCTCAGGAGTGATGGCTTTCAAGAAACCGCTCCGCGTCAAGCGCCGCTATGCAGCCCGTTCCCGCGGCAGTCACCGCCTGCCGGTAGGTCGGATCGGCGACATCGCCTGCTGCGAAAACACCCGGAACGCTCGTCGAGGTGGAGGGGTGTTTCACCACAATATAGCCGCTCGGGGTCATGTCCAGTTGGCCGGCAAAGATTTTAGTATTCGGCTCGTGACCGATGCCGATGAAAAGGCCGTCGGTCCGGAACGGCCTGACTTCCTTGGTTTTCAGATTCCTGATCTTGATCCCGGTGACCTTTCTTTTTCCGTTTTCCTGGACTCCAATCACTTCCTCGACCGTTGACTCCCATAGGAACGATATCTTCGGATTTTTCATCGCCCTGTCCTGCATGATCTTCGACGCGCGCAGCTTATCCCGGCGGTGAACCAGGGTGACCCTCGATGCAAACTTCGTCAGAAAGGAAGCCTCCTCAATCGCGGTGTCGCCGCCGCCGACCACGACGACCTCAAGGCCCCGGAAGAAAAAGGCATCGCACGTCGCACACGCCGAAACTCCATATCCCGTATACTCCTTCTCGGAGGGCAATCCGAGCCACTTCGCAGAGGCGCCGGTCGCGATGATCACCGCATCGGCCCGGTATTCCTCCCCGTTCGAATGGATCCGGAACGGGCGCACGGAGAAGTCGACTTTTGTCACATCCTGGAACAAGGTTTTCGCGTTGAAATGCTGCGCCTGCTTCCGGAACGCGTCCATCATTTCCGGGCCGAGGATTCCCTCGGGGAATCCGGGATAATTCTCCACATCGGTCGTGATCGTCAGCTGTCCCCCCGGTTGGATCCCCTCGAAGACAAGAGGATGCAAATTCGCGCGGCCCGCATAGAGCGCGGCGGTAAGTCCCGCCGGCCCCGAGCCGATTATAATAATCCTGTGATGGTTTTCCATGCTCGCTTCGTTGTCCTTAATCGTTCGCCGGCTTTGATGTCATCGCCACCGTTGCATTCCGCGTGATGCCCTCGCGCTTCGCGCGTTTCATGGCACTTTTCCGGTACCGGGCCGTAAACTCCTCCTTCGAAAGCGACGCCAGGTCTGTCAGTCGAGGCGCGATGTTCTGCCCGCGCGGCGCAAATTCCTGCAGATCCGTCGGCTTCGAAAATTTCGTATTCCACGGGCAAACATCCTGACAGATATCGCAGCCGTAAACCCACCGGTCGAATTGTTCGCCAAGCTCCGGGGCAATCGGTCCCCGATGCTCGATTGTTAAATAAGAAATGCACCGGTTCGAATCCAGCACATAGGGCTCGACGATTGCCTGCGTCGGACAGGCCTCGATACACAAGGTACATGTTCCGCACCGGTCCACGGCCGGCTCATCGTAGTCTAACTCGATGTCGAGAATCATCTCGCCCAGAAATACCCACGAGCCGTACTCCTCCGTGATCACGTTCGTGTGTTTCCCTTCCCACCCTATGCCGGCCCGCTGCGCCCACAGCTTTTCCATCACGGGGCCCGTGTCGACGTAGATCTTCCCGGCCGCGTGCGGATCTCTCCCCTGGACGAAGGCAAGGAGCTGCTTGAGACGCGACTCGAGCACGCCATGGTAGTCATCACCCCAGGCGTAGCGCGAGACCTTCCCGGTCTCCGGATCATCCGAGTGCGGGTTCGGAGTATGGTAATTCATCGCGACAGCGACAACCGAACGGGCTCCGGGAACAACACAGCCCGGGTCGACACGCTTCTCGAAATTCTGCGCCATCCAGCGCATCGTTCCGTGGTAACCGTTCTCAAGCCAATCAGAGAGCCGGGCCGAATCTGCTTCCAGCCGTTCCGCCCGGGCAATTCCCACCCTGCTGAATCCGAGCTCCAGAGCCCGATCCTTTATTTCCTTCGTCAATGCGCTCACGCGGTCTCACCCGGCAGTTCGATGAAAAGGTTTTCTCCCTCGATTCGCACTGGATAGGTCGCTACGGATCCTTCTCCCGTCGTTGCCTTGCCCGTTCGGAGATCATAGGTCCATCCGTGCATGGGACAGGTGACACGAAGTCCCTCCAATTGGCCCTTGTGGAGCATCGAAAAATGCTGGTGCGCGCAGACATTATTAATCGCGAAGAAGCTCCCCTCTCGTTTGAATACGGCGATGTCCAAGCCGGCGCAGTGAACGACGACCCCGCAGTCCTCGTGGACTTGACGCAGGGGCCCGATATTCACGAAACCTGGCATTTATATATCAACGGTGGAATCGAACCCGATCCCTCTCTCGGTCTGCTTGACCCGGCACCCGACGACCCTCGGATCATGCTCGAAAAAGAGGATCCAATTTTCGTCCAGCGCCCGGCCTAGAATACGTCTCTTTTCCTCAAGCGTGTCAAGCGGCCGCAGGTCGTACGCCATGATGTATGGCAGCGGAATATGAGAGGTTGTCGGAAAGAGGTCACAACAGTAAAGCAGGGTCCTCTTGCCGTCTGAAATTTTGGGCAATTGAAGGGCTGTCGTGTGCCCATTCAACACCAACAACGAAATATCAGGAAAAAGTTCAATTTCCCCCTCGACAAGCTCGAGCACTCCCAAGTCGTGAAGCGGGATAAAATCATCCTGCATGAAGCTCCCTCGATCTTTCTCGCTGGGGTGAAGGGCTCGCTCCCAGTGGGCCTTCTGAACATGATATCGGGCCTTGGGAAAGGTAAGCTTGAGTTTGCCGTTTTCAAAAAACGTCGACCCCCCAGCGTGGTCAAAGTGCAGGTGAGTGAGGATCACGTCGGTGATATCGGAAGCGGCACAACCGTGGAGCGCGAGAGACCGCTTCAAATCGAAGGCGGTATTGTCGAGCCGGTAGATGTCGGCCTGCTTCTGCGTGAATTTCGACCCGTTGCCGTTATCAACGAGAATTGTCTTCCCCCGGCCGGCGATCAGGAGGGAACGCGCGGCGAGCTCGATTCGGTTTCGCTCATCGGGCGGATTGAGCTTAGACCAGAGCGGTTTGGGCACGATGCCGAACATTGCGCCCCCATCCAGACCGAAACGACCCGTCTCGATTGGATGCAGCTCATATTCTCCTATTTTCATGCCGTAGGACCGGTCCCGGGCAATGCGATCGGAATCGGCGGAGTCCTCACTTCCGGAAGTGCGACGTCTCGGGAGTCAATTCTGGGAATTCCTTCCCGGGGTGCAGCGCCTTAGCACGCTGGAAGAGTTGCTCCTCGGTTTCAACCCGCTGTGGATCCGGGACACAGCAGTCGACGGGACACACGGCCGCGCACTGCTCGCGCTCAAAATGGCCGACGCATTCAGTACACTTCTCGGGAACGATGTAATAGAAATCGTTGGACAGAGGGTCATGCATCTCACCGTTCAGCTCCCACGGGACACCGGGGGCATAGATAGCAATATTCGGACATTCCGGCTCGCATGCGCCGCAATTAATACATTCCTCGGTAATCATCGTCGCCACTGAACAACCCCTCCAGTTATCTCGAAACCGATCCCGTCCGCTCGGAAACGTGCGGGACGTGCGGATGAAGTCTTGGTATCCCCGACTCGTCGAACGCAGGCACGTCCCCCCGCAAGCCTTCTTCGGCCAGCGCAAGCCACCGCACAACTTCCATCGTGAACCGATCGAGTTCGAGCCCACGGTACGATGGACGATAGCCATCGAGCTTGCCCAGCCCCCGCGTAAACTGGCTTGCGGCGCCTTTGTAATTACTGTTGATGAAGTGATAGAAGCCGACAGACACCTGGATCAACCCCTGCAGAAAAAGACGATCATGCCCCCGCGTATCATGCCACAGGTCTTCCAGGAGGTCGTGGCACTCGAAGTAACGCCCTCCGTTGAATTCCTCGATCCCCCGGGTGAACCTGTCATCGCTCATAGCGGTGATAATACGCAAAAGGGGAAGAATTTCCAAGCATCCGAAATCATGATATATTGAAATACCTGGCTTCAGGGTGATGCACGATCAACGCCGACGTCGATTGCTCCGGCACCAGTTGATATTCCTCTGTGATGCTGACGCCGATCCGCTCAGGTCTGAGCAGCTCGAACAACTTCACTTGATCCTCCAGGCTGGGGCACGCCGGGTAACCGAAACTGTAGCGGGAGCCGCGATAATGCTGGCTGAACAGCTTTTTGACCTCCGGGTTGTCTTCCTTGTCGATGCCGAGCTCTTCCCGGATCTTTTTGTGCCAGAACTCAGCCAGGGCTTCGGCAGATTCGACGCTGAGGCCATGGAAATAGAGATAGTCTTTGTAGTCGCCGGACGTGAACAGCTTCTGGCTGTATTCCGATGCAACAGTTCCCATCGTCACGAGGTGGAACGCCACCACGTCGAACCGTTCAGAATCGAGCGGGGCAAAAAAGTCCGATATGCAGAAGAAGCGTCCCTTGCTCTGCCGTGGAAAGGAAAAGCGCATCCATTCGTCGAGGTTGGCACCCGCGGTGATCGCGCGGCCGGACGGAAGAAGTTTTGGATCCCACACCGACGAAGAATCGGCGAGACCTCCCGGGCGATAGACGATCAGGTCGTTGCCGTCTGAGCGGCAGGGGAAATAACCGTACACAACGTTCGGCTTGAGCAATCGATCCGCGATCACTTTTTTCTTCAGCGCCTCGAAATCAGGGTAGACTCGATCCTGAAGCAGGGTTTTGTATTCGGCTTCGGTAGACTTCCCGCGGCGAACCTGCCACTGCCCCCTGATCAATGCGGCCTCGTTGATATAGCCAAAGATCGTTTCCAGAGGAATCTCTTCGGCGATTTTTGCTCCCCAAAAAGGCGGGTTCGGGATCTCGGCAGGGGCGACAGCTCTTGGGGCCTGGGCGAATTCATGGGTTGTCATCGCAATCTTCGCCTCGAGGCCGGAAAGCGTCTCTGACTGAGCCGGTTCAAGTTCAGCAACAAGGACGGGTGGGACCAACCCCTCGCCGTTCGTGGGAACGCTTGTTTTAGCCCCGCTGACGATTTGTTGCATAAAATGAAGCCCATCGAAGGCATCATTCGCATAAAACACCGATCCCTTGTAGATCCGGCGCAAGTCGCCCTCGACATATCGGCGCGTCAATGCCGCCCCACCGAGGATCACGGGCGGCAACACTCCACGCTCATTCATCACTTCGAGATTTTCCTTCATGATGAGCGTCGATTTGACGAGCAGTCCCGACATTCCGATTGCGTCCGCGTGATGTTCCTCCGCCGCGGTGAGCATCCTCTCGAGGGGGCACTGGATGCCGAGGTTGTGGACCTTGTAGCCGTTGTTGGTGAGAATGATGTCGACAAGGTTCTTCCCGATATCATGGACATCGCCTTTCACGGTCGCGATCACCATCGTTCCTTTTGCCACTGAAGCTGCCTTGTCCATGAATTGCTCGAGGTAGGAGACCGACGATTTCATGACCTGGGCGGACTGGAGAACGAATGGGAGCTGCATTTGACCGCTGCCGAAGAGGTCGCCCACGACCTTCATTCCGTCGAGCAGAATCGTGTTGATGATATCCAGAGCCGCATATTTTTTCAAGCCTTCATCGAGATCCTCGGTCAATCCCACCAGGTCGCCCTCCACGATGCGGTTCTTGAGCCGCTCTTCGACTGCCTGGGCTCTCGGAGCTTTCTCGGCCACCTTGCCTTTCTTGCCCGCATAGAAGGCCAGCATGTCCTTCAGGGGGTCGGACGCCGATGTCCGCTCGTCGAAGATCAGCCGTCTGGAAATCTCCCTCTCCTCCTCGGAAATTTTATAAAGGGGCAGAATCTTGGACGCATGGACGATTGCCATGTCGAGTCCGTACTCGATCGCATAATGAAGGAAGACGCTGTTCAGAACATGCCGCGAATGCGGACTCAGCCCAAACGATATATTGCTGACACCGAGGCTGGTGTGAACAGCCGGAAACTCCTTCTTGACGGCCCGCAGGGCCTCCAGCGTCTCGATGCCCGATTTGCGGAACTCTTCATCACCGGAGCCGAGCGTGAACGTGAGGGTGTCAAAAATAAGGTCATGCTCGGGAATCCCGAAACGCTGCGTTGCGAGGCGATGAATCCGGCGGGCAACCTCGAGTTTCCGCTCCGCGGTCTTTGCCATGCCCTTCTCATCGATGGTGAGTGCGACCACCGCTGCGCCGTATTTCTTGCAGAGAGGCAGGACCTTCTCCATCCGCTCCTCGCCGTCTTCCATGTTGATCGAATTGACGATCGCTTTTCCCGCGATGCGCTGCAGCGCTTCTTCAATAACCGGCGCCTCCGTCGAGTCGATCATTAACGGCGCGGTCATCTGCGTGTTGAACCTCGTGATCAATTCGCGCATATCCCGCGCTTCATCGCGGCCGACGTACGCCGCACAGACGTCCAAAATGTGCGCGCCTTCCCTTATCTGCGCCTTCCCCATGCCGACCATGCCATCCCAGTCCTCCCGTGCCAGGAGTTCCCGAAACTGTTTGCTCCCGTTGGCGTTGGTCCGCTCGCCGATGAGTACCGGAGGCGGATCAATATGAAGGGGTGTGCTCTGGTAGAGGCTCGAACAGCTCGGGGCCATCTTTGGGCTTCGTTCCTTGGGTGAGAGCGAGCCGACCTCATCCACCAGTTTCTTGAGATGCGAGGGTGTCGTCCCGCAGCACCCTCCCACCACATTGACGCCGAGGTCTTTGACGAAGTGCGACAGATAGTAGACGAATTCATCCGGCGTCAGTTTGTAATGGGCGTGGCCGCCGACATTCTCAGGTATACCGGCGTTCGGCATGATGAAGACCGGCTTCGGGCTGTTCGCGCAGAGGTAGCGGACATTTTCCGACATTTCTTTGGGACCGGTCGCGCAATTCATCCCGATCAGGTCGATCTCATAAGGCTCGAGCGATGTGAGCGCCGCAGCAATCTCCGTACCCAAGAGCATCGTCCCCATCGTCTCTATCGTGATGGAAGCGATCACCGGGACCCGCGTCCGTGCCTCCGCAAAGTATTTTGTAATGCCCGCGAGCGCCGCCTTTACCTGAAGCACGTCCTGGCACGTTTCCACGCAGAGGATGTCCGCGCCCCCTTCGACGAGTCCTTTCGCCTGGATATAGTACGCCCCCTCCATATCCAAGAAAGAGATGTGCCCGAGCGACGGGAGCTTCGTCGTCGGGCCCATGGAACCCGCGACAAACCGGGGCCGGGCGGGAGTGGAAAAGTCCCGCGCGATTTTTTTCGCCAGCCTTGCAGCTTCAAGATTGAGGCGATGAGCCTGATCGGCCAGCCCGTACTCGGCGAGCACGATCGGCGTCGATCCGAAGCTGTCCGTTTCCACGACGTCGCAGCCGGCTTCGAGAAAACCCGCGTGAATTTTTTCGACGGCAGCGGGCTTCGTGATCACGAGGTACTCGTTGCACCCCTGGTAGGGCTCCCCTCCGAAATCGTCGGCACTGAGGCCCTGGTCCTGGATCCCCGTGCCCATCGCTCCGTCGAGGACGATTATCTTTTCCTTGAGTATGTCGGGAAAACTCTTCGCCATGATCTTATCCAACCCTGTCAGGGGAAAAAAAGAACGGCGCGTCGAGTCCCGCCCTGTCGATGCCGGGACGGGATACAACCGCCGTTCGAAACGAACCGATTTTCAAGCCATTAATTGTGAGAGATCATCTCCTCATAGGCGCATGAAACGAACGATATCGAGTAGAGAGCGAAGCCGTTTGACCGGGTGCTGACTTTTAATCTGTGCTCGCCATACTCCTTGTTCCTGACCAGATTATACATCCGCCCCTGCTCGACCACAAGAAAACTCCTCCCCTGCTCATCGATCCGGATGTCCTCTCCCCTGTTCGTCTCATCGAGATAGGCATTATCCTGCCGGATGAAGACCTGAAAACTCTTCTCGCCCTCGGGCGTAAGCACCGCGTTCACTTCTTTTGCCTGGTATTGGATGGTCAGGTGCCCTTCGCGGCCCTCTGACTCATTCAGTTTGAGATAATTCCTGTCGTTCAGCCAGTCGCCGTGGAGATAGATCCTGCCGTCCAGATAGTAGCCGGGGTCTTCATAGTGAATCGTCGACTCGGGCGAGTAGCCCTCTACATTGCCGATCGTACCACGCTGCCAGCCCGCCAGAACCTGGGGTGTCGCATGATAGCAAACCGCCCCGGCCCGATCCGACTCCCTGATCGGTTCCATCACGAGGGGGAGGTCGTCATGATAACCCGCATCCGTGACCAGCGATTGGATCGCGCGCTCGAAGTTCTCGAGGAACCTTCCCCCTGCTGGATGTAGCGGATGAACCCGTGTTTGTCGATAAGATATCGCGTGGGCCAGACCTCCGCACGAAATGCGCTCCATATCAGAAAATCGTTATCCATCACGACGGGGTAAAAGATGTTCAACTTTTCGAGTGCGCCGCGGACGTTGATCGGGTCGCTCGCGAAGGGGAACCGGGGGGTGTGAACGCCGAGAACAGCAAGGCCCTTGTCGGAATACCGGCGATGCCACTCTTGGACGTACGGTACCGTCCGGAGGCAGCTCTGGCAGGCATAATCCCAGAAATCGACGAGGATGGGGTATCCTCGCAAAGCGCCAAGCGCTATGGGGTCGGAGTTAAACCAAAAGGCGCCATAAATCTCAGGCACGCGATATTGCTGCTGCAAGCTTTCCATGCTGCCCCTGGGCAAGTCGAGGACAATCCTGTATCAAATATAGAAAAATTTGAGGGGAGAATCAAGTGACGCCGGTCATACCCATCCCCTGTTTCCTGGCCCCTTTCGCCCCTTCCACGACCGCAACGAACTCCCCCTTCAAGCTTCTCTTTTCGCAGACTCTGTACACTTCGGCGCTTGTTCCTCTCAACACCTGCTCGTCGGGCATCGTCAAATTAAACGCGACGCAGAGCCGGCGGTCCGGCCCGAAAACCTGGCATAAATCCTTCATGAGGGGCACAAGCCGGTACGGGGTGTCCATGAAAACCATGGTTCGTTGTTCGTTCCGCAACTGACGCAGCTCCGAGACTCGCCGGTTGCTCTTGGGAGAAAGAAAGCCGTAGAACAGAAACTGATCAATCGGAAATCCGCACACCGTCAGTGCCGGCAGAAGTGAGGAAGCGCCGGGGATAGGAACGATGCGGATCTTGTTTTCGATCGCCTTGCGGACGAGAAGCTGTCCCGGGTCGGAGAAAACCGGCGTCCCTGCATCCGAGATCAGGGCCACATTCTTCCCGGACTTCAGGTGCTCGATGATGTGAAATGCCGCCGCCGACTCGTTGTGCTCGTTCAGACTCTCGATCAGTTTCTCCGGGATTCCGTAATGGGAGAGCAACTGCTGTCCCTCTTTGCGCTCCTCATAGATGACGACGTCGGCAGATTTTAATACGTTCAGGGCGCGGTAGGTCATATCCTCGTAGTTGCCGATCGGCGTCGCGACGAG
>Ga0099793_10000550_pt1 | contig 10402 bp, 8 predicted proteins | sample Rivendell_Oct201_9_FD_77319 | JGI IMG/M metagenome (GOLD analysis project Ga0099793, IMG submission 77319) | Vadose zone soil and rhizosphere microbial communities from the Eel River Critical Zone Observatory, Northern California to study diel... | ecosystem: Environmental > Terrestrial > Soil >...
CTCACGCTCGCCGTGGGCGCTCAACAATCGCTCAACATCCCTATGAAGGTCGGGGAAACGTCTCAGACCGTCCAGGTGACGGAAGCCGCGCCGCAGATTGAGCTCACCTCGTCCACGCTCAGTGGACAGGTCGAATCTCAGACGGTGCTCGAGTTGCCCCTGAACGGCCGCGACTGGGCGTCGCTGGCCACTCTTTCCCCCGGTGTCAACGCGCTCGAAACGCAGATGCCCTTCGAATCCGGCGCCGTGCGCGGGAACCGGGGCTTTGGGGCGCAACTGACCATCTCCGGGGGCCGGCCCACCCAAAACAACTACCGGCTCGACGGGCTCAGCATCAACGATTACGGCAACGGCGGGCCGGGCAGCGTGATCGGAGTCAGTCTGGGCGTGGATGCGATTCAGGAATTCTCCGTGCTCACAGGCAATTACTCGGCCGAGTATGGGAGGACCTCCGGCGGCGTGGTCAACGCCATCAGCAAGTCCGGGACAAACGCGTTCCACGGCGACCTCTACGAGTTCCTGCGCAACGAAAAGCTCGACGCGAGAGACTTCTTCTTAAATGCCAGTCCCCAGCCGAATGGCCAGCCCCAGGCGAAAGCGCCCTACAAGCGCAATCAGTTCGGTGCCGCGGTCGGGGGCCCCATTCGCAAGGGTAGGACCTTCATCTTCGGCGACTTTGAAGGGATACGCCAGAGGCAGGGCGTCGCTGTGCCGGCAAAGGTTCCGTCTGACAATGCTCGAAAGGGCATCCTTACAAGCGGAGGTACCCCGCCGAGCCCGTGCCCGGCCAACTCCTCACTACTGGATCCTGCTGCCAACGTTTGCGTTGATAATTCAGTCGCGAAATACTTGGCGCTCTATCCTCACGCCAACGGGCCGGTCAACGGCAATAAAGGGTTCTTCACCTATGCCGGGTTACGAGGTGTACGGGAAGATTTCTTTACCACCCGGGTGGATCACAAGATCAGTGATAAGGACAGCCTGTTCGGGACGTACATGTACGAGAGGACCCCCTACACTCAACCCGACGTCTTTAATAACGAGTCTATCTTGTCTAAAACCACGCGCCAAATCGTAGCCCTGGAAGAAACCCACGTTTTCAGCCCCGCCCTGGTCAATAGCGCGCGGATTGGTTTCAACCGTAATGCCGTAATTAACTATTTGCCTACCTCGGCGATTAATCCAGCCGCCAATGACCTTTCTCTGGGCGCCTTCCCGGGAGGGGATAACCCCAACACCCGCATCGGTGGTGGCTTTCAAACCCTCCCTGCGGGCTTAGATAACACCGGATATACTCTTCACAATTGGAATTCCATACAGTTTTACGACGACGCATTTCTGACCCGTGCAACCCATTCTCTGAAGTTCGGCTTTGCTCTGGAGCGGATGCGTTACAATTTCGTTCAGAGATATAACCCCGAGGGAATATGGCGGTTCAAGGACCTGGCGAGTTTCCTCACCAACCACCCCGCCTCGTTAGAGGGAGGGGGGATTCTAGGGGGGCTTCCTTACAGAAGTAGTAGCCCCCGGGGCCTGCGGCAGACTCTCTTCGGGGGATATATCCAGGATGACTGGCGCGTGCGCCACAACCTCACCCTGAATGTAGGGCTGCGCTATGAAATGGCCACGGTGATCAATGAGGTAAAGGGCCAGCTCAGCAATCTCCGCAACATCGCCGACCCGTTACCCTACTGCGGAACGACGGATCCCGCCCTTACCCTCGTATTCGGAAATCCGGGCTGTACCGTGGCGGCCCCTTATATCACGAACCCCACAACCCTTAATTTTGAGCCGCGATTCGGTTTTTCCTGGGATCCGCGCGGCGATGGGAAGACGGCCGTTCGTGGTGGCTTCGCGATGTTTGACGTTTTGCCGCTGCCGGGATACTTCTTCAGCCAGCAAAGCATAGAGACGCCGTTTTACCTGACAGGCGTTATTTCTACCTCGACGACGCCTCTGGATGGCCTGCTTGGTGTTACGGCTGACAAGTCAAACAGTGCATACAACCTGATTAAAGCAAACGCGCTCACCGCCGGGTTTATGGAACCGAATCCCAAGCGAAACTACGTCGAGCAGTGGAATATCAACGTGCAGCGCCAAATCACACCCAACGTGACGGCGACGGTGGGTTATGTGGGCTCCCATGGCGTCCACATGATGATACGCGGCGATGATGGCAATATGGTTATCCCGACGCAGACCTCCGCGGGATTCCAATGGCCTGATAACCCCGCCAAAAATGATTTGAGGATCAACCCGAACTTCGGGGGTATCCGGTTCATGTCATATGGGACCGGCTCCTACTACAAGGCCTTTACGGTGAATGTCCAGAAGAGGATGAGCCACGGCTTCCAATTCGGAGGTTCTTACACTTACAGCAAATCGATGGACAACGATTCCGCGACCATCGCTGGCGATGCCTTTTCGAATTCCATCACCAGCTGGTTCTGGTTCGCCCCGCAAATCAGTTACGCCGTCTCAGACTTCAATATCACCCATAGTGCGGTGATCAACGGCATCTGGCAGGTGCCAGTGTCTCAATCTCTCCACGGACCCGCCGCGGCGGTGCTGCGCGGATGGGAGCTGGGCAGCATTCTCAAGATGAATAGCGGGGTTCCGACGACTCCCCTAATCGATGGGGACCCTATGGGCGTGCAAAATAACGGCTCCGACACATTCGGTATTCCGGATCGCGTTCCGGGATGCGATCCCGTGAACCACAATTTCAAAAGCAATCCAGGCGGGATTTTCCTGGGTTACATTAACTACGCTTGCTTCACTCCCCCGACCGTGTCGGCTGCGACAGCGTCAACGCTTCGTTACCCGTGCACGAATTTCAAGAAAGCCCCAACACTCCCAAGCGGCCAGGTGTATTGCGCGAATCTGCTCGGCAATGCCGGCCGCAATAGCATCTACGGGCCGAGACTCTTCAACCTTGATTTCTCGGTGTACAAGAACTTCCCGGTCAGGAAGATTTCGGAAAGCTCCAGCGTGCAGTTCCGGGCGGAGTTTTTCAACATCTTAAATCACCCCAACTTTGCGCCGCCCTTGCCCTTTTTTGGCCAAAAGCAAGCCCTGTTGTTCAATCCGGACGGATCGCAGACCGGCGGCGGAGGTCTGGAGGCCTCGGTGACGCAGCCCAGGGACATTCAGTTTGGCTTGAAGTTGATCTGGTAACAAAAGACGCTGCCACACATCAGGGGAACAATCTTCGGATGTGTCTCTGCGGGGACCATGAGTTCGCGCGACTCACAGTTTGGGGCCCGCAGGCCGCGAAGTAAAGGATGTGTGCAATGGACATTCTTACTTGGGCCGTTTGACGGTGGGAATGACGTTGCTGCTGCTCAGCGCATTCCTAGGCATTCTTAAATGAGGAGCTCCAGGCCCCGGGTCTACAACAAAGCCTTGGGCAGAATATAGACTCGTTGAAGCGGGCCGAATTGGCCCGCATCAGTCGCAGGACCCCCAACTGCCGGGACAACCACCACCCGGCAACCGGAGCGTTGAGCGGACGTGCCGGATCCGTGTCCACATCCCGCCGTTCGCCATCAGCGGAAACGGGAGTGAATTGAGAGGATCAGACTCCCCGATCGCTCTGTTTAGGTATCAGCTAGGTATCATTGTGCGGCGCTCGGAGGGGTCTCAAGGTTCGTAAGCGACACCAAACAAGCCATTTGGATTTTGACTATAGCTTGCTACGAACCAGAAGGTCGGGAGTTCGAATCTCTCCGGGCGCACCATTTTTCCTTATAAAATGACGTTTTTCGAAAAGCACGGGCCGATGGCGGCGAGCGTTTTACTTCAGTTTTATTTTCGAGGGTCCCGGATTGCGGCTCGCGCGTGCTGGAGTGTTACCCTTGCCCATCCCCTGCTCGTTCGAAAGATGCGTGCAAGAGGCCCGCAAACAGTGCCCTGATTACGAGGGAGTCTTCTGTTGTGGTCACGTCGCGACGTGCGATATGTGCCGAGGTCTGATTTGTCCTTACTGTCAGTACGACCACGATTCGAACAACCTCAAGCACGGATCAGAAAAGCTCCCGGATTGAGAGGCTCCATTTCGTGGCCCGCTCGCCGCTTGTGCTTCTTCGCCATGATTGAATTGCACCCCTACCGGCACGAGAACGAAAGCCAAAAAGCGTCCATCTAAGCTCAATACACCTTTATGGTCTGCAACAATCCTGTTTACAATAAGACGCGTGACACAGTGAGTCGTTGCGCGTCTCGCTTGATTCGAACTTACTTCGACGGTGGTCGAGGAGACGAAGCACCGACCGCAGGTCTCCACTCCCCATTCTTCTTCACAAATACTCGGGCGTAAGTAACTTCCCGTACCACAGCCAGCTTGCCGGTTTCATCAAGGTACCAGTGGTCAGTTTTGTTAAAGGGTGACACATGTTCGAAGTCGGGTTGTCCTTGTGCGTTCAAACGTATTTTAAATGACGTGTGATCGACCGCCATGGCGAAGGTTCCGTTGTTGTAGACTGCCATTAACGTGAACTCCGTCGGGTTCGGTCCTCACCACGCACGACGTCTGGGTAAGTTTTAGCGCCGGCGGTTTGCCCCTCGACCATCTGTGCTTTGGTTTGCGTCCCGCTGGCGCCCGGGTTCATCTCGAAGAACTGATCGTCCCAATACTTGGCCCGCAAATCCACACAATCTTTCCTCTTCGGCTTATAATACTTCCCCTGACACAGCCACTTGAGATTGGCGTCTCTAAGCGTTGCCTCCAATTCTGTCCAGGCCTTGTCCCCTTTCTTCATAGTTTCTTGAGCCGAGGCCATGGACGAAATGGCCATAAGCGCAACTAAAAACGCCACGCGAACCTTTGTCATTGAGTGTCGCCTCCGATAAGTGGACTTGTACCACGTGCCGTCTCCTGCGTTTTGAACCACTACAATTAAGAGACTTAGATAATTGTCGTGTCCTCAGCGAACGTTTTTATCTAGCCAGCTCATGAAGAACTTGGAGATGCCTGCGCTGTTCTTTTCGGACATCATCTGATGGCCATTGCCGGGTAGCCCGACATCTTCGAGTCTCACGTAAGTGGTCTTTACACCTGCCTGATTGAGCCACTTCGCTACACAATGGGAATAGGGACGGTGATAGCTTGCCTCCCCGGAGATTTCGAGGACCGGAATACCCTGCAGGTTTGCGAGCTTGTGCGCAGGTTCCTGCTGAATCCAGCAAGGAATTAGGTCTGGCCCATCCGCTTTCTCCTCACGAACAGGGCGCAATTCGGAGGGGTCCTTGATGGGAGGATCGTAATGAATCGGAAGAGAGGTCACGCCCCAAAGCCGTCCCGGACCTGTTGAACCCCTCTCCGCATTCTCGATGGGTGGGGCTACTGGTTCGGCCGCGAGGATGCCCTTGATTAGCTTTGGTCGGGTATCAGCGATCACCCACCCGGAAGATGCGACCCCTGAGTTGACCATTAGGACGACCGGCTGGCCGATCAGATCCAACAATTGAACGACCGATTCTGTAATAATCTGTGCATTGTTTGGATTCGCCACGGACTGGAGTTCAGTCTTGGCAAAATAATCAAATACCGGATCACCTATTTTGCCCCTGTTAGGCGCATCGCTAGGCCACTGCGTATACTTCTTAGCCTGAGGCCAACTGCTCTGCGGAGTTGCGGCCGGACGGCCACCCGACCAGACCTCCTCCATTAATGGTCCTGAGCGGGGAGGCGTTACCGAGCCGTCCACTCCCGGAACATACGCCGAACGCCCTGTCCCGGGGTAGTCCATCATGTAGACGGTGTAGCCCTGGTTGACGAAGTCATAGGCCCAGCCTGGCCGCCCGTCAGGTGTTTGAATCAAACTGTAGGGTCCTTGCCCGCCTCCGCCAGTTACAAACACGATCGGATAAGGGTGCCGGGGGTCCTTCGGTACCCATGTCTCAACATACATGGCACCATCCATAGTTTCCTTGCCAGGCTCCCCCGCGTAATGGCCACCGACGTAGAAATGGCCCTGCCGCCCGATGTTGGCGGTGGAAAATGTCGGGACCGATTTCAGAGGGATGGCTACATTGCCATTCTGGGCGTTCGATCTAAACCAGCCAACAACGAGAACTGCTGTCAGAGCTGAGAGTACCGCGGTCGATTTCCTCATGTTCATGGCATCTTCTCCCTGTCTCTTGTTCCTAGAATTTCCATGCTGAAATCTTGCGTTAGCTCTGCGCTGGACTTGGTACAACGACGAAACCTTGCTAGGGCATAGCAAAGCTACTTTTTCACGGGCACTAGCGCGGCGCCTGCAGGCACCCACTTGCCGTTTAGCTTCACGAACATTCTGAGCACCGTCGCCTCATTTCTCACCGATATCTTGCCGCTGTCGTCAGCGACTTTGAAAACCGTGCGATCCGTGGCGAGTGCGACGTTTCCGTAGACTGCCATTAACTTGAAGTCTTGCGGATTCGGTCCGGCATCGCCAGGAGAAACAGGCCGAGCCGCGGCTGTCGCAGTCTGTCTCTTGACCATTTCTTGCTTGTCTGTAACTTCCCCCTGCATGCTTATTTCGAAGAACGTGTCGGGCCAAATCTTATTCTTGAAGTCGACACAATCCTGAGCGTGGTTCTTGTGATACTTATGAGCGCACACCCACTGGTCGTTAATGTCCGCCAGCTGCTTTTCCAAATCTGTCCAGCCCTGAGATCCTCTCTTCACAGCGTCTTGTGCAAAACCCAAGGACGAAATGCTCACCAGTGCAAGCACAATCAGCACGCGAAACTTTGTCATTGCGGGTCTCCTCCCTAGAGTGACAACGATCGAATTGCCGCAGACCTGGCTACCTTTATTTTTTCGTAGTTTTCGGCCATAGGACGCCCTGGTCTTCCTTGGTGACTGGCCCCAATCCTTTGTAAACAAATTTCTGCACGCGCTGCCCGCGATAAGTCTCGGTCACGTAGATATTACCTTTCGAGTCCGTAGCGATGCTGTGCGGGCCGTAGAATTCGCCCGGTTGGCGTCCACCTTCGCCGAACGTCGTCAAGACTTCGAGCGTATCGCGCAAGAGGATGTGGATGCGGTCGTTCTCCCCATCGGTCAGATAGATATACTTTTGCTGCGCGTCCTTCGAAAACGCGATGTCCCATGCCGAGCCTGAACCAAGCGTCCTCTTCGCGATGAATCCTTCCTTCACGAAGGTTCCGTCTGGTTTGAACACCTGGATGCGGTCGTTCACGCGGTCACAGACATACAACAAGCGGTCGACCGACAAATCCGCGCAATGAACCGGATTGCGGAACTGCTGGGCAGGCGGCGCATCTGGATTGTAATTGCCGAGGTCGGTGTCGTCGGGCTTGTGTCCATAGGCGCCCCAGTGCCGCTTGTATTTTCCGGTCTCCGCGTCGAACACGATGACACGATGGTTGCCGTACCCATCGGCCACGTACACCTCGTTGGTCTCTTTGTCGATAAACGTCTTGGCGGGCAATCTCAGATTCTCCACGTCGTTGCTGCCCTTGCTATGGCTGGGCTTACCGATTTGCATCAGGAATTGGCCGTCCTGCGTGAATTTCAGAACCATGTTGTCATTGTAGGAGGCAGTCGCGGCTGCAGCCGATTCGTCAGGCTCGCTCCCCGCAGGCCGGGCAGCAGGCTGCTTGCCACGGCCGTTGCCACCAATCCAGACGTTCCCTTTGTAGTCGACCGTAATTCCGTGGTTCGAGTCCGGCCAGTCGTAGCCGTTGCCAGGTCCGCCCCAGTGGTGAAGCAGATTGCCCGCCGGATCGAACTCCAGAACCGGAGGGGCTGCCGCACAGCACATCGCCATGGGCGGATTCGTCGTCGCGTGAAGCTCGCCTCGTTCGAGCGAGCCCTGACGATGGACGATCCAAATATTGTCCTGGGCATCAACCGATACGCCAATCGTCATTCCGATGAGCCAATGATTCGGCAACGGTTTCGGCCACAGCGGGTCCACTTCGAACATTGGTGCTTGCACTGCCGCAGCCTCGGCTGCGGCCCGCTTCTCCAGCAGCGTTGATCCGAATCCCAGCGCGCCCAAGAGCCCTAGAAATATCGTTCCGAAACACAGATTTCGCCTCATGAACCCGTTCCTCCTTCAGTCACTGCAAATTCATTCTTCCTCGCGCCGCATCTTTCCCACCTTGAAGAATCGATCTTTCAACAGATCTAATGGAAAAGCCGTCCTTGAGAGTATTCGCGCTGGAGCCAGTTCTGTTCGAACGTCTTTCCAAACCGTCAAGAATTTCCCGGGGGTGGTATTCCCGGGATCTTCAAGCGAATCCGGTATAGTCCCGTTCGAGCAGTGAGAAAGAGAGTTTTATTATCGGTGTCCCCAAATGCCAGATTCGCAGGGAGTTCGATAGTCATAATCGTGCCCAGGTGTTTGCCGTCCGGCGCCATAATCCACACGCCGCCCGGGCCAGTGGAGTAGACGTTCCCCTTCTGGTCCACCTTTATGCCGTCAGGGCCCCCTGGTGACTTGTCAGCGGTCATGTCAATGAATAGTTGTCCTTTGGCGATGGTGTCATCCGGTTGCATTTCGAAACGCCGAAGGGCCTTCTTGCCGTCTGTACCATCAACCAGGTAAATATATTTTTCATCGGGTGAGAAAGCCAGGCCGTTCGGGCGCAGATCTTTGGTGATTACCTGGAGCTTTCCATCTTTCAGCATATAGATACCTGTGAAGGGCAATTCCTTCTTCAAGTCTTTATCACCGTCGCGGAAACCCGCTATGGGATCCGTGAAGTAGAGGGATCCGTCGGATTTGTAGACGAGGTCGTTTGGACTATTGAGCCGTTTTCCCTCGAATTCACTTGCCAAAACGGTGCGGCGTCCATCCGCCTCCAGTCGGACGACCTGATGGTCCCCATGAGCGCAATAAACAATTCGCCCCTGTGGGTCCACCGTTACGGCATTCGAACCAAGGAGTGTAACCATTGCGCGTCCGTTGTTTAGCTGCATGCCAACATTCGTGTCATCTGCTCCCGTAAATCCGCTATAGGGAAGGAATATAGAAACTTTTCCGGCATCGGGGCTCCACTTGTATATGACATTCGCGGGGATATCGCTAAAAAGGAGGTATCCACCCTTGCGGACCCAGACCGGTCCTTCGAGGAAACCAAAGCTGTCAGCCAGTTTCTCCACTTTCGCGTCGGCGGGAACGATCTCGTCCAAGGCGGGGTTTAGCCGAACAATCAAATTCCAGTCCTGCGCCTGAATAATCGTCAAGATAAATATCAGGATTGATAGCAGAACGACTGAGCGTTTTGCCATAGTATTAACCTCCTTGTTTTATAAATATAGTAAATACATAGCTCCCCTTAATCTCGAAGTCAAACCAGCGCGAGAGCTTTCCACCTATTCCCATCGAAAGCAACAGCAGACGCGTGCGGACTTCCCAGGCCGCTGTGCCTCGACTTACTTGGGCTTCTCCATGCCAACCAATGCCGCCGAGGCGGGCCTCCACTTCCCGTTCTCCTTCACGAATATCCGGAGAACCCGAGCTTCCGAAGTGACCGCGAGCTTGCCGGATGGGTCGATCGCTTTAAAGATAGTGTGATCAGTCGCAAGGGCGATGTTTCCGTAGACTGCCATCAATTTGAATTCCTGCGGATTAGGCCCCGTGCCGGGGGCGGAATCAGGGTGTGCAGCGGCATTGGCCGATTGCGAAGCGACCATTTCGGCCTTGGTTTGAATTTGACCCGATGGATAAATCTCAAAGAATTGATCGGCCCAATACTTGGCTCGGAAATTTACGCAGTCCTGCGCTTTGTCCTTATGGTACGACCCAGCGCAGAGCCACTGATTATTTACGTCATCCAGAACTTTTTCCAAAGCGAGCCAGTTCTTGTCGCCAATGGTCATTTTCTCTTGAGCAGCCACAGGAATTGACAGGATGGAAAGGACAAATAAGACGACAAGCGAAATATATCTCATCCAGAAACTCCTCTCGATTTGAACAGATTGACGCCGCTCCTGAACGATTACGTCAATTTCACAAGCGCCCGCTGAAAACTCAATTGACCCAGCGCGCCCGACTACTTTTTCGGCCACAGAACGCCCTGTTCTTCTTTCGTAATTGGTCCCAGGCCCTTGTAAACAAATTTCTGCAAGCGCTGCCCGCGATAAGTTTCGGTCGTGTAGATGTTGCCCTTCGAATCCGTGGCGATGCTATGCACGGCGTAGAATTGCCCCGGCTGCCGTCCGCCGTCGCCAAAACTCGTCAACGTCTGAAGTGTGCCGCGCAGCAGAATGTGAATCTTTTCGTTAGCCCCGTCAGACAGATAGATGTACTTCTGCGCCGGGTCCTTCGAAAAAGCGATATCCCAAACGGACCCATCACCCAGCGTCCTTTTTTCGATGATCTGCTCTTTGATGAAGGTGCCGTCCGGCTTGAATACCTGGATGCGATCGTTCACACGGTCGCAG
>Ga0099793_10000551_pt1 | contig 10396 bp, 11 predicted proteins | sample Rivendell_Oct201_9_FD_77319 | JGI IMG/M metagenome (GOLD analysis project Ga0099793, IMG submission 77319) | Vadose zone soil and rhizosphere microbial communities from the Eel River Critical Zone Observatory, Northern California to study diel... | ecosystem: Environmental > Terrestrial > Soil...
AGCCCATATCCTTTTTGTGTCCGCCCTATCGGCTTGGCGCGTTCGATGGAGCGGGACTCAGCCTCTCATTCGAGGCCGACGAAGAGGAGGGCGGGGTGCTCAAGCGAGTTCCGGACGCTCTGGACGAAAGCGGCGCCGACATGTCCGTCGATCACGCGGTGGTCGAACGAGCACGACAGGTACATCATGTCGCGGATCACGACCTGATCGTTCCGGACGACGGGACGCTTCTCGATCTTGTGTACGCCGAGGATGGCGACCTCGGGCCAGTTGATGATTGGTGTCGCGAAGATGCCGCCCTCTTTGCCGAGGGACGTGATCGTGAACGTGGAGCCCAGCACGTCCTCGAGGGCCAGGCGCTTTTCACGAGCGGCGTTCGAGAGTCGCTCGAGTTCCTTCGCGAGCCCCCACAGATCCTTCTTGTCCGCGTCGTGGACCACGGTGACCGTGAGGCCCTCCTCCGTCGCGGTCGCGATCCCGATGTTGTAGTATTTCTTGAGGACGATCTCGCCGCGTTCGTCGTCCACGGACGCGTTCAGCGCCGGGAATTCCTTCAGGGCCCCGAGGATCGATTTGATGAAAAACGGCAGGAAGGTGAGCTTGAGGCCCTTCCGCTCGGCCACCTCTTTGAGATGATCGCGCAGGTGGACGAGCTGGGACATGTCCACCTCCTCCACGTAGGTGAAATGGGCCGCGGTTACGTTCGACTTCGCCATCTTCTCGAAGATCCGCTTGCGAAGCCCGTGGATGGGAATTCGTTCCTCGCCGCCCGCGGCGGGTCGCATCGGCGCAGCGGCGGGTGCGGCAAGAGAAGTTGCGGGCTTCGGCGTCATCGCGGGCGTCTGCGCGCCCTTCCGGACGTCGTCTTCCGTGATCCGTCCCTGCGGACCGGTCCCCCGGAGCGCGCCCAGGCTCACGTTCAGTTCCTTCGCGAGACGCCGGACGGCCGGCGCGGCCAAAGCCTCGCCCGAGGAGGGCGGCGGAGGCGGTGGGCTCGATTTCGCGGGCGCCAGAGGCGCGACGGTTGCGCGGGCCGCCGCCGGATTCGAAGGGGCGGCCTCGCCGGCTTCCCCGAACACAATGAGGGTCGAGCCGACCTTCACGACCTCGCCTTCCTTCGCGCGGAGTTGGAGCACCTTGCCGGTCACCGGCGAAGGGATCTGGACCGTGACCTTGTCCGTCATCACTTCCACGACGGGGTCGTTCTCCCGGAACGGGTCGCCTTCCTTGTCGAACCACTTGACGACCTCGCCCTCGTGGACGCCCTCCCCGATGTCGGGAAGCTTGAACTCGCGGGCCATGTCTCCTCGCTCTCGACATCCGTCGCAAGACCGCAATCGGCTTAACATTTTGCACCCCGGATGCCTGCGCCGTTTCGCACCGAGGCGAATCATTTTATGGGCACCGTTCAATGCCCTATCGGGGAGGAGTGGGGACGTGGAGGAGTGGCACAGACCGGTGGGCGTGATTTGTGCCCGGCGCTTCGCGCCGGAGAGATTCCCGTCCTGCTCCTCCTTTCCTTGAGGGGCCGTTTCCATGAGGCGCCCCGTTGGCATCACGGTCCTCGGGGCTCTCGTCTCGTTGGCCGCGCTCATCCTGATTTTGATCGGGATCGCGTCCTTCTTCGTGGGCCTCGCATTCCTGTTTCCCGGAACACCGATTTCGGGGACGGAACTGATCCTGAACGGCGTCCTCTACTTCGTCATCGGCGTGGCTCTCGGCATCGGCGGGGCAGGCCTCATCATGATGCGGCCTTGGGCCTGGGGGGTCGCCCTCATCGCCACGTTGGTGACCCTCGTCTACGTGGGATACGGGGTATATCAGCGGTCGAACGCGGGAGCGGGGACGACGCTCACCTCGCTGCTGACCCTCGTGGTCCTCGGAATCGTGTTCCTCTATCTGCTGTCCGCAGGCCGTGCGTTCCGCCGATCCGCTCGCTCGGTGTGACCTCGAGGCGCCTTCCGGCGGCCATCAGAATGTCATGACCTTGTCGATCGCCGCGAGGACCCGGTCCGAATTCGGGAGGTAGACGTCCTCGAGCGTATACGGGAAGGGCGTGTCGAAGCCCGTGACGCGGACGATCGGGCCGCGGAGGTACTCGATCGCCTTCTCCGCGAGGATCGCGCTGATCTCGGCCCCGAATCCGGCGGTCCGCGGGGCCTCGTACACGACCACGGCACGCCCGGTTTTCTTCACCGAGGCAAGGATCGTCGGCTCATCGAGAGGGACAAGGGTCCGGAGGTCGATTACCTCGGCCTCGACGCCCTTCGCGGCGGCCTTCGTCGCGGCCTCGAGGCACACCTGCGCCATGTATCCGTAGGCGATCAGCGAGACGTCCTTGCCCGGCCGACGCACCGCGGCCTCTCCGAGAGGGACCAGGACCTCTCCCTCCGGCACCTCCTCGCGCGAGGATCGGTACAGCTTCTTCGGCTCCAGGAACATGACCGGATCCGGGTCGCGGATCGAGGCGGTCAAGAGGCCCTTCGCTTCCTTCGGAGTGGAGGGCACGACGACCTTCAACCCGGGCGTGTGACAGAAGTACGCCTCGGACGACTGAGAATGGTAGTGGCCGCCGCGGATGCCGCCCCCGAAAGGCGTCCGAATCGTCATCGGGACCGTGAACTGGCCTCCGGAGCGGTACCGCATCTTGGCGGCTTCGGAGACGATCTGGTCGAAGGCCGGGTAGATGAAATCCATGAACTGAATTTCGGGGACCGGACGCAGGCCGTACAGGGCCATCCCGATCGCGGTGCCGATGATTCCTCCCTCCGCGAGGGGCGTATCGAAGACGCGCTCCGGGAACTCGTCCAGGAGGCCCTCGGTGCACCGGAAGACGCCACCGTTCCGGCCGACATCCTCTCCGAGGACGATCACACGGTCGTCCCGCCGCATCTCTTCGCGCAACGCGTTGTTGATCGCCTGGACCATCGTCATCGCTGGCATCGTCATGACCTCGTGGCGTAGTACTCCGCGTACGGATCCTCGCTCGGCGTCCCGCCCGGGAGGCGCCCCTGCATGTCGGGATCGTCTTTGAAGGGCCTCAGGTCCGGATCCTCATCGAGCCGGTCCTGGAGATCCGGTTGCAGTTCCACGGCCCTCGCGAAGTGCTCGATGACCTTGGACTTGTCGCCCATCCGCGCGGCGATTCGCGCCAGGTTGAAGTACGTGCTCGCCCGCGTCGGTTCCAGTTCGACCGCGTGCTCGAAGGCTTCGAGTGCCCCCTCGAGATCCCCTGCGTGGAACAGGTCGTACCCGAGGCTGTTCCAGCCCTGCGGGTTCTCGGGGTCCGCATCGCACAGCAGGCGATCGACCCGCGCCGCCTCCGCGTAGTCGCCTTCCGCCCCGAGGCACGCGGCGGCGAGGGCGCACGCATCCCCGTTCACTTCGCCCTTCCGTTGCAGGAGCGGCCGAAGGAGGGCGAGGGCCTCTTTCGCGCGGCCCTCCTTGAACAGCTCGTGCGCCCGCTGGAGGCCCGAGGACGACGACGGCGCGGACGCGGGTGCGGCGGGTCCTTTCTTCGGCATCGACTCACCTCCCGCGGAGAGCGAGGAAGGCGTCCCGTTGCTCTCGAAGGTGGTCCGGCATTTCCTCGTAGACGTCCGTGAAGAGGGTCTCGATGGCGGGGGGCGGAGCGCGCTCCGCTTCCTGGATCGCCCGCGTGATCTCGTCCCCGATCTCCTGCTCGAGCCGGGCCTCCCGTCCATCGTCCCACCAGCCCGAATGCTCGAGATACCTGCGGAAGCGGGCGATGGGGTCCCGCGCGCGCCAGGTGGCGACCTCCGATTCGTCCCGATATCGGGATGGGTCATCGCTCGAGGAATGCGGACCGAGGCGGTACGTCACCGCTTCGATCATCGTGGGCCCGTGGCCCTCCCGAGCGCGCCCGGCCGCGTCGCGGGTGGCCCGGAAGACCGCGAGCGCGTCCATGCCGTCGACCCGGACTCCGTCGAAACCGTAGGCGGGCGCTTTCTGCGCGAGGGTGGCCGAGGCCGTCTGCTTCGCGACGGGGACGGAGATCGCCCACTGGTTGTTGTTGCACAGGAACACGGTCGGCGTCTGGAAGACGCCGGCGAAGTTCATCGCCGTGTGGAAGTCCGCGGTGCTCGTCGCTCCGTCGCCGAAGAAGACCAGGACCGCGTGCGCATCGCCCCGGAGTCTCATCGCCCAGGCGATGCCGACCGCGTGCGGGATCTGCGTCCCGACCGGGGAGCTGATCGAGAGGTAGTTCCCCTTCCGATAGACGTAGTGGCAAGGCATCTGACGGCCGTGCACGGGGTCCTCCGCATTTCCTATGAGCTGGCAGAGCAATTCCTTCAGCGGCATCCCGCGGACGAGCGCCGCGCCCGGTTCGCGGTACTGGGGGACGATCCAGTCCTCCGGTTCCATGGCCATCGCAGCCCCGACGATCGCCGCTTCTTGGCCGAGTGATGGTCCGTAGAAGCTGATGCGGCCCTGGCGCTGCAGCGCGAGCATCCGGCTATCGAGGATCCGTTGCAGGCTCATCCCGCGGTACAATCGGACCGCGTCCTCCTCCGACAATTCGGGGTCCAGACGAGGGTCTGCCGAGCCGTCGTCACGGATTACACGGAGGGCATCGACCACGCGGTTCCTCGCACCCCCAGAGGACCGGAGCGACAAAACCACCGAGGCGGCCTTAAGCCTTGCTACCAGAGAATCTCTAAGAGGTTTGCACGGTTGTCCGCCCGGTGAACCGTGAAGATTCCGGAGCGGACCCGCGGTTACCTCGCCATCATCGTGGCCGCGGTCCTCTTCGGCGTCTGGCCGAGCCTCTCGAAGCTCGTCGTGAACGAGGTCCATCCGTTCGTGATCTCGTTCCTGATCCAATTCATCCCGGCGGTCGCGTTGTTGCCGAGCCTTCGCCATCTGCGGATCGCGCGATCGGACTGGAAGCTGCTCGCCCTGTCCGGTTTCATCGGAGCCGTCCTCGGCCCGGTCGCGTACTTCTACGGCCTTGAGCGGACGACCGCGTCGAACTCCGTCTTCCTCTCGAACAGTGAATCCCTGTTCACGATGCTCTTCGCGTACGCCTTCCTCGGGGAGCGCGCGACGCGCCGCGAATACGTCGCCCTCGGGGGGATTGCGGTCGGCGCGTTCATCGTGGCCACCCAACTCCGATTCGGAGACGTCCAGTTCCTCCAGTTCCTGATCGGGAACCTGATGCTCATCGGAGCCGCGGTCTGCTGGGGCGTGAGCAACACGACGAGCACGGTCCTGCTCCGGCGGATCCCCATCGTCCCGCTGCTCGAGATCCAACTCCTCTTCGGCGCCGCGGCCTTCGCCGCGATCCTCGGCGTGTCAGGGACCCCGGTGACGGTCCCGGTGCACATCCTCCCGGTCCTGGTCTTGCTGGCGGTGAGTGCGGTCGGCGTGTTCTCCGTCCTGTTCTTCTACGCGTTCCGGACGATCGGCGCGATGCGGACCGGAGCCGTCCTGCCGACGTCCGCTTTGTGGGGCATCCTCGTTGCCCTGTATCTGTTCCCGAACGAGACCCTGAGCGGCATCCAGATCCTGGGCGGGGCGCTCATGGTCGGAGCCTTGGCCGCGTTCTACATTTCCCCGCGACCGTCGAAGGCGGAAGCCGCGGGCGAAACCTTGAAACCGGACGCGTCGGATGGTCCGGATTCACCGTGACGTCCCCGATTCCGGACGAGACTCCGTTCGCTCGCCTCGCCGAGCTCACCACGAAGCTCGAGGCCACGACGAAGCGCCTCGAGAAGCGCGCCCTCCTCGCCGCGTTCCTGAAATCCCTCCGACGGGACGAGGTCGCCCCAGCGGTCCACCTGATCGTCGGTCGCATCTTCGCGGAGTCGGATTCGCGCGCCCTGAACGTGGGATGGGCGACCCTGAAGAAGGCACTCGCCGGGACGAAGCAGGCCACCCTGGTCCCCCGGCCACTCACGATCCTGGAGGCCGCCCACATGTTCGCCCAGATCGCGGAGGCTCGCGGCGCCGATTCGACCCGTGCCCGTCGCCGCCTCCTCGAGTCCCTCCTGGGCCGGGCCTCCGAAGAAGAACGCGACGTCCTTCTCCGGAACGTCTTCGGGGAGATGCGGATTGGCGTGAACGAAGGCGTGATGCTCGAAGGCATCGCGGACGCCGCCATCGTGGATGCCGAGTCCGTGCGGACCGCTCACATGTTCCTCGGAGACCTCGGCCTCGTCGCGGAGATCGCCTTGTTCGAGGGGGCGCTCGGCCTCCGGTCGCGCGGCCTGCGTTTGCTCGCTCCCATGAAACCGATGCTCGCGGAGGTGGCGGAAGACCTCGACGAGGTCCTGGCCGAGCATGGAGGTCAGACCGCGATCGAGTACAAGCTCGACGGCGCCCGAATCCAAATCCATCGGAAGGGGGACCTGGTCCGCGTCTTCAGCCGACGGCTGAGCGACGTCACGGAGAGCCTGCCCGAGATCGTGGCGATCGCGAATTCCCTCCCGTCCTCCGAATTTCTTTTGGAGGGTGAGGTCGTGGCCGTCGATGCAGACGAGAAACCTCTCCCGTTTCAGGACCTCATGCGACGCTTTCGGCGCGTCCATGGGATCGAGGCGGCGCGGGAGGAGATTCCCTTGAAACTGTACTTGTTCGACCTGCTCCATCTCAACGGGCGCACGCTCATCGATACGCCGTATCGCGTTCGTTGGGAGGAACTCGAACGGCTCGTGCCGCCGGAGTATCTCACCGCCCGTCGCATCGTGACGCGCAAGGAAGAGATCGAGCCGTTCCTCCAGGCCGCCCTCGTCGCGGGCCACGAGGGCCTCATGGCGAAGGCTCTTGATTCGACGTACTCCGTCGGCAAGCGCGGGAAGAAATGGTTCAAGATCAAACCCGCGGACCTCCTCGACATGGCGATCGTCGCGGCGGAGTGGGGGAGCGGTCGCCGGGAAGGATGGCTGTCCAACTATTGGCTCGCCGTGCGGGACGAGGCCACGGGCGGATTTCAGATGATCGGAAAGACGTTCAAAGGTCTGACGGACGCGGAGTTCGAGACGATGACGGAACGACTCCGCGGGCTAGCGACGTCGGAGGAGCGCTGGGGCTACCATGTCCGCCCCGAGGTCGTCGTCGAGGTCGCGTACAACGAGATCCAGCGGAGCCCGCATTACCCGAGCGGATTCGCCCTCCGGTTCGCCCGCATCGTCCGAATCCGCGACGACAAAGGCCCGACCGATGTCGACACTTACGCGAGGCTGAAAGAACTCTACGCGAAGCAGTTCGAGCGAAAGGGTCGCGGGCCGCAGGATCTCTGAGCGGCCTCCAGGTAGGTTCACCCACCTCTCGCGGAAAGGGCCATCCACCTCCGCGGTATACCTCCACTTAGAGGTATGAAATGGAAATCGGATGCGGTGCCCGCGTTCGCGACTTCGATGGACGGCGGTACTTCTACTTCTGGCACTACGAGCGCGACAGCGGACGATCGGTCCGCAGGGAAGATTACGTAGGCCGCGTGGACTCGGAGAAGGGGCGATCGAATCTTCTCCGGCGGATGGCGGCCTACCACCACCGGGTCGAACAAGAACTCGCTCGGCGCCGAACCCGAATTGAGCTCCTGATCGCGACCGCGCATACCTCCACTTAGAGGTATGTGGCCGGTCTCATTCGACCTCGCCAAGGGCGGCCGTCCCCCGCGTTCGGTTGCCCTGTCCCATGGCGGTCATGTAGATCCCTGCGAGGGCGAGCGCCCCGCCGATCCCGACCGCGATTCCGGGTACCTGGTTCAGGAGCACCCAGGCGAGCAGGCTCGACCCAATCGGCTCACCGACGAGGCTGAGACTCACGATCGGGGCGGGAACCCATCGCAAGCTCCAGTTGTAGAGCGTGTGGCCTCCGATCTGCGGGATCAGGGCCATCGCAAGGAATAGGACCATCTCCCTCGGCACGTCGCCGACAGGAGCCAGGCTCTCCCGGAGAACCAGAGCGTAGAGGAAGAGCACGCCGGTCGCGGTCACGTAGACGACAAACGCGTATGCGACGAGCGGGATCCGCTGTCGTAGCCGGCGGCCCGCGAGGAAATAGAAGCCCGCGGCGACGCCGCCGAGGAACGCGAGGAGGTCGCCGACGAGGCTCGCGGTCCGGGCCGTGGAATCCGCGAATGCGATCACGATGACGCCGCCGAAACCGAGGCCGATTCCGAGGGCCATCCAGGCGTTCAGACGTTCCTTCAGGACGAAGTGGGAGAGCAGCCCGACCAGGAGCGGATGGGACGTGACCAAAATCACGGACGATGCCACGCTCACGCTGACTCCCTCCAGTTTCAGGGAGCCGATCCACAGGGTGAAGTGGGTCGCGAGGATCGCCCCGACCCCCATCATACCGAACAATTCCTTCCGCGAAAGCGCCAGTACAGCGGCTCGGTTCACCAGGACAAAAGGCATCAGGATCAGGGAGGCGAGGGCAAGTCGGTAGAGCGCGATCGTGATGAAGGGCGAGGTGGACCAGGAAATGAAGATGGCCGAGAAGGACACGGACACGACCGCGAGGGCGATCGCGGCGTAGGGACGGCGGGCCACGAGGCCCGGACGAACGGGCGTCTATGTAACGCCTACGGCAGCCTGGCCTCAGGGCGGCGGCGGGGGTACCGGCGGTGGCTGTTGCGGCGGCCCGCGGGCCCGCCGGCGGCGCATCGTGACGAAGACCGCAATCGCGATCACGGCGACGATCGCGATTCCGATGCCGATCAACAGCAAGCCCAGGGTTCCGGACTGGTACCGGTACGCGGTGAGCTGATCGTCCGTAGTCCGGCTCCCGTTACTCGCAAAGGATTCCCTGCGCACATGGTTCCCCGTGCTCTCGGAGTATTGGTTCTTCTGCTGCGGAGGACCGCTCGCGGGCTCGCTGATCACGGCAACGCTGAACGAGCCGGCGGGGACGGTGGTCGTTTGCTCGGCGGCCACAACGCCGCTATAGGCAATCGGAAGGCTGAACGTCTGACCCACGACGCGGACCGTTGTGGTCAAGGACCATGTGGCACCGACCGTGAGGGGGAACACCGCTTCCGCGCGCGGAGGGTCGAACGTCACCTGAACAACTCCGAAGAGGCCGAGCGAAATGTTCGCCTTCGCGTTTCCGAGGTTCGATTCCTGGACCCAGCTGTGGACGACGACAGAATTCCCGTTCGCGTCGGTTGTCGTCGTCGTGACGTGCCAAACGCTGTACGTGCCCTGGGCCAGTGTCAGCGAGGTCTTTTCATAGACATCGATCCGGACGGTCGACGTCGCACTCCCTTGGGTGCGTGCATAGACCCAGAAATCGCCTTGCGTCCACGAGGGATGGTTCTGGGTCGCGGCGACCGGCGGGGAGACGATCAGGATCGACGCGAAGGCGATGGCGAAGGCCAAGACCACGGTCAGGGACCTGAGGTGGCGCATCGGTGGGACCGACCGCCGCATGGCAGCAAGCCCGATATGAGCCTGTCGGATACTTTGTAACGCATTCTTTAGGTCCGCACGGACATTCCGCGCCCGATGCGTGGTCCGATGCACATTGCCGACGTGCGAAAGATCGCGGTGATCGGGGCGGGGACGATGGGCGCTGGGATCGCCCAAGCATGCGCGGCGGCAGGCCTCCAGGTCGCCATGCGCGATATCGAACAGCGGTTTGTCGACGGCGGGTTCCGTCGGATCCGCGAGCCGCTCGCGAAGCGCGTGGAGAAGGGGAAGATGACCGCCGCCGAGGTGGACGGGATCCTGTCGAAGATTCGAGGGGTCGTCGATCTCAAGGAAGCCGTGGCCGACGCGCAGGTCGTCATCGAGGCCGTGTTCGAGAAGATGGACATCAAGAGGGAGCTCTACGCGGAGCTGGACCGGCTCTGCCCGCCCGAGGTCGTCTTCGCGTCGAACACGTCGTCCCTGAGCATCACGGAGATGGCAAATGCGACGAAGCGCGCCGACCGCGTCGTCGGCATGCATTTCTTCAACCCCGCGCCGGTGATGAAACTCGTCGAGGTGATCCGAGGCTCCGAGACGAGCGACGCGACCGTCGGCCTGATCAAAGATCTGTCCACGAAACTCGGCAAGGACGCCGTCGAGGTGAGGGAGTCCCCCGGTTTCGTCGTGAACCGCCTCCTCGTCCCGATGATGAACGAGGCGTTCAATCTGCTCCAGGAAGGGGTCGCGAGCGCGGAGGACATCGACAAGGCGATGAAGCTCGGCACGAACATGCCGATGGGGCCGTTCGAACTCGCGGACTACACGGGCCTGGACATCGGCCTCGACGTGATGGAGGTCCTCTTCCGCGAGACGGGAGACCCGAAGTTCCGGCCGTCGACGCTCCTGCGCAAGTACGTGCGCGCAGGCCGCCTCGGACGAAAGGCCGGCCGGGGCGTCTACGAGTATACGAAGGCGTGAGCTCAGGGAGGCGATGCGGGCGGCTCGGGTCCGCTCGG
>Ga0099793_10000554_pt1 | contig 10379 bp, 6 predicted proteins | sample Rivendell_Oct201_9_FD_77319 | JGI IMG/M metagenome (GOLD analysis project Ga0099793, IMG submission 77319) | Vadose zone soil and rhizosphere microbial communities from the Eel River Critical Zone Observatory, Northern California to study diel... | ecosystem: Environmental > Terrestrial > Soil >...
CTGGGCGTCTGATTTGTTGGGGGCCTCGCCGTTGTCTTCGAAGGTTACACGCCGTAATTTCCTGAAGTCCTCTGCTACAACCGGCGTTAGCCTGTTCTTGCCATTCTATTTACCGGGCAAGTCGCGAGCACCCAAAAGTCCGGCCTCATCCTTCTCACCGAATGCTTGGCTGGAAATTTCCTCCGACGGCGTCGTAAAAATATGGTGCGGCAAATCCGAAATCGGCCAGGGCGTCCGCACTTCGCTCCCCATGATTTTTGCTGAGGAACTCTGCTGCGATTGGAAAAGCGTGCAGGTTGTCGAGGCCGATCTCGATCCAAGATATGGTGAGCAGTTGACAGGCGGCAGCCTCAGCGTTCGAACGTCTTACGACAATCTTCGCAAGGCCGGCGCCGCCGCCCGGGAGATGCTCATCTCTGCGGCCGCCGCCGAATGGAATGCCGTTCGCTCCGAATGCCACGCCGCGAACGGCTCAGTAACGCACGCGGCCACAACGCGAAGCCTGCCTTACTCACAACTCATTGCAAGCGCCGCCCGCCTGGAGGCTCCTGCTGATCCCCCGCTGAAGAAGCCCGAAGAATTCCGTTTGATCGGAAAGCCAACGTTGCGTACCGACACGCTGCAAAAAGTGAATGGCAGCGCGCAATTCGGCATCGATGTCCGAGTGCCGGGAATGTTGATTGCTTCGGTCGAACGTTGCCCGGTGTATGGCGGCACCGTCCGCAAATACAACGGGGACAAGGTCCGAAACTTGCCAGGCGTCCGCGCCGTCATCGAAGTGAAACCGTTTCACCTTACCCACCAGTTCGGAGAGACTTCTGGTCCGGGCAGCCGCAACTATTCTTGTGCCGGTGTCGCCGTCCTCGCGGACTCGACCTGGACCACTATGCAGGCCCGCAAATCGCTTCAAGTAGATTGGGACGAAGGAAACTTCGCGCAAGAAAGCAGCGCCAGTCTGCGCGAAAAAATGGTGAAGCTCACTTCCGCGCCAGCCGTCACAATCCGCAGCGACGGCGACTTCGAGAAGGCCCACGCGACCGCGCGGCCAAGAAAATCGAAGCCGTTTACGAAGTGCCTTTCCTCGCTCACGCCACCATGGAGCCGATGAATTGCACCGCGCATTTCCATGACGGCGAATGCGAGCTCTGGGTGCCGACGCAAGTTCCCGGCGCCGCGGCCGAGTCTGTGGCCAAAGCGCTCGGCATACCCCGGGAAAAAATCAAGCTGCACATAACCTTTATTGGCGGTGGCTTCGGTCGCCGTCTCATTCAAGACTACGCCGTCGAAGCCGCGCTCCTTTCCCGAGACGCCGGTGCCCCGGTTCAGGTCGTCTGGACTCGTGAGGACGACATCTGCCACGATTTTTACCGCCCCGCCGCCCACCACGTTTTCCGCGCCGGCCTAGACGCTCGCGGCAATCTCATCGCCTGGAGCCACCGCGCCTCTTCGCCCTCCATCGAAACTTTCTACAATGGCACCGGCGTTTCGCCGCAAGCCGCCGCCCAAGTCGACTCTCTTGATTTCCCCGCGCCATTCATTCCGAATTTCCGCCTCGAATTCGCGGTCGCCGAATCCGGCATGCCTCTCGGCTACTGGCGCTCCGTCGACAGTTCTGGCAACCAGTTCGCGCTTTCCAGCTTCTTCGACGAAGCTGCCCACGCCGCTGGCCGTGATCCTATGGAGTTTCTGCTCTCCACGCTGGGGCCCGCGCGAAAAATGGACCTGGGCCCAAATCGCGGAACCCTTGATGTCGCGCGCCGGCGGCGCGTCATCGGGCTCGCCGCCGAAAAGTCCGGTTGGGGCAAGCCGCTTCCGGGAGGGGCCGCGCGTGGCATCGGCATCGGTTTCGGCTGGGGCAGCTTCGTGGCTCAGGTCGCTGAGGTCTCCTGCAACACGTCCAAAGGAACCATTTGCGTGAATCGCGTCGTCTGCGCCATCGATTGCGGCCTGGCCATCAACCCGCTCGGCGTTGAAGCCCAGATGCAAAGTGCCGTGAACTTTGGCCTAGCACAGGCTCTCAAAAGCGAAATTACGGTCTCGAACGGCCGTGTCCAGCAAAGCAACTTTCACGATTACGAAGTGGTGCGTTTGAGCGATGCCCCCGCGAGGATCGATGTTCACATCGTTCCCAGCACGGATCTGCCAGGAGGCTGCGGCGAGCCGGGCGTGCCGCCGATCGCTCCCGCCGTGGGCAATGCCATCTTCGCGGCAACCGGCAAGCGCATCAGGCGGTTGCCTATCCGCGCCCCCGACCTGAGCTCGGCCTAAACGGGATACCGCGGATTTTCATCTAAGCAGGGAGTTGTTGTAGGATATTCCCCTGCTAGAGGGAGGACTCCATGGCCACCAGTTTCACCTTGAACGGCAAATCCCAAACCGTTGACGTCAGCCCGGACATGCCACTGCTTTGGGTGCTCCGCGACACGCTGAACATGACCGGCACGAAGTTCGGCTGCGGCATGGCGCTGTGCGGCGCGTGTACCGTGCACATCAACGGCGAAGCCACACGTTCCTGCATCACGGCGATCTCCAGCGTCGCCGGCAAGAAAATCACCACGATTGAAGGCCTGTCTGCGGACGGTAGTCACCCCGTTCAGCAAGCCTGGATGGAAGAAGACGTTCCGCAGTGTGGCTACTGCCAGTCCGGACAGATCATGTCCGCCGTCGCGCTGCTTTCGAAGAAACCCAACCCCACTGACACCGACATCGACGATGCCATGAGCGGCAACATCTGCCGCTGCGGCACCTACCAGCGCATTCGCAAGGCCATCCACCGCGCCGCGTCCATGCAGGCCGGCAAGGCCAAGTCCGCCGCCTAAGCCAATTTCAACCGCAGTTGTCGCATCAGGTCACGAGGTGTCCCATGGCAGTAGCTTCCGTTGTAAACCGCCGTGATTTTCTGAAGACGGGTGCCGCCGGAGGCGTCGCTCTCGTCATCGGCTTCCATCTTTCGCCGCGCGCTTTTGCCGATCAAGGGGCGGACCAGGAAAAGAAAACTACCAATCCTTTCGACGCCTGGGTGCGCATCACTCCCGATAATCGCGTCACCCTCATTCTGGGCAAATCGGAGATGGGCCAGGGCATCATGACGGCGCTCCCGATGATCCTCGCGGAAGAATTGTGCGTTGATTGGAAACAAGTGAAGGTCCAGCAAGCGCCCACCAATCCGAAAATCTATGACCTTGGCACCGGTGGAAGCGGCAGCGTCGCTGGTTCCTGGCTGCCATTGCGCCGCGCGGGCGCCGCTGCGCGAGAAATGCTCATCGCCGCGGCGGCTCAGAAATGGGAAGTCACCGCGGACACGTGCAAAGCCGCCAATGGCCAGGTGGTTCACGGCAATCCCAAGCGCTATCTCTCTTACGGCGAACTGGTTGAGGCCGCCGCAAAGCTGCCGATTCCCAATCTCAACACCATTCCGCTCAAAAATTCCAATGATTTCGACATCGTGGGCCACAACACGCGGCGCTTTGAAGGACGAGATAAAGCCACCGGGGCCGCCAAATTCGGGATCGACTCACGCGTTCCCGGCATGCTTTACGCGGTCGTCGCCCGGTGCCCTGTCTTTGGCGGCAAAGTTGCCTCGTTTGACGCCACCAAAGCAAAAGCCGTGCCCGGCGTTCGCGATGTCATTCAATTTGAAACCAGCGGCAGAGGCGCCTCCATCACTGGTGGCGTCGCTGTTCTTGCGGACAATTCCTGGGCCGCCATCCAGGGCCGCAAGGCTCTGGAAGTGAAATGGGACGAAGGCCCCGCGGCGAAAGAATCCTCAGCCGAGCTTCACAAACAGTTTCTCGCCAATGCCGCCAAGCCTGGAAAAGTTGTGCGCAACGACGGCGACGCAGACTCCGTTCTTGGCTCCAGTTCGAAGAAAATCGAAGCGGCCTACGAGCTTCCTTTCGCTCCGCACGCTTGCATGGAGCCGATGAATTGCACCGTGCAAATTCGTCCCGACGGAGCGGAGGCTTGGGTGCCCACGCAAGCTCCGCAATGGGCGCAAGGCGTCATCGCGGAGGCCACCAAGCTGCCTCCGGAAAAGGTGATCGTGCATACCACGCTGATGGGCGGCGGATTCGGGCGCCGTTATCAGGCGGATTTCGTAATGGAAGCCGCACAAGTGGCTGCCAAGGCCGCCGGCAAACCGGTCATGGTTCTGTGGAGCCGCGAAGACGACATGCAGCACGATTTTTACCGGCCTGCGTCCTATCACAAGCTGCAAGGCGCGTTGGACGCGAATGGCAATCTCGCCGCCTGGAAACATTTTCAAACTTCGACCTCCATCGCCGCCAAGTGGAGCCAGAAAGGCGCGGAGGATTCCGGGCTGGGCGAGTTCGGCAGCGGCGCCACCATTCCTTACGTCACGCCGAATCTCCGCATCGAGTACACGCTTGCCGAGTCGAGCGTGCCGCGCGCGTGGTGGCGTTCCGTCGAACACTCCAGCAGCGGCTTCGTCGTGGAAAGTTTTATTGATGAGCTTGCGGCCGCCGCCGGCCAGGATCCGCTCGAGTTTCGACTGAAAATCATCGGCGGGGATCGCAAAATTCCAATGTTCGGCGGTGAAAAAGAGCCGCCGCTCGACACCGCCCGGCTCAAGGGCGTTTTGCAGCTCGCCGCCGAGAAAGCAGGCTGGGGCAAACCGTTGCCAAAGGGCCAGGGACGCGGCATCGCCACATTTTATTCTTTCAATTCCTACACTGCCGCCGTCGCGGAAGCCAGCGTGAAAGACGGCGCCATCAAGGTGCATCGTCTCGTTTATGCCGTGGATTGCGGACGCCCCATTAACCCGGAAGGCATTCGCGCGCAAGTCGAAAGCGCGGCCATCTATGGCCTCTCAGCCGCTTTGCATGACGCCATCACCATCAAGGATGGCCGCGTTGAGCAATCCAATTTCAACGACTACCAGATGCCGCGTATCAGCGAGACTCCGCTAACGGAAGTCCATGTTGTGATGAGCAAGGAAGAGCCAACCGGTATTGGTGAACCCGGCTTGCCGGTGGTGACTCCTGCCGTATGCAACGCCATTTTTGCCGCGACCGGAAAGCGCCTGCGGCGTCTTCCGATTCGAACCGAAGATTTGGCCTAACCCGCCATCTGTCAGGTCCGCATATTGTGGGATGAGATTCCAGGGGGAGCACACATGTCAACTTCGGATGTGATGCCGCGCCGCGATTTCCTGAAAAAAAGTGCCGCTGGTGGAACCGGGCTGGTCATCGGTTTCTATCTGCCCGGAAAATTTGAAGCGCTGGCGGCCGCCCCCCCTGTGGAACCCGCGGCGTTGAACGCCTGGGTGCGCATCGCTCCAGACGACACGGTCACGATACTGATCGACAAGTCCGAGATGGGCCAGGGCATCGTCACTTCGCTTGCCATGCTGCTCGCCGAGGAACTTGAATTTGATTGGAAAAAGGTCAAGACGGAGTTTGCGCCGGCCGCGCCCGCCTATTTCAATCCTCTCTTCGGTTTGCAGGGCACCGGCGGAAGCGCCAGCATTCGCGCGTCTTGGGGACCGCTCAGCAAAGCCGGCGCCGCCGCGCGGGAAATGTTGATCGCCGCTGCGGCTCAGCAGTGGTACGTCGAACCAACAGCGTGTCACGTCGAGAACGGCGCTGTGGTGCACAACGCCACAAACAAGAAATTGGGCTACGGAGCTTTAGCGGAACGAGCCGCGAAACTTCCCGTGCCGGCCAATCCCGCGCTGAAAGATCCGAAGGATTACAAATACGTCGGCAAGCCCATGAGGCGGCTGGACACGCCTGAAAAGGTGAACGGCAAGGCCTCCTTCGGCATCGATGTGCGCCTCCCGGGAATCCGGCATGCGGTCGTGGCGCGCTGTCCGGTCTTCGGCGGCAGCGTGAAAAGCTTTGACGATTCCAAAGCCAAATCCGTTCGCGGCGTAAAGCAAGTTCTGCAAATCTCTTCCGGCGTTGCCGTCGTCGCGGACAACACCTGGTCCGCGATGGAAGGCCGGCGCACGCTGCAAACCACTTGGGACGAGGGCCCCAGCGCCGCAAACTCCAGCGACGCCATTCGAAAGCTCTATCTGGCTGCTGCTGAAAAACCGGGCGCCATCGCGCGGAAAGATGGCGACGCCGACACCGCGCTTGCTGGTGCCTCAAAAAGAGTCGAAGCCGCCTACGAAGTTCCTTTTCTCGCGCATGCCACGATGGAGCCGATGAATTGCGCCGCCGACGTGCGCGCCGACTGTTGCGACATTTACGCACCAACGCAGTTCCAGACTTTCACTCAAAACACTGGCGCCAAAATCACCGGGCTGAAGCCGGAGCAAGTTCGCGTGCACACTACTTTTCTTGGGGGCGGTTTCGGGCGCCGCGCCGAGCAGGATTTCGTCGTGGAAGCGGTCGAAATTTCGAAAGCCACGGGCGCGCCCGTGCAAGTTACCTGGTCGCGCGAAGACGATGTGCAGCACGATTTTTACCGCCCTGCGGCTTATTCGAAACTTACCGCTGGACTCGACGCCGACGGCTGGCCCGTCGCTTGGAAAAGCCGCATCGTCGGACCTTCGATCATGTCGCGCTTCTTCCCCGGTTCCGTGAAGAACGGCATCGATGAATCTTCCGTCGAAGGACAGGCCAACAGCAAATATGCGATTCCCAATTTTCTCGTCGAGTATGCGCTGACGGAAGCGGGCGTGCCCGTGGGCTTCTGGCGCTCGGTGGGAAATTCGCACAACGGTTACATCACCGAATGTTTTGTCGAAGAGCTCGCCAAGGCTGGTGGCAAGGATCCGTTCGAATTCCGCCGCAAACTCTTGGCAAACGCGCCACGGCACCGTGGCGTGCTGGAGCTGGCCGCCGAGAAAGCCGCATGGGGGAAGCCACTGCCCGCGGGCCGCACGCGCGGCATCGCCATGGTGGAATCGTTCGGCAGCTTCGTCGCCGAAGTGGCGGAAGTCAGCTTGAACCGCAAATCCGGTGAAGTGCGCGTGCATCGCGTCGTTTGCGCCGTGGACTGCGGGAGATACATAAACCCCGATACGATTGCGGCGCAGATGGAAAGCGGGATCGTCTTCGGTTTGACGGCCGCGCTCAAGGGTCAGATCACGATTGAAAAAGGGCGCGTGCAGCAGAGTAATTTCCATGATTACGAAATGCTCCGGCTGAATGAAATGCCGAATGTCGAAGTTCATATAGTCCCCAGCAATGAAGCTCCGGGCGGTGTCGGCGAACCCGGCACACCGCCGATCGCACCGGCCGTGTGCAACGCCATCTTTGCCGCGACTGGCAAGCCGATCCGGCGGCTTCCCATTCGCGCGGAAGATCTGGCGTAGCCTTTCCTTCCAGGCTTATTGCAGAATAGCGCGTGCCTTTGACGTCGACTCTTGTCACCGCGATTCCGCTCGCGATCTGGATTTACCTGTTTCTCGCGCGAGGAAATTTCTGGCAGTTGTACGAAGACGATATCGTACCGAAGTCTCTCGGCGACTGGCCGCATGTCGCCGTAGTTGTTCCGGCACGCAACGAAGCTGAAACCATCGCGCAAAGCGTCGATTCGCTTGCCAAACAGGACTATCCCGGAGAGTTCTACATCATCGTTGTCGATGACCACAGCGAGGACGGCACCGCGGCGCTCGCTCGCAACGCGGCGGAAGTTTCCGGAGCTGCGGAGCGCGTGTCGATTCATTCGGCCGCCGTGCTTCCGCAGGGATGGACTGGAAAACTCTGGGCGCTTAACGAAGGGGTTCAAGAAGCAGCCAAACATCTACCGGAATTCTTTTTGTTCACGGATGCCGACATCGAACACGCGCCGGACACCTTACGCCGCTTGGTTTTCCGCGCGGAAAAAGAACCACTCGATCTCGCCTCGCTGATGGTGCTACTTCAGGCGAAAACATTTCCCGAGCGCTTATTGATTCCGCCATTTTTGTATTTTTTCCTGATGCTCTATCCGCCGCGCTGGATCGCTGATCCGAAAGCGCGCACGGCGGGAGCGGCGGGCGGCTGCATTCTGCTGCGCTGCGAAGCGCTCGAACGCATCGGAGGGCTTGCGGCAATCCGCAGGGAAGTGATTGATGATTGCGCGCTGGCCCGCGCCGTGAAGAAAAGCGGCGGGGAAATTTGGATGGGTCTAACTCGCGCAAGCGTCAGCCTGCGCGGCTACGGCAGCTTCGCCGAAATTCGAAACATGATTGCCCGCACTGCATTCAGTCAGCTCCACTATTCATTATTTTTCCTCGTTGTCACCCTGGCCGGTTTGGTGGTCACGTTTCTATTGCCTTGGTTTTCTTTTCCTTCCGGCGAAGATCCCGCCTGGTTTCTCGCCAGCACCGCCATATGCTTGATGACCGTAATGTTCGGCGTCACGGTCCGGTTCTATCGGCTCGCCTGGCCCTACGCTCTCACCCTGCCTCTCGCGGCCGTGTACTACGGTTACGCCACTTGTGTTTCCGCAGCGCGCTACTGGCTCGGCCGCGGCGGCCAGTGGAAAGGGCGCACACAAGCTCAGAAAAGATGAGGCCGCTCGCAGTACCTCAGGATTCTTAATTAGCAGATACTGGCCGCTTCTCGAAGTTCAGACGATTGGATGTTCCTCCGCGCTCACGTTACACTGTGCAATTGATTTTTCTGAGGAGGGTGAATGCGTGCAGTGGTGACGGGTGGGGCGGGATTTCTGGGATCGCATCTTTGCGACAAGTTGCTCGCCGAAGGGTGGGAAGTGCTGGCGCTGGACAATCTCATTACCGGCGCAGATTCAAACGTCGGCCATTTGATGAAACATCCCAAATTCCGCATTGCGCGCGCGGACGTTTCGAATTACATCGACGTCGCAGGCCCGGTGGATTACGTGCTGCACTTTGCCTCACCGGCCAGCCCCGTTGATTACCTGAAGCTTCCGATTCCGACGCTGAAGGTGGGCGCTCTCGGAACGCACAACGCACTGGGCCTGGCGCTGGCGAAGAATGCAAAATATCTCTTGGCCTCGACCAGCGAGTGTTACGGGGACCCAGAAATTTCACCGCAACACGAGGAATACTGGGGCCACGTCAATCCGGTCGGCCCGCGCGGTGTATACGATGAGGCGAAGCGTTACGCCGAGGCCATGACTATGGCGTATCACCGGTTCCATGGAGTGGATACGCGCATCGTGCGTATCTTCAATACCTACGGGCCGCGGATGCGGCTGAATGACGGGCGCGCGCTGCCGAATTTTGTGTATCAAGCGCTGAGCGGCAAGCCGCTGACGATTTATGGGGATGGAAAGCAGACGCGCAGCTTTTGTTACGTCTCCGATTTGATCGAGGGAATCTATCGGCTGATGATATCGAACGAGCATTTGCCGACAAACGTCGGGAACTCGCAAGAGATCACCATTCTGGAGTTTGCAGAGCGCATCCGCAAACAGTTTGACAATGCGCCGCCGATCGTTTTCGAGCCGTTGCCGCAGGACGATCCGAAACGACGTTGCCCGGACATTACCAAGGCTAAGCGCATTCTCAAGTGGGAGCCCAAGGTGGGATTGGAAGAAGGACTGAAGCTGACGCTGGCGTACTTCAAGGAAGTCTTTCAGAAGAAATAAGAAACTAGAAAAGTGAAATCAGAAAATGGAAATGCCGGAGACGCGACCTTGAAACGCGATTTCAACAGTTCGCATGTCGAATGGCAAAACTATTCGCGGCCAAAGGAGTAGTACTCGAAGCCTTTTTCGCGCATGGCTTGAGGAGTGTAGAGATTGCGCCCGTCGATGACCAGTTTGCGCGCCATGAGTTTTCCTGCGCGATCCCAATCGAGCTTGCGGAATACCTCCCATTCTGTGCAAACGAGTGCGGCATCGGCGTCTTGCAAAGCCTGGTAGGGGTCCTCGTGGTATTGTGCTTGGGGAAAGAGGGCTTTGGTGCGCGGCGTGCCTTCGGGATCGGTGGCTTGTACGAAAGCGCCTTCTTCAAGCAGGCGCTTAACGACTTCCAGCGCGGGCGCGAAGCGAATGTCGTCGGTGTTGGCCTTGAAGGCCAGCCCCAGCACAGCCACCCGCTTGCCTTTCACGACCCATAGTGCCTGATGAATTTTTTCAAAGAAGCGATCGATGCGTTGTTTGTTGACGCGCTCAGTGGCTTTCAATATGTCGAAGTCCACGCCAACCTTGGAAGACAAATGGATGAAGGCTTGCACGTCCTTTGGAAAACAGAAACCACCGTAACCAAGCCCGGCCTTGAGGAATTGTCCGCCGATGCGCGCGTCGAGTCCCATGGCATGCGTCACTTCCTCGACGTTTGCGCCGATTTTCTCGCAAAGATCGGCGATGACGTTGGCGTAGCTGATTTTCAGCGCGAGGAAAGAATTTGAAGCGTGCTTGATGAGTTCGGCGCTGTTGATGGTGGTGACGAGGAATTCGGCTTTGTGGCCTGGCGGGCAGGTTCCGTTGTGCAC
>Ga0099793_10000556_pt1 | contig 10350 bp, 7 predicted proteins | sample Rivendell_Oct201_9_FD_77319 | JGI IMG/M metagenome (GOLD analysis project Ga0099793, IMG submission 77319) | Vadose zone soil and rhizosphere microbial communities from the Eel River Critical Zone Observatory, Northern California to study diel... | ecosystem: Environmental > Terrestrial > Soil >...
CAGCGGTGGAAGCGCGCCTGGAGAACATCCGCATCGAGAAGCGCCGCTACGACATCGTGATCGCGCAAAAGCGCCAGGCCGAGAAGGTGCGCGACTCGCTGCTCTACCAGATCCACGTCATCCACGATATCGATGCCGACCGCTACATCTGGCCGCACGTGCTCGATCAGGTGACCAAGGCGCTGCCGCCCTACACGTGGATCATGCACATCCAGTCCGTGACGGCGATCGTCGCGCCGGGCGCAGGGCCGGCCGTGAACGGCCCGGTAACGACGGAAGAGGACTCCGCCGGCGTCTCGTCGGTGCGCGTGTCGATTGACGGCCGCACGGTGGACATCCAGGCCTACACGACGTTCCTGCGGCAGCTGGCCGCGTCGCCGTGGTTCACCGAGGTGACGCCCGCGAGCTCGCAGACCGTCATCGAGGCGGATCGCCCGGTGACCGCGTTCAACGTCACGGTCCGCTATCGCATTGCGGACTCGGTCTACATCCGCACGGTGCCACTCGTGCAGGCGGTGAGGTAGCCATGGCGCTCGGTTTACCGACCGATCAACGCGGCCAGATCATGGCGCTGCTCGTCCTCGTCGCGCTGGCGGGGGGCTATCTCTTCTGGACGCAGGTGCACAAGCCGACCATCGAGAAGATCGGCGCGGCGCGCACTGAGGCCGACAGCCTCGAACGCATCGTCGCGGCGGCCAAGGCCGATCTCGCGAGCGGCAGCATCGAGGACCTGCGGCGCCGGGTGGAGGAGTATCAGGGCTCGCTCGAGCTGATGCGCCGCCTCGTGCCGGACCGCAACGAAGTCCCGACGCTGATCGACGACATCTCGACCAAGGCCAAGGTCCGCGGCGTGACGCTCGGCAAGATCCAGCCGCTCGCTCCCGAGCCGGGCAATCCGTTCGACACCTATCGCTACCGGCTCGAGGTCTTCGGCCACTACGACCAGATCGGCGAGTATCTCGCCGACATCGCGTCGCTGCCGCGCATCGTCGTGCCGCAGGACGTGACGCTGTCGGCCGCCACGCCCGCCGCGCAGAAACTGCTCGCCGATACCGCGGGGGCGTTGCTGCTCGCCGAGTTTTCGATCCGCACGTTCGTGAAGTCCGCCGGCCCGCCGCCGGGGCAACCGAAGCCGGGAGGCGCGCGTGCACGCAGCTAGGATCGCGCTGCTGGTCGCCGCGTTCGCGGGCCCGCTCGCCGCGCAGCAGTCGGCGGCAGCGGAGCGCGACACCAGCTCGCGGCCGGCGACGCTGCTGCGCGAAGTGTTCGCCTACGAAGGCGGCGGACGCGATCCGTTCATGTCGCTCCTCAAGTCGGGCGACGTGCGACCGCTGATCTCCGACTTGAAGCTGACGACGATCGTGTACGACGGGCGGTTCGCGGCGCGCAGCGTCGCGGTGCTGCGTGACATCACGAACCGGCGCATCTATCGGGTGAAAACGGGCGACATTGTCGGGCGCTTGAAGGTCACGCAGATCCGGCCCCGCGAAGTCGTATTCACCGTGCAGGAATTCGGGTTCGAGCGGCAGGAGACGTTGTCGCTCGCCAAGCAGGAGGAGACGCCATGAAGCGCATTCTTCCCTTCGCGGCGCTGCTTGCCGTCGTCGTTCCCCGGGCCCTTGCGGGGACGCCGATGGCAGGCGGCAGCCGGGACGGCGAAGTCCGCGGAGTCAGCGTGCTGCCGGCCACGGGCAAGGTCGAGATCGTCATCGACCTGCAGGGCGCGGCGCAGATTGTGGACTTCACGCTCTCGAATCCCGCACGGCTCGTCATCGATCTGCAGGGCGTGCGTCTCACCGCGCCGGCCACGCTGTACGACGGCCAGAACCGCGGCGGCGTCCGCAACGTGCGCTACGCGCAGTTCAAGCCCGACGTCGTGCGGGTGGTGATCGATCTCGACGCGCTGAAGGATTACCAGGTGGAGCGTGTCGCCGGGCAGGTGCGGGTGCGCATCGGCACCGAGCGCACCGGCTTCGCCGCGTGGTCGAGCAGCACCGTCGCGCCGTCGGCGCCGGTGAGTGTAGCGAGTCGCGCCCCCGCCCCCGCTCCCGCGGTGACCGGTGGGCCCGAGCAAGCGGCGCGCGTCACGATGCCGACCGTCGGCCGGTCGCTGTCGATCGAGGAGTATCTCGCGATGCACCGCGCCGACGCGCTGCAATCGCAGGCGCCGCGGATCACGGTGCAGTGGGACAACGCCAGCATCGAGGACGTGGTCGCCGGCTTCGCGGCGTTCAGCGGGCGGACGATCATTCTGAGCAAGGACATCAAGGGCAACGTCACGGCCGAAATCAAGAATCAGCCGTGGGACCTCGCGTTGAATGCGGTGCTCGAGTCGCAGGGACTCTCGGTCCAGACGCTGCCCGGCGGGATCCTCAACGTCGTCAGCAAGCTCGAGCTGGCCCGCGCCGACTCGACCGTGCCGATCACGACGCGCCTGGTGCGCATCAACTATGCGAAGGCGACGTCGCTCGTGCCGTCGGTGGCTTCGATCCTCACCAAGCGCGGCCAGGCGGTGGCGGACTCGACGAGCAACTCACTCGTCATCACCGAGGTCAGCTCGCGGATCGAGGACGTGGTGGAGTTCGTCAAGGGGCTGGATCTGCGCACGCCGCAGGTCTCGATTCAGGCGAAGATCATCTTCGTCGACCGCGCCGACATCGAAGAGCTGGGGGTCAAATACGACCTCGGCTCGACGACGCAGTTCTTCAACAAGCTGATTCAGCGTCCCGATCCGCGCACCGCCCAACCGGTCGATACCGACCTGGACGGCGTGCCCGACGCGCTCGTGCCGACGGCGAACTTCCCGTCGACCGAGAACATCGTGTCGCTGGGCGGGAACTCGCTGTCCGCACTGGGCAACGCGAGTCAGGCCGTGGTGAACCCGGCGCTCGATCTCATCTTCTCGACGGCGATCGGCAACTTCGACCTGACGGCGTTCGTGCAGGCGCTGCAGCGCGTCGAGCTCGCCGACATCCAGGCCGAGCCGACAATTACGACGCTCGACAATCGCCAGGCGGAGATCCTCGTCGGCGACCGTGTTCCCATCCGCGTGATCGACGTGAGCGCCGTCAACGCCGGCGGGGCGGGTGGGACGAACGTGCCGCGCGCGACGGTGCAGTTCCAGCAGACCGGTATCAACCTCCGCGTCACGCCGCACGTGACGGCGAATCGCCAGATCCTGATGGAAGTCCACGCCGAGCGCTCCAACGTCCGGCCGGCGGCCGTCGACATCGGCTTCACGTTCCAGACGCAGCAGGCGGACAACCAGATCCTGGTCAGTGATGGGGAAACGGCCGTAATTGGCGGACTTACGGTGACTGAGGTCACGGTGACGAAGTCCGGAATTCCGTTTCTTGTAGATCTGCCGATTCTGGGCAAACTGTTCGGATTTACGTCCCAACAGGAGAATCGGCGTGATCTCCTGATTCTGATCACGCCACACATCATCGACGATCTGATCGCGCCCTCCGGGCAGTAAGCCCGGCGGGTCGGCCTCCATGCTGGGAGAGGGATGATATGCGGCTGGTCACACGCGGCACCGCATTCTGGGGCATCAGCGCACTCGCGCTCGCCGTCTGGGCGTGCGAGACGGCCACGAACATCGGTGGCCGCCAGCCTGACACGCAACAGCCCTTCATCTCCCTCGGCAATACCGCGGGCGACACGCAGGACATCTCCGGCGGGCTGCGTTTCAACGTGTCGGCCGCCGACAATCTCGGGCTCAAGCGCGTCAATCTGACGTTCAGCGGCGGCCTCATCGCCACGCTCGATACGACGTTCACCACGACGGTGAAGAACTACGCCGTCGCCCACACGATCAACTTCGGGTCCGGTTCCGGTGCGGGCGGCAACATCATGATCGTGGGTCGCGCGAGCGACGGCGCCGGGAACTTCTCGGAAGACACGATCTTCATCTTCCTGTCGAACGTGCAGGCATTGCGGGTGCGGCTGGTGTTGCCGTCCACCGGGGCGCTCGCGTCCACGGGCAAAGGAATCCCGGTCGACGTCATCGCCGTTCAGTCGGGCGGCATCAAGAAGATCGGCTTCCTCGTCTCGCCGGCGGCGAGCGTGACGAATCCGACGACCCCGCCCAACGACTCGTCGATGTTCGCCGCGCCGCTGGCGGACTCCGTCGAGTATCAGGATACGGTGGTCGTCGTGCCGTCGAGCGGAACATTCAACGTCGTCGGCTTCGCCGAGGACTCGGCGGGCCGGCGCGGATTCACCAACGTCGTCACCGTGCAAATTCAGTCGGTGGCGACCGATAACACGCCGCCCATCGTCGCCCACCGCATTGCGCCCCGCGTCGAAGTGGACGATACGATCCACGTCCGCGCGCAGGATCCAAGCGCGATTTCCTGGATCGGGTTCATCGTGGACACGAACGGTGCGCGGATGAAGTTCGACACGGTGAATGTCGCGGCGGGCAACTTGAGTGACGTCACCCGCCACTTCAGCCTGGGCCTGCAGGGGCTGTCGCCGCTGCCGCACACGATCGTCGTCAAGGGATACGCCTGCGACGGCGCCGTCGCGCGCAACTGCGACTCCACCAACAGCACGACGCTGATTCCGAGCGCCCCATTCCGTTCCCCGGGCTTCAGCGGCGGTGGGCCGCTGCTGGCCCCGGCGGGGCTGATCGACACCGTGGTCGTCGTCTCCGGGGTCACGAGTCCGTTCCCATTCGGTGGCCGGATCGCCGACGCGATCTTCAACGGCAACGACTCGAGCCTGTATCTCACGAATCCGACGCTCGGCCGCGTCGAGATTTTCCAGGTCGCCAACACGTCGTTCGTCGCGGCGGGCATTCCGACCGCCGGTCCCATGCCGTGGGGCATCGCGTTGTGGCCGCGCGACACGCTGGGGAATTACGGCGATTCGATCGTCGTGGCGAACGCGGGCGGCCTCGAGCTGTCGATCATCGACGTCCGGGCGGCCGTGCGGCGCCTCGTGTGGCGCCAGGACTTGCCGGACTATCTGATCGAGACCTACCGCGTGCTGACGTCGCCGATCCGTGAAGAAATCCATGTGTTCGACGTCTCCGACCGGCCGCAGTACGTGGGCACGGTGTGCCGCGTCATCAGCGGCTCCTCGACCTGCCACGCGGACTCGATCTTCGCGATCTATTCGACCGAGCCGACGCTCAGCAGCTCGGTGCCCTTCACCGGCCGCGCGACGCTGCGGATGGAGAAGCTGATCAATACGCCGGACACCACGCTGCTCTTCAGCCATTTGTTCTGGGAGCTCGCTGGTGACAGCACGCTGTCGAGCGACAGTCGCGATACGCTGCGCATCGAAATGCGGCGCGGCCGGCCCTACAATCAGCAGCAGCTGCAGCTCACCGCCTGCCAGGGCGTGACGATCGTGCTCGCGGAATTCGGGCTCGGCGATTCGACGTACGTGCGCAACTCCGGCAACTTCACGCACGCGATCATCGGCGAGGGCGGGCACATCACGACGAAATTCGCGAGGGTGATCGGCTACACCACGAAAGCGGCCCTGCTGCACGGCGACGGCACCGCGCGGCGCTGTGACACGAGCCTCGGCGGTATCACCAGCGACAGCGGCCGGAACGAGCGCGACCTCGGCGTCACGCCGGCGATCGACGTCAGCGACTTCATCAGCAACACCGGCGTCAACATCCATTCCGTCGCGACGAACTTCAACGGCGGTACGAACCTGGTGCGCGCCGACTCGATTTACTTCCTCGATGAGGGGATGAAGCTGAAGGGCACGGCGCCGGCGCCGCTGGGTGCGTTCGGCATGGACATGAACTACAACCATAACTTCCTCGCCGGCGACCCGGGCACGCCCACGTTCCCGCCGGGCACCGGTAACCCCAATGACCGCATCGCATTCTCGGCGCGGCCTGACGGCAACATTGATGTCTGGGATACTTTCTTCTATGGTCAGATCGGGACGATCGTCGTGCGTGATCCGGTCATCGGGCCATTGCGGGTCGCCCGGAACAGAGCCAATACACGGCAGTGGCTGTTCGGCGTCACGACGGCCGGTCTCGTGATGATCGAGTTGCCGGTGATCACGAACCCGTTCCCATCGAAGCCGATGTGGGGGCCGCCGATCCCGATCAAGTGAAGCCGGTGCCTGCGGGCCCCCCAGGGTGCTGCTTGCGCGAGCCCGACGCACGTCGGGCTCGCCCTGTTATAGGAGGCAGTGAGACGAGATGACATTCCGGTTCACGACGGCAGGCGAATCGCACGGCCGCGGCCTGGTGGGGATTCTCGAAGGCATCCCCGCCGGCCTCCCCGTGTCCGCCGCCGACGTGGACGTGGAGCTGAAGCGGCGCATGGGCGGCTACGGCCGCGGCGCGCGCATGAAGATCGAATCGGACCACATCGAGTGGCTGTCCGGCGTCCGCGCCGGCGAGACGCTCGGCTCCCCGATCGCCATGTTGATCTGGAACCGCGATTGGGAGCACTGGCAGGACGTCATGGCGCCCGAGGCGGACGCGACGCCGGACCCGCTGGGCCGCCGCCGTCAGGTCACCAGGCCGCGCCCCGGTCACGCCGATCTCGCCGGATCCCTCAAGTACGACCGTACCGACGCCCGTGACATCCTGGAGCGCGCCAGTGCACGCGAGACGGTCGCGCGCGTGGCGTGCGGCGCGGTGTGCAAGAAGCTGCTGCGCGAGTTCGATATCGAAATCGGATCTTACGTCGCCGAACTCGGCGGAGTCACCGCAAAGAACATCTCCCCTCTTCCTTCTCCTCTGAACGAGGCAGCCGATCAGAGCCCCGTGCGCTGCCTGGATAAGGATGCCGAGGCGGAAATGATCCGCCGCATCGACGCCGCCAAAGCCGCGGGCGATACGCTCGGCGGCATCGTCGAAGTCATCGCGCTCGGCGTACCGGTGGGACTCGGGTCGCACGTCTCGTGGAATACCAAGCTCGACGGCCGCCTGGCGCAGGCGCTGATGTCCATTCCGGCCGTGAAGGGCGTCGAGCTCGGCCTGGGATTCGAAGCCGCGCGACGCAAGGGATCGGAAGTGCACGATGAGATCCTGCCGGGCTTCGCGCGCGCCACGAACCGCGCGGGAGGAACGGAAGGAGGAATGACGACGGGGGAGCCCGTCGTCCTCCGCGTCGCGATGAAGCCGATCTCGACGTTGATGTCGCCGCTCAAGACCGTGGACCTGAAGACGGGTGGGCCGGCCCAGGCACAATCGGAGCGCTCGGACGTCACGGCCGTCCCCGCGATGGGCGTCATTGCCGAAGCGATGGTGGCGATCGTCCTCACAGAGGCGCTGGTGGAGAAGTTCGGCGGCGACGCGCTGAGCGAGCTGAAGCGCAACGTGGACGGCTATCTCGCGCAGGTGCGCGCGCGCACGCCGAAAGGAGCCGCGTCGTGAAAAGACACGTCGTGCTCATCGGCCTGCCGGGCGCCGGCAAGACCACGGTGGGACGCATGGTGGCCGAGCGGCTGCATGCGGGATTTGTGGACATCGACACTGTCTTGATCCGCAAGGAAGGCAAACCGATCGCGATGATCTTCGCGGAGAAGGGTGAGCCGGTGTTTCGGGAGATGGAGCGCAAGGAAGTCGACGCGGCGCTCGGCAATGCACCGGCGGTGATTGCGCCGGGTGGTGGATGGGCGGCGCAGCCGGGCGCGCTCGATGCCGCAAAGCCACGCGGGTACTTCGTTTATCTGAAGGCGCGTGCCGAAGTGGCGGCGGGTCGCGCGGAGGTATCGGGAACCCGGCCCGTTTTAATGGGTGATGACCCGGTGGCCCGCATGCGTGAGCTCTTCACGGCGCGCGATCCGTCCTATGCGAAAGCGGACGCCACGGTGCAGACTGAGGCCAAACCTGCGGAAAAAGTCGCCGATGAGGTCGTCCGGCTTGCGCAAACCAGCGCCGGTTGGTAAAGAGATGCACCCATAACGATTGACCTGAGGTTGATAGGTGCCTGATAAAGAAGAAGAAGTGAAACCCAAAAAGAAGAGAGCGCCCCGCAAAAAGAAGGACGCGGAGGCCACTCTCCCACCGGCGGATAGCGAAGAAACCGACGCCGCTCCTGCAAAGGGCGGCGTACTCGTCATTGTCGAGTCCCCGACCAAGGCGAAAACGATCGGCAAGTATCTCGGCCGCGGCTACACGGTCAAGGCGACCGTGGGGCATCTGCGCGACCTGCCCAGGCGCGAACTGGGCGTCGACGTCGAGAATAACTTCACTCCCAAATACGTCACTATTAAGGAAAAGGCGAAGACCCTGGCCGAGATCAAGAAGGCGGCCAAGGGAGCCGACCGGGTGCTCCTGGCGACCGATCCGGACCGCGAAGGGGAAGCGATCGCCTGGCACGTAGCGTCCCAGCTCAACGGCGACGGCAACAAGATCCGCCGCGTCCTATTTCACGAGATCACGAAGGACGCCATCGCCGAAGCATTGTCCAATCCGCTGGATATCGACCAGCGCAAGGTGGACGCGCAGCAGGCGCGGCGAGTCCTCGACCGGCTGGTCGGCTACAAGGCCTCGCCGGTGCTGTGGAAGAGCATCAAGACCGGCCTCTCGGCGGGTCGGGTGCAAACGGTGGCGCTCCGCCTGATCATCGAGCGCGAAGAGGAAATCCGGAAGTTCGTGCCGCAGGAATACTGGACGGTCGCCGCCGACCTGGAAAAGGACGGGCAGGCATTCCAGGCGCGGTTGCAGAAGCTCGACGGACACAAGCCCGAGATCAAGACCGAACAGGCCGCGCGCGACATCGTCGCCGAAGTTGAAAAGCTGCCGTTCGTGGTCACGTCGGTCTCGACCGGCGAGCGCCGCCGCAAAGCACCGGCACCGTTCACCACCAGCACGATGCAGCAGGAGGCCGCGAAGCAGCTGGGCTTTTCGGCCGGTCGCACGATGCGCGCGGCCCAGAAGCTGTATGAGGGCGTGGAGCTGGGCGACCAAGGCTCGGTCGGTCTCATCACGTACATGCGCACCGACTCCGTACGCGTGTCGGATGCCGCGATCAAGCAGGCGCGCGAATTCATCAATGCGCAGTTCGACAAGCGCTATCTGCCCGACGAGCCGAACGTGCATAAGGGCGGCCGCGGCTCGAAGGTCCAGGATGCGCACGAGGCGATCCGGCCGACCGAAGTGGGTCTCAAACCCGACGACCTGAAGAAATACCTGGAGCGCGACCTCTTTAAGCTCTACCAGCTCATCTGGCGGCGCTTCCTGGCGTCACAAATGACGCCGGCGGTCTACGAAGCCACGAAGGTGGACTTCGACCTGGCGAACGGCCGCTTCCTGTTCCGGGCCACGGGCTCACGCGTCGTATTCGACGGCTATCATGCGCTCTACAGCGAAGCCCATGAGGCCGAAGACGCCAAGACGTTGGACAGCCTGGAGCCGATTCCGCCGCTCGCGCAGGGCGACCGGGTGACGCTCAAGCAAGTCGTCCCCAGCCAGCACTTTACCGAGCCACCGCCGCGCTTCAGCGAAGCCAGCCTGGTGAAAGAGCTGGAGCGACTGGGGATCGGGCGGCCGTCGACGTACGCCGCCATCATCTCGACGCTGCGCATGCGCTGGTATGCGACGGCAAAGGACCGCCGCTTCCAGCCCACGCCGCAGGGCGAGACGGTCTGGAAGGTCCTGAAGCGCTCGTTTCCCGAGGTCTTTGAAGTGGGATTCACGGCGCAAATGGAGAACGAGCTGGACAAGGTCGAAGAGGGTGATCTCGATTGGCATGCCGTGTTGGGCGATTTCTGGGGCCCGTTCAATCGCGCCCTGGAGGCGGTGGACATCAACAAGATCATCCACGAAGTGCACGACTTGTCCGGACTCGACACGGAAAAGTGTCCCAAGTGCGGCGCTCCGCTCGAAGTCAAAAGCGGCCGTTTTGGGCCGTACATCGCGTGCTCGCGCTATGCGTCGAAGGAGTGCGACTACTCGCGGTCGATCAAGAAGGACAAGGTCCCCGACCGGCCGTCGGACGAAATCTGCAAGGACTGCGGCGCGCCGATGGTGATCAAGACGGGCCGGTTCGGCGAATTCCTCGCTTGCACGCGCTATCCCAAGTGCAAGTACACGCAGCCGGTCCCGCTCGGCATCAAGTGCCCCAAGTGCGGCATCGGGGATCTCGCCGAGCGTCGCACCAAGCGGGGACGGACGTTTTACGGTTGCCTGCGCTATCCCGACTGCGATTATTCCACCTGGAACAAACCGGTCGCCGTCCCGTGTCCCCGCTGTGGCTTCGTGGGGATGGAAGAGATCAAGTCCAAGACGACCGGAGAAACGACACGCAAGTGTCTCAAGTGCGGGCATCAAATCAACGTCGAGGAATCGGCCCCCGAAGCGGAAGAGGTGACGACGTAGGGGCATCCCCGGCAGGGACGCAGCATGCTGCGCCC
>Ga0099793_10000563_pt1 | contig 10297 bp, 9 predicted proteins | sample Rivendell_Oct201_9_FD_77319 | JGI IMG/M metagenome (GOLD analysis project Ga0099793, IMG submission 77319) | Vadose zone soil and rhizosphere microbial communities from the Eel River Critical Zone Observatory, Northern California to study diel... | ecosystem: Environmental > Terrestrial > Soil >...
CCATATGCAAGGAGCGATCCTCGCCTAGGCATGGCTCGTACTAGGCATCGAGATAGAAAAAAAGGTTGAGGAGTGAATCGGGAGGTCAGAGATGGTTCTTGCTAATGTCCAGAGTTGCGAAGATGGAGAGACCGAACTGAGTCAGGAGATTGCCTGCTTGGGTAAGGTTTGGCACTGAACCGTAGATCAGTTGAAAGACCGGTATGGAGTAGTTCAACACGGTCGGAATCATCGACCAGAGTGGATCAACTTGGCTGTTGAAGACGTTGTTGATGATTAGTGATCGGTCTACCGCGTAGGCGATTGCCCGGCGTAGTAGAACGTTGTTGAAGGGGGCGGTCTTCACGTTGAAGACTAGATATCGTATCTGTGGGCTCGCGCCGAAGTCTACTTTGAGCCCCAGTGATTGGGCCTGGATCTGGAGGGAGGTGATGTCTTGAGGATTGAGCGTTCTGTACGCCATGTCGATCGCTCCTGCGACTATGTCGTTCTTCAGCTGGGTCGCCGTGCTTTCGGTTTTGATGTTGACTGTCCCAATGCTGGGAACTGATGGAAAGCCGGTGGATGCGTAAATTCCAGTACCGAAGTAGATTGGGTTCTTGGCAAGCGTGAGGCTCTGGTCCTGAGTGTAGGCTGTCAGTTTGTATGGTCCGGAGCCGACTACCTTGTTGAGCTGGGTTGGCTGAGCGCCAGTCATGTTGTAGGCGTTAGTGCCGTAGATTGGGACGGGTGCAGAGACGGAGAAAGCCATGAGTTGATTGAAGAATCCCACTGGCGAATGGAGGTGGAAAGTTACGTTGGTAGGATTAGCGTCGATGTTTATCGTGTTGGCAGGGTTGGTGGTGCTGGTTGTATTGCCCAGCGCGCCGACTTGAGAGAGGAGGAAAGATGCGCTTCCTGGTAGGTTGAGAGTGATGGCGCGTATGATTGACTTCTTCACGACCGTCGAATTGAGAACGCTACCGTCAGAGAAAGTCACCCCTGTCCGCAGAGGAAAGGTCCATGTCTTCAGATCGGAGCTTACGAGACCGTTGGTGACAGTTGGAATCGTTGTAGCGAGGCCCGGTAAGAGTGTAGTGTTGGTGGGACTGTATACTAGCAACGTGTCGAAGACCTGGTTTATGATTTCGATGGAGAAGTAGTCATAGGCATATGCGGGATCTAGTGACTTGATCCTGTCTGTTGTGCCGACATTCAGAGTGTTGGGATTGTTGGTGTTGCTCATGAAGCCATACCGGAATGCGACCGGGTGAAGGAAGACGTTGTTGATTCCATTCTTGTAGACTATGTTGGCCTTCCCCTCCCATAATGGGATGTAAGGCACGTCGTTCGCGAGCTGTGTCTGGATTTGCGTGAATAGCTGGCTTCTAACGGTCGAGCTGGAATTGCCAGCCTCCCATGCGAGCCAGTTGTCCATCGTTTGGTTACTGTACTCTGATCCGAGCGACGCGGCGCCTGCGGTTCCGAGAAACGGAGAGGCGTAATCATCAGCGTCAAAGTAGTCAGGGTACCAGCCCAACAGGAAGAAGGGAAGGTTACCGTTTCCGAAGTCCGTGGTGTACTGCGCCCAGGGCTCTGACTTGAGCTGGACATTGATCTTTCCAGTCTTCTCTATAGCACTTGCAATGACTTGCGCTACCGTTGGTTCGGTATCGCCGTAGTGTCCGTCGCTGTTGTACCAGAGCGGGATGGTGAACTGTTGAGGGGGTCTGAGGAGGAGTGCTGCGCTTACTGATCCAACCACGAGGATAGCGATCACGACGATGGCTATGATTAGTTTCTTCTGCCGCTGCCATAATGATGGCATCGTTGAGATAGTAGGTTGCGTCAATTTTCTTGTTTATGGTCGAAGATTCAACTTAATGAGCGTTGTTATTTTTCATAGGCCATTATGAGATATCCATTCGTGAGCAGTTCTCACCCTTTATCCAGTCCATTTCGCCCCTTGAGGATCATGCGGCCCTTCGAGACCGATCTCTCTCCTGTGACAACCGCCAAGACTTATATCGCCTCTGACAAAACTCGCGTTCATGCCAAAGTTCATTGACGTACACAAGATGAATCCGCTCACTGAGCAGCAACTCAAGCAAGCCCAGACCGCGGCAAAGGACGAGTTCGGCGTCACTCATGAGAATATCATTTACAGCGAAACTGAGAACAAGGTCTTCTGCGTGCTAAACGCTCCCAACAAGGAAGCCGTTGAGAAACACCACCGAAAGATCGGTCTCAAACCGGACTGGATACACGAAGTCAAGACAACAAAGTAACCAGCCAGTTCCAACCTCTCCCAGTCTTTCTTCCCAGATCCACTTGCAGGGCAAGGCCCGCCTTACATTTTGGATATGGTTTATGTTCTCTGAAAAGAGCCCTAACGCTAGATTTTCCAGAAGTCGCCTGTTAGTCCAAGTGATTGGAAGTGGGCAATTGTCTGTCCCCTTGAAGGTCTTCCATAGTCTAGAGTCATCTTGTTCTTGTAGATCGGAACGCTAAGTTTCAGTGTCTGCTCGATCGTTAGTGCCTCGCCTCTTGTTTGCGAGTTCGAGTGGGTCCATTCGGCCAAGTGTTCCTTGGAACCGAAGAAAACCATGTTGTTCGAGCATGTCAACACGATATTCTCCCACCACTTCGAGGCGGGTAGCGCCAGATAGATCAGTGGGGAGTTGTTAGTCTGTTGAGGGACAACCTTTTGCTCTTTGAGGTGAATCTTGATGTCTTCGGAGCAATGGTGGCAGTAGGATGAGATCCACTCTTCCTTCCCCAACGTTACGTGAATTGCTACTGCGTCCCACGCGCAGTTCGCAAAGTACTCCTTGTCCTTCCCGTTCACCTTAACTCTGAAAGGCGTGACTATCCCTGAGAAGGGGAATGCCATCAGGATTCGCTGCGTACCCGGTAGGAGTGAGATGTGTCGGGCAGACTGTAGCTCTTCTAGCACTTTGGATGCAGATATCCTGTCTAAGCGGAACTTTCGCATGATCTGCTCCAGCACGGGAGCGGTTGCGTTTTCCTCAAAGTGTTCGAAGATGAACTTTCTGACGTTCTTACGGAGATTCTCCGAGGCACTAGATTGAGACATGTTGGGATCGCCTAAGCTACAACTCGCCTGGGCAGGCTGACAGGAGGTAGATTCTTCTCGATTTCCGCCCTCGAATTTTCGAGCCACGGTGGGAGTGCAAGGCGCGTCCCTAACTGCTCCGGAGACTCGTCGATGGTAAATCCGGGCTGGTCTGTGGCTACCTCGAAGAGGATTCCACCGTGCTCTCGGAAGTAGATGGAGTGGAAGTAGTTCCGATCAATCACTGGTGTCACGTTTAGATCGGCCTTGAGTATCTCCTGACGCAGTCCCTTCTGGTGTTCGTCGTCGGAGGCGCGAAACGCAACATGGTGGACTGTTCCAACACTTACAAATCCACGCTGAGCTTTCGGTCGAGAAACAACATCTACAATTGTTCCCGCGTCTCCTTTGCCAGCTTCGTAGCGGACGCGGTTCTCTTCCTCGCCTACTTGTCGAAAACCTAGAGTGTCTATCAACACTGACTCGGTTCTCTCTAGGGCTTCCTCTAGGAGTGTAACGCCATGAAATCCTCTGATTGCATGCTCCTTCGGGACGGGACCCTGCGTCCATCCGGTCCTCGCTTCGATTTTCTTGCTTCCAACTAACTCTAAGCCCTGTCCATCAGGGTCTTCAAGAGAGAGGACGGTTTCGCCGAATCGTTCGCGGGGAGCTTCTGGTGAGAGGCCGTGCGACTTCAATCGATCCTGCCAGTAGGGGACTGATTCTTGGGGAATTGAGAAGGAAGTGTTCGTGGCTTGACCTGTGCCTTTTCGACCTCTAGGTTGACCGGGCCATGGGAAGAGTGTCAGAACTGTTCCAGGGTGTCCTATCTCGTCACCGAAATAGACATGATACGTAGTGGGGTCGTCATAATTGACTGTCAGCTTGATGAGACGCAATCCGAGAATTTTCGTGTAGAAGTCGAGGGTTTTCTGAGGGTCGCTAGAAATCGAGGTGATATGGTGAAGCCCAAGGACAGCTTTGACCATAATAACGGTGGACTGCTCGAAGCGGTATTACGCCTTTGTGAAGCTCAAGGTCCATGCTGGAAAGGCACTAAATACTGATCATCTTAACCACGTCTAGCTACATTTGAGCAAAATTGAGGTTAGGGCCTCTGGCCCTTGGCGAGCACTTGAGGTCCTTGGCGGCGTCATAGTTATTGCTATTGCGATCTTCGCGCTGGCCGATCCTCAGTTCACGACACAGACCCTAGTAATCGTGATTGCAGCAGGCTTGATAATCGGCGGGCTCTTCAGAATCGCCGTGGGCGCTTTCGCGACGGTTTTGCCCTCTCCACTCAGAAGCCTCAACGTAACGGGGGGCGTCATTGCTTTAGTACTCGGAATTGCAGCTTTGCTTGATCTGCAGGCCGCTATTGCTACTCTCGTCGGAACTTTGGCCGTAGCCCTACTCCTCGTCGGAGCGGTCGAAGTTGGAGTCGGGGTTGTACGACACCCGCCCGTATGGCTCAGACTCTTGATCGTATCGATTGGAGCTCTGACAATCATTCTATCTGTCTACGTCATCCTCAACATGTCAATAGGTCAGAGTATCCTCGCAGCCATCCTAGCGTTCGCCTTGCTACTGGTTGGGATCAGAAACATCGTACACGGAATCACAGGTCACCACCCGATTCCCAGGTCAGTTGATGCCGTCGTAACAGCGGCTTGACCTCCCCCAGGAACCATCCTTCCTAGCAATGGCCGTCCATTTCGCTATTCACAGTACGAAAGAGGCGGTGTGGAGCAATATGTCGTTTGAAAGTTATGGATTAGAGCCAAGTTCAGCCTGAGCACATTCACATACGGGTCGCCAAAAACCCACGACGTCCATTCTACGTTCTGATCAACAAGGTTGGAGAGAGCAATTACGGTGATGTTCGTAGCTCTCGATATTTGTTGTATTTGTGAGAATGCATAGTCACGCGTGATGTCTGGGTCTACGCCAGAGGCCGACAGATTGACGTTTCGGGAATGGAAAAAGTATGGCCTGGAGAAGTTTTGCGCGATAAGATACGAGCCCACTGTCCTTCCGTTGTTTCCGTTGAGGTGGACTAAGGAACCATTCGCCGGATTGCTTAGCAGGACTTGAGCAAGCCCTGTTACAACCAATGGAAAGACCAGGCCACAGAGGAGCATTGACACGATGGCGAGTTTGACTGCGGGTCCGTAGATTCGTTTGACTTCTTTTTTGATGCTCAACTTGGTCACTCTTATCCTCCCAGTGACAGTAGTGCTATGTCGATTAGCTTGATTCCGATGAAGGGCACTATGATGCCTCCCGCTCCATAGATGAAAGCATTCTTGATGAACAGAGCCATCGTGCTGGTGGGCTTGAACCGAATTCCTCTCATGGCGAGAGGAATTAGAAGTGGGATTATGATAGCGTTGAAGATTAGCGCTGATAGAACCGCTGTATTCAGTCCCAGTCCGAGAATATTCAGAGACTTCAGTTCTGGAAGGGTCGCTGCGAACATTACTGGAACTATGGCAAAATACTTCGCTACATCATTCGCGATGCTAAAGGTCGTTACGGCCCCCCGGGTCATCAGCAATTGTTTCCCTAGTAGGACCACTTCAATGATCTTGGCCGGGTTGGATTCTAGGTCCACCATGTTAGCAGCTTCCTTAGCTGCTTGAGTTCCTGAGTTCATGGCCAGGCCGACGTCAGCCACGGCCAACGCGGGCGCATCATTCGTCCCGTCCCCGATCATCGCCACGACTCGAGTCTCAGCCTGCTCTTTCATTACAATGTCGTACTTGTCCTCCGGCTTCGCTTCCGGCCTGTACTCATCAATCCCCACCTCGTTCGCAATACTCTTCGCGGTGAGAGGTTGGTCGCCCGTCAACATGACGGGACGAATCCCCATCACCTTGACCGACAGAATCTTCTCTTTGATTCCCGGTTTCAGAACGTCCTTGAGCCGGATAATTCCGATAGCTTCCCTATTCCTTGTCAAGGCCAGCGGAGTGTCCCCTTGGCCTGAGATCCGGTCCACCAAGGCGTCGAAGTTCGACGGTATAGAACGAGCGATCTTCTTGATCGCGTCCGGAGCTCCCTTGATGATCTCAGTCTCATCCTCACCGATAACGGACCCTGCTTCTTCGTGTGCCTCGAACTTTCTCCTCAGTCTCCCCCGTTCTCGGCCTGACTTGTCACCTTTCGGCAGCATGAACCCCGTACCCTGAGACATCTTAACACCACTCGTTCGAGTGCTCGCGGAAAACTCGTACACTTCAGAAACCCCTAGCGCGTTCAATTCTCTTGGAACGAAACCGTCCTCGTAGGCTAGCCGTATCAGGCTCCGGCCCTCTGGTGTATCGTCGTGCCAAGACGATAGAAACGCGGCCTCACCTACCTCCTTCTCTGTGTGACGCTCAAAGGGAATGAATTCTACTGCTTGTCTATTGCCTACCGTGATCGTCCCGGTCTTGTCTAGGATGATCACGTCCGTGTCCCCGGCTCTTTCAACCGCTCTTCCTGACTTAGCGACGATTCTTCTTCGGTAGAGCCGGGAAATTCCGGAAAGCCCGATAGATGGTAGTAGTGCCCCGATCGTTGTGGGAAGGAGGCAGACGTAGAGTGCGATTAGGACAGAAAGGTCCAGCGCGAGTTTGAGAGCAATCGAGAGTCCGAGTAATGCGACGACAATTATTGTGAATATGGCTGTCAGACCAATCAGCACAATGGTTACGGCCACCTCGTTTGGAGTCCTTGGCCTCTTCGAGGATTCCACCAGTCTGATCATTTCGCTGATGTAGGTGTCCTCAGGGTTGACAGTGACCCGAGCCGTGAGGGTGTCGCTGATCACTCTGGATCCACCGATTACCTCGTCTCCAGGCGCCTTCCTGACGGGTGTAGATTCGCCGGTGAGCAGGGACTCGTCCACCATTCCAATTCCTTCAGTCACTTCGGCATCGATGGGGACGATGTCGTTCTTCTCAAGGAGGATCAAGTCTCCCTTGCGTAGCGTCGTCGAGGGAGTCGACACGTTCTTTCGAACATCTCCCTCCGTCACAATCTTCTTGCTCTGGACCTCGGATTCTAGACTTCTGAGACTGCGCGCAGTGTTCTTGGCTTGAGTCTCAGCCAGTGCATCAGCGAGAGTGCTGAACCAGACAGTGATCAGCAGTATCAGGGCGACTTCGACGTAGTAGACCCTCATGCTCGAGCCCGCTACCGGGTAGAATGCGGGAGGATAGATCGCCATCGCAGCGACTATGAAGAAAGTTAGTTCTACAATGAACATGACCGGGTTCGCGATCAGTGATGCCGGATTCAGTCTGACTAGAGAATCTAGAAGCGTCTTGGTCGACGTGAGGTTACTTCGGAGATGTGATGCGGTTGCTCGAGTCATCTTCGCGGTCATTTTCTCAGAACCCGTTCACGCGCTTCTGAAAGAATTCCAGAATCGGCCCAAGAGCTAGGAAGGGAAAGAACGTGAGAACAACCAGCAGGAGTATGCTTCCAACTAGAACGACGGTGAAGGTGATGCTGTCCGTCCTAAGACCAATTTCCGTGGATCGCTTGCGATTGATCATTGACCCGGCTAGGGCGAGTAGGATTCCGATTGGAGCGAAGCGGCCGATGAACATGACTAACGCGGTGGATATGTTGAAGAACGGAGTGTTTCCCGTTGCGCCTAGAAAGTCAGAGCCGTTGTTTGCTGCGGCTGACGTGAATTCGTAGAAGATCTGAGTAAAGCCGGTCGAGCCCGTCGAGATCCCAATAGCAGACGCGGCGCCGGTCGCATAGGCGACCGCCGTTGTGACGAGAATGATAACGGGGTGAATTAGGAATGTGACCATCACGAGTTTTACGTCGCGTGCGTTGATCTTCATCCCAAGATATTCAGGCGTCCGGCCCGACATTAGACCGACAATGAAAACCGTGATGACGACGTACATCACCATGTACATCAGACCCACTCCCTTGCCGCCAGGAGTGGACTGGATCAGCATGCCCAAGAAGGCAGAGAGGATGACCAGGGGATTCATCCCTGCCAAGCTCGCGTTCACCGAGCCAGTCGTGACAGCGGTCGTGACGACGGTCCAGAATGTTGAGAAGAAGCCTCCAAAACGGACCTCTATTCCTTGACCGAGACCATAGTTGGGAATGAAGGCTAGCAGCAGATCAAGAGCAAAGAGAGCGTAAGCCCCAATGATGATTGGACGCGCTTCCCGTCTTTTGCCCAGCAGCTGACCGAACACGAAACAGAGACTGGTCGGGATGAGAAGCATAAGAAGAATCTGGAAAATATCAGAAGCCGCATTCGGATTCTGGAATGGATATGCAGAGTTCGCTCCAAAATATCCACCGCCGTTCGTTCCTATCTGCATGATGCTGACTAGCGACGCTACGGGTCCGACTAGAATCGTTTGGGTCGCGCCCTCCACTGTCGAGACGGTTTGATAGCCGCCGATTGTCTGGGGAACGCCTAATCCGACAAAGATTAGGGCCGCCACAAAACAGAATGGAAGTAAGAGTCGGGTTAGAGATCGAACGAAGTCAGTGTAGAAGTTTCCAAGATTCTGACTATGAGCAATGAAGCCGCGGATCATAGCTACGGCCACGCAGAGCCCGGTTGCTGCGCTCGTGAATTGTAGGAACTGTACGGCTGTCATCTGGCTGAGATATGAAAGTCCCGGCATAGATGATAGAGAGGGACAGTTTGGAAGACTGTTGCACACTCCTTCTCCGTTGTAGTGTTGAAGGTTCGTGTTTGTCGCGAAACTGATGACCTGCATGAAGGCTAGATCGAGATTGAGACCCGGAAATCCTTGGGGGTTCAGCGGGAGAATGTTTTGGAAGATGAATATGATGAAGGCGAAGCTCATCTGGAAAATATTCACAATGACCGCGGAGAGAAAGTACTCTCTCCATCCCATCCCGCGAGTCGGATCTACGCCAAGCAGTCGGTAGATCCGATTCTCGATGGGGCTGAGGACCCTATCTATCCGACTCGGCGTGCCCGTGAAGATGCTAGTTATGTGGGGTGCGAGTAGCCGGCCGAGAATTACTGCCGTAGAGAGAATGAGCAGTAATGTGAGTAGGTCGCTGGGCTGTATCAGAAGTAGCAGGCTCCCATTGGCTGACGGGCGGCTTCATGATAAGCTCGGTGTTAGTCTTTGTGGCTAACGGCAACTGAGCCGTGAGGGGCTGGACTGAGAAACTCGCCGGAGAGCCGGGCTCCTTTGTGGGTCTTTAGTACAATGGAGCTGACGGTGCTCTTGACGCCCCTGATCTTCATGATCTTGTTCTTCAACACATCCCTGAACTCTTCGATATCATCTGCTAGGACTAGAGTTACGATGTCGAATTCGCCCGTAACCTCGTACAGCTCCTCAATATTGTCCAGCCTGGCCAGAGCCTGGACTACCTCGTCCATGTGGGCTGACTCAACAAAAATGTCTACGAAAGCCAGTAGAAGAGCCATGTTGATTCATCCCTTTGGAGTCTCCGCCTGCGGGCAATCCCACGATTTATAGATTCCTTACCCCAGAATGGTCTTTTGCAGAATAGAATCGCGGATCCACGTGACAATCCACTTTTCCAGTCGCGAGCTGACCCGAGGAGGGCCGTCATTCAGATAAACTACACCGACGCTACATCGTTCAGAAAGGAGCGGTTGTTCCAACGGAACTCTACAATACCATACTAGATACTGTCGGAAACACTCCCCTGGTACGGCTGAACAAGATCTCTCAGGGCACGAAGCCCACAATTCTCGCTAAGCTAGAGAATCTGAACCCCGGCGGTAGCGTAAAGGATCGAATTGGCAGAGTCATGATAGAGGATGCTGAGAAGAAGGGTCTCCTAAAGTCTGGCGGGACGATAATAGAGCCCACATCGGGGAACACTGGAACCGGGCTCGCAATGGCCGCATGCGTCAAAGGCTACAAGATGATCTTCACAATGCCTGACAAGATGAGCGAGGAGAAGAGGAGTCTGCTCCAAGCCTACGGGGCCCGCGTCGTAGTGACTCCAACAAACGTCTCGCCAAATTCGCCTGAACACTACATCAAGGTGGCCGAACGACTTGCCAGGGAGACGCCGAATTCTTTCATGCCGAACCAGTATGTGAACGCTGCAAATCCGATGGCACACTACCAGACGACTGGGCCGGAGATATGGAATCAGACTGGCGGAAAACTAGACGCCTTCGTCTGCGGCATGGGCACCGGCGGGACCATCACTGGAACTGGACGTTTCTTGAAAGAGAAGAAGAAAACAATCAGA
>Ga0099793_10000565_pt1 | contig 10284 bp, 10 predicted proteins | sample Rivendell_Oct201_9_FD_77319 | JGI IMG/M metagenome (GOLD analysis project Ga0099793, IMG submission 77319) | Vadose zone soil and rhizosphere microbial communities from the Eel River Critical Zone Observatory, Northern California to study diel... | ecosystem: Environmental > Terrestrial > Soil...
CTCCAGGAAATTTGCCACCCTTGATTACAGCGATCCCGAACCGGCTCTCTATCTCGGTGAATTCGTGGAATTTGACGATCTGAAATTGAAAAATCTCCGCAGTTTCGAGGGCTGGTGATGAGCGCTGGCGTTCCACCGCTTTCCGGACCTCCAAAGCCGCAAGCGAAGGGGCTGAATTGTCCGAAGTGCGGCGCAGCCATTGTGCTGCGTTCGTTCGGGCAGGCCGTGACCGTCGTGTGTGCGAGTTGCCATTGCGTCCTCGACGCCAAAGATCCCAACCTGGCGATTCTTCAGCAATTCGAAGCCGCTACGCGCGATGTCAGACCCTTTATTCCGCTTGGCACCCGCGGCAAGCTGCGCGGCGCCGACTACGAAGTCGTCGGCTTCCAGCGCCGCAGCATCACGGCCGACGGAATCACGTACTACTGGCACGAATATGTTTTGTTTAATCCCTACAAAGGCATTCGCTACCTCAGTGAATACAACGGCCACTGGAACGACATCAGCATTTGCAAGACGCTTCCCACCGCGGATTTCAGCGGAGCAAATTATCTTGGGGAAACCTACAAACACTTCCAGACCGCTGATGCCAACACCGATTTCGTCCTCGGTGAATTTCCCTGGCAGGTTCGCGTCGGCGAAAAGGCCGGCGTCACGGACTACGTGCATCCTCCTCGCGTTCTCTCCAGCGAAAAACTGGACAAGGAAGTCACCTGGTCCATCGGCGAGTACATGTATGGGAGAGAAATCTGGGATTCCTTCAAGCTGCCCGGCGATCCGCCCGAAGCCATGGGCGTGTACGAAAATCAGCCTTCGCCCGTTGCCACCAACGTCACCGGAATGTGGGTCGCATTCGCATCATTTACGCTATTCCTCTTGGCGCTCATGGCCGTTTTCGATATGCACGCCAAAAAAGAGCCGATCCTTCACCAGACTTATCTATACAATCGCGCTGATTCGAAAAGCGAGCCTTCGTTTGTCAGTGACGAATTCGCGCTTACCGGCCGCACTTCAACCGTGGAAGTTAAAACCTTCGCTCCTGTTAGCAATCACTGGATTTATTTGAACTACGCGCTCATCAATCAAGACACCGGGCAAGCCTGGGACTTCGGCCGTGAAGTGAGCTATTACCATGGTTACGACAGCGACGGCTCTTGGACCGAAGGCAAGCAGAACGACGCCGTCGTGATCCCCAGCGTCCCTCCCGGCCACTACTATCTGCGCATGGAGCCGGAGGCTGACCCTTCGCTTCCGAGCATTCCTTATACCGTTGACGTCACCCATGACGTGCCCGTTTTCGGCATATACGGCATCGCCTTTCTCGCTTTGCTCGTTCCTGCACTCATTATTTCCTTTCGCGCTTATACCTTTGAGCGGTCTCGCTGGTCCGAGAGCGACCACCCGCCCATGCAACTGTCCAGCGGCTCAGGAGACGACGAATAATGTTCCGAAAACTCTATTTTCTCTATGGCGCTCTAGTTCTCAGCACTGCCGCTTTCGGTCAATACCGCGGCTGGAGCCTCGACACCGTCAATCAGCTCAAAAACGTTCCGAAGTCTGTCCGCGATAATCCCGGCTCGTACCGCTCGGTTTACGGCTTCTATCACCATTACACAGGAGGCAAATAAGATGAACCTTGTTCCGCTCGGCAACATCGTCGCTGCATTGGTCTTTGCGTTTGTCGGGATTCTTATCTTCGTCATCGCCTTCATGGTGATGGACAAACTCACTCCCTACCATCTTTGGAAGGAAATCGTGCAGGAACACAATATGGCGCTCGCCATCCTCGTGGGCGCTATGTCTCTCGGCATCTGCATCATCATTGCTGCCGCGATTCACTAGCCCATGGGCATCCTGGTGTTCATTTCCGTGCTGCTGGTCGCGGCTTGCGGCCTCATCTACGAGCTGGTCGCCGGCACCCTCGCCAGCTATCTCGTCGGCGACAGCGTCTTTCAATTCTCCACCATCATCGGCACGTACCTGTTCGCCATGGGCATCGGCAGCGCGCTCTCCCGCTATATCAACCGCGGCCTCGCGAATCGCTTCGTGTGGATTGAGCTTCTTCTTGGCGTCGTCGGTGGTTTTTCCTCCGCACTGCTGATGCTGGCGTTTGCCTTCACCCAGGGATTCGAATTGATTTTGTACGCGCTGGTCATCGTGATGGGCGTCTTGGTGGGGCTAGAGATTCCTCTGCTCATGCGCATCGTCCGCGACCGCTACCAATTCCGCGACGTCATCGCGCACGTTCTCACCTTTGACTATCTCGGTGCGCTCGGAGCTTCGCTGCTGTTTCCGATTTTGCTGGTGCCGCGCCTCGGCTTGGTGCGCTCCGCGATGTTATTCGGCTTGATCAACGCCGGAGTCGCGCTCTGGAGCACGTTCCTTTTCGCGAATCAGCTCTCTCGCCCCCGCAGTTTGCGCATCGCCTGTCTCTTCGTCTTGTGCGCATTGGGCGCGGGAATGGCGCAAGCCCGGCAAATCACCGCCACCGCCGAAGATAACATCTACGCCGATGAGATCATTTTTGCTCGCGACACGCATTACCAGCATCTCGTCCTCACGCGCTTCAAGGACGACCTCCGTCTTTTCCTCAACAGCCATCTGCAATTCAGCTCCCGCGATGAATACCGCTACCATGAAGCGCTTGTCCATCCCGGGCTCGCCGCCGTTCCGGCTCCGCGCCGCGTCCTGATTCTCGGCGGTGGCGACGGCCTCGCCGCACGCGAAATTCTGAAGTATCCCCAAGTCGAAAGCATCACCCTCGTCGATCTCGATCCCGAGATGACCAGGATTTTTTCCTCGAACCCCATGCTCACTAAGCTCAATAACAAGTCTCTGCTTTCCTCTCACGTGCACGTTATCAACGCGGACGCGTTTCCCTGGGTCGATTCGAACGCCGACAACTTTGATTTCATCGTCATCGATTTTCCCGACCCCACGAACTATTCGCTCGGCAAGCTCTACACCACTGCCTTCTATCGCGCCGTCTCGCGCCACCTCAGCGCACAAGGCTTCATGGTGGTGCAAAGCACCTCGCCGATGTTCGCCCGCGACTCCTTCTGGTGCATTGTGCAGACGCTGAAGCAGGCCGGCCTGCAAACTTATCCCTACCACGTCTACGTCCCTTCGTTCGGCGAATGGGGCTTCGTCCTCGCCGGCACTCATCAATACGTTCCGCCCGCGTCTCTCCCCGCCGGATTGCGTTTCGTCAGCGTAGACGGTCTTCCTACGTTTTTTCAGTTTCCGCCGGACATGTCGCCGCTCCCCATGCCCGCCAACCAGCTCAACAGCCAGATACTCGTCCGCACCTACGAGAACGACTGGAAGGACATCAGTCATTGAAGCTGGGCCGTCGCAAGTTTCTCGGGCTTGGCAGCGCGGCGCTCGTCGGCCTCTCCCTCAAAAGTGAAAAGAAGATCGAAGGTTCGTTTGTCAACGATTCTTTCCAGATTGGCCATCTGTTGCGCGACCGCGCTGGCTTCCCTGCCGCCAAGCGCATCGAAAGAGTTCCCGTCGTCATTGTCGGCGGAGGCATCGCTGGCCTCAGCGCGGCCTGGCGGCTTCGCAAGCGCGGTTTCACTGACTTCGTTCTTCTGGAAATGAACGCCCAGCCCGGCGGCAACGCCCGTTGGGGCGAAAACGAAATCACCGCCTATCCCTGGGCCGCCCACTACGTGCCTGTCCCCGGCCCGAAGGCGATCTACGTCCGCGAACTTTTCGAGGATCTCGGCGTCTTGAAAGACGGCCAATGGGAAGAACGCTATCTCGCATTCTCTCCGCAGGAGCGTTTGTTTCTCTACGGTCGCTGGCAGGAAGGTATCGAGCCTTCTGTCGGCCTCAAACCGAAAGACCGCGATCAGTTTCAGCGTCTCGAAAAACTTTTCAGTGATTTTCGCAAGAGCGGCGCTTTCACCGTTCCTCTCGAACTCGGCCTCTCTCTAAAATTTCAGGATCTGGACCACATTTCATTTTCCGATTGGCTCCGCCAGAAAGGTTTCGACTCGCGTCTCTTGAATTGGTACATGAACTATGCCTGCCGCGACGACTACGGTGCGCTCGCGAGCGACACCTCCGCGTGGGCCGGCATCCACTACTTTTCTTCCCGCGAGGCCGAGGAAAAAGGTCCGCTCACCTGGCCCGAAGGCAACGGCTGGATCACTCGCCGTCTCCTCGAGCGCGTCGGGGAAAAAATCCGCACCTGCCAAATGGTCCACCGCATCACCCAGTCGCGCCGTAGCGCCAGCGTCTTCGCCGGCGATACAGAATTTCAAGCTGACTTCGTTATCTTCGCCGCGCCTACGTTTCTCGCCTCCTATCTTCTCGACGATTGTCCGCGCCTCCACGATTTCGTCTATTCCCCTTGGCTCACCGCCAATCTCACTCTCGATCGCTATCCCAAGTCCCGCGGCGCCGAACCTTCCTGGGACACCGTCTTCCTCGATTCCCCCATGCTTGGCTACGTCGATGCCATGCACCAGAGTTTGCGCACCCACATCGACCGCACCGTCTGGACATTTTATTGGGCGCTCGCCGAAGGCGCACCCGCACAAAACCGCCAGCTTCTCCTCGACAAAGATTGGGCCTACTGGAAGGAAGCCATCCTTCATGACCTCGAGCGCGTCCACTCCGATATACGCCAATGCGTCTCCCGCATCGACATCATGCGCATGGGCCACGCCATGATCCGCCCCGCCGTCGGCTCGATCTTCTCCGAAGAGCGCCGCCACCTGACACGCCTTAACGACCGAATTCTCTTCGCCAACTCCGACCTAAGCGGTATTTCCATCTTCGAGGAAGCCCAATACCATGGCGTCGAAGCCGCCCAAAAAGTGCTCAAAAAATTCCGCGGCTAGTTCGCTTCAGCGTCCCAATAGCGGCAATCTCGCCTGTAACTTTTTCCTGTCGGACGACTCCCATGAACGAGAGCACCGGCGTGTCCCGCCACGCAAAAACGGCATGGACGGCTGTCGAAGTTCCTGCATCCAAAGTAAGTAAAATGCACGTAAAATGATAAGGAACCTAGAAACGCCCTGGTAACCGCGAGGCACCAGATGTTGATCCGCAAAGCCCCCGATTTGACTTACGCCGACGTCACGCCAAAGTCCGTGTACCTGGACCGCCGCAAATTCCTCCGCGCTATGGGCATTGTTGGTGCAACGGCCGTTGCCGGAAAAGGTCTCTTTGGCCTGGCTTTGCCTCCACATCCAGCCCTTGCCGCCACGCAGTTCACTGGCCTGATAAAGAGTCCTTTCAGCACCACCGAGAAACAAAATTCGTTAAACGACGTTTCCCACTACAATAATTATTACGAATTTGGCACCGACAAATCGGACCCCGCGAAATATGCGCAGAATTTTAAGACCTCACCCTGGACCGTCTCCGTCGAAGGCGAAGTCGGCAAACCGCGCAAGTTCACCATGGACGAAATTCTGAAACTCGCCCCTCTCGAGGAACGCATCTACCGCCATCGCTGCGTAGAACGCTGGTCCATCGTTGTTCCGTGGATCGGTTTCTCCTTTAGCGTCCTTGCAAAGCTGGTTGAGCCAACGCCGAAAGCTCGCTATGTCGCCTTTGAAACTTTCTATGACCCGCGCCAAATGCCCCAGGCGAAATACGGTGGCATCGATTTTCCCTATGTCGAAGGTCTTCGTCTCGACGAAGCCATGAACCCGCTCGCGCTTCTTTGCGTCGGCATGTACGGCGAGTCCCTTCCTCCTCAGGACGGCGCGCCGGTTCGTACGGTCATCCCCTGGAAATACGGTTATAAGAGCATCAAGTCGCTGGTGAAAATCCGCTTCCAGGAAAAGGAGCCTCCCACCACCTGGAATCGCTACTCATCCTCGGAATACGGCTTCTACTCCAACGTCAATCCCAATGTTGACCATCCGCGCTGGAGTCAGTCCAAGGAGCGCCGCCTCGGCGAAATCTTCATGCGGCCTACTGTTATGTTCAACGGTTACGGCGATCAAGTCGCCAGCATGTATAGCGGAATGGACCTGAAGAAATACCATTAAGGGTGGACATTCCGCGTGCGCGCAATCCTCGTCAGCAAATGGACTAAAGTCGCAGTTTTTGTGATCTGCTTGATCCCGTTCGCCGATTTAATCTGGCGCATCATTAAGAGCGATCTCGGCGCCAATCCCGTCGAATTCCTCCAGCATGCTACTGGAGACTGGACCCTCCGCTTTCTCGTCTTCACCCTTTGCATCACGCCTTTCCGTAAACTTTTCAAGCTCCCCGACCTCATCCGCTTCCGCCGCATGCTTGGCCTCTTCGCTTTTTTCTACGTCTCCCTGCACTTCCTCACCTACCTCGGACCGGACCAGGCGTTCGATCTCGCCGCCATGTGGAAAGACGTCGCCAAGCGCCCCTTCATCACCGTAGGCTTTGCGGCTTTCGTATCCCTGATTCCTTTGGCGGTTACTTCTACCGCGGGCTGGATTCGTCGCATCGGCGGCAAGCGCTGGCAAATGCTCCATCGCTTAATCTATTTTGCCGCGGTTTGTGGAGTGATTCACTACTACTGGCTGGTCAAGTCCGACGTGCGTAAGCCGCTCTTCTACGGCACGCTCGTCGCCATACTTCTTCTCTGGAGATTGGGTGATTGGTTTTTCAAGCGCAGGAGCCAGGCGCCCGTGCGCGTGGCGGCTCCTCATGTCTCAATGAACGGCTGAAGAATCCTCTGTCCGCGGCGTTTCGACGAATTCCACTCCCCAGAAGCGCGGCGCGGGAGTAAGAAACTCCACTCCAACCCGCTGCCTGTCTCCGGGCTCGCCCAGATAAACCACGCGGCATTCCTGCTCTTCCTGCGTCTCTGGATTGGTAATCACCAGCATCTCGCCGTCATCCACCTCATGCTTCAGCAGCAAGAGGCCACCATGGCCGCTGACGACCACTGTTTCGCATGTCTCTTTGAATTTCTTCCGGTTGTGCCCGCGGCCTTGCGCTTGTACGCGCATCTTATGAAAGACTCGCGAGCTTCGCCGGGGTAAGGCTGCCGTGACTTCGCTCATGGCACCCATCTTCAGCCGCCCCCGCTATGCCGTCAATCTGTCCCTCCGGACAGGTGTTCCGCAGCCGCAACCTATAGATGATCTTTGGTATCTATATCTTGTGGGTCACAGGGTCGTGTGACCGGCATTTCAGGAAATGACCCCAGTGCCCGGAACCCGTTTGCTTGTGCGCAAAGCCGTAGCGGCCCTAAAATAGAACACCGGCCGCGGCAACAGGTCATTCGCAGTTCCGCATTCATCCGCTGCCGCAAACATTCGCGCCAAGCTTTGCGTATTCATATTGGAAAGGACTCATTGTCCCCTGAGGACCTCTCATGAATCTTGCTGACCTTATTGACGCTTCCCGTGACCAGCATCTCGCTGAACTGTCCGAATTTCTGCGCATTCCCAGTGTCAGCGCCAAGAGCGAGCACAAACCCGATATCGAGCGCGGCGCGCGCTGGGTCGCCGACCATCTCCGCGCCGCTGGTTTCAAACACGTCGAGATCGTCCCAACAAATCTCCATCCCCTCGTCTACGCGGAATCCTTGGAGACTCCCGGCAAGCCCACCATCCTTTTCTACGGGCATTACGACGTACAGCCCGCCGAGCCGCTCGATCTTTGGACCTCTCCCGCATTCGATCCCACTGTTCGCAACGGAAATCTATTTGGCCGTGGTACCGCTGACGACAAAGGCCAGGTCCACATCCACTTGAAAGCGCTGGCTTCCTTGCAGCAAGTGAACGGCAAGTTCCCCATCAACATGAAGGTCCTCATCGAAGGCGAAGAAGAAGTTGGCAGCGTCAGCCTCTGGGATTTCGTCCAGAAAAATAAAGAAAAGCTCAAAGCCGATGCGCTTATCGTTTCGGATACCTCCATGCTCGGCAAAGGCGTTCCCTCCATCACCTACGGCCTGCGCGGCCTCAACTACTACCAGATTGAGCTGACGGGCCCGGAGCGCGATCTACACTCCGGTGTCTATGGCGGTGCGGTTCCCAATCCGCTCACCATTCTCGCCGAGCTTTTTGCCAAGCTTCATGACAAGAATTTTCGCGTCAGCGTGCCCGGCTTCTATGACCATGTCGCGAAAGCATCCAAGGCCGAGCGCAGGTCTCTGAACGCATTGCCCTGGAAGAAAAAAGATTTCGAGAAAGCCGTCGGCGCGCCCGGCTATTTCGGCGAGAAAGGCTTCACCACTGTCGAACGGCTTTGGATCCGCCCAACCTTCGAATTGAACGGCATCTGGGGCGGCTATCAGGGCGAAGGCGCCAAGACCGTCATTCCCTCAAGAGCGTTCGCCAAATTCTCCACGCGCCTCGTACCTAACCAGGATCCGCACAAGATCGCCAAGCTCGTCGAGAAGCACATTCGAAGGCTCTTGCCCAAAACGGTCCATTGTAAGTTCGAGGTCCTAAGCATGGGAAAACCGTGGGTGGCTCCGTACCACGATCCGATCTTCAAAAAAGCGCAAACCGCGCTGGAGAAGGGCTTCGGCAAAAAGGCTGTGTTCATTCGCGAAGGCGGTTCCATCCCCTTCGTAACCCAGATGTATGACACCTTCAAAGTGCCGTGCGTCCTGATCGGCTTCGGCCTGCCCGACGAAAATGCCCACGCCCCCGATGAGCATATCGCTCTGGACAACTATTTCGGCGGCATCAAAGCCATCGCCCACTTCTACGCCGACCTGGCAACCTTGTAAGCCGAAGCCGTGGGCCTGTACTCCGAATCCCCACGGCGAGATCGGCCAAAGATGCAATATATTTCCGACAGCGTTGGAGTCCAATCCTGACAACAGCAGCGGTCGTGGGCAAGGCCGAGCCGCTTCCCTTCATCATTGTTTCAATCTCCTGAGCAATCTCCCTAGTTCCGCTGCTTTGGGCCTCGTAATTGCTCGATACGCGCGCAGAGACCCCGGAAAAGAAGTGGCCCAGTAAATCAATCGAAAGGGAGACGCATCATGTGGAAAACCATCTGGTTGTTGGGACTCGCTCTTTGCATCCCAGGACTCGCGGAAGCTCAGTCACATGAGCAACCTGCGGTGGAGATTTTCGGTGGGGCGTCGGTGCTGCGCAACGGCGCCACCGCTCCGAGCTTTTCGCTGTACGGTGGGTGGCAGGCCGAAGGCAGCGCGAATTTCAATAAATATTTGGGACTCACGGCGGATTTCGGCGGACAGTATCGCAGCATCTCCGGAAATCGGGTTTCGCAGTATGAGTATCTATTCGGGCCACGCGTCGCGGCTCGCGGTCACCAGGGCACTGTTTTCGCGCACGCGTTGGTCGGCGGCAATACACTCAAGGCATTCGGCAGCTCGACAAATGGATTTGCGTGGGGCCTGGGTGGTGGCTTGGACTTGAACGTGGGCCGGCACATCGCCATCCGCGTAATCCAGGCCGACTACCTGCGGACGCGCTTGTCTAATTCGTGGTTCAATGATGCCCGGCTGGGGGTTGGCATCGTGTTCAAGTTCGGTGAAAGATAGTCCGACCCGCTAATAGCAAAGTATCCGTACTAGAAAGGAGGGGCCATGCGATTTCTCAACTTGTTAGCCATTGCGGTTTTCTGGGGAGCGTCCGCACCGAATCTTATGGGGCAGGGCGGAACTCCCCAAGCACTGTCCGGGGATCAGGTCGTGGAGCGAGTTTCGCCTTCTGCCGTATCCATTCTCGTCGGCAAAGGTGACGGCCAAGTTGCGGGCGTCGCTTCCGGAGTGATCATTCGAAGCGACGGCGTGATTCTTACTGCGAACCATGTCGTGAAAGGGATGCGCGAGGTGCAAGTGCGGCTCAAAAGCGGCGAAATCTACGACCAAGTCGAGCTGATCGCGTCTGATGAGCGCCGCGACGTTGCGGCACTGCGCATCTCCGCCACGGGGCTCCCGGTCCTGCCCTTCGGCAACTCTGCTAATGCAGCATCTGGCGCGGTGGTGTTCGTCGTATCGAATGCCGTCGGTTTACCCTGGACTGCATCTTCAGGCATCCTAAGCGCCACGCGAATGGCCGACGATGTACCTGGAGCAGGCAGTGGTTACCGTATTCTGCAGTTCACCGCTCCGCTGTCGCCGGGATCCAGCGGCGGAGTGTTGGTCGATGCGGAGGCTCGAATACTGGGAATTGTCGTGGGATCACTCAGCGTCGGCCAGAACATCAACTTTGCCGTACCGATCGAAAGCGTTGCCGGCCTCGCCAATGCATCTGGTGGGACGCGTTTTGACTCTGGCGGACGACTACAATCATTCGGCGGGAAAGCCACAGCCTTCCCGGCTGCTCCTGCCAACGCTCCTGGCATGGC
>Ga0099793_10000566_pt1 | contig 10280 bp, 10 predicted proteins | sample Rivendell_Oct201_9_FD_77319 | JGI IMG/M metagenome (GOLD analysis project Ga0099793, IMG submission 77319) | Vadose zone soil and rhizosphere microbial communities from the Eel River Critical Zone Observatory, Northern California to study diel... | ecosystem: Environmental > Terrestrial > Soil...
GGGTCGGCACTCCTTCCGCGTCGAAGCGCTTGCGAGCGATTGAATCCCCAGACCCGTCGTCGTAGAGGGTGAGCTGCGGCGATGCGACACGCTTCCCGATCTTCTTGCCGAACGGCGAGAGGCCCGCGAGGACCGCCCACGCGCTGAGGCGGCCACCGACCTGATCGGTCAAGGATCCGAAGATCAGGGGGTCGAAGAGGACGGTGTATCGGCCCGCCTTGGCCGGCTTCGGCGTCCGCGCCAGGGCCGCAATATGCCCGGCCTTCTGCCCTGCCTTTTCCGGGTGGAATTGGGAGAGCGTCGAACCACAGGCAATCCCATGGCCGCTCGACTCGAGCGAGACGAGCGCGCGGATCGAGAGGTAGAGGTTGGCCCGGTGGTCGTGGCCCTCCGCGCCGTTCGACGTGGCAAGGAAGTGCTCGTCCTCGTATTTCCAGAACGAGCCCGCGCACTCCTTCGCGCCCTGATCGAGCGCCCCGCCGACGGCGGCCTCCACATACTTGCCGCCTTCGTGCAGGGAGAGGACCTTCGGATCCGGACGCGTGCGCGCGTACCGGAACGGTCCCTTCGCGATCCCCGCGTAGTCAGGGTTCGGCTGGGACGTCTTTGCGATCTTCACAAGCCGTTCGACCGCTTCGTCCACCTTGGACAGGTCCTTGATATCGCTCGCGACCACCCGCTGGCTGTGGACGACGAACACGGACGCGGTCGATTCGCGCCATTGGTTGCTGATCACGGCCTCGTTCCGCGCGAAACGAATCTGGTACGACCGGTTCTCGACGACGTCTGCGACGGCGTCCTGACATCCGAGGCCCATGGCCTTTTTGACGATCCGGGCGGCAACATCTTCCATCGGATCACCTCAGGTGCACGTTGCGGAGGCGGATCGTCGGTCCCCCCATGCTCGCGTCGAGCGCCTGGCCCGGGTCCGACTTGCCGCAGAAGCCGGCCTCGAAGTCGAGGTCCTTCCCGACCGCATCGACCGCGGACCAGAAGGCAGGTGTCGTGAGCTCGACGATCGTGTTCCGCACCGGGTGCTTCACCTCGCCGTTCTCGATGAGGTAGGCTTCCCGTCCCGCGTATTTCGCGTTGTACCGTTTGTCGTCGATGTTCCACTCCATGAAGCTCTTCATGTAGACGCCGAACTTCACGTCCTCAAGGAGCTCCTCCAACGTGTGATCCTTCGGCTCTACGAACGTGTTCGCCATCCGCACGATGGCCTCGACGTTGTAGTTCACGGCGCGAGACGCCCCGTTGCTGTGCGTCCCCAGAGCCGCAGCCGTCTCGCGGTTCTGGAGGAATTCCGTCACGCGGCCTTCCTTGTACAAGTACCGACGGCGGGCTTTCACGCCTTCGTCGTCCGTAAGATAATAGGCGATCGCATGCTCGACCGTCGGATCGTCGACGACATTCACGAGTTCGGATCCGACCTGCATGCCCAGGCCATCCGGTGGGATGAACGATTTGCCGGCCTGCGCGGCTTCGCGGCCGAGGACCCGGTCCGCCTCCGTCGGGTGGCCGCACGACTCATGGGAGGCGATGCCGGCGACCTGGGGGCCGGCCACGAGGTCCATTTTCCCTTCCGGGGACTTCTTTCCCTCCCTGAGGGACCGATGCATCGACCGAGCTTCTTCGACCACGCGGTCGCTGAGGCCCCATGTGGAGACCCCCTCCCACCCGCCGGACCAACCGTAGTTCCGGCTCGTCTGCTCGACGCCCCCGCCCTCCAGGACCGTGAGGAAGTAGAACACCCGAAGGCGCGGACTGTACGATTCGATCCGGGACCCCTCGGAGTTCGCGAAGAACTTCTGGATCCGATTATCGCTGAGGTTGAAGTAACGCGCTGCGATCTTGAACCCGAGCTTCATCAGGTCGCGATCGACGCCTTGGATCTCGGCGATCTTCTCCTCGACCGAGACATCGGCGAGCTTCTTCGCTTCCGGGACCGACCAGTTCATGGCGATGGAATCTTCCTGGGCGAACGTGATCTTGGTCTTCCGCCGCGAGGCCTTCGCGATCTTGATCGCGTCGTCCACGATTGCCCGGACGCCGGCCTTCGACAACGAGTTCGTCGCGGCGAACCCGAGGGCGCCGTTCACCAGGACCCGGACGCCGATACCCTGGTCGTGGCCCACGTACAGCGCGTCCAACACGCCATTCTTGAGGATGAAATTCTCCGGATCCTGTTTCTCGTATCGCGCTTCCGCATACGTTGCACCTTTCGATCGCGCTTGGCCGACGGCAAAATCCACGAGGTCCATTTCGGCGTTCATCTCTCCGCTCCCCCGGACGGGCCTGGACAAAGCGGTCGCGGGAATGAAGGTATCGTCCGAAGAGACTGCGACCAAACCCTTATGGCGATGGCGGGATTCGGAGCGGGCCCATGCCGAAGGGAGACCGACCGATCATCCTCTATCCCGCCTATTTCGATGTCGGCCGATCGCGGCACGACGGTCGACGGGTCGCAAAGCGGTGGGCCGTGGAGTCGCCGACCACGCAGGAGGTCGCAAGCGCTGCGAAGGCCCTCGGCCTCGAGCCTCAGGTGGAGGACGGCAAAGCATTCCCGTCGACACCTTGGCGGAAGGAGGGCCGCGTCCTCGTCCGGGCCGACTACTACAAGACCTCGATCGTCCAGAAGGTCGCGAAGCACATCAAGGAAGCTCGCTAGCGAGAGACCGGCTCGAGCGAATCACCGATGGTCTTGCGGGGTCCGTACATCCTCGACCAGTCGCTTGCCCGTCGACACCAAGTCGACCGAATGGATCACCGCCCCCATCTCCCGCAAGGTCTCTTCGACGCTGGGATAGTTGATCGAAGTTCCCTCGATCGTGACCTTGACGCTCTCGGTCTCCTGGTCGACCTCGTGGAGGGTCAGGTTGACGCCGTCCACGCCTTTCAGTCCACTCAGGCGGAGCGACATGTCGACCAGGGAGGGTTTGTGAGGTTTCAGCACGTCCAACACGATCCGTTTGATATCGCTCACAAGGGCCTGCTCCGAGGGACGTTGCCGATGGGGACGTTTGGTGATAAACGTTTGCGGCGTCCGGATTGCGTCACGCGGTCGTGACTTCCGCCCCGCTGCTCCGGACGATCATCGTGTGCTCGGTCTGAGAGACGATGCCTTTCTCCACGTCGAGCAGGGCGGGGTACGACATCACGGCCCCCGTCCGAAGGAGAGAATTCAGGAGGGTGGGCGTCCGCGGTTCAACCCGGTAGGCCCATCGCTCGGCAAAGGGTAGGGTTCTGAACTCCTTCGAGAGAAGCGCGAGGTAGTCATTCAGCTCCGCTTGCTTCAAAGGCTTCGTGCGGAGCACCCGGTAGATGTTTCCGCCCCGGCGGCCGTCCACCTGGCCCGCGCCCGAGGAGGCGAACGGCTCGATGGCGACGACCTCTCCCTCTTCGAGCACGTCATGGCCGTGCGGGATGTTCGGCACGCTCTTGCCCGCGTGGAGCAGGTATCGCTCCACCGTGTGCCCGGTGAGGTTTCGGATCGGACGATAACCATGGGACTCGATCGCCCGTTGGATTCCCTCGCCGATCGCGCGGGTGGAGACGCCGGCGTGCACGGCCTCGATCGCGGTTTGCAGGGCGAGCTCAGAGGCCCGGATGAGCGCGGTCCAGTTCCGCGTGCCAACCTCGACCGTTTGAGCGGTGTCGGCGACCCAACCGTCCTGTTGGGCGCCCAGGTCCAACTTCACGACGTTGCCGCGATGGAACCGGAGGTCGTCGTCGTGGGTCGGCGAATAGTGGGCCGCCACGTCGTCGATGGAAATGCAGGTCGGGAACGCGGGTCGAAGCCCCCTTCGAGCCATGAGGCCCTCGACCTCTTCCGCGAGCTCCCTCAGGAGCCCGCCTTCGTGGACGAGCTCGACCGCCCGCTCGCGGGCCTCTCGGGAGACGGCGCCGGCGCGCAGGAGCGCCGTGCGGGCGTCCGGATCTACGTTCATCACGCCCCCAAGGGAAGCGTTCCTTGCCGCAGAATATTCGCCCGCTTCCCCGACAGGTCGACGACCGTCGACTCCCCTCCCAGCGGAGTGGGTCCTCCATCCAGATACAGGTCCACTCCGTCCCCAAGCTGTTCGCGGGCGGCCTCACACGTCCGAGGAGAGGGCTGCCCGTGACGATTCGCGCTGGTCGACGTGATGGGACCGATCGCCTTTGACAGCAGACGCGGGATGGGATGCCCGGGAATCCGTAGTGCGATCTGCCCGTCCTTGGAAACGATGGGACGTGGCGCTTGCGGAGTCGCACGGAGGACGACCGTATATGGGCCTGGCAAATTCTTCGCGCAAAATGCTTCCGCGATCGGAGTCGGCTCTCCGAAACGGAAAATCTCGGGGACGTCGGCCACGGCGATGGACAGCGGCTGGTCGCGCGGCCGGGACTTCGTCGTGAAGAGTCGGTCGATCGCCTTTTCCTGGAACGGGTCCGCACCGAGGCCGTACGCGGTGTCCGTTGGGTACACGACCAGTCCGCCTCCCCGCAACACGTCGCGGATTCGGTCCATGGCCCGCGCTTCGAGAAGGTATTTCGTGCCCAATGACTGCGCCACGATCGTCGTCGCCACGCCGCTGCACCGCCGCGGTGCGCCTAAAGGCTTTCGCGGTCACAGATACAGGAGATAGGCGCGTACGCCTTTCGGCTCCGGAGGCGGTTGGTAGGAGTCGAGATGAAACCCTTCGGCCTGCGTCAATTTCGCCACGATCGCGCGTGTGAAAGGGGCGGACTCCCCGGACATGGCGAGTTCTTCGAGGGGGACGAAGGCCGCCTCGCTCACCTCGTTGTGGTCCGGTTCGGGTCGGCCGGAGATGTACGCCAGGCGGAAGACGAGGAACGTGTCGTTCGCCGTTTCCGTGACTCGGTTTCGGACGGCGAGCAGAGAGCCGGTCCGGCCGACGATATTCGTTTCCTCCTTCACCTCTCGCTCGACGGATTGCACGACCGACTCGTCTCGCTCGACGTATCCGGAGGGAATCGTCCACTGGCCCTTCGAGGGGCCGTAGGTCTTCCGGACGACCAGGAGCCCTCGCTCGTGGACGAGAAACGCGCCCACGCCGACCGTGATCGGAAGGGTCGCGACGTTCGGCAACATGGATTCGGGGATGGCCTCGAACGGGATGGCTTTTTGTCCCCACCGACCTTCCCCAGACCGTCCGGGTTTCATGGGTCGCAAGGTCACCTTCACGCCTGAGCGGTTCCTGAAGAAGATTTGGCAATTGGGCAAGTTCGACGTGTCTCCCGACGGACGCCGCCTCGCCTACTCGGCGAACAAGGGCGAGCAGTGGTCCGTGTACGTCATGGACATCCGGACGAAGCGGGAGAAGCCCCTCCTGCGCTCCGATCAATCCATCCTGCACCCGGAGTTCTCCCCGGACGGGAAGTGGCTTGCGGTCCAGTCGGACTTCGAGGGCGACGAGAACTTCAACGTCTACGTCACACCCGCAGCCGGCGGCACGGCTCGCAAGATCACCGACACGACGTGGGACAGCGCCTCCCCTCGTTGGTCTCCGGACGGTCGGAGGATTGCGTTCACTTCGAATCGGGATGGTGACCGAGACAACGTCTTCGTCATCGATGTGACGGGAGGCGAGACGAAACAGCTCACGAACGTGGACGACATCGTGACGGAGATCGCTTGGCGACCGGATGGGAAGAGCATCGCCTTCTCCGCTGGGGTCGGGCTCCGGGATTACGTCGGGCTCGTGGATCTCGCCGGCCTCATGCGAAGGGTCGTCGACTTCCCGAATTCGGAGAGCTCGATCGGTGGCGACTCCGGGGCTCCCAAGCCGTGGTCTCCGGATGGTCGCGAGCTCGCTTTCGTGTCGAACGTCCACGATCACCTGGATATCGGAGTCCTCGACATCGGGACGCGCCGCGTACGATGGCTCGTCAAGAACAAGTGGGACAAATCCCGACCCCTCTGGTCCCCCGATGGGAAATCGATCGCGTTCCTGGAGAATCGGGACGGAAACGTCCAGCTCAGGGCTGTATCCGCGGCGGGAAGGAGTCCCCGCGGCATTTCCCGTCCGCGAGGAACTGCGAGCCATGCACTCTGGCAACCCAACGGTCGCGGCCTCTTCTTCCTCTACTCCACGTTCACGACACCGGACCGTCTCGTGGCCGCCACGGGCAAGAGCGGACGGGTTCTGGTCGATAGTCGGCGAGGAAAGCTGCCAGAGGAGGAATTCGTCAGCGGGAAGCTCGTTCGGTATCGCTCGTTCGACGGCCGCCAGATCCCCGCCTGGTTGTTGGTCCCGCCCAAGGATCGCTCCCGGCACGCGGCCGTGGTCTCCCCTCACGGCGGCCCGGAATCGCAGACCCTCAACGAATGGGTGGTCAAGTATCAGTTCCTCGCTTCGCAGGGGTTCACCGTCCTCGCGCCGAACTATCGGGGCGGCACCGGATATGGCCGCGCGTGGCGACGCCTAAGCGACCACGACTTGGGCGGCGCCGACATGCGGGATATCATCGAGGGCGGCCGGTGGCTGGTGAAAAACGGATATTGCGCCTCGGATCGGCTCGGGGCCATCGGGACTAGCTATGGCGGCTATTCTGTCGCGCACATCCTCGAGAAGGCGCCGGATCTGTGGGCGGTCGGCGTGAGCATCGTCGGATACTTCAACTGGATGACCGCGACGACGAACGAACGGGGATATCTGCAGCGGTACGACCGACAGAAGATGGGCCACCCGGATACGGACGCCGACCTGTTCCGGAAATATTCTCCGATCTACTTCCTCGACAGCATCCGAGCGCCGGTCCTCTTCACCGGAGGGGCGCACGATCCTCGCTGTCCGGTCACCGAGGCACGCGCGATGGTCGAGGAGATGAGGAAGATGGGCAAGACCGTGGACTACCTCGAGTTCGCAGACGAAGGCCACTCGCCCCGCAAGATGTCGAACCAGATCCAACTTCACGAACGCTCGATCGGTTGGCTGACGCGGTACCTTCCCGACGTCTGAGGCTCACAGGCTTGCGCGGACGGCCTTCAGAAGCCAATCGATGGATTCCGGATCCGCCTGGGTGCCCATGGTCCCGATCCGGATCGTCTTCCCGCGCAAAGGACCGAGACCACCGGAGATGTAGATGTTGTGCTCGTCCTTGAGTCGTCGTACGAGACGGGCCGCGTCGACCCCCGGCGGAGGGGAAAAGCATCCCACGGTGTTCGACAGGATCGCGGGTGGCCCGACTGGGTTGAACCCGAGCTCGCCGAGGCCGGCCCGCACTCGAGCTGCGACCTTCGCATGCCGCGCGAAGCGCGCGTCGAGGCCTTCTTCTTTCAGGAGCTTCAGCGCGCGGTGGAAGGCGTAGAACACGTTCGATGAAATCGTGGTCGGAGTCGGATGCCAGTCGCCCCACTCCCGTTCGTACCGGTCCCACGTGAACAGGTTCAGGTACCATCCCTCCACGGACTTCGGGTCCGTCGATTCCCATAACGACCGGGACACCGCGATGGGCGCGATGCCCGCAGGTGCGGCGATGCACTTCTGGGACGCCGAGAATCCCGCCTCGATTCCGAGCTTGTCGAAGGGAAGAGGGAGGCCACCCAGGGAAGAGACGGCGTCCACGATCACGAACGCGTCCGCGTCGTGGGCCGCTTCGACAATCGGTTCAAGGGAATTTGTCACTCCGGTCGAGGTCTCGTTGTGGACCACGACGACGGCCTTCGCGGGCGTCTTCAACGCGGTCCGGAGACCCGCGAGATCGGGGGCGGACCCCCACGCGGAGGAGACGAGATCCGCTTTCACGCGATGGGTGAGGAGGACCTCGTGCGTCCGGTCGCCGAAGAAACCGTTCGACACCACGACGATCCGGTCTCTCGGTCGGAGGAATGTGTATCCGATCGCTTCGAGGGCGGCATGGCCCGGCCCGGCAATCGGAAATACATGCGCGTTCGGGGCAGACCAAACGTATCGGAGCATCTCCCGCGTCTCCGTGTGGGCCTTCACCCAGGCGTCGCCGTAATGCGGTGCCGCGGGCTTCGCGAGTTCCTCCCGCACTTCGGGAGGAAGAGGAACGGGCCCTGGAATGAGAAGTAGCCCCGGCTCCATGGAACCGCACATCTATGGACCCGACGATACTTCAAGCTGTCCCGACACGAATTGACACGCGACCTCAGTCGCGGATCCCGTCCTCTGAGACGCTGAAGACGGCCTCGGCCTCCGGCAGGCTTGGCGAGTCGATCAGGCGCGCGATCCGCTTCCCGCCCTTCGACTTGCGCAGGTAGACGCGGAAGGTCGCGCTGTGACCGACAATATGCCCGCCGACCGGGCGCGTCGGATCCCCGAAAAACGCGTCGGGCTTCGCATGGACTTGGTTCGTCACGTACACCACGGCGTTGTGGATGTCCCCGAAACGCATGAGCTCGTGAATATGCTTATTCAGCAGCTGCTGCCGTTCCGCGAGCACGCCGCGACCGATGAACTCGGCGCGGAAGTGAGCGGTCAGGGAGTCGATCACAATCAGGCGGATCGGGAAGTCCTGCGTCAGCTCCTGGGCCTTCTCCACGAGCAGCATCTGGTGATGGCTGTTGAACGCCCGCGCGACGTGGATCCGCTTCAGGATTGCGTCGGCATCGAGATCGAGCGCGTCCGACATGTGGCGGATCCGCTCGGGCCGGAAGGTTTGCTCCGTATCGATCCAGACCGTGTCCCCGTTCATCCCGCCGTCGTCCTCCGGGCGGGTTACATTCACTGCGAGCTGATGTCCGATTTGGGACTTTCCGCTCCCGAACTCGCCGTACATTTCCGTAATCGCCTGCGTCTCGAGGCCGCCCCCGAGGAGCTCGTCGAGCGCCTTTGAGCAGGTCGTGAGCTTCGCGACGGACTTTCGACGCTCCAGGATCACGTCTCCGGTCTCGAAGCCGCCAATGTCAACGGCCTCGCGGGCCGCGATGATGATCTTCTGGGCCACGTTCGTGCCGATCTCGGCCGCGTCCGCGACCATCGTTGGGGAAGCTACCGCGAGCCCCATGAGGTCGGTGAAGCCGGCCTCTTTGAGCTTCTCTGCGGTCGCAGGCCCTACGCCGGACAGCTCCTCAATCGACTTGATGGCCTTGACAGCTACTGCCACCTTGTCACCTTTCTTCTCATCCCTGACCATACTTAAGGCGGTAACACAGGGGGGTGGGTGAAACTATCGCTTTTCACGGGCACAGGAATGGAGAAAACCGCTCGATCCTCTGTGACGGAACGCCGAGACCTGAGCCTCGGTGAAGGAAGCCCTGCCCATTCGGTCCGCCACGTTCTCGAACCGCGAGAATTGCGCGGAGGGTCGTAAGGATTTGGGACGTCATGCGCTCGAATACCAGGAGCGACGACCCGGGACGAAATCGCTTTCCTTCGAGGTGCGATGCTCCACATGGTGCCAGGCCGCCTCTCGTTCGACCGCGTTGCCACGATCTACGACGAAACACGGAGCCTTGCACCCCGGGCGATGGCCCGGGTCCTGGCGGTCCTCGTGGACGAGCTCCACCGCGAGCGGGTCCTCGAGATCGGCGTCGGGACCGGCCGGTACGCGGTTCCTCTCCAGAAGAGCGGGATTCGTGTGGTCGGCGTGGACATCTCGCGACTCATGGTCGAATTCGGCCTATCCAAGGGGCTGCGAGACGTCGTCTTCGCCGAAGGCGCGCATCTACCATTTGCCCCGCACTCGTTCGACGTCACGACGACGAACCACGTGCTTCACCTGATTGCGAATTGGCGGGAGGTGCTTGGGGAAATCGCACGCGTCACGCGCGAGACGTACTTCACCGTGATCGAGCGATCGCAGCGCGTCGATTCCATGCAGCGCGACTACGACGCGTCCCTGCGGGAAGCGGGCTACGAGTACCACCACCCGGGGATCCACGAGCGCGACCTTCCCGACCTCGTGAAACCGGACGTGGTGATTCCGGTGGGTCCGTTCCAGGAGACGGTGCCTGCCGACACCATCCTCAAGGAGTTCGCGGGGCGCGCGTACTCGGGCCAGTGGGACGTCCCGGATCCGATTCATCGTGACGCGATGGCGCACCTGCAGGAGCGATGGGGAGGCAAGGAGTACGAACGAGCGTACAGCCTCGAGGTCACGTTCTGGCGGATCCACAAGATCCCAGAACTCGCCAAGGCGACCGTTCAAAGGTCGTGAGGGGCTCCGGCAAACGTGATGAGCGCCTCCTTTTCGAGGAAGTGCAGGCGCCCGGGGATCACGATACAGTGCAACGGCGGGCCCAGGTCTCGGTCCGCAAGGGTGCCGATCGGCACCGTGATGGCGCGGACCTCCGGCGGACCCACGCGGCTCAA
>Ga0099793_10000567_pt1 | contig 10279 bp, 9 predicted proteins | sample Rivendell_Oct201_9_FD_77319 | JGI IMG/M metagenome (GOLD analysis project Ga0099793, IMG submission 77319) | Vadose zone soil and rhizosphere microbial communities from the Eel River Critical Zone Observatory, Northern California to study diel... | ecosystem: Environmental > Terrestrial > Soil >...
CGACTTCGCGGCTATAAATCGGCTGCACTTGCCGCCACAGTTGCCCGATTTTCTGTTCCTGATAGTAGTTTGAAAGAATCTCGCTGAAACCCTCGAGCGCAATGACTTCCGGCGGCAACTCGTCACGCCTCAAGACCGGCTGAAACCCAGGCGCGGGCCCCGAGACCAGCCCGAACCACAAATACCTGGAAAGCGTCGCTCCTGGATCGCGCAACTCGTGCTGCCGGTAAAACTCCCGCGCCGCTTCCACGGCCGGACCCTGCTGCTGACGCAGGCGCTCGCGCATCTGCGCCCGGAACGCCGTCCAATTGTCGGAGCTGACGTTCGACTCGAAACCCGCCGCAAGAAGTACGCACATCGTCGTGAACATCGCCTCGTTGCCGTCCACGCTTACGGTGCTTTGCGGAGCGGTCCTCGTTCGCGGCCGTGGCGCAGGCGACTGCGCCGGTGGTGGCGCTGGTTTTTGTACTTGCGCGGGCACCGGGGCCTGGGCCTGACCAGCCGCGGGAAGCACCATTACCGCGCACAATCCAATCCATGCCATGTGTTGTTGAATTTTTTTCATGCCAATTGCCGCAGTCCTCACTCGGGCCAGTCGCTGAATCTATCTCCGCCTGTCGCGGATCTCAACACGGAAGGGCATGTCAGGTAGCGGTCTATGTCCTCTCTCGATGCTACGGCATCTTGCCAATTTACAAGCCCTCACACTCTCCGTCAAGGAATCCTGCCCTTCACTGTAAAGCGGTCCATAGTTTCAGCGTCCCTACATAATATTTGCTCTTCGCACCAAGACTCCGCCGCCCTGCCAGGACAACACTTGTGCCTTCCGCGGGCATCTGCTAACAGTGGAGATGCTTCCTGACCCTGCGCGGGATGGCCCGTATTCATGATTCGATTTCTTAAGGTAAAACTGCTGTTGAGTCTGGGATGCTGGCTCGTCGCGGTGGCATTTCCACATGATCTTCGCGCACAACTCGTCCGCGAAACTCCGGCGCCACCCCAGCAACAAGGCCCTGCCAAGCAAGACTCGCAGAATACACCGTCCGCGCAGGTGCCGCCGGGTAAAAAGCGCCTCTCCCAGGAAGTGCAGCTGACCGGCGAAGAATGCTGGACCGACACGGGCATTGACATTCAGGCCGGCGAACACGCGCTCATCACTGCCACTGGCAAGCTCCGTTACCCCGACGCGAAGGAAGACAACGGACCGGATGGCCTCCCGCGTGGCTTCAAGGACCTTCTCCGCATTCTGCCCTTCAATGAGGCTGGGCGTGGCGCGCTCATCGGGCGCATTGGCGATAAAGACATCGCTCAGCCTTTCGTTATTGGGGCGCGTCGCGATGTTCTTGCCCCTGTCTCGGGCCGGCTTTCCGTTGGTATCAATCAGACCACGGACGATACCGGCGACGGCACTTACGCTGTCCGCCTCGAGGTTTACACGCCCGAAGGCGGCACGGCGCGCGTTGTTGCCAGGCAGGTTAATTCAATTCCGGGCATCGACAACCATCTCTTCTCGAAGGTCCCGCGACGTGTCGGCGACAAAGAGGGTAACGCCGGCGACATGGTCAATTTCCTGATCAATGGCTCGGAAGACGCCATGAAGCGCGTATTCACAAACGCCGGCTGGGTGAAAGTGGACGCTGACGTCCAGGGCACCGTGCTTCATGGGATCCTTGGCAGTCTCTCGAAAGAGTCCTACTTGACCATGCCCATGAGTGAGCTCTACCTTTTTGGCCGGCCGCAGGATTACGGCTGGGCCCATGCCGAGCCCATCAGCGTCGTCAGATCGCGCAACCATCTGCGCATCTGGAAAGCGCCGTTCCAAGTTCATGGTGAAACGCTGTGGGTTGGTGCTGCTACGCACGATATCGGTTTCGAACGCGACCAGCGCAACAACGGCATCACCCACAAAATCGATCCCGATATCGATCTCGAACGTGATTACGTGGAAAAGACGCTCTCCAGCACGGGGCTGGTCAGCGATATCACACACTTCGTCCCCGACAATCCCATGAAAGAAGCCAAGACGGCCACCGGCGGCACTTTTCATTCCAATGGGCAGGTTCTTATCCTGAAACTGGACGAGTCCGCTGCAAAGCCCTGAATTGAACCGCCCTCTGGTCCGCCTTCTATTTTGCCGGCTCCAATTCAACCACTATTACGCGATCCACTTCGTCAGGTCGCTGCTCCGGCAGTTTTAGCACCAGACCTCCCTTGACCCCGCTGAACTCGACACTGCTTCCATCGCGCAGCAGCCGCGCGGAATGGACGGGCCGCGGCAATCCAGCCAGTGCGAGAATCGGCTGATTCCAATCAAGGACGTGAACGTAGACATTCGACCCGCGTTGCGTCGTTACGCCCCATGGCCCCGCCGCCACCGGACCTCCGCGCGTTCCATAAATCGAATCCGCGTACTGCTTCGTCCACTTCCCCACTTCCGTCAAGCGCTGCACGAACTCGGGCTGGATCTCGCCGCTCGGCATCGGTCCCACATTCAAGAGAAAATTGGCATTCAATCCAGCCGCGCGCACTAGGTAGCGAACCAAATCCGCCGTGCTCTTATAATGTTCGTCCGTCAGATTGAATCCCCAGGAATTGTTCACGGTTTCCGCAGTTTCGAGGGGCAGCGCGCTGACCGATTGTTCGGGGTTGAAACCAGTGGTGTGCTGGCCCGGCAGATCCTTCTCAAACATCTGGAAGTCTTCGCCCGGGAATGGACTCTTGTGATGATTGCTGCCCACCATGGCCTGCGGCTGTAGTTGATGAATCAGCGCGTATGTGCGGGCAAGGTGCCAATCCGCCTCCGGCTTGTCCCACATTCCGTCGAACCAGATGCCTCCGATCTCTCCATAGTTCGTCAATAGCTCCCGCAATTGCGCATCCATGAAATTCAGATAAGCATCCCAATTCCCAGAATCCGGGCGGCCCGTGCGGTGTCCCGTGCTCCCGCGCGGAAAATAATCCGTCGAATGCCAATCGAGTTGCGAGTGGTACAAGAACAGTTTGATTCCCTGCTTATGACATTCCGCCGCGAGCATCCCGATCACGTCTTTGCCGTACGGCGTCCGCGCCACGACGTTCCAATCGGTTAGTCGCGAATCGAACATCGCGAATCCGTCATGATGCTTCGAAGTGATGGTGATGTATTTCACTCCCGCGGCTTTTGCCAGCGATACCCACGCCGCCGGATCAAACTTGATCGGATTGAAAAACGCCGGCACCTTCGTGTAATCCGTCCTGTTAATCGGCCGCGTTTCCATGATCCATTCGCCGTCGCCTAGTACGCTATAAACGCCCCAATGAATGAACATTCCGAACTTGGCATCCTGGAACCAGGCGCGCGTCTTCAGATTCTCAGGCGTCGGCGTGTAGGTCCCTTGGGCGGTCGCTAGCGGTCCCGCGGCAATGGCAGCCGCAAATAACGCAGTTACCAGAACGAAGAATCGCGGACGTGTAGAAATCTTCATCTCAGCCTCCATTCGAAAAACCGCAATTCGGCTGCATCAAAACGGATGGATTCTAGCGAATAGGCTCGGAAAGTCGAGTCGTATTGCCATCGAGATTGCCGCCGTTCGGGTCGTCCTACTTCAAAGAGTCCCGCCGCAACTTTTGGCCTTTTCCCGGCCCGCCCTGGTATGAACTCATCTGGTGAGTCATATTCCCCGATTTGGAGTATGATTTCGCTCCGGCCATCATTTACGCCTGACGGCAGTATCGCCTAGGGGTTGCCCATGGTCATCGCCAAGCCAGCGAACGAAGAAGCTCGCATCGTTGCCCTCGATAAATACGCCATCCTTGACACGGACGCCGAACAGCCCTTTGACGACCTTACCCTTCTTGCATCGTTCGTGTGCGACACCCCTATCGCCCTCATTTCTCTCGTCGATGAGAACCGTCAATGGTTCAAATCACGCGTGGGCCTCAATGCTTCGGAGACCTCGCGTGACATCGCGTTTTGCTCCACGGCGATTTTGCAGTCCGATGTCTTTGTCGTCCCGGATGCGCTCAAGGATGATCGTTTTCGCAACAATCCTCTGGTTCTCTCCGACCCGCACGTCCGTTTCTACGCCGGCGCTCCCCTCATCAACGAAGACGGCTACGCGCTCGGCACACTCTGCGTCGTGGACCGCGCGCCCCGCGAATTGGCCCCCGATCAGAGGGTAGCGCTCAAGGCCTTAAGCCGCTTGGTTCTGGCGCAGCTCGAATTCCGCCGCAACTTGATTCTGCTGAAAGAAGCTCTTACCGATCGCTCCAAGGAAGAGCATGAGCGCCAGAGCGAGCTCGTTCACGTCCAGGAAACGCTTATGCGCGTGATGGGGCTGCGCCAACTTCCCGCAACCACAAGATCGCGGTGAATGCCTCCGGCTTCCATTGGATTACATTTCCTCACTGATGAAGCAAACGGCGTCGCTAACAGATCGCTGTCCGGGCGACGGCGTTCAATCTGCGAAATCAACGGCGGATTCATCTAGCCCGCGTGCTGTTCCTCTACGGTTATCGCAAACAGCAGCGTTCCTGCAACTCCAATGAGCCCCGCGAACACGAACGGAATTTCCGGACCCAGTCTCCAAAGCAGGCCGCCAATTGCCGACGCCGGAGTAATCGATAAACTCCTCACCAGGTAATACAGCCCTACAGTTCGCGCCCGGAGCTGCTCTTCTGCGAAGTCCACAATCATGGCCTTCCGCGATGGTTCGCCGATCTCCCGCAGGCCCCCAACGACGAAGGCAAGAACCAGCCCTGCGAAGTTGTGCGCGAGGATAACAGCTATTGGATACAGGGCGAAACAGAAGAACGTCGCAATCACAAACGGTTTCCGGCCAACGCGAACTGCAATTTTTGCCGATGGCACATAAATGAGAATGGCCGTCATCAATTGAATGGCCACAAGCACGCCGTACTTTAGAATCGTGATGCCACTGACGTTGGTCACGTAAAGAACCACAAAAATATCCGCCATCCCTTCGCACATTCGAATCACGATGTCGGAGGCCAGGAGCCGCTTCAGCGTGGGGTGAAAGGAGTCCCACACTCCGCTCATCCTCACCGAGTCGTGGGCCGCCGTTGGCAGTCGGAGGGAGAAAAGCAGCGCCGACGCAACAGCGGCTAGCGCGATTGTGACGAGGAGTCCGGTTCGAATGCCTCTTTGCAGACCGAGCGCCCCCATCATCGCTCCGCCGATCAGCGGCGAAATCACCATCGGAATTCTCTTCAGCATCGATTGCACGGTGAAGCCCATCCCGCGCCGTTCCTTCGGCAGCGCGTCTCCAATGGTCGCAAACATAACAGGCGACCCCATGGCCTGCCATGCCATGACAAACGCAAGCCCAAGAAAAAGGTAAGGCCACGTGGGACTTGAAAGATAGATGAGGTAGCCGGCGACTGCCGCCGCAAGAAAAACCAGAAAGGCACGCCGCCGGCCCCAATGATCCGCCAGCCAGCCACCCGGATATTGGTAGATGGCGTCAAAAAAATCTTCCGCTGTGCCGAAGAGGCCGACCGCGGTGACGCTCGCTCCCAGCGATTCCAGATACTTCGGGAGAAACTTCTTCCAGAGCTCCTCACCAAGCCCCACCAGAAACACCGCGCCCGAAGCCGCCGCGACGTTGCGTTCGATTCCCAGGGACTCTGTTATCCGTTCTTCGATGCAATCTCCCACTTTGCTAGATCCGAGCTGCGGTTCCTCAGCGAAAAGCCCCGTTTGGCTTTCCGCGCTTCACCATCTCTTTGCAGTATTCGTAGAGCGCATCGTAAACAATCCACTCGGCCGCGTTGATTTCATGGTCGCTCTTAAAATTCAGGCGGCGAAATCCTTCCGCAATGGCGTTCAGCCCCGCGCCCTCCGGCTGTTGCCACAAAGTGTTGTCAGTATCCGCGCCATTGACGATCTTCCCAAGCAGCACGAGCGCCGCATCCTCCGTCAGATTGTATTTCTTCAAAATCGCCTCGAAGGAGCATTCCTTGCCGTGGTGGCCCAATTCCACGGCGGGGACATCAAATGGCGTGGCTCCCAGCCTCTGTGCTTCGCTCATCACTTGCTCTGCTGGCACAAAATGAAATTCCGCCGCCGAATCCACGAATTTTCGAATCAGCCAAGGGCACGCAACGCGATCCACCTTCACATGTTCACGTGTGACCCATTTCATTTTCTTCCCCCGTACTTCCGTACGCCGCCGTATCGCGAGTTAGCGAGATCTCCCTTCCCACGCGAAACCTAGATCATGCATCTTTGGACGAGAAAGAGTGAAGAGCCTTCGAGGTGAAGAAAGATTCCCAGCTATCTTGACTTGGACTCCTCGCGCAGCCTAACATTCGCCTCTCTGCATGGTCTAGCTCTCATCCATCGCAGTTTTCTAGCGGAGGAATCTGTGAGCGATTGGAAATTCGCCCAGAAGGATGTATGCGAAGAGCTCGCTCTGCTTCATTCTTACTCGATGAAGAAGCGCCAGAACGGCAGTGATTTCAGCTTTGTCATCACTGTAAAGGAATTCGCCGCGCCTCCCCCCGGCCAATACGCGCGATTTTTTGCCCAAGCAGACAAATTCGTCAATCAGAAAACCGCGCCGCTTCTCCCTACGGGCTGGGGCAATTCACTTCTGGACGCACTCTGTGCTTGCGCCAAGATGATTCGTGATTTCCCGTATGAAGGCCCTGAAACCCAAGGAGCTGAAAACTCCGCGCGGACTTAACGACAGCCAGTGGGAAGGCACCCTTGCAAATCGTAAAAAAAGAATTCAAACCGGGAGTCATGGTCCTTGAGCTAACGGGGCCGCTCCAGATTGGAGTCGAATGCAAGCAGCTCGAGCTGGCATTTGACGAACTGCTTCGCAACGGCCACAACCGCGTCGTCCTCGATCTCAGCAGGCTGACCAAACTGGACAGTTGTGGTCTGGGCAAAATCGTGAATTGTTTCTCCCGTCTGAAAACGGCCGGCGGCGCACTTTGTTTGGCGGGTACGACTGGAATGATTGATGGTGTGCTGAAATTGGCCCACGCCGATCGCTTCCTGAAAGCCTATCCAACCTCTCGTGAAGCCGCCGAAAGTTTTACGGATTCCTCTGCCTCGTCCGCTAGTTAGCCCGGATCGGGAATCCGATCGTCACCGCGGGCGGCCTGGTGTTTATTGGCGCAACCAACTTCGACAAAAAATTCCGCGCGCTCGATAAATCCACTGGTGAGCTGCTTTGGGAAACAACTCTTCCCTTCTCCGGCAACGCCACTCCCGCCACTTACGAAGTGAACGGCCGCCAATTCATCGTCATTGCCGCTGGCGGCGGCAAAGATCCCAAGTCTGCTTGGGGCGGGGTCTACGTCGCTTTTGCCCTGCCGCAAGAATCACCGGACACAACTGCCAAACCACTGTCGAAGTATTAGTCCCGGGAATCTGGTAGCTGGGGCACGCTCGACGGGTTTTCCTAGTTTCTCTCCACTACCAGACAACTCACCGAGATTCTGGGACTTTCGATTGTGCGCTGTGTGATTTACCAGTTTCGAGTAGCGTGCTCAGAAGATTGGCGAGTTTCGACTCCTGCCTCAAGACACTTTCCTCATGCGCCTCGGGGCCATCCCTTTCGGTGAGCAATGCAAGCCTCGCCGCCAAATTGCGCACCGCCACGTCGTTTGGCACATACGTGCGGTCCGCGGGCGCGATCGCTTCCCAACCCGAATCCGTTTTGCGCAGCTCCCAGCGAACCTTTATGCGCCGCCGCTTATTATCGGCTTCTCCACCCGCGATGGTCGCTCGAGTGTCAATCTGCAGACGCGCCCATCCATGATCCTTCTTGACGTCCAGGCGCTCCACGTGGAGCCGCTCAAAGATGACCACTGGCATCGCCAATTTTGAGGGGTCATCCGTGCGCAAGATTGTTCCGGAGGCATTGCTCAATTCCGAAATTCCTTCCGCAACTTGACTGGTGGTGGGTTGTTTGTTTCCTGCAACGATGACGATACTCTGCGGAATTTCAAATGGTGTTCTCTCAACAACAGGCGCGGGCAGAACCGGCGGATCCTTCATGACTTTGGTCCGTTCCGAAGCCATCTTCGGCGGCCGGTTGGGATCGGAGGCCGCCGCGGGAGATCGTTCTTCGATCACCGCCTCAGTGTCCTGTTGCTTCGTAGAATTGGAAGAGCGCGACGATGCGGGAACCTTCACGGCCGTCAGGATTTCTGCGTTCTCCACTTTGTATCGGTAGAAACGCGGCCGGCCGCGCGATTTCCAATAGGTTCCTTGGTAATTCTGTGCCTCCAATCCCGTACTCACCAGGCTGTAAAAACGGTGCTCCAACGGCTCCAACACAATGCCCACGTGCCCGGGCCAGACAATCAAATCTCCCGGCTGCGGGTGTCTCACCCGCTCAAAATTGTCGCTCCCCGCGTAGAGTTCGAACGAACTCGCGTATGGGTATTCAAAACCCGCATCGAGATACGTCTGATGAACAAGGTGCGAACAATCCTGCGCGCCACGCCCCGGCCCGTCCTGATCCCGTGCGGCGTCCACGATTGCCTGGCCTTCCTGCGCGTTCAATAATCGCGAATTCGCCACCGATCCCTGTGACGCGGATGTTCCTTGAGCGTTCGCCACTGAACCCGTTGCGACGCAGCCGCCAGTCAGGAACGCCGCGAGTGCAAAACCGCCCGCGGTTCTCCAGTTGAATTCCTTCTTCGAGTTTCCCATCGCCGATTCGTCCTTGGCAGTCGCCTGGAGACAGTTTCCCCTTCTCTTAGAGAGCCACTTAGGACTGAGCGCGGCAATGGGACTTGCTCTGAGCGTAATTGGCCGAATGGCCAGTCGCCTAATAGGCTTCAAATCCGCTGGGTCTTAGGACTGGATTGGACTGGATTCGATTCGTCGGAAGGGCTGGGAGTTCCGGTAAGGCAATTAATTCACGATTACTTGGACCGTTGTGGCATGGCTGAGGTTGCCTGAGGTTCCCGTTATAGTAAGCGTATAAGTTCCAGCAGGAGTGCCTATAGGCGTTACGGCGAGTGAAGCCGTCTTGGTCACGCCCGCATACGATGCGGAGATGTTGACCGGAGTGGATGCGGTAACGGCGATGGTAGTCACCGTGAAGTTCGCGCTGCTGGCTCCCGCAGCGACAGTCACGTTGGCAGGCACGCTAGCCGCTGCATTGTCACTAGAGAGCAATACTTGCGCACCGCCAGTGAGAGCTGGCCCGCTCAGCGTCACCGTGCCGGTTGAGGATTGCGCGCCTCCAGTCACGCTCGTGGGATTCAGCGTCAGCGAAGAGAGCGTTGGAGTGGCTTGAGTAGGCCCGACGGTGAGTGTGCCTGTCTTGCTCACGCCGCCATAGGAGGCCGTGATCGTGACCGGGGTGCTAGCGGTCACGGCGTTGGTGTTTACCGTGAAGTTCGCGCTGCTGGCTCCATAAGCTAGGGTCACGCTTGCTGGAACCGTCGCAGCTGACGAACTACTAGAGAGATTCACGGCCGCGCCGCCACTGGGCGCTGGCCCGCTGAGATTGACTGTGCCGGTCGAGGGAGAACCACCAGTAACGCTCATGGGGCTGAGCGTGACCGACGAGACTGTTGGTGACCCTGGCCCTGGCCCACCCGGAGTGCCGTATCCACCGCAGGAGTAGGTCCAGACCGAAACGGCGAGTAGTCCGGCCGCGGCGGCAAGGCCAGGTCGCCCGCGAGAAGGACTCATCAACCCGTAAATCATCAACAAGACGGCAAGCCCAGCGATGAACGCCGCCAACGTCATCCAAAGATGTGGCGACGGCCCTCCTCGTGGTAAGATCATAGGCGTCGGCGTCGCGATCCCTCGGGTGACCGTCATTAACGTAGCCGTCGCGCTTGAGGCGGTCGACCCGTTAAGCGTCACCGACTGCGGCGAAACACCGCAGCTGGGTCCCGGCGGCGCGACCGTGCAACTCCACGTTACCGTCTGTTTTGAACCGTTCTGCGGTGTGGCGGACACCATGAAGCTCGCCTGCTGTCCCGCCGTAATGGTCTGAGTCAACGGTGTCGCAGAAACGGTGTAGTCCGGCGAACAGCTCCCCGTGCCCACCGACCCGAGGGCCATACACAAATCCAAGCGTCCGTTGCCCATACCGGGGTCGGTAAGCGGTACGGCGTGAGCAGTGGCAGTCGCGGCCCCAGACTGCGCGATGGTCGTTTGCAGGCTGTGCAACAGTGCCGCGCCTCCCGAAACAAACGGCGCGCTGAACGACGTTCCCCATCCCGCCGCATACGTGTTGTACGGGTACGTGCTCACAATGGCTTCTCCCGGAGCCGCCACCCACACGATCGCGCTCCCATA
>Ga0099793_10000568_pt1 | contig 10279 bp, 6 predicted proteins | sample Rivendell_Oct201_9_FD_77319 | JGI IMG/M metagenome (GOLD analysis project Ga0099793, IMG submission 77319) | Vadose zone soil and rhizosphere microbial communities from the Eel River Critical Zone Observatory, Northern California to study diel... | ecosystem: Environmental > Terrestrial > Soil >...
ACGGCGTGGCAAGTACGTTTAGAGAAGTGCTCACGGAATTTAGTGATTTTTCTTGGTGCTTAGCGGAACGTTTAATCTGTACTCACAACACTCCACGGCGGCGCCCACCACAGCTAGTGCCGGCTCTTCGGTTCTCAACTGTATCGGGATGCCAGTGGCGAAAGAAATTGCAGTTTAGCGAATCCTCGTTGGATTTCTGCCGTAGTCGAGCGGGTCTCATCCGAGAAGAACAGTTTACTGTGATTGCGGTTTGGCCGATGCACGCCATGAAAGTACCCACAGATTCGCTGGGTCCGGACCATCCACGGCTGATCCCGCCTTTGTACCAATCACGACACGGCGATATGGCGTGCGAAACCCTCTACGTTGACAAGCAGGTCCTGTGTGCGAGGGGCACGGAATCCGAAGCTGATGGTTGGGCTAGACTAAATAGACGTTTAACAGCGCATTCTGAATTCACCCCCCGGTGTTGTGGACGTCTCATTTCACTTTCTAACGAAGTTGACGTAGAGGCATCGCAGCCATACTTCCTAGCCACCTAGTGGCGCAGGTCGATGCATGCCTATAGAACAGCATTCGTGAAACTGGCGCTAGCAAATCGCGGACGCACACGGATTGCCGAACAATGCGCCGAGGGTCTGGAGAGGCCCTTCGAGATCGCTCTCCGTGAGCAGACTTCTATGCTAGTAACCGTTTGATTATTCTTAGAGAACCTTAGCCAAGGGCGGACTGAAGAAGCTGCTAGGCTTTTAACGATTGCCATTACATCTTATGCCTTTCCAATCCAATGCCGGCGGAATCCCTCGTTTTCGAAAACGTGAACAATTTTCGTATTTGAAGAGGTGGTTATGGACGCCTGGCGTTGTCCGTCGTCTCGTCCTGGCAAGCCTAAGCGGCCTGAGGCAATCGGCGTCCAAGTTTTCCCGAACGAGTCTTCTTCGCCGTATCGTAGCGGCAAACGCCATCACCCTTCTGATCTCACTCGTGGGACCTGAGCAGCAGGGCTGGGCCCAGGCCGCGCAAAGCAATCAAAATCCTCCTGAGAACCTAAAACAACTGAGCCTGGAACAACTTGGCAACGTGGAGGTGACGACGGCCTCCAAGGAGCCAGAACAGGTCTGGCGGACGCCGGCGGCGATCTATGTGATCACCCAGGAGGATATACGGCGGTCCGGGGCCACGAGCATCGCTGAGGTTTTGCGGCTCGCGCCCGGATTGGAGGTGGCACGAACCGATTCTGACCACTGGGCCGTGGGGATACGCGGGTTTGGGGGCCAGTTCTCGAAGTCCCTCCTGGTGCTGATTGACGGTCGAAGCGTCTATTCGCCTCTCTTTTCTGGCGTGTATTGGCAGGTCCAGGACACCTTGCTTGAAGACATCGAGCGAATCGAAGTGATTCGAGGCCCCGGCGGAACGATCTGGGGCGCGAACGCCGTCAATGGCGTCATAAATATCATCACCAAAAATACGAAAGATACTCACGGAACGCTCGTGTCCATGAGTGGAGGGAATGTCGTTCAGGGCATCGGTGAAGTCCGCATGGGAGGCACAAACGGCGACGGCCTCGACTATCGGGTGTATGGCAAGGGTTTCATCAGGGGGCCGGAGTTCCATCCCGATGGATCGAACTTTGACCATTGGAAAACGGGCCAACTTGGTTTCCGGACGGATTGGAACGTGAACACTCGCGATACGCTCACGATGCAGGGTGACATCTATCAAGGGCTCGATGGGGAAAGGGTGGCCATTTCCCTCTATACTCCACCATCCAGGGAGGTGTTCAATGGACCTCATGACGTCGGCGGAGGCAATATCCTGGGACGCTGGCGGCGGCAATTCAGCGAGGATTCCGACATTCAGATCGAGGGTTATTATGATCGGACCTCGAGGTATAGCCCCCAGCTCGACGAAATTCGTAACACCTTCGACGTCGATCTCCTTTACCACGTAACCTTGAAGGGCGGTCAGAATGCCCTAATGGGAATCGGAGGCCGATGGAGTCCCGATGAGATCGTTCAGAAATTCGCCACGCTCGCCTTCGAACCACATAATGAAACAGACAGCATTTATAGCGGGTTCCTTCAAGACCAGATCACCGTCGTCCCAGACAAGCTAGCCCTGACCTTGGGTTCGAAGTTCGAACACAATAATTACTCCGGTTTCGAAATCCAACCCAACGTGCGGCTGCTCTGGACGCCAACGCCCCATCAAACCTTCTGGGCAGCGGTTACGAGGGCTGTCCGAACGCCTTCACGTCTGGATCAAGACCTGCAACTTACACTTCTATTGCAGCAAGCGAACCCGACGATTTATCTGCGCGTTCTCGGAAGCAAGAATTTTTCCTCGGAACAATTACTTGGCACTGAAGCCGGGTATCGCACTCTAATAGCCAAAAAGTTGTACGTGGACCTCGCTGTCTTCCAAAATGCTTACGATGATCTCTACGGATATGGCAAAGGCACGATATCTGTAGAGAATTTGCCCCCGCCGCCGCACGTGGTTTTTCAGCTACCGCTGGCTAATGCCTTGAAGGGCGACACAGCAGGATTTGAAATTGCCCCGAATTGGAAGCCTACGGAATGGTGGGAACTGAAGGGATCCTATTCCTACCTGCATCTTTACGTTCACGACAAAGCCGGCTTCACAGACAACCTAAATACGGTTTCCGACAACGGTTCCAGTCCCCACCACCAAGTCGTCATCCAATCCCTATTTAGCTTTCCGAAGAGGCTCGAGTTTGACGCGACTTATCGTTATGTCAGCGCTCTTCCCGCCCAATTGGTGAACGCATACGGGACCGCGGACGTTCGACTCGGCTGGCACCCCTTTCCGAGCTGGGAATTGTCCATTGTCGGACAGAATCTGCTGCAACCGCGTCACGCAGAATTCGGGAGCGATGTGGACACCATTGTTGGGATCAAGAGAAGCGCATACGCAAAAATTGTTTGGAGAAGGTGACCGGAAGCGACCACCATGCATCGCGCCAACGAGACATTCGGCTGCCAACTAAACGCCCAGCGTCACGTGTGTCCACGTTCTTGGTGCAGCTTTCTCCAATTCCTGACAATGGTCATTGCGTGGGCGTTCTTTACGGCGACCGGTCTCCTGGCCCAGCAGGCAAAACCGGGTGAATACCAGGTCAAGGCCGCCTATCTCTATAACTTTGGCAGGTTCGTCAAATGGCCTGCCGGAGTCGCCGCAGGCAAGGGCGACTCCTTCCCCGTTTGCGTCCTCGGCCGGGATCCTTTCGGCCCGATTCTTGATTCAACTCTTGCAGGTGAAGCACTAGAGGGAAAGCCCGTGGTGATTCGGCGGATCACAAGGCCGCAAGACGCGACGGATTGCCGAATCCTGTTCGTTAGTTCGACAGAGGAACACCATTTGAAAGAGATCCTAGCGGCGATTGATCAAGCAGGCGTCCTAACGGTCAGCGATATACCTGGCTTCTCGCGGCGAGGCGGCATGATCCAGTTCGTCGTGGAAGGTGACAGGGTTCGCTTCGAGATCAACTTGGCGAGCACCGAGAGTGCCAGGCTGGTCCTGAGTTCCGAGTTGCTCAAAGTAGCGGCGGCCGTAAGAAGAAATGCTCGGTCTGGAGATTGACCTATATGTTCAAGGCTCAAAACCACTCCATCTCCCGGAAACTCACATGGATGAACATGCTGGTCAGTGGCGCGGCCTTGGTGTTGGCATGCGCCGCGTTTATTGCCTTTGATATGATCACTTTCCGGCAGGCCATGTTGCGGAATCTTTCCACGCAAGCTCAGATCATCGGTTCCAATTCCGTTTCCGCATTGCTCTTCAACGACCCGCAGTCTGCGGAGAATACTCTGTTGGCGCTCAAGGCTGCGCCCAATATCTTGTCCGCTCAGGTCTACCTGCCGGATGGCCGGCCCTTTGCCTCCTACTCGCGTGATCGTGATCGTCACAACCCTGTGCTTCCCCCAATTCCCTCCGGTCAAACGGAGACTCACTGGATCGAAAATGAGCAGATCGCGTTAGTACGCTCGATCGTGCTGGACGGGAAGCCGATAGGGGCCGTCTACATCCGATCGGATTTGCAGGAGTTGCATAGCCGTTTCCAGCGATACGCGGTAATCGCTGCCGTCGTCCTGTCGGCATGTCTGTTGGCGGCCTTACTGATCTCATCGGTCTTTCGCAGAGCCGTTGCTGAACCCATCGTGAATTTGAGCAAAATTGCAAAAGTTGTTTCCCGAGATAAGAACTATGCGGTCCGCGCAACGCCTATCCGCAGCCCTGCCGAGTTGGCCATCCTCATCGATGCCTTCAATGAGATGTTGGCGCAGATCCAGCAGAGCGAGAGAGCTTTGCGAATAGCTCATGATGAGCTGGAGCAACGCGTCCGGGAACGCACCGCGGAGCTTGAAGCTGCCAAGAAGGAGGTTGAAGAGTTTTCTCATTCCATCCTCCTTGCGAAAGAGGAAGTTGAGCGCGGCAGTAGGTTCAAAGATCAGTTTCTTTCCACGATGAGCCATGAATTGCGCACGCCGCTCAATGCCGTCCTGGGTTTCTCCGACCTCCTCGCCGATGAACGCTACGGAACGCTCAACGAGCGGCAGCAGCGTTACGTCAGTCACATCCATACTGGTGGAAAACACCTGCTCAGCCTCATCAGTGACATTCTGGATTTGTCTAAGATTGAGGCCGGCCGAATGGAACTGGCCATCGAGAGCCTCCGCGTGCAAACGGTATTTGGTGAGGTGTTAAGCGCCATGCAGCCGCTGGCGGATAAGAAGTCGCAGGAAATGTCTAAGAGCGTCGAGGCCGGCTTGGCCGTCCGCGCCGATTCCACAAGGTTCAAGCAAGTGCTCATGAACCTGCTGGGCAACGCCATCAAGTTCACTCCCAACGGCGGACGGATTGAAGTAGCCGCGCGTTTGGTGGAAGACCGCGTTCGAGTGGAAGTGCGGGATAACGGTCCGGGTATTCCTCCGGAAGAACAAAAGCGCATCTTCGAAGCCTTCTATCGCCTTCGAGAATCCGGCAAGAAGACTGAAGGAACAGGTCTCGGCCTGGCTATCACCCATCGCTTGGTCGAACTGCACGGCGGTGAGTTGAGTCTTAATAGCGAGATTGGCCAGGGAAGTTGCTTCTATTTCTGCTTGCCCGTTGCTGTTGGTTTGCGGGAGCCGCCTTCCGCGAAAATCGAGTCAAGCCCAAGATCTGCTGTCCCCGCGCGAATTCTGGTGATTGAAGATGACCGGGCGGCAGCGCAGCTCATTCAATCGCACCTGACCTCCGCCGGGTATGAGGCGATCCTATGTGACAGGCCACAAGATGCCTTGGAGACTGCAGTGCGACTTCAGCCGAGCGCAATCACTCTGGATATCGTGATGAAGCCAATGAATGGCTGGGAAATCTTGACGCAACTAAAACGGGACCCGCGCACAGCACAGATCCCCATGATCGTCGTCTCAATTGTCGACCAGCCCAGTATGGGAGCGTTGCTCGGCGCCGACGAATACCTCGTCAAACCAGTGGACAGGGCTACTCTGCTGGCCGCTATTGAACGCCGCGTCAATAGCCGGCCTGCATCAGCCTCGGCGCGGCCCATCCTGATAGTCGAAGATGACACACCTACGCGGGAATTCATCGCTGAAATGCTCACCGCGAAGGGTTACGCCGTGACTGCCGTCTCGGATGGTGCTCAAGCCCGAGCCCAGGTGGCCACTTCTTTGCCTGAACTGGTGATCCTCGATTTGGTGCTGCCGGAAGTGAGTGGCTTTGAATTACTGGGTGAGTGGCGTGCCAGCCCTCGCACAGCCGACCTTCCGGTATTCATCCTGACAAGCATGGACCTAACCAGAGAAGAGCAAAGCTACCTTCACTCGCATGCAGAATCGTTATTTCGCAAACAGGAGCCGTGGCAGGAAGAGTTGCTCAAACAACTGGAGCGCGCGGTGTCGTTAGGTACGCCGGAGAAAGTGTGAAAAGCCGCATCCTGGTCGTGGAAGACAACTGGCTGAATCGTGAGTTGTTGTGTGACTGGCTGGAAGCGGAAGGGCACGAAGTCCTAGCGCGGAGGATTTTGCAGCTGCGCGCAACGTGCTCACAGACCAACAACCCGACGCGGTCTTACTCGATGTCCAGCTTGGCAATGAGGATGGGCTTTCTCTGGCGGAGTGGATGAGGCAGCAGCCGAAACTGTGTCAGATTCCGGTGATCGCGGTGACGGCGCACGCCCTGGCGTGCAGAGCAGCAGCGTTTCTTGCAGGCAGGTTGCAACGCCTGCGTTTCCAAACCTGTGAATTTCAAGCTACTTGGTGAACAGCTGGAACGTTGGCTGGGCCCGCGGTTGAAGTTGCCCTCCGTCATCTAGATCATCTTGCCGACAGGCCCAAAAGCGGAAAAATGTGCCGAGCAAGATCCTTGTGACGACTCCTGCGAAGTCTCGTGGAATCAAAAGGATAATAGCATCATGCGGTTTTTGGATCGCCTTGTAAATTTGCGGTTAAGGCGTTGGAAATCCGTGCCAAGTCGTCGAAGGACGAGTTTCCTTCGAGTTCTCCGAAGGTCCTTTTCCGCTGATTATAGCTACTGTATTTAACTTTACTTGATGCACATCATACTGTAAAAGTATCTAGCGCCAAGCAGAGGGCACGATGCCTCCACATGCGATTTGTTCATCATCAGCCTGTGACTTCAGCCTCGAGCTCCAGGAAATGCGAACCGGAACACGTACAGGCACTCCTGAACGATGCCGGGTCTGCCAGTCGCCGATGATCTCCCTTTGCGCGCTTTGCGGGTTTCTCCTACTTGACATTGATGGAAGTAAATCTCCGAAGTGTGGGTATTGCGGCGCCGATCTCAAGCAGGCATTCACGGAGCGCAGCAATCATCCGTACTCCATTCAGACAAAGCGCTCAAACAGAATACAATGAGAATTGAGAGGGCCCAGGTTCTCGGGGTGTCCAGTCGGTTCTTACTGACTCTGCTTGTGCCGCTGAATATTATTTACCTCGGGTTGCAATGCGAAATTGGTCCGCTTGTAACCATCGCTCTGGGTGTTGCTTTCGGATTCGTGGCAAATCTGTTCTTGCCCCCGAAGTAGTTTTCCGACTGCCTTTATCCTTGCCGAGTGTCCGGTCCAGATGCCTGTATCGATTCATGGTTTCACGCTATAACTGCGCTCTGAGTGGTTTTGTTCGCTGGAGGTAAAAGTCCCTGCTCGGCCGGGTATGTGCTTCGTGGAACACAGTATGTATGCAATCTTTGGCGCGAACGGACACTAAAGCAACATACTATTAATTCGGCATAAGAGTGTTTTCGGTGCACACGGGAGGCCTTATGAAAGAAGTCGCGCACGAAAAGTGCGCTCTCGCCTCACGTATACCTCATGCGACCAACAGCAGCTCTTCATCCAAAATACCGATGGGATGGAAAGCGGCCTTCCAGGGCGCCTTCGACCAAGCGGCGATCGGGATGGCACTCGTCGGATTAGATGGCGCCTGGCTCTGCGTGAATTCCGCGCTTTGCGAAATCGTTGGCTATTCCGAGCAGGAACTGCTCGAGACTAATTTCCAACAAATCACTCATCCCGGAGATCTGAGTGCTGATCTTAACTATGTAGCTCAGATGGTGCGCGGAGAGATTCGCTCGTACCAAATGGAAAAGAGATATTTGGCGAAGGATGGGCATACCGTCTTCGTGCTCTTGAGTGTTTCGCTCGTTTATCGCGACAAGAGCGAGCCCCTTTTCTTCTTTTCTCAAATTCAAGACATTACTGCGAGGAAATGTGCGGAAGAACGATTGCATGAAACCGAAAAACTCGTCTATGCGCTGCTGAACAATAGCCCCAATCCGGTCTTTCTCAAAGACACGGAGGGCCGTTACCTGCTCGTGAATAAGAATTTCGAAAGAGTCCTGCGCGTCAGCGAGGAACAGATTAGAGGGAAAAAGGATGAGGAAGTATTTCCGCCGGAACAGGCCGCCGCGTTTCGCTCCAACGATCTTCAGGTGCTTCAGGCGGGCGTTCCCTTGCAGTTCGAGGAAGTAGCTCTGCATGAGGATGGTCCACACACGAGCATTGTGCACAAGTTTCCGCTGTTCGACGCCGATGGGAAACTATACGCGACTGGCGGTATTTCGACGGACATCACCGAACGCAAGCGCGTGGAAGATGCGTTGCGCCGGTCGGAGGCTCGTTACCGGGAGATGGTTGAAAACACAAGCTACGGGGTTTACCACGCCACAAGGAATGGCCGATTCCTAGATGTCAATCCCGCACTTGTGACGATGCTCGGTTACTCCTCTAAAGACGCACTTTTGGCCGTAAGCTTGGCCGATGGCATCTATCATAATCTTGAGGATCGCGCGCGTTTGATCGACCAGGTGCTCCGGACTGGGCGGGTCATGAAGGCTGAGGTCGAGTGGAAGCGCAAGGATGGCAAACCGATTACCGTTCGGATTAGTGGGCGAGCTCTGTACGATGAAGCGGGCGAATTGGCTGGGACTGAAGGCATCATCGAAAATCTTACGGAATGGCGGGAGCTGGAAAAACAGTTCCGGCAAGCACAGAAGATGGAAGCCGTAGGCCGTCTTGCCGGAGGGGTTGCGCACGATTTCAATAATTTGCTCACAATCATAAAGGGCAATAACGACCTTCTGTCGGATCATGTGGAACAGAGCGAGCCCCATCGAAGCAGTATCGAGCAGATCCGCAAGGCGTCGGACCGTGCTGTCTCTTTGACGCGCCAACTATTGGCGTTCAGTCGGATGCAGGTGCTGGAACCGAGAGTCCTGAATCTTAATGCCGTAGTGGCGGAGCTAAGCAAGATGCTGCCGCGGTTAATTAGTGAAAACATTGAATTGGTCTTTGCGCCCGACCAGGCACTGGGGCAGGTTAAAGCCGACCCTGGACAAGTCGAGCAGGTCATTATGAACCTAGCGGTCAATGCTCGTGATGCCATGCCAGAAGGTGGAAAACTTGTCGTCGAGACCACCAATTTCACGATGGATGATGAATACGTCCGCAGACACCCGGCAGCGTTACCGGGCCAATACGTCATGCTTGCGGTGACCGACACAGGCCATGGGATGGGTACCGCGACTTTGAACCACATCTTCGAGCCCTTCTTCACGACCAAGGAACTCGGAAAGGGGACCGGACTCGGCTTAGCAACGGTATACGGGATCGTGAAGCAGAGTGGCGGGTTCATCTGGGTGTACAGCGAACCTGGTAAAGGTACGACATTCAAGATTTATTTGCCGCGAGTTGACGAGCCGGTCGAGCCGATGCAGCACAGCAAAAATGGCGTCACAGCGGCTCGCGGAACAGAGACGATTTTGTTGGTAGAGGACGAGGAAGCTCTTCGAGAACTGGTCGGACAGTTTCTGCGGAAGAATGGCTACACTGTTCTCGAAGCTAAGAATGGCGTGGAGGGTCTGCTAATTGCAGAGCGACAAAGCGGGTCGATCCATCTGCTCATGACGGATGTGGTGATGCCGAAGATGGGAGGTTGGGAGTTGGCCAAGCGGCTGGTAGTTCAACGCCCAGGCTTGAAGGTAGTTTATATGTCGGGGTATTCCGAATACACCGCTACTCCTCGCCAAAATGAAGAGTGGCGCGAAACATTCGTGCAGAAACCTTTCACCATGGCCGTGCTTGCTCGGAAAGTCCGCGACGCGCTGGAACGGCAGGACCGCACGAGGCTTTGATTTGGCCCTGCAATCTCTGGCACGGCCAAATAGGGCCAGCCAATCAGTTGAGCGATAAATCCTTTCCGTCGAATGGGCATGATCGGGAGAACTGCTCAGGAACTGCCGGTCATTGTCCTCGTGGACGAACCGGAAAAGCACCGCTTAGTACCCGCCCGGGTTCTAGCGATTCGTAACTGGGTCACAAAGGAGAAGCTGCCCCCTCCTCGTCTGGCGGATGAGGTGAGAAATGACCTGGCATTGCAAGCAAGCCGGGAAAGCATTTCGTGACTCAATCGTTGGCACTCGGAAACTGAACTGGAAACGAAACACCATATGCGATGCTGGTATCGAATATGGTATGATGGGAGGCATTATGGGTGCTGCGCGGAAGATTACAGTGGAGATACCCCGGGAGCTTCTTGAAAAGGCGCAGCGAGCTAGCGGTACAGGTGTCACCCAGACCGTACGCACTGGGCTACAGCTGGTTGCCGCCTCGCGGACTTATGCTCGCCTGCGGAAACTCCGAGGCAAGGTTCGCTTCTCGCGCACGCTGGCGGAGCTGAAGGCCGACCGGTGATCGCGGCCGACACAAGTAGTTGGATTGCCTTTCTGGAAGGGA
>Ga0099793_10000572_pt1 | contig 10250 bp, 10 predicted proteins | sample Rivendell_Oct201_9_FD_77319 | JGI IMG/M metagenome (GOLD analysis project Ga0099793, IMG submission 77319) | Vadose zone soil and rhizosphere microbial communities from the Eel River Critical Zone Observatory, Northern California to study diel... | ecosystem: Environmental > Terrestrial > Soil...
CCACGCAGAAGTCGCTTGAACATGCGCACCATGTCCATTACCTCCTTGCCCCTTAGAGATTCCTTCCGTTCGCGGCTGCCCTTTGCAGGGTCAGCTTGTTACACCTCAGCCGCGACGCTTGCCTACAGGATCCAGACGCCGGTCACCCGCTGGCGGCCACCGCTACGCAGCAGTCGCTTGAACATGCGCACCATGTCCATAACCCTCCTTACCCCTTAGATTCCGTCGGTTTGCCGCTGTTCTTTCCAGGTCACTGTGGTGTGCACCAGTCTCGGGGTGTGGTACCACGGCTTGAAATCGTCAAAAGCCATGAGGAGCCCATGGAAATCCATGAGTCAGGGGTAATGGAAATTAATGATGTTTACAGGTCGCCGAGCGTTATCAACCCCAGCTTGAGAGCAGAGCTAACCGCCTCCCCGCGATTGTTCACGTTGAGCTTCTTAAAGATGTTATGTAGGTGGGTCTCGATAGAGGGGCTTGCTAGGCCCAGATCCTTGGAGATCCGCTTGGTGGTATGTCCCTTCGCGACTGCCCTCAGGACCTCCATTTCGCGGGATGTGAGCGCCAATTTGGTTGGGTTAGACACTGGTGAGGACTCCGCTACACGGCGAAGGACATCGGGGATCATGCGACGTGGCACCGGGCTTTCACTACGTAACGTAGCCATGAGCGCCGCGTGCAATTCGCCTGGGCCAGCATCCTTCAGGATGTAACCAGAACATCCCGCCTGCATCATCCGAAGCAGGTCATCGCTTGACTCGGATACAGTCCACGCGATGATCTTTGTTTGCGGATACTTCGCAAGCAATGCCTTGGCGGCTGTGGGGCCGTCCATTTCGGGCATGTGAACGTCCATCAGCACGAGATCCGGCTTAAGCGATTCAACAGCGCTCATGGCTTCGCGCCCGGTCGATGCTTCACCAACGAGTCGAAGATCTGATGCCGTGCCTAGCATCGCGCGCGCGGCTGCCCGCGGGATGATGCTGTCATCGACAACTAGGACCCTGAATACACTGCGCTTTGAGGCTGGCTTGTTGATGCGGGGAGCTTAGCAAGTGCGCCCCAATCGGACTGCTCTTTCGTACGTCTACCTTGTATTCCTTGCGGGTTTTGTCGGTCTGCTGAATATTGGAACGGTCAGATTCAGTGCCACCCACCCAGACCCCGTCACAGAGGTCGTGTTCTTCCTCGTTGCTGCTCCTGCCCTAACCCTCATTGAGGTTCGCCTCGATAGGGGACGCTTGACGCTAGCCGCCCTGGCAAACGGCGCTGCCGCGCTGCTTCTGAATCCTATAGATGCAACCATCGTTGGGCTAGCGGTCGGGTTCGCGATGGCTAGGCGCCGGCCGTGGCAGATCATCGCTAATAGCGTGATGAGTGCCGCCGCGGTGGTCGCAGGAGCAACTATCGCGTCGATTTTTCGCGACGCTGACACCCTGTCGCCGGTTGCTAGGTTTGGCGTTCTGTTGGCGGTCGACACCATAAGCCTCGGTCTCGTTGCTTTTGGCATCTCGGTACGAACAGGAGAGTCGCTTCGTAGCGTCGCCAAACACAGTTTCACGCGACTCGTCTATTTCGCGTTTGGTTACTTCACCTTGGGTGCATTCCTCATCAGTTACCTCCTCGATGGTTCTGTGCTGGGCTACCTCCTCGCGACCATCGTTTTTGTGCTGGCCTTGGCGCTGACTGACACGATTGCTGGGCGGCGGGTTCGGCGCGTTCTCGAGTCGGAGCTCTCCGACGCGGATCGGCATCTCTTCCACAGCCGAGCGGTCGAGGGCGTCGTCCACAACCTTCGCAACCACATGGCCACTGCCGTCGGGTACCTGAAGGAGATCGATCCCCGCCGACTCGATCCCGTCGACCGCGACGCGGTTGAGACGGCTACCGCCGCGGCCAACGACGCCGTGACGGTGCTGCGCACTCTTTCGCAAGGTGCGACTCCTCGCGTGAGCTACGCGACGGAGGCGGTCGATCTCAACGGGCTTGCCTCGCGTGCATTGGACATGGCGCGACCACGGGCGCGTTCCAAAGAAGTAGAGCTGGGACTTAAGGAATCTCCCGACGAGGTCAAGGTGAGAGCGGACCCTCTGCTCCTTCGCGAAGTCATCACGAACCTGCTCAACAACGCGATCGACGCCGCTCCACAGAAAGGTCGTGTCGACTTAAGGATCGGACGTCGCGGCAACGGGTCACCTTATCTCAGCGTCGCGGACAATGGGCCAGGGGTTGCCGACGACAATCGCCACCACCTCTTTGAGCCGCACTTCACGACCAAAGAGAGCGGTACTGGTCTTGGCCTCTTCATGTCCTACGGCGTCGTGCGCGAGCATCAGGGCCAGCTGATCTATGAAGGCAGTAGGCGCGGCGGCGTTTTTACGGTCACGCTTCCACCGTTCGCGGGGTAGTCAGGCGTCATCGACGCATCAGGCAGAGGCCCCAGGGCACCTATTGGTTGCGATTTCGGGCTTCGACCACCAGCCACGCGATCCCGATCGCGACGGCCACCACGACCACCACGATGACGGCCACCGCGAGGCCTCCGACCGCGATTGTGGTCACGGCAAGAGAGTCTAGGTCGATGTCCGGCGCTTGATCGCCGCCGCCAGCTCTTCCAGCTCGACCGGCTTGACCAGGTAGTCGCTCGCCCCCAGGTCGTCCGCCAGGGCCCGAGAAGCAGGGTCCGCCGCCCCGGTGACGACAATCGGTCGTGCGGCTCTCAGGGCGACCAGCTGGTCCGCATCAAGCGACGCTGACAATCCGAGGTCGAGCACCACCACCTCGCGCGGGCGCAACGCACGCATGCGACTCGCCGACTCGGCCTCGTAGCCCAGCCGGCGCAGCCCCCGTGCCGTGAGCTCGGCCAGTCGCTCATCGTCGTCCAGCACCAGTACCGCCACGATCTGGAACGCGGCCGCCTCGACCCGACCGAGCAGGTCCAGTGCTTCCCTCAAGTCGCCCAGCAGCTGGTCGACCGGCAGCGGATCGCCGTCGGTCCGAGCCAGCTCCAGCTCGGCCCGCGCTCGAGCCAGCGTCGACCGCAGGCGGTGCATCGCCGCCGCCAGCTCAGGGCTGGACGACGAGCCTGTAGCCGATCCCACGGACCGTTTCGATCCAATCCGGCTCGCGCATCTCACGCCGGACCTGGTGCACCGCCTGCTCCAGGCTGTGCTCAAAACCCCGGTATGAGGTGCCCCAAACCTGATCCAGCAGCTCCGCACGAGTTACCACCTCGCCGGAGCGATTCGCGAGCAGCTGCAGCATCAGCAATGGACGGCGCTCGAGCTTCAGGATGCGGTCGCCCAGACGAGCCTCGCCTCGTGCCGCATCGAGGTGCAGACGTCCCCGTGAGATCGCGCCCGGCGCCGATGCCCGCTCGCGTAGCGCCCCGCGCACTCGAGCCAGCACGACCTGCCGGTCCGTGCCTTTGACGATGTAGTCGGTCGCGCCGCGCTCGATGCCGACCACCTGGTCGCCCGGCGAGTGACGCGCGCCGGTCAGGATGATGACCGGAAACGGGATCCGGTCCCCGCCCGAGCGCAACGAGTCGAGGACCTCCGGCGCCTCCATGTCCGGCATCTCGTAGTCCAGAAGCATCAGGTCGGGCGACACGGAGCGGATCAGCTCGAGCGCTTCGGTACCGCTGCTTGCGATGTCGACGGAATAGCCGGCGCGACGCAACAACTCAGCGGTCAGCTGTGCTGTCCGCGGTTCGTCATCGACCACCAGCAACTTGGCGGGCACGCCCCGATTCCCCGCCCGCAAACTAACAGGTTCAGGGAATCTTGAGGAAACGCTGAATCAGCGCTGAGGTCAGGAGCGCGGAGCGGACATAACCTGCGGGCATGGGCCAGCTTCCAGACCTCCAAGAAGCCAGGCGCCGGCTGGGACTGGCCCTAAGCTCCGTATCCCACGACCGCTGGGTCCTCGGATACCTCCGTAACGGAGCGTTGCAACCAATCGCGGCCTCAGAGGTCTCTCGTCGCTTCATGCAGACCCGGCCGCTCATGCCGCCATCGCGACGCGCCCTCTACGAGAAGCGCCCGCTCGTCATCAACACGATCTTCGAGAAGCCCGAGACGAGTGAGTACGACTGGGAGCTCGACTGGCCCGCGATCCTGTACGCGCCTGTCGGCCAGATTGGCCATCGACCCATCGGCCTCCTGATCATCGGTTGCCGGCGCGACCACTGGTACACAGAAGAGGACGTCGCCTACACTCACACGCTCGGCTACAGCCTTGCCCCGTTGGTCGCAGCGCTGCGTGGACCGCTCAGCAAGCTGAACGTAAGCGAAGGTGAGGTGGCTCAGCTGCTCAGCTACGGGCTCTCGACGCAGGAGATCGCCAGAGCGATTCGCACCGATGATCGCCACGCGCGGTCGTTGGTCGACAACGTCACCAAGAAGCTGCGATCCGTCTCTGCGGACGACCTGATGTTTCCCATCGTCCAGATGAAGCGCAGGGCCTTCCGGCTGTGACCTGGTAGCGCCTAATTAGGCCCGAACAAGAAAACCGTGGTGCCACGGCCTTCCGTGCTCACCACCTCCAGCCGGCCGCCGATGCCCGCGGCCCGCTCGCGCATCCCCATCAACCCGTAACCCGCCCCGCCGCCGTCTGCAAAACCACGACCCTCGTCTGAAACCTCGACCAGGAACGGTCGTGCGGCGAACGCCAGCCTCACGCGACAGATCGCAGATCCACTGTGGCGGCGCACGTTGGTCAGCGCTTCGCGGACAACCTGGGCGACCACCTCACGGTGATGGGGGACCAGCATGTCCTCGGTTCCGATGCTCGACAGCTCGACCCGGATCCCATAAAGACGCGCGAAGTCGTCGGCCTCCCGTCGCAGATCACCGAGCAGACCATCCGGGCTGATCGCTGCCGGCCTCAGGTCCGCCAGGGACTCGCGGACGTGCGCGAGAGACTTCTGGAGGATTTCGAACACGTTGGTAAGGGTCTCGTCGGGCCGGCCTGCGATTTTCTCGAAGTGCACCTTCAAGAGGGAGATCGCGCCCGCCAGCTCGGTCGCGATCCCGTCGTGCAGCTCGCGTGCGACACGTGCGCGCTCTCGTGCTATTGCGTCCTCGATCGCCTGGTGCGCAAAACCCTCTTTCACCGCGCGGCCGCTCGACGCCGTGCAAAGGACTGCAGCAGCGCGATCGCGATCGGGTGGCGAAGCCAGCCCAATAGCCGGCCGTAGGGCTGCCACAGAACTTCCATCTCGGCGAGCGCGGCCTGCAGCCGCGCGGACTCCGCCTGCAGCTTCGCCTGTTCCGACGTCATGGCCTCCCTGAGAGCGCGCGACCGCTTGACGATCCGTGCGGTCCAGACAGCAGCGAATACGCCTTGGAGCACGATCGCCAGGACACCGAGGACCAGCAGCCAGACACCGATCCAGCCCAGGTCCAGGTCCGTCATTCCTTCGAGTCGCTCTCCTCGATCCCGGCCACCGGCGCGATCGCCACGACCTGGTCGTCAGGAGCCAGCCGCATCACGATCACGCCCTGCGTCTGGCGGCCGATCTGCGAGATGGCGCCGACCGGCGTGCGCAGCACCATCCCGCTCGCGCTGATCACGAGGACCTCTTCCTCCGGGTCGCTCACCACGCGCACCGCCGCGAGCTTGCCGACGCGGTCGGTGACTTTCAGCGTGAAGACACCCTGGCCCGCTCGGTGATGCATCGGATATTCCGACAGCGGCGTTCGCTTGCCGTACCCGCGCTGGGTGATAACCAGGAGGTCGCCGCCCTCGATCACGGTCGCCATGCCGGCCACGGCATCACCTTTGCCGAGCTTGATCCCGATCACGCCTTGCGTGTCCCGACCCATCGCCCGGACCTCCGTTTCGCTGAAGCGGATAGCCTTGCCCAGCTCGGTCGCGATGATCACCTCGTCCGATCCCGTCGTCGGCGTGACCCAATCGAGCTCGTCCCCTTCCTGCAGGTTGATGGCGATCAATCCATTGCGGCGGACATTGGCGTACTCAGCCATCGCCGTCTTCTTTATGTATCCGTTCTTGGTGACCATGAGCATGTAGTGCGCCTCGCTCTCGGTCTCCGGGCGAACGAAGACAGACGTGATCCGCTCGTTGGACCCGATGTCGATCAGGTTGTTGATCGGCATGCCCTTTGCCTGCCGCTCGCGCTCCGGAACCTCATGCACGCGCAGCTGGAACACCCGCCCGCTTTGCGTGAAGAACAGCATCGAGGCGTGCGTGTGCGTGGTCAGCAGGTGCAGGGCGTAGTCCTCTTCGCGCGTGCCGCTTGGCGCTTCGCTGCTCGCTGTCGGGCGCGCGCCTTTCAGACCCACGCCGCCGCGCTTCTGCGCCCGGAAGACTCGCAGCGGCTGCCGCTTCACGTATCCGCGGTGCGTCAGTGTGACGACGACGTCTTCCTTCGGCACGAGGTCCTCGGCTGATAGCTCGGTCGCCTCCTGGTCCGTGATCTCGGTGCGCCGGTCGTCGCCGTACTTCTTGACCACGTCGTCCATCTCTTCTTTGATCAAAAGCCGGACCTTCTGCTCGCTGGCCAGGATGCTCTCGAGGTAGGCGATGGTCTTGATCACCTGCTCGTATTCCTCGTCGACCTTGCTGCGCTCGAGCCTGGTCAAACGCCCGAGCGTCAGGGCGAGGACCGCCTTGGCCTGGCGCTCGCTGAGCCCGAACTTCGACTGCAGTTGCGTGGAGGCGACGTCCTGGTCGGAGGCCGCGCGGATGGTCTTGATCACCTCGTCGAGGTGGTCGAGACAGATCTTGAGGCCTTCGAGGATGTGGGCCCGCTCCTGCGCCCGTTCCAGGTCGAACCGCGTGCGGCGGAGGATGACGTTGCGCCGGTGGTCGATGAAGAGCTGCAGCGCCTGCTTCAGGCTCAGCACGACCGGGCGCCCGTCGACGATCGCCAGCATGATCACGCCAAAGGTCGTCTGCAGCGTCGTGTGCTTGTAAAGGTTGTTCAGGACAGTGAAGACCTGCGCCTCTCGCTTCAGCTCGATCAGGATGCGCATGCCGTTGCGGTCAGACTCGTCGCGCAGGTCGGCGATGCCTTCGAGCTTGCGCTCGGAGACGAGCTCTGCGATCTTGGCCACGAGGCTGGCCTTGTTGACCGCGTAGGGCAGCTCGTAGACGATGATCCGCTCGCGACCGTTCGCGGCCTGCTCGAGCGAATGCCGCGCACGGACGATGATCCGCCCGTGGCCGGTCGAGTACGCGGCCTTGATGCCGGCAGTGCCCATGATCACGCCGCCGGTTGGAAAGTCCGGACCCTGGACGAAGCCGAGGAGATCTTCCGCCGTCGCGTCCGGATTGTCGACCAGGTGCTTGACCGCGCCGGCCACCTCGCGGAGGTTGTGCGGCGGGATGTTGGTCGTCATGCCGACCGCGATGCCCGAAGCGCCGTTGATCAGGAGATTTGGAATCCGCGCCGGCAGGACCGAAGGCTCTTCCTCCGAGCCGTCGTAGCTCGGCACCATGTCGACGGTTTGCTTTTCGATATCCGCCATCAGCTCGCCGGTGATCGCCGACAGCTTGGCCTCGGTGTAGCGCATCGCCGCCGGCGGGTCGCCGTCGACGCTGCCGAAGTTGCCCTGGCCATCGATCAGCGGATAGCGGAGTGAGAACGGCTGAGCCATGCGCACCAACGCGTCGTAGATCGCGCTGTCCCCGTGGGGGTGGTAGAGCTTCATCACGTCCCCGACGAACGCGGCCGACTTCTTGGTCTTGGTGCCGCTGGTCGCGCCCGCCCGTTGCATGGCGTACAGGATCCGGCGCTGCACCGGCTTGAGCCCGTCACGCACCTCGGGCAGGGCCCGGCTGATGATGACGGACATCGCGTACTCCATGTAGGAGGTCTGCATCTCCTCCTGGAGGTTGCGATCGATAACGGTGCCGAGCGTGTCGTCGGGCAAAGCGCTACTCCTCGTACTTGGCCAGGACTACGACCGCGTTGTGCCCACCAAAACCAAATCCGTTGGAGATGGCGATCCGGACGTCCTTGCGGCGCGCGGTGTTGGGCACATAGTCGAGGTCGCAGTCGGGATCAGGATTTTCGTAGTTGATGGTCGGATGGATGATGCCTCGATTGATCGTGAGCAACGTCGCGATCGCCTCCACCGCGCCCGCGGCGCCTAGAAGGTGGCCGATCATCGACTTGGTGCTGCTGATCGCGACCTTGTACGCGTGGGCGCCCAAAGCGAGCTTCAACGCCTTCGTCTCGCCGGCGTCGTTGAGCTGGGTCGACGTGCCGTGCGCGTTGACGTAGTCGATGTCCTTCGCCTCGAGGCCCGCGTCCTGGAGGGCCAGCACCACCGCCTTCGCCGGCGCCTCGCCCGTCGCGTCGGGCGCAACCTGGTGATAGGCATCGTTCGTGGTCGCGTAGCCCAGAACCTCGCCATAGATGCGAGCGCCGCGGTTGATCGCATGCTCCCGTGATTCGAGGATCAACGTGCCGGCGCCCTCGCCCGGCACGAAGCCGTCGCGGTCGCGATCGAACGAGCGGCTTGCCTTTTCCGGCGCATCATTCCGCGTCGAGAGCGCGCGGATGGCGTTGAACGCCGCAATCCCGACCTCACAGAGAGATGCCTCAGTGCCGCCGGCGAGCATCACGTCCGCGTCCCCCCGCTGGATCATCCGCGTCGCGTCCCCGAGGGTTTGCGTCGATGCCGCGCAGGCTGTCGTGACCGTGGTGTTCGGACCGCGAATGTGGAACTGCATGGCGACAGAGGCGCCGGCCATGTTCGGGATGATGGTCGGCGCGTAGAGGGGATTGAGGCGGCCCTTGGCGATGAACGCGGCGGCCCCTTCCGTCATGTCGTCGAAGGCGCCGATCCCCGTGCCCATGGCCACGCCGACGCGGAAGTCGTCCTCTTTCGACAGGTCGATTCCGGAATCGGCCAGCGCCATGCCGGACGCGGCCACCGCCATCTGCGAGAAGCGGGCCATCCGGGAGGCCGATTTGCGCTCGATGTAATCCTGAGGATCGAAGGTGTTGACCTGGCATGCGAACTTGGTGGCCAGCCGGTCGTTGCGGAAGCGCTCGATCGGACTCGCCCCGCTGCGACCCTCGATCAGGCCGTGCCAGTACTCCTCGAGGTTCTTGCCGATCGGGTTGACCGTTCCCATCCCCGTCACGACGACCCGGGTACGCCCGTTTTTGCCGGCAAGCCGGACCAGGTTGGGACTCATTGAATTCATGGCCTCCCCACCTCCGCCCGAATCTTACCGACGAGCTGGTTTTCGACCGCATCGCGTGTGACCCGGATGGCATTCTTCATCGCCTTTGCATCGGAGCGGCCATGCGCGATCACGGCTACGCCGTCAATGCCGAGGAGCGGCGCCCCGCCGTACTCCCGCCAATCCACGCGGGCACGCAGCTCCTGAACCCGCGGCCGGATGAGCGCGCCTCCGACTTTTCCGGACAGTGTTTTGGGGATCTCGTCGCGCAGGTTTCGGAACAGGAACTCGGCCGTCGCCTCGGCCATCTTGATCGCCACGTTGCCCACGAATCCGTCCGCGACCACCACGTCGGCGCGCGCGCCATAGACATCCTTGGGTTCGACGTTGCCCACGAAGCCGGGCAGGAAGCCCTTCAGGCGTCGTGCCGTCTCGCGCACCCGCTCGTCGCCCTTGCCCTCTTCCTCGCCGTTGCTGAGCAGCGCCACCCGCGGCTTCGGGCGGCCGAGCATCTCACGCGCGTAGACCGCCCCCATCATCGCGAACTGCACCATGGACTCAGGCTTCGAGTCGACGTTCGCGCCGACGTCGAGGAAATACGCAAAGCCGTTTTGCGTCGGCACGATGGAACCAAGCGCCGGTCGCTCCACGCCCCTGATCCGTCCCTGGATGAGCAGCGCCGCGGCCATGATGGCGCCGGAATTTCCGGCCGACGCCCACCCCGCGGCGCGGCCCTCCCGGCAGAGTCGCGCGCAGACGGAGATCGACGAGTCGGGTTTGTTGCGCACCGCCTGGGCCGGATGTTCGTCCATGCCGATCACCTGCGTGCACGGCACGAGCTGCAGGCGCGGATGGCTGTCGAGAAGCGGCTGCACTGCGGCGGGCAAGCCGACGAGCGAGATGTCGATGCCGTACTCCCGCGCCGCAGCTGCGGCGCCAAGCACTATCTCAGCCGGCGCGTGATCGCCGCCCATGGCGTCGACCGCGATTCGCATTGTGCGCGTCCTCTAAATGTCTAGGTTCCGGACGCTCTTGGCATGCGCCTGAATGAACTTCTTGCGCGGCTCGACGTCGGGACCCATCAA
>Ga0099793_10000573_pt1 | contig 10249 bp, 7 predicted proteins | sample Rivendell_Oct201_9_FD_77319 | JGI IMG/M metagenome (GOLD analysis project Ga0099793, IMG submission 77319) | Vadose zone soil and rhizosphere microbial communities from the Eel River Critical Zone Observatory, Northern California to study diel... | ecosystem: Environmental > Terrestrial > Soil >...
CTGGTCGTCGTCGGTGACTACTATTCCACCTTCGATGGTTGATATGTGGTGGGAGAGGAAGAAGCTGAACGTTCCCAAGTCGCCGAAGCTGCCGGTTTTCCTGCCATGCACCTCTCCTCCAGTCGTCTCGCAAGTGTCCTCGATCAAGTAGAGGTCGTGGATGTCGGCGATCTTCTTGATCCGTTCTATCTGGCATGGACCCCCTAGCAGGTGGACCGGCATGATCGCGCGAGTCTTCTCGGTGATCGCCTTCTCAATCTCGTCCGGTAGTATGTTGAAAGTCTTCGGATCTACATCAACCAGTACAGGGGTGCATCCTACATCGGAGATCGGGTAGACGGTTGTTGGCCAAGTAACCGCAGGGGTGATGATCTCGCTACCTTTTGGTACCGGGTCCTCTAGGATGGGATTGGTTAGAACGGATAGAGCTAGCAGGTTTGCTGAACTGCCAGAGTTGACCATGACGGCGTGTTTTGAGCCGTTGTACCGGGCGTAGGCTTCTTCGAATTTTCTTACCTTACTACCCATCGTTACCCAGGTGGATAGTAGACTCTCTAGTGCTTCCTCCACTTCTTCCGAGTTGTAGGTGGGGATGTTTAGTGGGATGCGGGTTTTTCCTCGGACGAATTCTTTCTTCTGATTCTTGAAGTGGTCTCGTATGAGAGGTCTGATCTTGTCTAGTGTCTGGGACATTGATTGTCCTCTTGGCTTGTCAGCGTTCAGGTTGCAATCGGTACCAGGCTATCGTCTTCTTCATTCCATCCTCGAAGTCGACGGTTGGTTTCCAGCCTAGCTCTTTGCGTGCTTTGGAATAGTCACCTACGCTACGTGGAATGTCAACGCGTCGGGCGTCTGGGTTCCAGTGGACCTCTGTTTTGACGCCGCTAACCTTCATTGCCGTCTCGACTATTTCCTTGACGGTCATCTCCACTCCGCTACTAAAGTGGTAGATCTCAGCAGATCGACCCTTCTCCGCCAGTAATGCGTAGCCTCTGACGATGTCGTCGACATAGGCAAAGTCCCTCGTCGGCGTAGGGTTGCCCATGGTAAGAGTCTCTCCCTTCAAGAGTCTGTGTAAGATTGAAGGGATTAGGAAGTCGGGCCTCTGTTGAGGCCCATAATGGTTGAAAGCTCGACTGATGGAAATATCCATCCCATGCATTTCCGCGAATGATAGAGCGAGGCTCTCTCCAGCCAATTTACTGGCTGAGTAGATGTCGATGGGTCTCGGGGTCGAATCCTCAACGATGGGCAGCTTCTCCTGTTTTCCATAAACATGGCAGGTGCTTACGTAGACGGTCTTGGGAACATTCTGCGCCTTGGCGGCCATCAACAGGTTGAGTGTTCCAAGAGCGTTGGTACTGAATGTGTTGAATGTCTTCGCCCTCGTCTCCGGGATCAACGTGATCGCCGCGAGATGGAACACCACATAAACATCCTTGACCGCTTCGACCAGACTCTGATAATCTTCAACGTCGCCCAGTATCACGCTCGTGCCTGGATCGTTGTTGGAATAGTCCTTCCTCGTTCTTACGAAGCATCTTACCTTCGCTCCTAACGAGGAGAGAAGGTGCGTAAGATTACGACCAGCGAAACCGCTGGACCCAGTAACCAGTACGTTCTTGCCGTTCCAGAACGATTCATCAGGTGAACCCGCAACCACAGGCGCCGTCTCGGTTAGGGACGTCAGCCTAGCTGTTGTGATAAACTTTCTCAAAATTCGAAGCTTGAGATTGGGGAAGTCTCAAGCCTTTAGACGACAACGCTGATGGATGTTCCAGTAAACAGCTCAATGTGGCGTCTGACGGTGGGAATCAAGATAGCGAATAGCTCTTCGGGTGAGAGGAGAAGTCATGCAATGTGGACGCTTTCGAGTCCGATTCTAGAGGCCTAGACGGAATAAGAGTATAACATAACCTATACCGCTTCTGACGAAGCTCAACTTGCTCGTTCCCCTCGGCCGGCGAGTGAAAGTAATGGGCACTTCCGTGATGGAGAATCCCTTCTTCTTGGCCCTGATAAGAAGCTCAGCGGTGACTTCGAAGTTCTTGGCTACAAGATCATCTCTGACGCTCTCAATCGCCTTTGTAGAGTAGATCCTGAACCCTGATGTGACATCGCTCGACTCCATCCTGAACGTATTCCTCAATACCCAGTTGGTGGAAGCACTGACCATTCTCTTGAACCAAGGCAACTCTTTGACTAACCCGCGGGTTCTTGATCGACAACCTACCACGACGTCGGCCTCTTTTGTGGCTGCTAGTAGCCGTTCGATCTCTTCCGGGTCATGATTCAGATCGGAATCCATGGTTAGCACATAATCCGATTTGGGATCTACCAGGCTTAGACCTTTCTTGGTCGCCTTCCCGAGCCCCAGTCTCTTCTCGTGATACTCTACCCTGACTCGCGGGTTCCATTTCGCAAGCTCGCTTACCTTTTGCAAGGTAGAGTCTGTGCCTTCTACGACGAAGATGACTTCGTAATCATGGTTCAGTGCGTCAAGGGATTTTATCAGGCGAGTTGAGAACTCATCGATTACCTCCTCTTCGTTATACAGCATTATGACAGTGCTGATCTTCACCGTAGATTCCTCCTGTCTTTAGTTGATGAGATCGGTCGGGGACGCGACATGTAATTCTAGTTCCATAATTCTGGGTGCGTTTTCCACCACTCGATCGTTTTTGAGAGCCCAATTGGGAAGCTCGTCTTCGCCTGCCATCCCAACTGCTTACTAATCTTGGAATGATTCAACGCCTGATACGGAATCTCTATTCTCGTATGAGGAGGCGGCTCTTCTACGGTTGACCGTAGCTCTGGGAAGCTTCCGAGCACCAGATGGATGACCGCTTCCTGGGTGTAGGTTTCTCCCGAGCCTATGTTGAAGACCTCCGCGATCTCCCCGTTCTGCTGTAGCGTGAACTTGCCGACGCGTATCATCGCGTCAACAAAGTCGTCGACAAAAGTGAACTCGCGAACATATGTTATCCCCTTGTAGATTATCGGGGGCTGCTGTCTCAAGCATTTCCTAATCGTGTTCGGGATCAGCCTAGGATTCATGTCTCCCGGGCCATAGATGTTAGAGGGTCTGACAACGCTAAGCTGCTTGATGTACCCCATCCGTTGAAACATCCTACAAGTCATGTCGGCACAAGCCTTCGATGTCTCGTAGGGTGCCATAGCGTCGAGAGGATCGGTTTCGAGATACTGTCTACCATAAGTGGTCTCACCGTAGACTTTGTCCGTTGACATCATCACCATCCCCACATCGAATCCCGAAGCTGTCTGTTCCTTTAGAGCTTCAAGAATACTTAGGGTCCCGATTAGGTTAACATCGTAAAGGGGACGAACGGTTCTGGTTCCAACCCGAACAATGGGGAGCGCGGCTAGATGATAGACAAGATCGATATCGTAATCTGATATAACCCGCTTAACCAGAGTCTCATCGACGACGTCGCCTCGAGACCAAGTTATCTTATCATCTATGCCGAGGATCTTGGCCGAATCTATGGGAGACTCGTCGTGTCGGATGCTGAAGACACTATGCCCCTCAGCTAGCAGGCGCTTCGCGAGGTTGCTTCCGAGCGCTCCCGTTGCCCCGGTTACTAGCACCTTCACTCGAATCCCTCACAGTCCACTTGCGGCTCTGTTTTTCATTGTCGAGTTCTGCAGTTTAATCAGCGGGTGACGCGGTCGTCTGCCCACTCTCGTATAAGTGATGCGATTCTTCCTGAGACAAGACCATTCCTTCGAATTCATGATAAGTCGGGAGAGATGTACTGAAACATTAAATTCGCAACGACCGGCTTTCTGCAGACCTACATGTTTCATTCCGCTGGTAGCGACGAATGAGGATCTCCACTAGTTCCGGCATTCTTATCGTGATTGTTGTCTCGATGATCCTTGGATTCATCTTACGATTGTTTCTCTTTCTGACCCAGCCCATAGGTTGGGACGGGGGCACCTGGCTTTACTGGGCAAACTTGATCAATACTGGCCAGATTCCCTACAGGGATTTCTTCGTTCGGGACCCAGTCTACATCTACATCATGGCACTCTCCATCAAGACTCTTGGCATGAGCTTTCCAGTCGTCTCGCTGGTCTCGATTGTCCCCTCGGTTCTCACCGCTCCGGTATTGTACAAGATATCGAGGGAAATCTTCGATCGTTTGACGGGTCTAGTCTCTGCACTGATCTTCAGTTTCGCACCCACAATTCTGTGGTACAGCAGTGTGCTTGACATGAGAAGTTTGATGTTGTTTCTAAGTGTTCTCGGCATGTGGATGATCGTCAAGTACCTGAAGACAAATGACACGCGTTTGCTTGTTCTGTTCGGCTTGATCATCGGCGTTGGAACCTTCGCATACCGAGCGGTCGCGATTTACGCGGTCACCCTGCCGCTTTTCTTTGCGTTTTCCAACCGTAGAAGCAGCCTCCCTCTGAGAGCTGCCTTCAGAAAATTGACCCTCCAGACCATCGCCTCCTGGGGAACGTTTCTTGTCGGGTTTGGCTCGATCTTTCTGTTATTCAGCGCCGTGTCGAGTTTCAGCTGGATGGTTTCCAATTTCGGATTCAGTGGTCAGCAGGAAAGTGCTGCGTGGTTCATCTGGGCCCGGACTTCATCCCTCGCTTTCAAAGACAGGATCTTTTCCGTGGCAGTTCGAGAATGGTTGCACCTCATAATCCCTGCAGCGGTATTGCCAATAATGATGCTCCTTAGATCGCTCTCAAAGCGGCGTAACCTAACGCTTGGAATTATTGTAGCTTCAATCGCAGCATTTCTTGTAGCAACCCTCGCTTGGCGAGAGGCCGAACCCCAAGCCTCCTTTGGAGCCTATGAACCATCAGAATTCTATGTATATGCCTTCCTTGTCTTTCTTATTCTCCTACCGGGTATTGCTGCCGTAGCTTACCGCAGAATCAGTCGCCCAATATCGCCGGGAGGTCCGATCCCGTTAGGATGGGCTCTCATTACGTTCTGGTTCTTATCGACCGCGATCTTGATTCTCCTCTTTGGAATACCTCTAGTGAATTACTACTACTATTTTGCTCCAAGCCTGACGCTCCTCGCATCCCCAGCGATATCATCGGCAATCATGCAGATCAGACTTGCAGCTCGCGGATCTCTTTCAGGAATAGTGCGATGCCGGCTTCCTATCCTGTTCCTCGCGCTCTTGATAGCCAACGCTTGCGTAACTGCGGGGATGCTGTATACAACTTCCATGACTTGGAGGAATCAATCGGTGTCATCAGTCACCGACATTGCGTCCTACATCCATTCCAACACGAATACGCAAGACGAGATATTAGCCGGCAACCCGGCGATTCCGCTACTCGCCCAACGGAAGTCTATGCTGGGAATTGCGGAACTCCAACTTTACGGAACGCACGGATCAGAACCGTTTGCCCCGGTACCCTATGATCCATTTCATCTCTTCCCGAACGTGACGGAGATCTCTAGTCTCATGGCTTCCGGAGTGGTGAAATATGTTGTTGCTGACGCATCCCCTCCGACTCTGTTCATCATTGGTCTGCATCCTCTATGGAAGGCGACATTCCTCACCAATTTCGTGTTTGAGACATTTGTAGATGGAATCGCGATCTATCGGTTCAGCCCTAGTTGGGACTTGTCTCAGCATCTAGACTCTGTGGCAGCATTCAGTAACTCGACCGTTTATGGATATTCGAACCTGTCGTTTGCTGATAGATTAGGCCACATTTTGATTTCATCCCAATACGCTTGGTTGCACACTGTCGGCGGAAAAGTCCTGACTAACCAGCTACTATTCCATCCTCCTTTCATATCGGGGAATTCCTATGTCCAGATCATCATTCCACAGAACAAGTACACCAATCTGACGACGAGTTTTGCCTTTGCAGATGGTGCCGTGGGAAAGTCAAACGGGGTTACATATTCTGTCCTAGCGATAGAAGGAAACCAGCAGTTATTCCAGTCCAGTCGATTGGTGACAATGAACAGTTGGCAGAAGCTCACCAGTCTGCTCCCCACAGGACCCGATTTGACTATCGTGCTTACTTCTAACTCGGGAGTCTCATCGTCTTATGATTGGCTCGAAATCACGTTGACTCTCCAGACCTAGACCTTGGGCAGAGACGAACAGTTATCGGGTCAGAGCTGGTACAAGTGTAGCCCTTGATCTTGAGTGATGAGCTGATATGAATACTGGCGAGTTAGGAGTTCCGTTTGCTGTCGGGCGGATAGAGGGTACCCTAGAGTCGGGTCGCTCCAATTGTACCAAGGACTATCGATGTTGACAAGAATGTATTTCGGCGGATCAGAGGAAGAGTAGTTCAACGACACATACGGTCTGTTGGAGAGTTGAGGGTATAGGTCGCTCTGGGTAAGGATAGTCGCGTTTTGAGGCAAGCTATTACTTATCGAAGCGACAGTCGAGGCAATGGGACTTGTTGTAGGCCAGTTTGCGGTCGGGCTTAGCGCGCTGAACAGGACAGTGAAGGATAAACCAACTAGGACGAGTCCTAGGACGATTCTTCGATGTTTTAGGGCTTGGTAGAGGATGGGTATTGATGCGAGGTAGACGAATGGGACGAGGAAGACTGAGTATTGAAAGTTCACGTTCGAGTATGAGTATCGTGAACTAAGAGCCACAATCGCCATCCATGGTAGGGCCGGAATCATCCTCGACGAGTGCTTCCAAAAGGAGTACCACATGGGGGCGGTTGCCACGACCAGGTACGTTACTTTCGCCGGAATGCCGTACTGCAGAGAGGAGAGAAGGGCTGACAGGCTGCTCCAGAATGGTGGGCTAGAACCCAGGAATTGTCCCTGCAGCCAGCTTGCCGACCAGTTCCAAGCTTGAAACGCGCCGCCGATAGTGGATATTGCGATTATCGCTGCGAGTGTCAGAGATCCGAGCAGTGTAGCTAGAATGCGTCTATCCAGCTTCTTCCTTGCAAGCCACAGAGAAATCCCAATACTGACTCCTAGGACAGCCGAGTACTCGATGGTCGAGAGCAGAGCTCCGAGCGACGTGTAGAACAGTATGGGTGATTGACGAGGATAGGCGAAGTACATCAGGAAGACAAAGAGAGGGATGAATGCTTCAGTGTGGAAATCGAATCTAATGATTCCATGAAGTGCGGGATTGGCGAGAAATAATCCAGCGATAGTCACGGAGAGAAGTTGGTTATGCGTCTCTCGAACCGCGATCGAGTATAACGGGATGGCGGAAAGCGCGATGACTCCTGCTTGAATGATCAGTAGTGTTCTCGGGTCCGGAACCAAAGCATAGGCGAGAGCAACTAGACCGAGGAGAGGGGCGATGTGATCTATGTGTCCTGGCGTTGAGGGTAGAATCAAGGTGGCCAATGACGAGTAGCCATGAATCGTCCGCCAGATCGAGCTGGCATAGAGTCCAAGATCGAAGTAGTTAGTCTGAAGGGTGAGATATCTCTCGATCGAATAGAAACTGAAGATGATGAAAGCTACCGCTGTGAGAATAGTAATAGGCAAAAATGGTCGCCGGTCTAGTTGGAGTCTGATGATTCGCTGGGCCCGAGAAATGGCGCTGTTAAATCGGCCTAACATGACCAGGCAGCGGGTTTGCCTTCAATCCTCTCGATCGCACAAGAATTCTAACGAGTGCGGGTCCTTGTTCACTGATGTCCATGACCAGTCTCTTGATTGGTGTTCTCTTGGATTTCATTTCTTTCCAAGAGACAGGCATCTCGGCCATCTTCCAGCCAAGATTCTTCAAGTAAACAATTACTTCTGTGTCCCACGCCCAACCATTCTCTCGGGTCAATGGCAAAACCGTCATTACCGCTCTTCTACTGAACGCTTTGAAACCGCACTGGTGATCCGAGATATCTGTCCTAAACAGAGCTTGTACGATCGCGTTATACGCGAGAGAGAACATCTTTCTCAAGAAGGGCCTCCTTAGACTCGATCCCGGAGAATAGCGGGATCCCGTGACAAAGTCTAGGCCTTCAGACTGCATCCGCGAGACAAGCTTCGGAAGAAAGCGAAGATCTGTCGCCAAGTCAGCATCCATAAAGACATAGACATCGGCAAGCGTCGACTTCCATGCATTTCGAAGAGCTCTCCCCCTACCCAGCTTGGAATCGCTGTGTATCAGTTTGAGGTTCGGGTATGTCTGAACAAGCCCCTTTGCCACCTTGAACGTGTTATCCGTTGAACCGTCTTCTGCAATCAGAAGAGTATACGGATGACCCAGCTGTTGTAGCATACCGTCCACTCGCTGGACTGCAGAGACAAGCCGAGTCTCCTCATTCCTGGCTGGCAGAGTGACGAGATAAGATGGGACGGTGATAGTCATAGTCGCTTTCCAACAGCCGAAGCCACCATTCCTTCAAGAAATCCCAAAGAATAGAGCATGTCCAACAAGGGTCCAAGAACAGCGAACCTTACCCGGCCACGGACCTTACGAAGTCTGCTACCGTAAGTCAGGAGCCGAATAACAACCGTGACCAGAGGTAAGACGAGGAAATACGGAGAGACAAGTGAAAGGGCGCCTCCAACCACTATAGCGGTTGCCGCTAGGACCATTTGGAGTCTATTCATGGCCCTCTCCGACAACGCCTTGCTTTGTGAGATGCCTTTGAGAGCGGAAGAGCGTTCTGAGAAAAGGACCCCTGCCTGAGTCTTTCCGTAACGATATATTTTCTCAAAGATTCCTCGGAAACTAGATTCTTTGTTGCCGAACCCTAGCTTGTAGCTTATTGAGCCAAGCCTTACTAGTCTGTACCCCGACGTCCGGAGCCGGCTGCTCAGGACTTGATCTTCTCCAGAACTCCGGAACTTGCTATCAGAAAATCCTCCTACACTCTCGACCAGCTTCTTCCGGAATAGGTCGCATTTGTGCTCGGTGAATGTCAGATCTTCCGTGACAGCCTCTTCGTGGTCGATTTCCGCGAGGTGTCCGTTCGCGACCATGAACAGTTTCTCTTTGTCGCAGAGTCGGTTGACTTGATACAGGCGTCGACCGGTAACCGCAGCAATTGCCGGATTCTGGTCTAGCGCGGCTACAGATTTGCTGAGAAAATTGCTATCGACGATTTCACAGTCTTGATGAACGATGAAGACAAATTCTCCATTCGCGGTCTTAATGCCCTCGTTCAGCGTCTTTCCGAGACCCTGGTTCTTAGGATGAGTGAGAATTCTGATGTGCGGATCCTCGGCCATTGTCGTCTTGACGATTTCGAGAGACCGATCTGTGCTTCCATCATCTATGACGATGACCTCGGATGATTCGAAGTCTTGCTTCATGATTGAACTGAGGCAGTTCTGTAGCCCGTTCTCTCCGTTCCAGACCGGGATGATAATGGTAGCCGAGGGCATCGTCATATTCTCGACGGCCCGAGGCTCGTGGGGAACAAAAAGGTTGAGTTTGTCATCGATACGGCCTAGAGGTTACAGTTTCCCTTACGTTCACAGCTCCCCCGAGTATGTCACTGATATGTCAGGACCGGACGTATCGGTTACCAACTTACACCGAATTCTACCATTATCACTCTACTAAGGAAATCCCCGCGGGCTCTCTGCGGGATGTGAAATCAGGGAGCGATCGATGTCCGCGGGTTCTCTACCAAATCCCTCGCGTTCCTCCTTCTCCGATCATAGGCTATTCCGGCAACGGAACCTCCAATTGCCACTCCGGTTATCACAACGAGATACCAATACTGAATCCACCATGCGACGGCAGGGGCCCTGTTCGATGCCGTTGTTAACGTCATACTGGGTCCAGTAGTGCTTGGATTGCCTGCCCAGTCGACCGCTTCTACGTTGAACATGTAAACCGTTCCTGGGGTCAGACCTGAGACGTAATGACTCAAGAGAATTGAAGGTTTGAATAAGGTGGCCGGCACTGTGGAAATGATCTTGCTTCCTTCGTAGATCTGGTAGTAACTTATTGCAACATCGTCGGCAGCCGCTGTCCAACTCAGTGTTACGCCATTAGACGACGAATTGGAAGCGATGAGAGTACTCTCAGGAAGCCACGTCGGCGGGGTTGTATCAGGATTCGGCAGGTAAGGCTTGATCAGAGGATAGTTGTCTACCGCGCGGCTACCGATTAGGGTGTACGGGGTGTCTCCTGTCCCGTCTGGGCTAGGACAGATGTTCTGCGAAGGTCCGCTACAATAATCCACCCCGGTATAGTCTGACCAGAAGTTGCCCCCGCTAGGGTAACCGTTGTCCCAGGTCCCTCCACGGCCTTGCACCGAGTCGTCAATGAAGTTGTTATGGTGA
>Ga0099793_10000581_pt1 | contig 10205 bp, 7 predicted proteins | sample Rivendell_Oct201_9_FD_77319 | JGI IMG/M metagenome (GOLD analysis project Ga0099793, IMG submission 77319) | Vadose zone soil and rhizosphere microbial communities from the Eel River Critical Zone Observatory, Northern California to study diel... | ecosystem: Environmental > Terrestrial > Soil >...
AAAGCACCTTGCTCGCCGCCCCGGTAATTCCGTGGAGGTCATCGCCCCAGTTCCGTACTCTCCATCCTGGCTGCCTGTCCGACGCTGGAGTCAGTTCAGCGGGATCCCGCGCGAAGAAGAAATCGACGGCATGCGCATCCACCATCCCCGGTACCCGTTCCTCCCCGGCATCAGCATGCCCGCGCACGGAATGCTGATGTACGCGTCGTCCCTGTCTCTTGTGCGGCGCTTGCACGGCGAAAATACATTTGATTGCATTGACGCGCACTTCGTCTATCCCGATGGGTTCGCCGCCGTCCGTCTCGGCAAACACTTGGGCTTGCCGGTGGTTGTTTCCGCGCGCGGCACCGACATCAATGTTTATCCGTCGTTTCGCCTCATTCGCCCAATGCTGCGATGGACTTTGGCGAACGCCGCCGGCGCCATCGCCGTTTCCGCGGACTTAAGAAACAAAATGATCGCTCTCGGAATTCCCGAAGCCACAATTCAGGTGATTGCCAATGGCGTGGACACCGAACGCTTTCAGCCGCTCGATATAAAATCAGCGCGCAAGCAGTTGGGCCTTCCGGAAGAAGCCCCCATCGCCGTTTCCGTCGGCTCGCTAATCGAATCCAAAGGACATCAACTGCTCATCGCTGCCGTCGCAAAGCTGGCCGCGCGCTTTCCGAAGCTGCGCTTGTATGTGATCGGCGAAGGCGTTTACCGCGCGAAACTTGAGGAGCTTGTAAGAGAAAAACAATTGCAGGAATCTGTTTTTCTGGCGGGCAACCGGCCCAATGAAGAACTCCCTTTCTGGTTTAGCGCGGCAGACGTGAGTTGCCTGATGAGCTCGCGTGAAGGTTGGCCCAATGTCGTTTCCGAAGCGCTAGCGTGCGGCACGCCAGCCTTGGCTACGCGCGTCGGAGGAGTTCCGGAAATCATTACCTGCCCCGAACTGGGCATGTTTGTTGAACGCGATGTCGATTCGATCGCAGAGGGATTGGAGCAATCGCTAACCAGAACGTGGAATCGGGAGGAAATTGCACGGCGCTCGCGTTCCCGGAGTTGGGATGCGGTTGCGGCAGAGGTCGAGGCTTTCCTCAAATCGAAAGTTCCTCCCAAATCGTAGGGAGAACGAAGGCTAGTCACCGTCAATGGGGAAACGAATTCTCCAACGCCACAGACGCGCTAGTTGCCAGAACGGAAGAATGACCAAGTAGCAACCGATCTTGAAGCATTCAAGCAAAATGCCCTTGCGATTCGAGGCGTTTTCCCCGCTTTCCCCTGGCGTGGCCACGAACGAACATTTTACGTTTCGCCGCAGCATTCTCCAGCAGCACATTCGCAAGCGCTGCAAATGCGAGCCGCTGCTGACGACGAGGAGCGACGAAATCTCAGGGTGCGCAAGGAGCCAATCCGCGAGCGCATCGATTTCGCTCAACGTGCCCAGCATCCGGACGGGGATGCGCTCCACCGTGAATTGCTGATTTTCGAACAGAACAAAAAAGTGGCGTTGCGGCGGAGGGATGCTCTGCGCCATCTGCAGCAAATCGATGGTCTGTGGCAGGCCCAATTCCGGAAAGCGGCGAATCTCAAACCGGCCGACGCTGAACAAAAGACGCGGCGCCATTCCCTGCTCGAAGAGCTCGATCGCGTAGACTTTGCGACTTTTGAGGCCGGCGAGAACAAAGACGGCATCCGCGTGCGCCGGAGAATCGGCGCGGGCCAGCCAATCGAATAAGAATTGCAGCATCAGCGACGGCGCATCGCGAAATCGTAAATGTTTATGTAGCGCTGGGCGAGAACGTTCCAGTCTTTCTCGCGCAAGATGAATTCCCGGGCTTGCTCGCCTAGTCTGCGTTGCAAACTCGTTTCCGACAGCAGCCGCTTGGCCTGCGCGCAGAAGTCTTCAACACTATCAGCACGATACAGCACGCCGGTCTTTTCCGGTTGCACGAGCTCGCGAATCCCTCCCACGTCGCTCCCGAGTATTGCTTTTCCCAGCGCCATCGCTTCCAGCGGCTTCAGCGGCGTGACCAGCTCCGTTAAGCGAATGCTGTGCCGCGGATAGACGAGCACGTCAGCCACGGAGTAATAGCGCTCGATTTCGTCGTGCGGCACCCTTCCCAAAATTTGGATGAACTCTCCCGCGTTCAAATCGCGCACCGTTTCGCGGACCGCGGGCATTTCTTCGCCGTCGCCGACGATCAGCAATTTGCAGGCTGTTCCGCGGCGGCGAAGTTCCGCGACCGCGCGGACCAGCCAAGCCACTCCTTCCCAGCGATAGAGCGATCCGATGAAACCTAGAACCGGTTCGCTGCCGAGTCCGAGTTTCGCGGCCAGCTTTTCATCGCGGGAAACGGGGGAGAATTTCTCCGTGTCGACGCCATTCGGAACATGAAAAAGTTTTGTGGGATCCGTTTTTCTCTTTTTGAGCTCGTCGAGGATCGCTTGTGAAATTCCCACAACCGCGTCGGCGCGATGCACGACGTAGTCCTCGAGCTTCTGGCTCAAGCGATAGCGCAACGAGCGCGTGCTGGTTTTGTTTTGGTCGACAGCGGCGTCTTCCCAGAACGCGCGCAATTCGTACACGAAGGGAATGCCTTTCGAGCGGGCGGCTTGCAGGGCGCCAAGGCCGCAGAGCGCGGGAGAATGCGCGTGGATCAAGTCGACGGGTTCATTCTTCGCCACCTCTAGAATTCTGTTTCGAATCAGCCGCGCAATCACGGCTTCGCGCAAGCCTGGCCGCCGCCGGGAAATGGCCCACTCGGAAAACATGCCACCGAACGGCGTCCTGCGATAGACGATATTTTCGACGACTGTTTCCGCGGCGTCCGGATCATCAACAGTCTGAAGCGGCCCGGTCAGCGCCTGCGGACGGAGACCCAGCCGCAACTGCGCGGCGATCAGATGAAGGCTGCGGATGCTGTAGCCCGTATGCACCGGCCAGGAATGGTCTAGTACATGCATTACCCGGAGGGGCCGTACGTGTTCTTGCTCGGCGGTTTCTCGCAAACTTTCCACGTTCATCGAGTTTCTTGAGGCCGCGACGAGATAATTCCGTAGCTATCTTTTTGTTGTAACAACTTCAATGTTCATTCCTCCAACGTTATCAAAACTCCAGATCAGATTCTGGACGTCATCATGCGGCACCGACTGGGGCACATGGATTGCCGCAAATAAATGGCCCTGCCAATCGGAGAATCCAGATTGAGGACACAGAAATGGAAGGCGAGCAATGACGTTCTCGCAATCCTACTCGCGATTCCCATCGTCCGCAGGCGAAAGCCCATTGGCAAGAATTATCTGTAAAGGCACAGAACATAACCGTTCAGGGAAGGCAACGGGCAATCCACGGACCGAGCAATCGAGTAAGCGAAAGCGGCAATTTCTGCCACATGCGGATCGCCAATTCGTACTTTGGATTCGAAGGATTAATCTGCGGCAGTTCGCCGCCATTCGCAAGCCAGTAGTCCCAGTGCAGCGGCACAGTCTGCCCTCCCCACTGCACCTTAAAGTTATGTGTGCCCGAACCAATCGTCGAGCGGCCGAAATCAAAGAGGCGATAACCCTGCTGCGCTGCGAAGCAGAACAAATTCCAATACAGAAACAAATTGGGTTTCAGATTCAAAGTTTCACGGATTGACGAACTCCAGACCGCTTCCACGCGGTCACGAAAGCCAATCAAAAAGGAAACAGCAATGGACCGCCCTTCGTGGCGGACCACGCACAGATGCGTGTTCTGGGGAAATGCCGTGACAATCTCGCGGAAGAACGTGGGGCTGTAGGCGGGAGTTCCGAGGTCGCGCATGTTTTCAGACCAGACAGAATAGAAATCGTTCAGAAGACTCTCGCCGCCGAATTCTGCAACCATACCGAAGCCCTGGGATTTGCGAACCTTTGTTCGGATTTTTGTTCCGAGCAGCTTCCACATTCTGTCCGTATTCTGATCTAACGGCAGAACAACCGTCACCTTGTTTGTGCGCACAGGGAGACCAAGACCATGATCTGTCCGGTGGCGGAGTTCGAGGTGCCTGGCCTTCGCCGCCCTGGTGACTCGGACTGCTTCATTAAGAAGAAGGCGTTCGGTTTCGGCCGAATTCGCGAGGATGCCTCCGGCGTTGAGAAATGGCATTGACGAGGCGAAGCTGCCAAAGATCCAGCTCTTCTGTACTACAAGCGGCAGCACCCCAAGGGTAACCCCCCTTTCTTCAGCTAGAAGATAAGAAGTTTGCCAACCAAAACTCTTCTGGATCACTTGCTTCCAGTTCCAGAGATGGCAATAGCTGGCGGCGGGATGAGCGTTGACAAATTCATCCCAGCGTGGCGCTTCTCTCGAATCCTTGCAAATTGAGACATTCATAAGGTCTGTCAATCCTTGCTTTGGAGGCTTTGGCGCGGCGGTGTCCACGTGGCGGAGAGCTTCCCACGGAAACACTTGATGCAACCGATGAGCGACGCCATATTCACCAGACAGAAGTAGTACGCGAGCGACATGGGCCTCCACAGGGACCTGCTGCGCGGAATCAGCCATGCGACGATTGCCCAAACGTAGAAAACCAACTGCAAGAGGAGCACGGCGCGATAGAGCGGAAGCCGCCACAGAAAAAGCGAAGCCGTGAAAAAAATCGGCAGAAAAAACGGTGCCAGCCACCGCATCAGCTTGTGCGAAATGAGCAGGAACCAATGCCGCGGATTGCGAAACGGATTGAGAACACCGGGTACGCGGCGCAGGGCGTTGAAGCTTCGGCTCACGATACGTACCTTGCGGCGATATTCCTTTTCAAAGCTTTCGGCGGTATCTTCGTAGCTGATCGCGGCTGGCTCGAAAAGCCCACGGTAACCGCGATCCACAATCTGAAGGGGGTTCATGAAATCGTTGATATCGGTCGAAAGGAGTGGTGAAAAAAGCTCTCTCCGGATTGCGTAGATGGCGCCATCCCCCCCGACGACAGACTCAAAGGCAGATTCGTTCTTTTTCAAGTACGTTTCAAGCTTCCAGTAGAGCCCTTCTGATTCCGCGGAAGCGGACTCAATGTTCTTCCTGTAATACCGAGCGTTCCCAACAACGTAGCCGACCCTAGGATTCGAAAAGTGGCGCACCAGATGGCGTATGGCATCAGGGTGGTAAAGCGCGTTGGCATCAGAGAAAACCAATATGCTCCCACGAGCCTGCGGAACGGCGTAGTTCAACGCCGCGCTCTTTCCAAGTCTTTGATTCTGACGAACTAGCCGCACGCCCAGGGTTGCACAGTTCCGAACGATTTCATCGGTCCCGTCATCGGAACAATCGGAGACAACAATGACTTCCAAACGTTCCGCGGGGAATTCAAGCGTGAGTGAATTCTCAATCTTGGCAGCGATCACTGGCGCTTCGTTATAAGCGGAGATGATAATCGAGACGGACGGCTGCTTTGCATCTGGAGATTCCGCTGGCTGAGAAAAGAGTGTCGCGAGAATTCCGACAAGCACGGGATAGCCAATATAGACGTACGCCAGCAATGCGGCGCACAACCAGAACACAATTTCAAACTGAAATTCCATCTTTCACCCGATTCGAAGACCCATGCGCGCGTCCAGGCCTAATTCTTGTCTGGGAACGCTAGCGGCGCGGCCACTTGAGAAGGCGTATTAGTCGATCGACCGACTGCGACTTTTAGCGAGCCATCTTGTGAATCGCGGTAACTGATGTAAATCGTGTCATCTGGCCCCACTCCGAGTGAGCTGTAACGATAAGGCTCACTTCCGCCAGGCGCGACGATTTGAATGTGCCATCTTGTTCCGTCCCAATACGCATGCTTTAGCGCGCTGCCATCGTCGTAACTAATGTGTGAATGACCTACATGGTCTATGCCGAGACTACTCTGATATCCGGCCCAGCTTCCAGGCGGGGAGATGTCGTCCACCTTCTGAACCAACCATCGATCGTCCTGCTGCTCGGCGTAACGAAGCTCTTTATTGCTGAAGTAGCTGACGTGAAGTATTCCGCGCGCATCCACGCTAAGGCAATTGCCCATGCCGCGGACACCTTTCGACGAAGATCGCCCCAAGGAGTCGATGAAACTCACCTGCCATTCTTTGCCGTTAAATTGTGCAACTTTGAGTTCACCGGTGGGGAAAACGCTGTAGCTGACGAAAGCCCTTCCCTGACTGTCCACGACCGTCGAATTCCATTTACCAGCTTCTCCGTCAAAATCGAGTGTGCGCGCAAGCCAAGCTCCGCCCTGCAGCACGGCCGTTCGGATGTGATGATAATTACTACCGTCGGCGCCGCGAACCTGATACCACGAGACGTAAGGTGTGCCATCGGATGAGATGGCCAAAGAGCAGGTAAATTCTTTCGCCGCACCAGGGGAGATTTCCTGAGTTATCCAGCGCTTTCCGTTCCAGTGCGCATACTTGAGACTCGTCCCGTCCGGATAGCAAATGTGCGGATAGCCCTCGGAATCGAGTGCTAGGCGCGTGGTCGCATTCCCAAGGTTCTTGTCAAGTACCAGGATAAACCAGCGCGACAACTCCACGGATCGAAATGCATACTTGACTACGTGGGAGGCACTATCGGTGTAGCTGACATGCACACTCCCGCGGCTATCTACAGCAAGGGAAGTGAACTTTGCCCCCGAGTCGACCTTTTCGAAACTCCAGGACCAACCTTGCGCAGAAGCAGACCTCGCGGTCACACTCAAGAACATCGGGACAAGCGACGCCCAGATACACCATCGGCCAATTTGCTCCGCCCGAGGTCTTAACGTCTCCGACATGCTTCACTCCAAATTTGAGACTTCTCCATATCAATTCTGCTTAGCGCTTTATTCCGTAACACCTTGAGCCAAGAGGGTATCCCCCATAACCTCGACCGATTCAGTTTGTGGTGAATGAATCGGGAGGGCTGGCTGCATCTCCTTCTCATAGATGACATTGAGGATGATTACCATGGCCACCAACTGATAGAAAAGATCAAAGTTCGCGAACCCCAAAAATGCGCCGCTGACTAAGAAACCGAAAAGAGAGACTTCGATCATGTGGGTATAGGGGATAACCCACTGAGTGGAAGGAGAACGCCCGGCGCGGCGGCGCAAACTGAGCAGCCTTGCCCAACAAGAGGCGACGAGAATGAGATAGAGAGCGAGCCCAACGAAACCCTGTTCCTCAAGGGTCTGAAAATAGATGCTGTGCGGACCGGAAGAGAGGAAGCCGCCGGGCAGCGGCTCGTTTTGGTAACGCTGGAAAATCTCGACGTCCGGGAGCGCATTGAAGGAACCGCCCGTGATGGGGTAGTCCATCGCAAAGTTCCAGGAAGTTCCCCAGGAGACGAGGCGCTGGTGGCCGGACATATCCACATCGCCGTGCGCCAGACCGGTCATGCGGTTCATCCATTGGGGGGGAGCAAAAGTGATTACTGCGAAGAAGGCCGATGCAACCAGAAAACCACTAACGAGTTTGTAATGCGATTTGAGGGAGATGGCGATGAGCACAGCGGCCAGTCCGAGCAAGCCTCCGCGGGAGTAGGTGAGAATCACGGAAAGAACGCCGCAGGCAAAGACGAAATAGAACAGTAAGCGGTAAGGTCTTCTCCTGTCATCGCGGGCGAGAAAGAGAAGCATGGGGAGGGACATGTTCACGGCGAGAGCGAAAGAGTTGTTGTCGGTGATAAAGGAGTCCGGGGGTCCCCAGACGCGAGCCTCGCCAGCGGTACGGACGCCGAAAATCGCGCCCCTGATGGCAAGGACACCAAAACTCATGGCAGTGACGAGGACGAGAGCCTTGAGGCGCTGATGAGTAGTGACCAGCAGGATCATAGTGAAGGTAATGAGGAGGACCTTGCCGACGCGAATCCACTCAAGCTTGGCATCGTCAAGGTGCCCGTAGAAGAGCGGAACCTGCATGGCGTAGAAATAGGTGATGCAAAACCAGATCCACAGGCCAGCCAGCAAAAGCGTTTCCCGCTTCAGAAAGTTTTTGTTGATGTTGGATGTGAACAAGCAACCGGCCAGAGTGGGAACGGCTATGACCGCCGCGACCGGGAAGTTGTACATGAAGCCCCAGGTGAAACGATGGGGGTTGAAGAAGGTGATCCACGTCCACATTAAAATCCCGAAGTAAGGACGAAAAAAGCTGACGGGGATGGAGATCACAATGATGATGAGGAGAATCAGGTCACGCATCGGAGTCCCCCAATGCGCCGCCGATGCCGACCGGGCCCCGGGCTTGTTGAGCGCCCGCAGAGCCGGCCAGTGAAACGTTCAATGCAGGAACCTCATCGGCGCACTGAAACGCGCGGCCAAGATCGAAGGCAAAACGGGCGAGCGAACCGTCGGGGCCGACCTGCAAGCGACGCAGTTCGAAAGGGCTACCGAGGTCCAACTGGAGAGCACCGCTGGGGGCCACAGCCATGGCCAGGAAAACACGGTCATTCCAGGCAACCTGGCCGGTCTCGACGGACTCGATGGTCACGCAAATCGTGGCAGGAAGGCGGTACTTCTGCAAAATCGGAAAGGCGACAGCGCAGGAGCTGCGGTTGCAGTGCATGCCTTTGATGACGAGTTCGCGCCAATCAAGGAGGGGCCTCTGGGCGATGGAGGTATCCACCCAACTCTGGCTCTCGGGGCGGAGGGCGGGGAGCCCTTCAGTTGAAGTGCGATCAATCCGCACAGACACTCTCCAAAGAGCGCTCCAAATGCTGGCGGTGCCAGAGTTCCAAGGCTACTAGATACCAAAGAATTTCGCCGTAGAAATGAGTGTCCTTGCCGCGATGGAGCTTTAGCAAATGGTCGAGGAAGGCGGGTCGGAAGTAACCTCGTTGCCGTGTGCGAGAATCGGTGAGCACGTCGGAGACGAGCGATTCCAGCCGCGGATCCTGTAGAAACCATAGCGCGACAGGGACACCAAAACCATGTTTTTTCTTGTAAAGGACATTGCGCGGGAGAATTTCCTTCATGGCTTCCTTGAAGATGAAGCGTTTTTCGAAGCCGCGCATCTTCAAAGCAGCGGGGACGCGCCCGGAAAGTTCGGCGAGCTTGTAATCGAGCAGCGGAAAGCGCGCACGAACGCCGGCCATTTCGGCGGTGCCGAGCACCTTGCGAAGATCATTGTCGGCGAGGGTCATTTTGACGTCGAGATAGAGGAGCCGGTTCAGATCGTCTTCCGCCACCGCGGAACGAAAGTGTTCCTCGGCAATGTTCAGCCAGGATTCCGGGGGAGCGCTCTCCAGCAAACCCGGCTCGAACACTTCTTCCGGCGGGGTGCTCAGCAGAAGAAGGTAAGAAAGAATGCGGCGCGGAAGAGCAATCTTGGCTCTGCGGACGTAGCGGCGAGGCAGACTAAGGCGGCTTTCATTTTGTGGAAGCAACTCGGCGAGTGGCTCGATGAATTGCTTGCGAAGCCAAGCGGGGAAATGACCGTACAGAGCGAACCGTTTGTCGGTGGCGTAACGCTCGTTGCCGGCGAAAAGCTCGTCACCTCCGTCGCCGGCGAGGAGCGTGGTCACGCCGGATTCGCGCGCCATGCGGGCGCAGTGGTAGGCCCCGATGGCAGAAGAGTTGGCGAAGGGCTCGTCGTAATACTCAATGATCTTGGGGATAGCGTCGTAAGTATCGCGGGAGGTCAGGCTAAGTTCGTGGTGTTTCGCGCGGAAATGTTCGGCTGTGGTCCGGGCAAAACCAATTTCGCTGTAAACCGCTTCGGCAAAGAAAATCGAGTAAGTGTTGACCGGAGAGTGGCGCTCATTCATGAAGGCCACAACACTGCTGCTGTCGGTGCCGCCGCTCAAGTACGCGCCGGTCTCTTCCGGAGCGAGATCGGTCAGATGATGGTGGACAGCGGAGCGCATGCCTTCGCGGACTTCGCGCGCCCAGTGAGCGATGCTGCGATTTTCGCTTTCGGAATATTCAAGGTCCCAGTAGCGCGTCTGGCGAATCTGCCCGGCCTCATACACCAAGCAAAAACCGGGGCGGAGCTTCTCGATGCCCTTGTAAATCGCCATTGGCGCAGGAACGGCACTGAAAAGCATGTACTGCACTAGAGCGGCAGGATCGACGGCAGCCGTCGCTTCCTGCGTGCTGCGGATCGCGCCAACTCGCGACGCGAAGAGGATGCGGTCGCCCTCTTTGCGCCAATAGAGGCTGTTGACGCCGAGGCGGTCGATGCCAAGCACGAGGCGGCGATTTTCGTCGTCCCAAAGAGCGAAGGAGAACACGCCGTCGAGGAGTTCGACGAAAGAAGCGCCG
>Ga0099793_10000586_pt1 | contig 10178 bp, 15 predicted proteins | sample Rivendell_Oct201_9_FD_77319 | JGI IMG/M metagenome (GOLD analysis project Ga0099793, IMG submission 77319) | Vadose zone soil and rhizosphere microbial communities from the Eel River Critical Zone Observatory, Northern California to study diel... | ecosystem: Environmental > Terrestrial > Soil...
AGGATCAACTGAAGGGGAGTCTCATGTTGTCGCTGGAGTCCTCGACGGCGCGGATGTCGAACCTCGCCCGGCAGGACATGTACTTCGACCGCTTCTACGGAATGGATGAACTGATTGAAAAGATCGAAGCCGTGACCGCCGAAGACTTGCAGGACATGGCCAACGATTTCTTCCGCACCGAGTCGATCGCAGTTACGGTTCTTGGAAACCTGAATGGGCTAAAACTCTCACGAGATCAGCTGACGTGTTGAGTTCCCGAAGGACTCGTGGACGCGTCATTTTCTGTTTGGTTCTCAGATTCTGATTCCTAGGTTCTGATTCCTAGATTCTTAATCACGTGCGGGAGCGGACTGGTCCCGGCCTGTAACCTTCTAGTGTTCGAAACATCTCACCCTTGCCCTCGCATACGGGGAATCCACTCCAAAGGAGAACGTATGAACAAGCTCATTGGCAAGACGATGGCCATGTGTCTGCTTGCCGTGTCGATGACCGCATTTGCGCAGTCGTCCGGTGGCGAGATGAAGCAGGACGACAACATGAAGCACGACCAGATGAAGCAAGACAACCGCAAGAAAGACAACATGAAGAAGGACAAGAAGGCGAACAAGGCCAGGAAAGACGGGACGAAGAAGGATCCCATGAAAGACGACAACATGAAGCACGACCAGATGAACAGTGACGACATGAAGAAGAACTAGTTTCCTCGTTCCATCGCCAAGATCAGAAATCCGGGTGAAGGACCTTCAGGGCCTTTGCCCGGATTGCTTTCCAGGCTCCCGCAACTCGCCGATCCTTGATCCGCTGTGCGTTTTTTTCGCCACCACTTACACGTATTAGAACCCGGGCTGACCCGGAAGCGCAGGTCGATCCGACCGCTGGAGAGAGGGCGAGAACGGACGCGGGCATTCCACCCGTTCGCTGAGGTACTCTCGCAGGCAGCGGATGCACGGCGCGTATCCCTCGCGCAAGGCTTGCGCAGCCGTCATCAACTTCGGGTTTTCACTCTCGTGCTTGTGCAAGTACTTGCAGCCTGGAACGTGGAAGACCCGCCCCTCATCTGAAACCGCAACGATGAGGCTGGAGGAATGCCGTGCGGCAACCGGGCGAGAGGCGAGCGCATCTCGGGTTGTCGGAACACACCCGAGTTCCCGAGCGCCAAACCACCCACCGCCAGGGCGGTGGCCGCCACCGCCAGCATCCAAAACCCGCCCGCTCTGCGGAATCCCGCGGGCCCCAATTGCTGCGCCAGCCTCCTTTGCAGACGCTGGCCAAACCCGGCGGGCACTTCGAAGAGGCGATCGTCCCCGTATAACTGGATGACGTTGCGGGTGCCGTCAAGGACTGCGGTGCAATGCCTGCATTCTTTGAAGTGCGCTTCCATTGCCAACCGCAACGAGGGATCCAGTTCTCCCTCGAGATAATTGGAAACCTCCTGCCAGACGTGTTCGCAATTGACTACCATGGCTTGTTTCCCTTCTCGAACGGCAAGCGCTCGAACCACGCGGCGCCCAGGCCCGGCGCCAGCATGTCGCGCAGCATCAATCGGGCGCGCAATAACCGAGTCTTCACCGAAGCCCGCGAAATGCCCAACACTTCGGCAGTCTCCTCGATGCTGAGCTGTTGCACGTCGCGGAGCACGAAAACCTCGCGATATTTTTCGGTGAGGGCGGCCACAGCGCTGGCCAGTCTCTGGCGGATTTCTTTTCGCTCGAGCACTTCCGACGGAATCTCCCGCCAATCCGCGAAATCGCGAGGAGTGTAGTTGCCGTCCCCTTGCAGGCGTTCTCCGATGGGTTCCATGATTTCGGAATGGGCCTTCCGCCGCCTCATGAGCGCCTCATTGACAGTGATCTGAATCAGCCACGTGCTGAACCGGGCTTCTGCACGAAACTGTTGGATATGCGTAAAGGCTTTGACCACGGCCTCCTGGGCCGCATCCTCGGCTTCGGCCTGGTTGCGCAAAACAGAAAAAGCCGCCGTATAGACCCGTCGCTCGTAGGGTTTCACCAGTTCGTAGAAGAGTTGCTTCTCACCAGCCTGGACACGCCGCAGAAGATCTTGCTCGCGCATCTCCGCAGCATCTTCGGTCTTCACCTGAATATTCGTTCTCTGGGGCAGGCTGCCCATGCGAGCGTTCCTCGGTTGGTTTTCCGCCGCTACGAGCGGGGCGTATAGTCGGAGTGCGTTTTCCATCCCGTGAGCATCGACATGAAATTATTCCAGCCGTGCAGCACCACCATCACGAGGTGTCCGAGCAGAAAAAACAGAATTCCCCACATCACCAGGAAGTGCCACAGGCGTGCCAGGTGAAATCCTCCCATCAGCCAGGCCAGCCAGGAAAACTGTATGGGTTTCCAAATGGCGACACCGGTCAGCACCGACAGCACGCCCAGCCCGAGCGCCGAGGTGTAAGCGAGTTTCTGGAGAGGGTTATAGGCTTCGGTGGCAGGGGGTTTCGGCCCGAACAGAAAATAGTGCCGTGCCATCGGCCAAACCCCGCCGATGTCGCCGGGCAGGAACAGCACCTGGCAGTAGTGGCCGCTGCAGATCTGGTAGCCGAGATAGAAGAGCCCGGTTGCGATGTAGATCCACATGAAGGTGAGGTGCCATTGGAGCGCGCCACCCAGCCAGCCACCGATCGCAAAGGCTTTCGGCCAGTTCAGAAGATCCTTTTGGGGAATCTTCGCACCGAAACTGGGGAATGCCCGAAAGATCTGCAGCCCGCTGCCCGTCATTACAAACAGCGCAATCGTGTTCAACCAATGCGAGAACCGCACGGGCCAGGGATGCTCGTAAACCGCCTGCACACTCTCGCCGGTCTTGGCCGATTCGAACTCGACGACCTCAGCCTGCATTCCTCCACCCTCCGCGAGACTCAGAGTCCGTAAAACCACGAATAGCCCTGATCTTCCCAGTACCCGACCCGGTCGAGCACGTGGGAGACCTTCAGGTCGGTCAGATACTTGGCCTGCTTGTATCCGATCTTGGTTGGAACGTTGAGACGAACCGGGGCGCCATGTTCGCGGGTGAGGAGTTTATCGTACATTTCGTAGCAAAGAAGCGTCTGCGGATGCATCGCAGTCGCCATATCCAGCGACTCGTAGTAGTCATCGGCGCACTGTACCGAAACGAATCGGGCGGTTGGGTCGGCACCGATCAACTTCAGAAATTCCGAGAGGCGCGTGCCTCCGAATCGACCGATCACATCCCAGCCCTCGACACAAACGTGACGCGTGTTCTGCCGGGCGGCTGGCAGTGCCTGAATCTGGGCCAGGGTATAGTCTCCCGGCTTTTGCACAGCGCCGCTCACGGTCAGCGTCCAGTTCTCGAAAATCACGCCCGGATCGTCCACGTCGTAACCGTTGATTGGGAACTTCTCGAAGGGGGTCAGCTCGGAGTCTTCGAACGTCGTTGCCAGGTGTCCGGGACGAAACAGCTTGCCCGAGGCCCAGTCGCTGAACGCAAGTCCTTTTTTCAGCAAGGGCTCACGCAACACCGGAATCGCGAACGCTGCCAGGGCGATCACGGGCGTGAGCTTCAGCAACTCGCGTCGATTCATTTTCTTGAACTTACGCTCATCCATTCAAACGATCTCCGAGACGGCACAGAGAGAGAGTACCGCGAAACCGCGGCGGTGATGATGGGATTCGCAGCGCACCGTGAGGTTACAGAATTCTAAAGGATTTGAGTTGAAAACGAGAATTCCAGCGGCTCTGGCGGCCTGTTTCTGAAATCGCTCAAGACCCTGAGCCCATCCACGGGATGGAAGACCGCAACCATCCGACGCCCAAGGCGCGCGCAAGAAATCCCTTTTCAATCAGTGACTTGCGGAATGCAACCGTTCGGGGCCGATGGCCGAACCATGAATCGCATCACATTGCACCGGAAAACGCATCTAACGCAGTAACAGCCGACAGCCTCGGCACGGTGACCTAGGGCAAGAATCCGAGACTGTTGGGGTATTGGATCGGAGGATGCTATGGCACAGGTGATCGAATTCTACATTCCGAGCCGCTTCCGGAAAAAGGTGAAGTGGGTTCCGGAAACCCAGCGCGGCAAGGTGATCGAGTTCCCTGCCGACATTAAGAAGTCGGCGTAGGTCTCAAGACCTTCTCCACAAAAGTACCCGGCTCTCAATCAAGCGGGAGCCGGGTGTTGCTCGCGCTCAGGGTGAGGAAAGATGGTTAGCGTGTGTGGCCCGCCGGTTCCCAGAGTCCTATCGTCCTCGCGGAGACTTTTCGTGCGCGGAACTGCGGCCTGAGAAAAGAGCAGTGAATCCCGGGTTCCGGTTATGTCAAACAATCCGGCCGTCCCAGAAAGCTTGGTACCGAAGTGGTGTTCGACATTTGCCTGGGCAGTGTTCAGATGGTGCGCAGTTTGTGCTGCGCCACCAGCAGCGAACGTCGCCAGCAGGGACGAGTTCTCCCGGATGTAAGAACCGCGGACGGAAAGCACGTCGTTCTTGAACCTAGGAATCGTTCGGTCACACTGAAAGTCTGCGGCCCAGTCTGTATAGCCATCCATCGGGCCGGTGATGCCGTTCCGAGTGCCCTTAAACATGCATGCCGTAGCCACCGACTTCCAAGTAGTTGTTTTTGCTCGAAGTCTGCCAGGCAACACACCAGTTGGGCGCGACACCCCGCGAACACCGAGAGGTGGCGTTGCGAGTTGCAGAGCAACTCAGCCGCAACTACTACACCGCATATGAGGGAATCCGCACATTAAGTCTGACGAGTTCACCTTCAGAGAAGTTTGCAAAGCTGCTACTCTCCTGGTCGCCAGATAGGGGTAACGCGCATGAGCCTACGCATGTGAAGATGACACTGACACGTGAAGAAATCGCGGACATGATCGGCACTACGCGCGAGACGGTTAGCCGCTTGTTCTCTGATTTCAAGAAGAAGCAGTTGCTGCAAAACGAAGGGATCCACCCTGATTATTCGCAACAAGCCCGCCCTGGAGAAAATGTTGAATTCCTAAAGTAAGGGTTCAGGTGTCGGGGGCGTCACTCCGACGGCAGTTAGCGCCTTTTTTAAGCCTCTGCTAACTTCGAGAATTTGACCCGTTCCTCCAACAACGGAACCGTCGAGTTTGCCAGCTGCTGTTCGATCCGTGCGATCTGACCTCGCTGCCAGCCGGCAAGAGCTTCTTCCAACTCGAGCTGCGTGCCGCAGCGATCGAAATAGTCAATGGTCTCCCCCTTTTCATCGAGGGGAATAAACCGGCACGGCGAGCTCTCACCCTGCAGTTCACGGGGAACGAACTTTATCAATCGACACTCGCTGCAGGGGATGTGTCCGAGCGGGATCGCCCAGATTCGGACAACTGGGGGAGTCTTCCAGGATGTATGAAGCACGCCAGGGTGTCCGGGGTGACTGCCTGTAGCCTCCATCTTCCAAGAATTTCAGCTCAAACTTGAGGAGCTCCAGCATTTCGTGTTCGTCGTGTGACATACGTCACCTCTCCGTACCCAGACTCGCAAGGATCCAGTTAGGCTGCGAGGATGCCGATCACGTTCACGGGTGACCGCCATCACTCTCACGGATGATTGCGGGCACATGCTTTTGCGATTTATCGAATGAAGATCGCGTTGGAGGGTGTCATGGAAGAGCAAAAATTAAGCCCCTGTTGCAGAAAAGGGCTCGGATGGCAACAATAAATTCAAATCCCGCCATGCGACAATACGTTTCGCGGCGGACGATGAAAGACGGAACTCGAGTCACGATCCGTCCGATTCGTCCAGAAGATGAACCGTTGATGGTCAAATTCCACGGGACGCTCTCCGACCGCACCGTGTACTTGCGCTATTTCTCCTCGCTGAGCCTGGCCAGGCGCACTGCCCATGACCGATTAGTGCGCATTTGCTTTACAGACTACGAACGCGAGATGGTGCTTGTGACGGAATGCACAGATCCACAGACCGCTGAGCTGAACATATTGGGCGTGGGGCGGCTCAATAAGCTGAAGGCGGATAAAGATGCGGAAGTCGCAGTTGTGGTCTCCGACCAATATCAGCATCGAGGCCTGGGAACGGAATTAGTGCGCCGGCTCATCCACATCGCACGAGACCAGAGACTAGGTCGCATTGAGGCTGAAATGCTGCGTGATAATTTGGCTATGCAAACCACTTTCAGAAAACTTGGTTTTCGTTTGCGCCTGCTAGATGATTCCTCTTCGGTGCAAGCGGTCCTGGACCTGTAGCTTCTTTTTCATACCCTAATCTGCCCGCCCACTCTCCTCAGAGATGGTCACGCTCGATCCCGTGTGACTGCGGTCACACCACTCTGTGACCCCGATTCCCGACAGCTGCTTGGGTCTCGGGCATGCTTCGGTAGGGACTCGATGTGTAGTGGTCAGGACCCTTTCGCTAGCTCACAGCGGGGAGTCATGAAACGAAAATTAAAAACCATGGACGCCAACAAAGCTGTAGCCAATGTGGCCTACTGCCTGAATGAAGTGATCGCGATTTACCCGATCACTCCATCCTCTGCGATGGGCGAGTGGGCCGACCAGTGAGCGTCGGAAGGCATGCCCAACATTTGGGGAACTGTGCCTCACGTCATCGAAATGCAGAGCCAAGGCGGCGCTGCTGGAGCGGTTCATGGGGCATTGCAGACGGGAGCGCTTGCCACAAGCTTTGCAGCGTCGCAGGGCCTGCTGCTAATGATTCCCAACATGAACAAGATTGCCGGCGAGCTCACGCCCACGGCCTTTCATGTTACGGCGCGCACTGTCGCTACACATGCCCTTTCAATCTTCGGTGACCATTAAAATGTGATGTCTGCAGAACTACGGGATTCGCGATGCTCTGCTCCAACGCTGTCCAGGAGGCAACGGACTTAGCGCTGATCGCGGTTAGGATCGTTGATCGGCGCGCGTTGTCGAATACATCAGCGGTTTCGTGGCCATGGCCTTGAGAGCAACTCTGTTGCGGATCAGCAGTGTGGACCGGTTGGCCTGAACGATCAGTCGCTTTTTCAAGTCGGCGAAAAGTCGGGGTGCGGTCTCGCGCGTAGTGCCGATCATTTGGGCAATCTCTTCATGAGTCAGTGCCAGCTTCAAACAGGGTTCCGGCTTCATCGCTTCGCCGTTTTTCGAACTCCACTCAAGCAGGAGCCTTGCAAGTCTTTCGCCCGCGGAACAGGACAAACCCAGCGACCGTAGCTCGTGGCCAGCGTGGGTATAGATTTCGCTCAACTGCTCGGCAACCTTGAAGCACGCCTCCGAGTGTTCTTCGAGGAAGCGCAGAAAAATCCTCGCGCTTCACGAAATTAACCTGGCACGGGTCAATCGTCTCGGCGGCGAGTTCATAGGGCTTGCCGGAGACGCTGGCGCCCAGTCCCAGGATTTCCCCGGGCTCGGCAATCTTCCGGATGAGCGGTCTCAGCATCGGTGGCGCAAATGGAGAGCTTGACCCTCGCTTTGCACAAACAGGAAGATTCCGCGTGGGGCTTGCCCTTCCATGAACAGGGCCGCGGCCCCTAGGGGAGGCGGCACGTTATCTGATGGCTTCAAAGGACTGCGGCGCTGAGGTCGGTAAGTCGCAGAAAATACGGTCGCCCCGCACTTTAGAGGTAAGACAGCTTTTGATGATATCTGTCCGTATGGCGACCGCCGACCTCCTTTTGCCTGGCCCACCGGGGCCGGACACTCCCAGCGTTTCGCCTTCCGCCCGCCCAAGTTGCCCTTCTGGCCGAGCCTGTTATGACCTACGTTACTCGATGAGTATCCACCCGCCCTCTAACAGGGCACTGTGACCAGGCCACAACTGGCTGTGACCGGGCTGACACGGGCCAAATCAGCACAGTTTTTCTTGGCTTTGTGGTCGGTTTCAGGGCATACTGTCGAAAGTGCCTTCCCCAGACCGACTCTCAGGAAGGTGGGTCGCGGCATGTTAGAGCAGCTGGAGCAACAGGAAATTGTCGAAGAGCAGCGGATTGAGCCGCAGCTTGTCACCACCCCCGCTTTTCCCGTAGAAAACGACCAGCGGCAGCGGCGCCGTATGGTGATTGCCCTTATCCTGCTGTTGGTTGCGCTGGGTTTGGTTCTGGTCAAAGACCGGGATTTCTGGTTCCCCTCCTCACCGGACGTGGCTGAGTCCGATTCCAGTGATGAGTCCGCGCCGGTGGCGACGACCGATGCCACGACGCCGGTTCCGGCAGCGGCTAAGCCCGTTCCGGCTATCAAAAAGCAAAAGAATCATATCTTGGGAGCTGCCAAAGCCCGCCAGAGCACAGTTCCGGCGGCTCCTGTGGCGCCACTGGTCACTGCAACACGGGCGGTTCTGCCACCGCTTCGGATCGAGGTGGTGGCCGGGGACCGGCACCAGCCAGTAAGACCGGGGAGTCCCTCGGTGAAGGTCGATCTGCAATCCACAGCTGTAGCTCCAGACAGTGTTGCGGCGCCTCCGACGGGAACCGAGGTGGCCGGAGCTGCGGCCGTGGCTCTGACCAATGCCGGGGAGCGAGTGCAGATGTCAACCGACGCCCGGCAAGCCCTCGCGGCGCGTCCGGTACGTCCGGAATATCCGCTTCTGGCTCGACAGATGAAAGTCCAGGGCGCTGTAGTTCTCGATGCAGACATTGGTAAAGATGGAGGGATCCAGACTCTGAAGGTTGTCGGTGGACCCTCTATCCTGGCGGATGCGGCGCGGGAGGCCGTAAAACAGTGGCGCTTTAAGCCCTACTTTCAGAACGGGCAGCCCGTGGAAACCCAGGCCCGCATCACCGTCAATTTCTCCATCTTTACGAACTGAGCAATTCTCGACGGGTTTGCAATGCAAAGGCGGTGCAGCCTGCACCGCCCTTTTTATTCTCGTTCGTGTGAACCGTGATCGAAAATGACGCAAAATTAACGAGCGTCCGGACTCTTTCGAGTCACAGACGCCCGGGCAGCCCTCCCCCAGAACTGCTCGCTCGACAAATTACCCGGGTGCGCAAATTCTGAAAATAGCACTTCCGTGCTATGCGATACCCACTAACGTGCCATGCCAAAAGCCCCGCCCAGCAAGGGTTTGGGGGCGGTGTGGAAAAGTAGGCCTAAGCCGTACACCTTAGGCCCCTACGGTTCCCAATTTTGACACGCTGAGACACCCACGGCTCGCTCTGGCGAGGAAAGTGGCGGCTCCGAAGTCTAGCGGGAAACGATGGCGTGGTTTGGATTGCATTTGGTCACGAGATCTCGTACCCGCGTCTTGAGTTGCGGGATTCGGTTGGGAACAGTAACCGAAGATCGACTCTCCCGTCTCAAATGACTGGTCAGGGTTCGACAGCATAAATGCCCGTGGACAGCACCCGAACAGCTTGCGATGCCACAGCTCACGCAAGGAAGCTGGCGACAGGTCGTGAGTGAAGGAAGCCGGACCCGATTGGGCAGCGCAGTTGCTCGCAATGAATCTCGCCTGAAGTTTCCTTCGCGCGTGCCGTCAATGAAGTGACCTCCTCGGCGCGACTGATTGGCTCAGCCAATTCGGGCGACCGTTGGTGGCAAGGGAGGGCTCGGCGGGCGATTTGCCCGCAACGTCCCCCTGCAGAGTATTTCCGGATCATGCAGTCACTGCGCAGACGATCGCGAAAGACCTCAAAGGAACCGGCCGACACGTTCTTTCTGTAGAATGAGCCGTTCGCAGTTGTCGAGCGCTGGAGGCATCACCCGCGTGATCATCGGTGTTCCGAAAGAGACCTACCCTGGAGAGCGCCGAGTCGCACTCGTTCCGATGGTTATTCCAGTCCTGCTCAAGGCTGGCTTCGAAGTGCTCCTGGAAACGAACGCCGGGGTGCAGGCCGGTTATCCCGATGCGCAGTACCTGGAAAAGGGAGCTCGGATCGTCGCGGCCCGCCCAGCCCTGTTTGAAAAAGCAGATATCCTCCTGCAGGTACTCTGCTATGGCTCGAACGATGTAACGGGCGAGAATGACCTTCCCCTGCTTCATCAGGATCAACTCCTTATCGGGTTCCTGCGTCCGTTCGGATCGCGAGATATCATCCAGCAGATCGCTGATCGCGGCGTGACTGCGTTTTCGGTCGAACTGGTCCCGAGAACGACCCGCGCTCAGAGCATGGATGCGCTGTCCTCCATGGGAACGATCTGCGGATACAAGGCAGTGCTGATCGCTGCCGACAGCCATCCGCGAATTTTCCCGATGCTGACGACGGCGGCCGGGACCATCACTCCGGCGC
>Ga0099793_10000589_pt1 | contig 10159 bp, 10 predicted proteins | sample Rivendell_Oct201_9_FD_77319 | JGI IMG/M metagenome (GOLD analysis project Ga0099793, IMG submission 77319) | Vadose zone soil and rhizosphere microbial communities from the Eel River Critical Zone Observatory, Northern California to study diel... | ecosystem: Environmental > Terrestrial > Soil...
CGCATTGTCCTTTGGGTTCGCGTTCGCAATTTTCTCGTCCTACCTGGGATTCTCACCCGCCGTCGGAGCCTTCCTTATGGGCTTGATGATCAGAGGCCGCCAGGCACAGTTCGTCAAAGAAAGGGTCAGTCCCATCAAAGACCTGTTCGTTGTTCTCTTTTTCGTCTCTATGGGAACACTCATCAACATCGGAGCTCTCCTAACCGTGACACTTCCGATCATAGCAGTCTTGGCCGTCGCTATCTTCGGGAAGTTCCTCGGCTGCTGGACAGGTGCCAGGCTTTCGGGTGCGAAAGACGAAGCCACTAGTGTCGGACTCTCAATGCTGCCTCGTGGAGAATTCTCTTTCATCGTAGCCCAGGAAGGGACGGGTCTAGGCGTAGCCGCGCAGATCCTCTACCCCGTAGCAGGACTCGTTACCCTGATCAGCTCCATTCTATCCTCCGTCGGACTTCGACTTTTCAAACCCAGGACAACCCCTAATGCCCCCAAGGTCAAGATTTCTCAACAGCTCCGCCAATTGATTCGATCTAGAATTACGAGTAGAGAAAAGAGTTGAAGATCCCCCCGGGTACTGGACTATTGCTAGTTGGATCGGGACTCTACTGGGTCTTGTCCGGCCCTCTCATTGGCTGGTTCAGCGTACTAAACCCTGCACAAATCAGTCTGTCACAAATGGGATTGACCCTAGTCCTCATCACAGGTATCGCCTGTTTAGTCTTGGGACTCTGGATCATTCCAATAGACCTCGAACAACTTTCCAAGCTCTTCTCTAGAAGTGATGGATGGATCTTTACCATCCCAATAGCCCTGGTCGTTGCCGACACTTACCTCACCCTGATTGGGTTGTCGAAAGGAAATTGGGAATTGAACCCGTTCGTTGCATCTGCAGTCCAGATTGGACCCTGGGCAGTCGTTCCCTTTGTCGTATCCTACATGACCCTCTCGGAAGGATTGGCCCTAGGGATGCTGAGCATTGGAAGATGGTTGTTCGGCGTTGCGCGAGCTTCAAGATTCATGCCTTTCGCGTTGATATGCGGAGCTGCCTCTTTCGGACCGGTAAGCAATACAGAGCTGCTTGCCTTTCCAGGAGCGGGCACAGGCAGCTATTTCGTCGGCATACTGATCGAGATGGTAGCATTGTCTGCCGGTATCTATCTGCATTTCAGACGGCTAAGGTGGTGAGATCGGCTAGGTCTTTGTCTTAGTTCTTCGGCGAAGGACATAGACTATCGCTGCGACTACTGCGATAGCTGCGGCAATCCCTCCGCCTATGATGGCTGTGCCGGGGAGGCCTCCCGCGGCTGAAGATGAGCCTACGGCTAGGGAAATCGTTGTGGAATGCACGGATGAACTGCTGGTCCCAGTAACCGTCACTGTGTAGCTTCCCTGTGATACAGCGGTGGAGTATGCCCCGGAAGAAGCTGCGGACACGCTAAGGATTGACGATATTGAACCACCCGAGGGCACAGCCACGGAGGCAGGGCTGAAGGTTATCTGAGGCCCACTAGAAGAAATGGTGGACGTCAAAGACACGGTTCCAGAGAACCCGTTAAGGCTAGTCAAAGTGATGGTGGTCATGCCAGATGACCCTTGAGGAATATTCAGCGATGACGGGCTGGAGATAATGGTAAAGTCAGGAGCAGTCACGGTAACGCTCACGCTGGTATTACGAGATTTTGTGCTGTTTGAACCTGTTACCGTAAGGCCGTAAGTGCCCGGGGAAGTACCCGCGGGTACTGAGATTGTGAAGTTTGACTTTGCCACTCCACCCGCTGGAACTGTAACCGGATTAACACTAAAGCCGCTTGTCATTAGGCCCGGCGGCGACGATGGTGACGAGGATAGGGTAACCGGGCCTGCGAAATTGCCCAGGCTAGCTACTGAGATAGTTGAGTTAGCCTTCGAACCTTGCGGTATGCTCACCGACAAAGGGTTCGAAGAGACACTGAAATCAGGTCCGTTAACGGTGAAGCTACCGAACATCGATGCCGGATGGTAGGTGCAATAGTACGTGTATGAGCCAGTGAAATCGGCGGCAAACGAATACGTTGTCGATGGGGGAAATACAGCTGAACATTTGTCCGGAGGGCAAGTCGGTGTGAACACTTTCCCGTCCTTGTCTACATCAACTACAAACCTGTGCGACTGGCCATCACCGCTAGACAGAACTACACTCACTAAATCTCCTTGGTATACCGTGATCGGGGGGTTGGAACTGTTCCAACCATATACATAGTTCCCTACAAGTATAATTGAACGCGTTGTTGCTTGAGCCTTGGGAATAGAGGGTAGGGACAACTTCGAGATGGGAAACATGGGACTGGCAACAATTGTTGCTAGAATCGTCAGAATTGTGAGAATCAGCCAGAATCTTTTCATTCCAAAACATCCTACCGTAATAGCATCTTAATAACCTGTTCGGACGACAATTTCCTTAATTTCGTCTCCATTCCTAGCTCGAAGAGAGAATTCGATGCCTCGAGTTAGCGGTAAAATGGAGTCTGGAGAACCGCCCAAGCCGCTACGATTCATGGTCCAGGAGCACCATGCCCGTCGGTTGCACTGGGATTTCCGTCTCGAGTTAGATGGAGTCCTGAAGAGTTGGGCAGTTCCTAAGGGTCCTCCTACGGAGCCGGGAGTAAAGCGACTCGCGGTTCAGGTTGAAGATCATCCCCTCAGCTACTTTGGGTTCGAAGGTACTATCCCAGAAGGGGGGTATGGTGCTGGCGAGGTAAAAGTCTGGGACAAAGGATTCTACGTCTTGGAGGTCAGGGAGCCACGGAAATACCATGTTCTTTTGAAGGGGCGGAAGCTGAAGGGAGACTATCGTTTGATCAATTTCAAGGACAAGAACTGGCTGCTGTACAAGGTAGCTTGACTACCGACATCAAGATTGCTTTTCTTTCTTCCTGCACTCTTCTAACATCTCGACTGCACTCCGCAGGTGCGGTATGACTATCGACCCACCGACGATCAAGCCGACGTTGAAGAGTTCGAAGAATTCTGCATCGGAAACCTTCTGCTCAACACATTGGATGATATGGTAGGTGACACAGTCGTCGCATCGAAGGACGAGTGATGCGACGAGCCCCATCATTTCCTTTGTTTTCCGAGAAAGCGCGCCGTCGTTGTAGGCTTGGGTGTCTAGGTTGAAGAAGCGTTTGATCTGAAGGTTTCCTCTTTCTAGAATCTTTTCGTTCATCTTCTCTCGGTATGCTTTGAACTCCTTCAGGGAATGGCCATGCTCCATCGTGTATCTCACCCGTGTCCGTGTTGTGGGGCGGGTTGTATTAGAACAAGCGGAGCTCGACCATGATCATGGGAGACTGAAAAAACTCGGGTTATACTGGAGTAGGTAAATCGCGGTGGCAAGGATGCCGAGGATAATTATCAAATAGCCGATCGCTTCCAGCGCCCTTTTCGCGCGTGCTAGGCCGAGCTCCGTAAGAGTTGATTGGAACCGGAATATTCCGTGATACAAGGAGCCTGCGACAGTCACGAACAAGAAAAGCGTCCCGATGTGATGATGGTTTAGGATAGCGCTGGTGGGATCTTCATTTGTGACTGGCCAGAGACCTAATGGATAGGCGATTCCGACTAGGTAGATCAATACTGGGAGTAGGAATGCTGCGATGAAGCCGCCCATGGAGAATACTCCCCAGAGAATTGCGTGTAAACGGGCAACTTTTGGCATTGAGCGCTACCTTAAGATGAGTATCTGAATTACCGCGTAGGAGATTATCAGCAGTAGGACAATGTTGAGGAGTAACGCTTGCCAAGGTTTGCTCGTCGTTTTACCCAACTTGATCGGCTGGACTTTGCCAATCAGATAGAACCAGGTGGAGGCGTGGTAGAGTGTGAACAGCAACGCTAAGACGTTGAAAGCGATGATGCCTGGGTTTCTCATCAGGGCGTGGGCACTGTCTTTCGCCCCCGACGCGAACAGTGATAGTTCGTAGATGTAGATGAGACTGAAGACCGCAACGAAGAAGCTCGTCCATTCCCTTATCATGTACTGAGTGAAGTGGCTGTTGGAGAGCCACCATCCTGGCCCGAGTTTGCGCCTGTATTCAGGGAACGACTTGTCCTTGGACAGCTATTTTCCGGCTCCCCGTGGCATCAACAGTGATTTCAGAGCGTTTGTAGCTCCGAGGATTTTGGTCTTCTGAATCGCAAGCATAGGATCAACGCCCTTCGGGCACACAACACTGCATTCTCCCACCAAGGTGCACTCCCAGACCCCTTCGATTTCATGTACGATCGGAAATCGTACATCTTTGCCCTGGTCTCTGGAATCCTCAATGTATCTGTAAGCGAGTGCAGTAGCCGCGGGACCTAGGAATTTCTCGTTGAGGCCATAGACAGGGCAGGCGGAGTAGCAGAGCATGCAGTTGATACATGAGGAGAACTGTTGGTAACGTTCCAATTCCTCTGCACTTTGACGATATTCACCCTCTTCCGGCGGAGACTCTTTGTCACGTATTATCCAGGGTTTGATCTCGACCAGTTTATGCATGAAATCGTCCATGTTAACGACGAGATCTTTGATGACTGGAAAGTGAGGGAGGGGCTCGACTTTGATCGTTCGGCCTTTGAACTCGTGGAGAAAGCTAGCACAGGTGAGTTTAGGGACCCCGTCTACGTTCGCACCGCAGCTTCCGCAGACCCCCATTCTACAGGACCAGCGATAGGTCAGCGTCCCGTCTAGATTGGCCTTGATGTAGTTGAGGGCGTCAAGAACAACCATGTCCTTTCGGTAGGGCACTTTGTAGTCTTGGAAAAACGGCTCTCCGTCTTTCTCGGGCCGATAGCGAGTTACCCTTATGGTTGCAACGTCTTGGCTCATTAGTAGACGCGAGCCTCCGGCTTCCATCGCGTAGTAGTCACTGGCATGGTGTCTATCCTTGGAACGGTTCCAGTCTCATAGACCACCAAATGTTTGAGGAATTGAACATCGTCACGTTTTGGATAGTCCGTTCGGGAGTGCGCTCCTCTCGATTCCTTGCGTGCGAGCGCAGCGTAAGGGATGGTTTCGGCGACATCAAGCATGAAATCTAGCTCTAGTGCAGATACTAGGTCGGTGTTGTAGACGCGGTCCTTGTCTTCAACCACGGCGTTCTTCATTCTCTGTTTCAAGTCTCCGATGAGCCTACACGCCTGTTTGAGATTGTTCTCATCGCGGTAGATGCCTACGTGTTCCTCCATGGCCTTTTGCATCTCAGTCCGAATCGTCGAAATTTTCTCGCCCCTCTCAGGCTTCAGAACCTTATCGTAGATTCTCTTCTCTTCCTCTAACGCAAGCCCTTGAACAGGGTTTCCGAAGCTTGGTGCACCCTGCTTCGTCGCGTATTGAGCCGCTCCAATTCCGGCCTCAGCGCCGAACACGAGGCATTCAGTCAACGAGTTGCTGCCGAGACGGTTCGCCCCATTCATGCTGATGCACGCGACCTCTCCCGCAGCGTACAGTCCAGGCAAGCCTGTGTAGCCATGAATGTCAGTGTGGACGCCACCCATCATGTAGTGCTGCCCAGGCCTGACAGGGATCATCTCATGAGCTGGATCTATCCCCAGATATTTCTCGGCCAGTTCTTTCACGAAGGGGAGTTTCGCTTCAATCGTTTCCTCGCCCAGATGGGTGAGGTCCAGGTGAACATAATTGCCGTAAGGGCCCTCGAATCCCCGGCCCTCCTTGATCTCAGTCATCTCTGCCCGTGATAGGATATCTCTGGGCCCGAGCTCCATCTTGTTGGGAATGTACCTCTTCAGGAATCGTTCGCCGTCCTTGTTTAGCAGATGGCCGCCTTCGCCCCGTGCTGCTTCTGTGATCAAGATGCCAGTGTTGGGTAGTAATGTTGGGTGATACTGGACCATTTCCATGTCTTTGAGCGGCACGCCGGCGCGATAAGCCAATGCCATGCCATCGCCTGTCTTGATCCATCCATTGGTTGTGAATTGATAGATTCTACCACATCCTCCTGTAGCTATCACAACCGCCTTGGCTAGAAAAGAGACAAGGTCACCTGAACGCATGTCGATTGCCGTGACACCGTCGACCCGTCCATTATCCGCGAGGATCGAGGTGGCGAACCACTCGTCGTATCTGCGAATATTCTCGAACTTCAAACTGGTCTGAAAGAGACTATGCAGAAGGTGAAAACCAATCTTGTCCGTGGCAAACAAGGTTCTCTTTACACTCATTCCTCCGAAGGCCCGCACGCTAATCCGCCCATCCGGGTCTCGGCTGAATGGACAGCCCCAGTGCTCAAGCCGTATTGCTTCCTTGGGGGCTTCTTTCACAAAGAACTCCACTACATCCTGATCGGCAAGGAAGTCACTCCCCTTGATAGTATCATATGCATGCAGGTCGAAATTATCGTAGTCGGTTCTCAGGACGGCAGCCATGCCGCCCTCCGCCGACACCGTGTGGCTGCGCATAGGATAGACCTTTGACACGATCGCGATGTCCAGCTTGGGGTTAAGCTCCGCTGCAGCAATGGCAGCTCGGAGTCCAGCCGCGCCACCCCCAATGATCAAAACGTCGTGGCTTAGATGTTCCACTCTGATTCAGTTTCCTGCGTTCGACGAGCGGCTGTTAACGAATCGGCCCGTATTTTAAATAGTGTTAGGAAATCGGAGGAAAAACCAGCGACTGGTCGACATGCTCTGGCTGACTAGAACTAGAACTCTGCCTTCGCGACTCTGAGGGCTTGACCCTGTGTATCGTCAAGTCGCATCTGGACGGAGAACAGTCCTCTCAGTGCACCTAAGAATCGCGCATCTGTCGTTTCCGTATTGACAAGAAATATTGCTGTTACAATTGACGGGCTCAACAGCTCGATCAACTGCTTGATACCCGAGTAGACTTGCTCCCACCTTTCACCTCGAATGAGTTCTGTGATGCTGTCAAAGACGAAACTCAAAGCAACAGACATGTTATTCTCGAAGAAATCCGTAACCAGTGAAGTCACCAATCCAAGCTCCTTGTCCGGGATCTGAATCTCTCCATCCGGAGATTCGTCGGGAGCCGATACAAGAGAAGAAGCCGCGACTATCCTCACCATTCGCTTTCCCTTCAACGCTCTGTACAGCTTGCTAGACTTGGACGTGAAAAGGGCGCACATCTCTGCATTGGCTATTCCTTCGTCGAAGAACTTTTTCACCAGGTCCTCAAAGTTCGCGTTTGAAGAGTACTCAAGGAGAATCTTTGAGCCCTCGATCTTTGGATGGTCCAAGTTGACTAGAGTTGAGAATGGGTCCGACGCTTCTGAGAGGTTGACAAGTTCGACGTCTCCGTTTTTCTGCAGAAATTCTGCAACTTGGGGTCTCGGAGCCTTGCTAGATTCCAGCAGAAGCACTTCGGCTTCCGGTTCACCTGGATTCTTTGACTCTTTTGCAAGCGACCCCATCGAGCTCTGGAGGTCCAGTCTGCCCAGTTCTTTCACGAACACAGTTGCTGTTTGGCTCAAACCAAACTTGTCCGAGAGACCCTCCTTCCCAGACCCTTTATCATTGGAAGCGTTCGAAGGGGTGACAAATTTTCCGTTCTTCGTCCACTCGTTGAATCGCGAATCGCTACGTGACAGTCCCTCGACAAGCCAAGTGGTAGGAGACTTGAGAACAACTTTGGCACCGGCCTCGATAGTGCTTCGAAAAGCAGCGGATAGAAATGATACCGTTCGCGTGCCTGTGTCGTGAAGAACTAGGTATCGTTTCCCGAATTTTATGAGACTTTGAGGAAACAGGCTGCTTTTCAGGAACCTAGTTGTTCCGGGAAAGGTCCGAATGGAAATGGCTAGCAAGCAATAGAACGTTGAACTGACGATTAGCCCCAACTCGTAAGAGAACGGAATCATCGGAGATAAGAGGAAGAAAACCACTAGTCCCACGGTGGGAAAACAAAGCCAGCTAGATAGCATCAGGAGGAGAGAGTTTCTCGTATACGAGGTCTGGGCACGATGTAGAGATAAGATAAGCAGCAGGGAAGGATACAAGACGATAGGAATGGCAACGGCAGCAGTGAGCGCAATGTACCAAGTCGGAAAGACGGGAAGCATGTATGCCTCGTTCCCATATGACGTGAGGGATGATGTAACTGGGTCAAATGCAAGTGTGACTGCCAGCCATGCGCCGAGAGTGAGAAGAAACATGGGGAACAATATTGTTCTCTTGAGAATGATCCTCATAGATTCTCTCCAGGTTCTAGCTTCGGGACAGAACTGGACAACTGCAGCAGCATGGCCAAAGTTCGTGGCGACCGAAAAGAAACCGATCAGCATCACGTAGGTTGCGAGGGTGGTCTGGGTTAGAATTCTGTCGATATCGGCCGCCAGAATTAGAAAGAAGTAGATGTTGAGCCGAATTAGGTTATCTCGCGCTATTCCGACAAAGGAATGTTTCTGTCGGAAGAGTAGCCACAAGGAAAGGGCTGGGGCCACCATCGCAACTAGGTCTAGATAGACGGGGATGTACATGTTACCCTTTCTTAGTCCTGTGCGTGTTCGTGATAGTGTGTCTGGTCAGAGGCGAATGTTTCAAGGTAACGTAACTGGACGGTGCGGCTGATTGTTACTCGGCTTTTCCGCGCGGCATAGTCCTTTTCCTTAGAGTGGAGATTTGTGTTTCGATTCTTTGCTTTAGCAGCTTGTATCCTTCTTCGTTCAGCCTCTTCCTACGCCTGTTACCGGCCCAGATGGGGCGTCCCCACATTGGGTCGGACGTGTATCTGGGGACCAAGTGCCAGTGAAGGTGGGGCATGGAGTTCCCCAGCAGCTCATAATTCATCTTGTCAGGCTTGAACGCCTTCGACAAGACATTCGCAACAAGTGACATGTCTTCGAGAAACTGTTTGCGATCCTTGTCAGCCAGCTTGTAGAGTTCTTCCTCATGCCACTTTAGCATCAGAAAAGTGTACCCTTCAAACGCCTGGTCTGGGTTCAACTTCGCGACTGCCACCCTAGACTCGTAAAAGACGAGATTCTTGGGCTCGAAGATACCTTGACACATCCAGCAGTCGGCCTGCAGACGTGACAAGAGGCTCGATACTGAGCCAGAATCCGATTGTTTTTAAGATAACGATGAAGATTGCGTGCGTCGAGGTAGGAGATCTTCGATTCCACGGAGACAACTAGTTTGGGTGTCGACTACTGACTCCTGGATCAGTGGGAAAGCTTGACAGAGAATACAACCCTCACCAGACGGAGCAGGAGACTCTCAACTGGTGGAATACTAACCGAACCTATCAAAAGACCAAGAAGAGACTCGTCAAACGTCCCAAGTTCTACTTTCTAGACGGTCCACCCTACGTAACCAATGCTCCCCACGTGGGGCTTGCCTGGAACAAGACTCTGAAAGACATTGTGATCCGATATTATCGGATGAAGGGCTTCAATGTCCACGATCAGCCGGGCTATGACTGCCACGGTCTTCCCATCGAGGTACTGATAGAAAAATCGCTGAAGCTAAGTTCGAAAAAAGACATTGAGAATGTTGTTGGAGTAGACCGGTTTATCGCTGACTGCAAGAAATTCGCTGAAGAAAACGTTCAGGCTCAAACGAAGGTTCTGAAAGACCTCGGGATCTGGATGGACTGGGACAACCCATACCTGACCTACAAAGACAGCTACATCGAGTCTGTCTGGTGGACCATAAAACGTGCCCAGGAAAAACATCTACTCTACAAGGCATTGAAAGTCGTCCACTGGTGTCCTCGATGCGAGACGGCTCTCGCCGGGTACGAGGTTACGGATGAATACCGAACCGTTCAAGACTTCTCGATCTACGTGAAACTACCTTTAGTCGAAAAACCTGGAGAATTCATACTCATCTGGACCACGACGCCCTGGACCCTGCCTGCAAACCTGGGGGTGATGGTTCACCCAGACAAGACCTACGTCGTAGTCGAGATCGACGGAGACAAGCTCATACTGGCAAAGGAGAGGCTTGAACCAGTCTTCGGAGGACGAAGCTACAAGGTCCTCGAGGAATTTCATGGACGAAAACTGGAAGGCACGAAGTACCGCCCGCCATTACAAGAGGAAACCCAGGCTCAAACCGGGGACAACCGACATCGGATCCTGCTTAGCGCCGAACATGTTTCGATGTCTGAAGGAACGGGAGCCGTCCACACCGCCCCGGGTCATGGAGAAGAGGACTTCGA
>Ga0099793_10000591_pt1 | contig 10143 bp, 5 predicted proteins | sample Rivendell_Oct201_9_FD_77319 | JGI IMG/M metagenome (GOLD analysis project Ga0099793, IMG submission 77319) | Vadose zone soil and rhizosphere microbial communities from the Eel River Critical Zone Observatory, Northern California to study diel... | ecosystem: Environmental > Terrestrial > Soil >...
ATGCGCTGGACGCACTGAAAAAGCTCGAGGAGAGCCTGAGGTCGCGGGACGCCGAATTCAAGGAGCGCGAGTCGTCAATCCAGGACCAAGGCTCGAAGCTGGACGAGGACCGCCGAATGATGGAGCAAGAACGGACCGCTCTCACGGAGGAACGAGATTCCCTCGTCGGCCGAGAGAAGGGCCTCCGGGCTCGCGAAAAGGAACTCGAACAGAAGGAACGCTCCATCGACCAGAGGGAACAAGAATTCAGTGCGACGAAACAAGAAATCCTGACGAAAGAGAATCAACTCGTGAGTCGGGAACAGGAAGTCGTGAAGCGGCTCGACACGCTCGTGAAGCGCGAAGAGGACATTGTGCACCGAGACTCGGAGACGGTCGCCCACGTGCGGGAGATCGCGGCCCGCAAGAGTGAGATTGCGGGACGGCAAGAGCAGATCGTCAAGCTCCTCGAGGAACAGAAGGCGACGCTTCAGACGCAGATCGATCGAAATCGCGAACTCATGGACCGGGAGAAGAGGCTTGCTGCAGAGGAGGAAACGATTGCGGCAGCCCGGGCGAAAATTGCTGAGGAGGGTAAGCGACTCCTCGAGAAGGAGAAGCAGATCCTCGCGCAAGAGCAATCGATGCGATCTGTCGGCTCGTCCGCCGCGGTCACAGCGTCGACCTCCGCAGGTCGCGTCGTGGTCTCGCCCGCAGTCGCGCCAGCGGGAATTCGACCACAGCCTGTCCCAGTGAACCCCCAGTCGGCCGGGCCAAAAACGGTGCCGGCCGCCCAGGCCGCCCAGGTTCAGGGCGCGAAGGTCATGGCAAAGCCAACCGTGACGGCTGAGCCGGTCTCCGGGAGCGAGTCGGAAATCCCCTGTCCCGCCTGCGGCACGATGATCTCCGCGGATGCGATCATGTGTTACGCCTGCGGCCACCGCCTCCACGAGGAATCAGACGCGGAAGAGGTCTCGGAGTCCGAAAACGAGTCCGAAACCCCGTGTCCCTCCTGCGGCACGATGATCTCCGCGGATGCGATCATGTGTTACGCCTGCGGCCACCGCCTGAGCGGAGACGATGAGAAAGGGGCGAAGAAGACCCCCGTGGCCATGAAGAAGGTCCTCAAGAAGAAGGTGATTTGAGCCGGACGAGGGGGCGATCCTGAGCACCGCGCACGCGCGGGCGGAACGGTGCATTTTTCGCGATTTTTCCGCGATTTTTGCGGTTTTCCCTCGATTTTCATTCACAAGTGACTATGAAAATATTTCCTCCATAGGAACTCGTCGTTATTTTTCGCGAGAACAGGTCCGTATCGCGATAGATAATCGCTCGGTAACCTATTTATAAACCGGGCCGGGATGGCCTGCGCAACATGCCCACCGGTCGCAGTATTGCGGAGGTTCTCCGAGACTCGGCCTTGGGAGGTCTTCGGATGTCGAACCGACCCGGACGGAATGGCAAGGCACTCAGTCTTTTGATCGTGTGGTCCATCGCCTTGGGCGGGATCTTCGCGGCGATCGTGGCGCTGGGCCCTGCCACGCGCGCGGGCGCTTGCGACCAGATCGGAATCAACCCCATCGGAGACTGGACGATCACCACGGCCCAGGTTTGCAGCGGGATACTCTACACGGTCGACGGGACGATTACCATCAACTCCCCCGGAAGCCTCACGTTGATCAACGGCGGCCTGAAGTTCTCGAAGGACGCCAGCCACATGGGCTCCTCCCTGAACGTGAATGCGGGTGGCGCCCTCATCCTCGACAATTCAATTGTAACGACCAACCCGACCGCGATCAATCCGTACCTGAAGCTCGCAGTGACGGTGTCGGGAGCCGGAAGCCAACTCGTCATGTCCAATGGAGCGAAACTGAAATTCCCCGGCTGGTTCAATGCCACGGGCGCCGCGCTGAACATGACGGATTCCACCATCACCGGATTCAATGACTCGGAAATCCAGAATACCGGGTTGGACTTGGAACTCAACGACGACGGCCCGGTCATGGCATGGACGGGATCGACGATCGCATCCCTCTACCGGACCCGACTCGATCGCATCTACCAGGACAGTCGGTTCGCTGAAGGGGGCCGAGCCGGCGGGGCGAACTTCAACCTCACTGTGAGCGGATCGAGCACGCTGTATGCGTACGACTCGTACATCAGCGTGGATTACTCGAACATTGTAGGCACCCACAACGAATTACATGTGGACGGGACTTCGGCCGCGTACCTGTACAACGTAACGATTGATCGGACGCAAGACCCCATCTACAGCTCGAACTGGACGGCGGCCTACGTGCCGACGGCCGCGGGCGGCTCCGTGAACTTGTTCCGCTGGCTCGACGCCAAGGTCCTCGACCGGACGGCGTTCGCCGTCGCGGGGACCGCGATCTGGTCCTCGTCCAGCCCGACCGGGGTCACCGCGCAGTATCCCGACAACGGCCCGTCGCCGATTCCGAGCGGACGAACGCTCTGGTACCTGGGACGGTCGTCCGGCGGCGCGAACGCATGGAACCGGACTGACAGCAACGGCCGCGCGAAGATCCCCTTATACACGGATCAGATCACGTCCGCGACGTTGCCGAACGGACAGTCGTTCGGGAACTTCCACGTGGTCTTGTCATACTCGACCTCGACGGTCACGGACGGCGTCTCCTTCAACGCGTATCCCGCGGTGAGTGTCGCGGACAACACCCATTGGGCGACCTACAGTTTCCCTAACGTGCAAGTCCGGACGGGACCCGATCTCGAGGTGCGGCAAGCCGACTACACCTCCACGCTGAACGTGATTCAGAGCCAGCCGTTCGTGGTCTACGCCAAGGTCTACAACCGAGGCCAGACCGACGCAAGTGGCGTGTCGATTGCCGCCTTCCTGAACGGGAACCGCGCCTCGCAGCTCGCGCGGGTGAACGGCCTCACGATCGTCACCGGCGGATCGGTCAACCAAAGTTTGAACGTGGCCGCGATCAACACGCTCGGCGCTCAGACGCTCATGCTCGTGGCGGACCCGGACAACGCGATCAATGAAGGCGGATCCGCTCAGGAGAGCAACAACTTCGCCAACATTACTCTGAACGTCGCACCGCCTCCGGCCGGTTACGTCGCGATTGTGACGCCCGCCGCGAGCCAGTCCGTCGAACCCGGAAAGGAAGTCGTCGTGACGGGATACGTACGAGCAACGGGGACGGACGCCGCCATCGTCGGCATCTCGCTCACGATCGAGCTGCGATCCGGCACGGCCGTCATCGCGACGAACGCTTCGACCTCTGGAGAAGCGGGCCTGTTCGTCGGGACGATCATCGTTCCGGCTGACACCCAGGATGGATCCTACAACGTCGTGGTCACACCCACGGCGACGTCGATCCAGCCCCAGACGCAGGCCGTTGCGATCCGGAAGAACGTTCCGTTCCTGAACCAGACCGTGCCGATCCTCGGCCTGCCCTACTGGCTGTTCTTCATCATCCTCGCGGCCGCGGCCGCGGCGGTGATCGGCGTCACGCTCTACTGGAAGATCTACGGCCTCGGCAAGATGGTCGAGTGCGGCGAATGCGGCGCCTTCATCCCCGAGGACGCGACGTCGTGTCCGAAGTGCGGCGTCGAGTTCGAGAAGGACATGGCGAAGTGCTCGAACTGCCAGGCCTGGATCCCGGTCGACGTGAAGCAGTGCCCTGAGTGCGGTGTCGAGTTCGCGACCGGTCAGGTCGAGATGGCCGATTACCAGGAGAAGATGCGACTCCAGTACGACGAGGTCGTGACGAAGTTCAAGGAGGAAGCATCCCGGCAACTCGGCCGCGCGCTGTCCGACCGCGAGTTCCAGGAGTGGTGGCGCAAGCAGCCCACCTTCGTGACCTTCGAGGATTGGCTCCGCGAGGAAGAGGAGATGCGCAAGATGGGCTCGAAACCATGCCCGACCTGTGGCACCCTCAACTCCGTGACGGCGACGGTCTGCCACAAGTGCGGCTCGCTCATGCGCGATGCGCCCCGGCCGCCGAGTGGTGGCGGGAGCGGCGGCGCCGCCCCGGTCATTCAGACGCGACGTCCCGGCGGAAGCCCGCCCCCGGAGAGCCCCTCCGGAAGCCAGGCGTCCCCGTACGGTCCTCCGAGTGCCCAACCCGGCGCCCCGAGCGGGACCGAAGGGATTCCGCGCCGCGTGATCCGCAAGCCGATCGCACCCCAGCCCGTCGTGCAAAAGAAAGTGATCAAGAAGCCCTCGGGCGAAGGCGGGGACGACGAAGGCCAATCGGACTCGGGCAGCGAAAATACCACGGACGACGAACTCTGAGTTCGGCTTCCCTCACCTCTTTCCTTTTCACCTTTTCGCGGCCGAGCGGCAGCTCGGTTCGGCCGGGGCCGAACGATTTCCAAAGGGCCATGCGTACCTCCGGGCCTCGAGGTTCGTGAACCTCCGACGTGCGGCGTCCTGGCTGCGGCCGATCCTCGTGACCTTGGTCTTCGCGATCCCGGGAGCGGTCCGCGCGATCGTCCGGGCGTGAGATCTGAAGAAATCCTTATCGCGGGTTCACGTTGCCGTCGCGCATGCGCCGGGAGGATCGGAAGGTCATCGCCCTCCTCGGGTTCTTGCACGGCGTGGTCCATGCGAACATCCTCGCGATTCCGGTCTTCCTGAATTTCGCCTGGCGCGACGATTTTCGTGCGGACCCACTCACCCTCGGGCTCCTCTTCGCCATCGGCTTCGGGCTGTACGGGGTTGGCGCCGTGCCCTTCGGATTCCTCGCCGATCGCCGAGCGCCGGGTCGGCTTCTCCTTCTGTCCGCCGTGGGCATCGCAGGATCGATGGCCGCCGTCGCCGTGAGCCCTTCGATTCCCACGCTAGCGGTGTCCCTCGGTGCCCTGGGCTTCTCCTCGGCGATTTATCATCCCACAGGCCTCGCCGTCATCTCGCGTGGCGTGGCCGAGCAGGGCCGCGCGATGGGCTGGCACGGGATGGGCGGGAGCTTGGGAATCGCCGCCGGGCCCGCCTTCGTCGGTGCCGCGCTGTCGGTCGGCTGGTCCTGGCGCCTCGTGGCCGGCGCCCTCATCGTCCCCGCGGTCGCGGCCGCGTCGCTCCTCTTGATCGCGCCCCTTCCCCATGAACCGGCGGGGGGTCAGGGCTCGGTCGTGGCCCGTCGGGTTCTGTTCACACGGCCGTTCATCTTGGTCCTGCTCGTCTACATGTTCGCCGGTTTCGCCTATCAAGGGGGTCTCGCGTTTCTTCCGCACTTCGTTGGACCGGGCCTGTTCGCCTTCGCGCTCGCCTGCGGTGCCGTGGGCCAAGTCGCCTCGGGGCGGCTGGCGGAGCGTCCGCGGCCCGAGCGGACCCTGTTCGCCTTGAGCCTCGTGGGTGCCCTGCTGCTCCTGCTCCTTGCGCTATTCGTCTCCGGAGGCCCGCCGGGGGCCCTCTTCGGAGGCACGGCGATCGTGTTCGGTCTGGTGCTGTTCTCCCTCGAGCCGTTGCAGAACACGCTGGTCACGGGGGAGGCTCCCCGGTCCCTTCGGGGTTCGGCGTTCGGATTCGCATTCTTGAGCGTCTTCGGGATCGGGGCGATCGGTGCGGTCTTGGCGGGCTGGTTGCTGCAGCAGGATCAGAACGCGGTCCTTTTCCTCGTCCTAGGCCTGTCGATGGTTGCGTCCGGGACGGCGGCGTTGGGAGTCCGACGCAAAACGGCCGGATCCTAGAAGCCCGTTCAGCTCGCGGGGACCTGGACGCCTTGCGACGCCAGGGTGTCGCGCACAATCTTGATCATCCCGTCCGGGTCCCTGTAGTAGGACGAGACGATCTTCGCGACGTCCCGGTAGTTCTTGATGTCGCTCCGTTTCATGTAGTCGAAGATGTCCAGGCGGCGCTTCACTTCTTGTTCCATCCGCCGTTGGTTCCAATTCCGAGCGAGGGAGATCTTCTCGTAGACATACGAGTGGCCGCTGTAGTTGAACGTATCATCCGCCGGGTTCCACGTGTATGCCGAGTTCGTGATCAGCTCGTTCGACTCGGGATCCGTCCCGACGACCTCGACCATCGCCTTCACGCGCCGGGTCATGTCCGTGCCGACTTTCACCTGGGCCTGCAACAGGACGATGTCGAGGGCGGCGACGAGGGCCCGCGGCAGGTTGATCGGGTCGTTCTCGAGGCGGTGGACCATCGCCTGCACGTCATCCGCGTGGAACGTCGTGTACGCCGACTTGCCCGTCGCCATCGCTTGGAACACGACGAAGGCCTCGGGCCCACGGACTTCTCCGATCATCATGTACTGGGGGCGCTGTCGGAGAGCGGCGGTGAGCAGGTCGAACATGTCGATCTCGCCGGCCGCCTTACCGGTGTGGGCGGATTTGCCCCCGAACCCGGCCCGGGTTAGAAGGGGCACCCAATTCTCGTGGGGGAGGTTCAGCTCGCGGGTGTCTTCGATGGAGACGATCTTCATCTGAGGCGGGATGAATAGGAGAATCGCATTCAACGTCGTGGTCTTTCCAGACGCGGTACCGCCGCAGATGAGCATGCTCTGTCCGTTCTCGATCGCGAGCCAGAGGTAGGCCATCATCTCCGGTGACATCGTCTTGAACCGGACGAGGTCGAGCGGGGTGAAGGGATTCTCCCGGAACCGCCGGATCGTGAACGAGGAACCGCGTTTCGTCACGTGCATCCCGAGGGTGGCTTGGAGACGCGAGCCGTCCGGGATCGTGGCGTCGAGCATGGGTAGCGCGACGGAAATGTGCTTCCCCGACCGCTGCGCCAGCCACACGACGAAAGAGTCCAGCTCCTCCGCCGAATCGAACTTGATGTTCGAGGGAATGGACCCGTACTTGCGATGATAGATGTACAACGGTACTTGGACGCCGTCGCAGGAGACGTCCTCGACTTGGACATCCGTCATCACGACATCGATCGGTCCGTATCGAGTGAAGTCCCGGAACACGTAGTACATGATGCGTTCCTTCGAGACGGGATGGAGTTCGACGCCCAGTTCGCGCAGGACGCCATCGACCATGCGCCGAAGGTAGTTCTCCTTCTGGGCCCGCTCCGAGTCTTCGAGCAGCTCCAGGTTTCCCACAAGGATTTCCTTCAGGACGTCGAGGAGTTCCGATTCCTCCTCGATGAGTTTCGGTTCGATCGCTTCGTAGAAGTACTCGTTCGACATCGTATTGTAGAGGATTCGGACGTATGCGTAGTTCTTCAAGACCGGTTGGATTTCAATCTCGTTCATGTTCTTCTCGACGATCTTCGGGATCGTCGTGATCTTCCCGAGGGTTGTCTCGACCACGCCGCTGACCTTCGGGGCCTTCACCTTGATCCCGCGGTCGCCAAGCAGTCGGCCGAAGTACCGCTTCTTGATCGAGTCGAGGGCACCGAAGACAGCGGCCTTGCGGTTCTTCTCGAGGTCGTCGAGCATCTGTTTCGCCTCGTCGCGCTCCCGGTCCAGGTCGGCGACCCGGCTCGCGGTGGCGGCCTTCCTTCGGCTCAACTTCTCGATCCGCTCGGTGTTAACCTTCTGCGCAGACTGGGCCATTCACTCACCTCAGATGACCAGGAAAGCGAGCACGCAGATCACGAGCAGGATGAAGCTGTGGCGAAGTCCGTTCGCGATCTTTCCCGTGTCGAGGACGCCTGCGAGGATGCCGTCCCCGAGGCCGTGCACGATGACCGCGATGAAGAAGGCGATCTTGACGTTGTATACAACCGTCGGCAAGTCGTTGGCGAGGGGGCTCGCGCCCGCGAGCGCGCCGCCCGCCCCCGTCTCTAGGGCACCGCTCGCTTCCAGCATCTTCGGGAGGAAGGTCACGTTGAGGATCCAGATCGTCACCAGGAACACCATGAACGAGATGTAGATGACCGCGATGTACGTCGACATCGTGATGCGCCGCTCGTCCTCGGTGAGCTGGTGCTCCTTGGTGTCGTGGCTGACCATCGTCAACACGTCGGCCACATCGCCGCCCGCGTCGGACGACTTCACGATGATCGCGACGACCCGCTCGACCATGGGGGTCTTCACGCGGGTCGCGAAGAGGCGAAGGGCCTCCGTGGCGGGAACGCCCCAGGTGATCTGAGCCGCCATCTTCTTGATTTCGGGCGTGAGCTTGCCGTACCGGCCGCTGCTCGACACGACGATCGCATCCGCCAGGGTCATCCCGAAACGCCCCGCTTCCGCCACGTCGCGAAGGAAGTCCGGGAGCCGTCGCTCGACCTGTTTGATCTCGCGTTGCCTCTTGGCCAAGAAGAAGCCATAGGGACCGATGAATCCCATGATGGCGAACACAAGCCAGAACAGAAACCGTTCGATCGGCTGTTGGCCTGGCCGGAGGGCGAGGTTCACGGAACCGATCAGGTTCAGGAAGGCAATGAAGCCGAAGAGGGCCATGAGGGCCCCTCCGGTCGCCATGATCGCCGGCTTGCGGTCCGACTTCTCATAGAGTCGGACGCGGGCCTTTTCCAGTGCCACGTTCGTCATCTCAGCTCTCCTGTTCCATGTTCCAGATGACGAAGATGAAGCCGAACTGGCTCAGGGGAATCATGAGGCCCACGACGACGTACAGGAGGACGAGGATCGTGCCGGACGAGCCCTTGCTGATCAAGGCCATGATCGCCATGATTACGACCAAGAACAGGGGGAAGGCGACCACGACGGTCACGAAGGACTCGGCGAGCATCCCGAGCGTCTCCATCCTCTGGCGCATCTCGAGGCGGTCTTCCTTCTCGAATTGTTCCGCCTTGACGAGGAAGTACGGCTTGAGTTGACCACCGCTCGTGGACGTCGTCACCACACCTTGCAGGAAGTCCTGGAACTTCGGGGAGGGAGAGCGCGCCGAGGCCTTCCGGATCGCGGTCAGGATGTCCAGACCGAGCAGTTCGGTGTCCCGGGTGATCCATTCCGCCTCGCGGGCGACCTCTCCGTAGATGGTCTGTTTCGAGAGTTCCTTGAAGATGACGTCGACCGGCACATCGGCCGAGGCCATAGCTGAGACGAACGACATCGCGCCGGAGATCTTCTTGTCGATTCGGTGGCCACGCTTCTTGGCCATGGAGGCGGGCTTGCCGTGGTACCCGACCGGGAGACCGAAGAAGTACATGTACGAAAAGAAGATCGGCAGGGCCGCGACCAATCCCAGGAGGATTAGCAGGGTCAGGATGGGGATTTGCAGGAAGAACAGGAAGAGGGCTGCGACGGACGCGGCGATCACCGCGCCGACCGCGGCGAACGTTGTGTTCATCCAGGCGACCGCGAGGTATTCTTCCGGCCGCAGCTTGATGTGTGCGCGCAGAAGGCTGTCCTCGAGCTCCGGATCTTCTTTCTTCCGGGCCTGAACGAATTTCCCGAACATGCGCCACGCGACTTGCTGCTTCGGCGTCAGGCTCACACTGACGGGCTTCGCGCCCTTCGGCAGTTTCACCATGTGGGGCGCCTTGTCCGTCTGCTCCCCAGGTCGGGACCGCTTTGTCTTCGTGAGCGTCCCGCGCGTCTCGAGCTTCTCGAATGCGCTGCTACCCAACCGTCTCACCTCCGGCTTCGACGGCCTTCGGGATCCCTTGCTCGGGCAATCCCATCTCCTCCCGGACCCGCTTGGCGGTTTCTTCGGGATACTGGTAATACTGCACGACGATCTTCGCGATCTCTCGGAAGTCCGTCATCCCCTTCTGGACCATGTAGTTGACAATGTCGATTCGGCGGGCGAACTCCGCCTCCATCTCTTCGTGGGTCATGTTCTTCATTTCCATGATCTCGTCGAACAAGAACGAGTGCCCCTTGTAGACGAAGGTGTCCGTGGCAGCGTCCCATTCGTACACGGTGTTCGTGATCAGTTCGTTCGTCTCCGGTTCGAATCCTACGAGCTCCACGACCTGCTTGATGCGCCGCACGATGGAGTCCCCGATCCGGGCGTGCGTCTGGATGATCACGAAGTTCAGGGCGGTGAGCAGGATACGTGGGGTGTTGATCGGTGGGTTCTCCAGGCGGTTGACCATGGATTTCACGGAGTCCGCGTGCATCGTCGACATGGTCGGGTGGCCGGTGGCCATCGCCTGGAACATCGTGTACGTCTCCTTGCCGCGGACCTCCCCGACGACGATGTAGTTCGGCCGTTGCCGCAGGGCTGCGCGGACGAGGTCATACATGTCGATCTCGCCGCCCGCTTTGCCATCGGCCCCGCGCTCGCCCACGCCGGACCGAGTCACGCCGG
>Ga0099793_10000594_pt1 | contig 10126 bp, 9 predicted proteins | sample Rivendell_Oct201_9_FD_77319 | JGI IMG/M metagenome (GOLD analysis project Ga0099793, IMG submission 77319) | Vadose zone soil and rhizosphere microbial communities from the Eel River Critical Zone Observatory, Northern California to study diel... | ecosystem: Environmental > Terrestrial > Soil >...
CGTCGAAAGTGATCACCAAATATTGTGACCGATTCTTCCCGCCGGCGGCGGTGTTTGTTCGGTCCCTTGTGATCTCAGGGCAACGATAGCTCCCCAATCTTGGAGCTTTGGAGATTGCTCAGATTGGGTTGATGCGGTGCCTCTACCGTATGAAATAAAAATAGATCAAAACGATGGCAGCGAGAACTATTCTGTAATAGCCAAAGGGCTTGAAATCCTTCTTGCTTACATATTTGATGAACGCGGCGACGACAAACCAGGCGACGACAAACGATACTGCGAAACCGGCGGCGAGAACTGTGAACTGACTGGCTGTCAACGAGAGCCCTCCCTTGTACAGTGAAAATGCGGATGCGGCTACCATCGTTGGAATTGCCAGAAAAAATGAAAACTCGACCGCAACCACTCTCGTGCATCCGAGTAACCGCGCCCCGATAATTGTGGCGGCAGACCTTGATGTTCCGGGAATCATCGCCAGGCACTGTACGAGCCCAATAAAAAGCGCGGTCTTGTAACTGAGCGACGATACCGAATGGATCCTTTCCGGTATCCTGATCCCCTCCAGCACGATCAGCGCGACGCCGCCGATCAACAGGGCGATTGAAACCCCGATCGGGTTGAAGAGAGCCGCCTCGATTTTCCGATGGAGCAATGCGCCGACGATGAGGGCGGGAAGTACTCCGACTATTGTCTTTTTCCAGAGATCGAAGGCTTCGCTCTTGGAGAACCCTGAAATTCCGGTCCCCGAGGGAAACAATCTCTTTCTGAACAGCACGACCACCGACAGTATCGCCCCAAGCTGTATGACGACGTCAAACATCTTTGTGAAGGCCTCATCGAAGGCGATGAACTGATTGAAAAGAATCAAATGCCCTGTCGAGGAGATCGGCAGAAATTCCGTAATCCCTTCGACGATCCCCAATAAGACTGCCTTTATCAGGTCGCTCACAGGCGCACCGGGAGCCCCTTCGACGCAACAAACTGCTTCAGCTCGCGGATCGATAGTCCGTTCAGATGAGACGCGCTCGGCGCCAACACGGCATCGGCTTCTCCGATTTTCAGCGCGTCCGCCATCTCCTCTTTATTTCCCGTGTTGCCGGAGGCGATGACCGGCACGTTGACTCTCCAGGTGAGCTCGCGCAGGAGGTCGAGATCGAAGCCATTATTCGTTCCTTCCCGATTGACAGATGTAACGAGCAATTCCCCGGCTCCGCAATCGGTCACCGTCTTCGCCCATTCGATCGCATCGAGTTCAGTTACCTCCGTTCCGCTTTTCACATCGACGACCCAACCATCCCCCTGCCGCCGGCCCTCGACCGCCGCAACCAGGGCATCCGGTCCGACTCTGGGAGCCGCACGCGCGAATAGAAGCGGCTCCTCCACGAGCATAGAATTGAGGAGAACCTTATCGGCTCCCGAGCTCAGGAGGCGCATGATATCGTCAATGGTCAGGATTCCCCCGCCGACGCTGAGTGGAATGGCCACTCGCTTCGCCACCCGCTCGACCATCTCGAAGAACGGCGGCCACTTCTCATTCGATACGGAGACGTCCAGAAGCATCAATTCGTCCGCACCCTCGCCCGAGTAAATTGCCGAAAGTTCGGCGGGATCGCCGACGTCGGCAACGTTGTCGAATTGTGTCTTATTCACAACCCTGCCGTCGAGAACTTCGAGGCAGGCGATAATGCGGCGAGTCAGCATGACCGCGCCTCCGAGCCGCGTCTCCGTGATAGCGATGCCGAAGGCCCGCTCCCTCTGCGATAGAGGTCTATCGAGGTAATGATTTGCATAGTTTGGCAAAATTCTTGAGAAACTGAAGCCCGGCATCGCCCGATTTCTCCGGATGGAACTGGACCCCGAAGTAACGGTCCTTGGAAACCGCCGAAGCAAAGCGAACCCCGCAATCCGAGACCGCCGTGGTCGCGGGGCCGACGGGCGCCGCGTATGAATGGGAAAAATAAAAATATGCAGGATTTTTCAATCCCTCAAAGAGCGGATGGTTGGAAAGAACCTGCACTTCATTCCATCCGATGTGCGGCACTTTGCAGACAGCGTGGTTCATTCTCTTGACCGTACCGGGGAGAACCTTCAGACACGTTGTGTCTCCTTCCTCTGAAAATGTATGCAAAAGCTGCATCCCGAGACAGACGCCGAGGAAAGGGGTCTTGAGCGAGGATAGGAATGTCGTGAGGCCTTGATCGTGCAGCGACGTCATTGCACCGGGAGCGGCGCCAATCCCTGGCAGGATAATGCCGTCGCATTTCGACAGCTCGGTGCGGGTGCGGCCGACAGTAAAGTCCGCTCCAATCTGTGAGAGCGCATTGGAAACAGACGCGATACCCCCCATTTCATAATCGACGATGCCGATCACCGGGCACCTGTTTTCGTTCGCAGGAATCGGCTCATCCGGCAATCAAGCTGAACGAACGCGCCGGCCAATTCCAGGAGTGTGCGGAAACGACCCCGCCTTGCTCTATATATAGAGCAAGACCCGCGATCCTTAAAAGGTTGCATTTCAGGCTTCTAAGGCCGACCCGCGAAATCAGACGGGTGATATGGGGAGGCGCCTTCAAGTCGGCTTACCGGGCGGTTTTCCGCTTCGACTCCTCTGTGACTCGCGCGCTGATCGAAGGAATGAGCCACACCGCATACCCGTCGGGCCGCAGGGTACACTCGATCATGTCGTTGAACCGGTTTCGCACGTCCTCAAGCGGATGGCCGGAAAACTCGCTGATCCATTGTTCGAATCCGTCCCGCCAGTGGATGAATATTTGTGCCAGGAGCTTTCGATCGACGCGCAGTGTGTCGATACAAAGATAATTGACTTCGATCTCGGAACACCGTAGTACCAAAAGCTCCGACGGCATCGTCCTGCCGTGCCGCAGATTTGAACCAGCCCGTTGAGCGGCCTTGCCTCCGTATTCACGGAAAAATTCATCGGCATCGTAAATGGTCGGGTGGAAGAAGAGCATGCCATAATCCTCGGCAAGAAAATAGAGCCACCCTCCGGGCCTTACCACGCGGATCATCTCCCGAACAACCTTGTGGGGATCAGGCACGGCCTGGAGCATATGCCTGCAAAGGGCGACATCAAACCGGTTGTCCTCAAACTGAATTTCCGTCGCATCTCCCTGCAGGAACGAGAGTCCGGGATACCGTGAAGGATCAAAGCGTTCCCGAGCCCTGAGAAGATTCACCTCCGCAAGGTCAAGTCCGATGACCTCCCGGGGAGAAAACTCCTTTAGAATCCTCGATGAGATCTCACCTGTCCCGCACCCCACGTCCAGAACCTGGAGTCCGACCCGGTTGAAAATTCTGCGCAGGTATGGTTTTTCCTGGGGCCAAATGGCACGCGCCTGGGTCTCGAGGGTATGCTCCATTGCCTCGTTTTCCATCGGCTCCCGCTGACCGTATGTTTTCGTCGACATGATTGATAAATGGGGTGAATGGTGCCTCCACCATAACGTATGAAAGTTTTTGCTCTCAGACAACCCTCCGTGGATTGAGGCATTGGTGAGACTCGTTTTTCGGCTCGAATACCGGCTGGGGTGCAAACGACAAATTTGTCAAATTTTCACTTGACAATACTACAAATATGTCGTATCTTCCGGAAACGGAATTATTGATCTCCGAACCCGCAAACCCGTCATTTCGTGGAGAACACGTACATGGAATTATCCGAACGCGATAACAAAATTATCATCGGAATGGGAGGATGGGATTTGCCTGCCTTCAATCAGTTTTTCTATCCTCCCAGGCCCACGAAAGGATTTCGGAAGCTGGAATTCTACTCCCAATTCTTCGATTGCGTCGAGGTGAATTCAACGTTCTATAACACCTCGCTCTCCACCGTCCATACAAAACGATGGGTTGATGACGTCGCGCAGAATAAAAACTTTCTGTTTACCGTCAAACTCTTCAGGGGATTTACGCACACATTCGAGGCAACGCAGAGCGATGTTGCGTCCATTCACAACATGCTCCAGCCGCTGGTTGACCACGGAAGATTTGGGGGGCTTGTGATCCAGTTCCCATATCTCTTTACCAACCGCCATGAGAACCGGCTCTATCTCCTTCAGCTCAGTAAGATATTCTCACCGTATCGGCTGTTCGTGGAAGTTCGCCATCGATCATGGTATAATCCGTTCATGAATAATTTCTACCAGGAAAACAGACTACACCTGATCAATGTCGACCTCCCGCAGATTAAACAGCACCCTCCTCTCACCTCCCTCTCCTGGTGCGGAGCGGCGTTTTTCAGAATGATGGGACGGAATTGCTCAAGCTGGAAGAATCCCTGGCGTCTTGAAGATGACGGCCGCCATGTCATCAGCGATCGCTATCACTATTATTACAATCGGCAGGAGCTCGAACAATTCCAATCTCTGATCGAGCAGGTGAAGTCAATCGCGGATACCACGTTCGTCATTTTCCACAATGACCCCGAGGCAAATTCACTGATCAACGGCTTCCAGCTCCGGCACCTTCTCAAGCACAAACAGCGGGTTCTTGTCCCGCAGAACTTCCTCCGGTCATTTCCCGTGTTGAAGCCGATCAGTTCGTCGGTCAATGTCTTTCATCCGCTTTTCTCTCAGGGATAAAAACTCTACCGTTAACGGATCACCATCATTTTCTTTACCTGCCTGAATACGACAGCCGGATTTGCTTTCCCTGCCGCCTCGATCTCATAGAAATAAACTCCGGTCGAGACCCCTCGATTATTCCTGTTGATCCCGTTCCATTGCACCTTTTTCTCCCCTGGCCCCTGGAATCCGTCGACCAGCGTCTTCACTTCCTGCCCGAGCACATTGTAGATCCTTAGCGTCACACGGCTTTCGAACGGGAGGTGATAGGTGATCGTCGTCGATGGATTGAACGGGTTGGGAAAATTCTGTGAGAGTGAAAAATGTTCGGGTAACTTATCATCTCTCACCGAGACAACCGTCGGGTTGAATGTATAGCGATCCGCTGAAGATAAACCAAACCATGGTCGGAGGTACAGTGTTCCGCCGCTTTCGCTCAATGTATGGCCGCTGACCACCGCGAGAGAAAGACCGTAAACGATATCCGCCCGCGAACCAAACGTGCACTCTCCCGGAATTGCATTCGGAGGCATGGTGAACTGGGTGGTTCCTGTTGGATCGTACGCTTTTTGGTAGATGAATATAATTTCCAGACCATCATTGTCCACGCTCGGATTCCACGTTTGGCTGTTGTCCTGATCCCGCCAGGAGACCGTCAGTTGCCGGGGAGTTGACCGATCGCTCACATCCCATGCGCTGAACGGAACGGTAACGAACGGTCCCGGCGACTGAATCAGGTAGGGGCCCATGCGGCGGAGACGGTATGCCTTTTGGGGTGCTGTCGAATCGAACCGGACTTCAACGGAGAATGAGCGGGAAGGATCGACGATCGATGATACATTACCGAGGTAGTGGTCCCCGAGCTCGAACCCGGTTGTGACTCCGCCGTTAAAGGCTGATTGCTCATCCGAAAAATCGGTGAAGCGATTACCATGGATCCAGACCGCATTTGATGAAATCCATCGCGTGGAGTCCCTCCGCAGCCCGACCCTTCCGAACGCTGTACCGCGCAATACCTTAAATCCATCCGTCACCGGGACATCATGTCCGTATGGATCGGGGAGCGTGTGGTGCAGGATCAGCGGTGTTCCGTCGGTCAGATCTCTCAGCGAAAACCATCTGGAGTGTGCGGAATCGGAAGAGTCCGTCACCGAAACCTCGTAAGTATGATTCTTGATCTGCGCCTGATCAACTGCAAGAATGTTAAAGGACCAATCGCTTTGTCCGGCCGTGTGGACAAGAGGCGTGCCGTAGAACGGCGACGCCGGAGCTTTTACCGGAAACGCAATCGTATCGGTCCAACGATTATGCTGCGTATCGGATATCGCTATCACAACCCGAAAGAGCGAGTCGGAGTAACCGGGCGACACGTCGAACTTGAAATAAGAGAGCGAATCGTTGGGGTTATAACTCATGAAAAACGAACCGGAGGGGGAGAGGCTCGGGATTCGGATCTGTCGTCCTTCCATCGGGGGGAAGGTAGCCATCGTCAGCTTCGAGAGCGTTAGTGCCGACCCGTTCCTTACAGATACTACGTACCGCACGTTTTCTCCAGGATTTGCAACCCCATCGCTATTAAGATTGTCGGACGAGATCGAATAACTGGAGATCGGCACCGGTCCCGCAGTAGTAATATCGTCAACGGCATGATGAAAGGTTGCGGCGGCACCGCCGCCATACTGTACGTACTCGTCCAGATACATGCCCACAGATTCGGGGGGAACGGAGATGGAGCCTCCGAAAATCTGATCTCCCGCCACACCGTCTCCGTGCAAACCGTCGTCGGCCAAGGTAATGATCGAAACCCGCGATCCCGTGTATCGCCGCAGGTCTCCGACAACATCGATTGCCCTAGTCCCCCGCGCATCCGCAACAAGATGAATTGTTGTCGATGTCGATGATGAGAATTCGGAAGTAACGAGGACCCCGGGGGGAACCGCGAGGGCCGCGCCGCCGGAGAGGTTGAATGCCGTCTGAATGGATTTATCATTTTCCTTCATCGCCGTAACGCTCGAGAGCCGGTCAGACCCCAATCCCGCAACAAGTGCGATGACTACTTCCTGCGTGTCTCCAAGCGCCATCGTGAAGGGACCGGTGCCTGAGGCCATCCGCCGGTCGCCCGGAAAGTCGATGAACCCATCAAGGTATCCGGTGTTTGCGACAGGATCGCCGCTGAGCCAGAAAACTGTCTCTCCTCCCCCGGGATAAACAAAAGGCGCGCCGGTAATCGGCGTCAATCCCTTGAAGAAATTGTACCACTGGGGAGCCCCGGTATAGTTATATGGAGGATCGGCAGTGGTACTACCGGAAGCGAGGTAGATCCACGACGTCATCGGGAGATTCTTGTAATCATAGATCCATCGGAAGTTAACGAACGCAGAGTCGCCAATCGAAGGAACGATGGGGCCCTGAAGGAAGTCGTATCCCACAGCAGGTGGAGCGAGGCCGAATGCGCCATACCGGGCATCGGTGTCCGCCCCATTATACACAAAACCGAGGTTAAGGGTTGTATCACACCCCGCAAAGTCGTCGCTATAGTCGCCGAGATCCGGATCTACCCATTGTAAGAGATAGAGGCTGTCGATAAAGGAGGAAGGCGGCGCAGATGCAGTTCCCTTGTAGATAACCTTGTACCGCTTGAAGATTGTGTTTGCCGCTGCGCCGGATTGCGCGTATCCCCAAAGAGTTACCTGTATTTCCAGGCCGATCGGGTCGGATCCGTACATTGAATGCGACTGCCCAGTGTCGAGATCGTTTATGACAAACCAGACGACCTGATCGGCTCCGGCAAGCCCGGGCTCATCTTTGGTAGAATCATAGACGGCGTTTGGATCGGGAGTGTACATGGCGTCATGGTCCCGATCGTAGAATGGAGCGCCTTTCTGCCAGGGCCACTCGATCCAGTCCCGCTTGTATTGAGCGCGCACCGAATCGATCTGTGCCTGGGTCACCGACGGGATGGATTCGTTGAGAAGTTCCGCCGCATCCTCCCGCAAGTCAGCGGCGGACCAGTCCCGCCGGATCCGATAAATCCTTACGGTCGAGTCGTTGGGATTCTCGCGGACTCCCGGCGAAATGATTCTTCCGGGAACCGTTCCAGTAACATAGTTCTGACCGTTTACCCGGAGCATCTGGGATCCCCCATCATGAACCATCCCGCCCCATAGCAGACCGTCTGCAAATATGCACGTCGCGGTGCCCCGCGGAAACGTGACCCCGGAATTTCCGGAGAAGGGGTTCCTCGACATCAGCCCGTCGTGCTGAACCCACATCGAGAAGTTATTAATATTCATCAATGTGGAGGTTGGAAATCCGGATGGCGTTCTCGGATAAACGGGTCTTTTCTTCGATACAGGTTGCGTAGCAACGGCAGCAGAGGAGACCCACAGCAGACTTGCCAGACACAGAATGAGTTTCTGATTCATGGCCACGCCTCACCATTGTAGTAGAACGAATAAGCCAAGTTAGCCAATAACCCACCGATTGTCAATGGCGGGAAGCCGTAATACACCTTGATTTTCACCTGCAAATCCGGTACCATCATTGAGAAACATTCCTGGAGGACTCCATGGCAAAAATCGAACGCGTCACCTACTTCCTGGCCAATATCGATGACAGGCCGGGCACCTTATTGAGGATCATGCGGGATCTGAAGGGGAAGAATATCAACCTTGCAGGGTTGTGGGGCTTCGCAACATACGAAGGAAAGGCGCAACTGTACGTCGTGCCGAAAAACCCTGACAAATTGCGGAACGAATGGAAGGCTGCGGGATTACTCGCCGAGGAAGGAATCGGGTTCTTCGTGAAAGGGGCCGACCGCACGGGCGCGATGCTTTCAACTCTGGAAGCGCTTGCGAATTCAGGCATCAACATCCGCGCCATCGACGCTATTGCGGTTGCCGGGCAATTCGGATCGTTCATCTGGGTTAACGCGGCGGAAGAGAAGAAGGCCGCAGCTGCACTCGGACTTAAAAAGTAGGAAAGCCGGCCACAACCAGGTTCGGGGGGGAAGTTACGACATCTTGCCGAACACTACCAGTATCACTTCGAGCAGGATGAGCAGGATGATAACCCACTCAAGGATGAGCGAGCGTTGACCCTCGAGTCGTCCGATGACGAACATGCTCGAGCGGGAGATGAGCGAGACTTTCTGCTGTATGATTCGGATACGATCCTCAAGGTCAAACTCACGTTTGAGCCGGCGGTATAATTCTTCGATCCGTTTTCCCCCCTCCCAGACGATGTCGGGATCGTCGAATGCGGAGAGCGTGTAGGCGAGTTCGTGCTCGACGGCGAGGGCAAATCCCACCCTCTTGGTCAGCTCGCGCTCGCTCGCCGGAATCTTACCCTTGGTTTGAAGCAAACTGATGAGGTGCTCCAGCTGCGCGAGCGCATCGCCCACGAGTTTCTCGTAATATTCGACCGACACGGAGCGGCTTAAGACCGTGCCGACGAGAAGGGCGATATCCCGGTTCAATTCCTTTACGAACAGTTCATCCGTTCCCTCCGGCTCTCTCGGTTGAACGCCGAGGTAGAGGGAGAAATAATCCTCGCTGACCGTCGTGTTCGGGCGCTGGGCAAAGGGCATCAGCTTGTCCACGAGCTTGGCGCTTTCCTGACGATCGATATCGAAGAAAACGATCGAGCCGTAGTCAAAGATCGCAACCATCTTCAGGGGATCGAACTGGACAAGCAGGGGGATGTTCTCCAGCACCTTTCCTTTCAGCTCCTCCTCGAAGACCTTGCGGGCCGCGTGCAGATCGTAAGCAGACGCTACGTCAAGGGCCATGACGAAGATCTTCGCCCGGCCGCCTTTCTGCAGATCGTGCTGAAACTCCGTTTCGTCCTGTCCAGCCATGCTGAAAAGGACTTCAGCCGATTGAGACGCTCTGGTGCTTCAGGACGCGCGCAATACGTTCCAGGGCCTTCTCTATATTCGGAATGGAGTTTGCGTAGGAGAATCTGAGGTACCCTTCGCCGAATCGTCCGAAGGCAGTTCCGGAAAGACATGCGACCCCCGCTTCATTCAACAACTGATCAGCGAGCGCGCGAGAGGACTTGCCGGTTCCGGTGATGTTTGGAAATACATAAAAAGCTCCGAGCGGTTTGCGACATCGGATCCCGGGAATGCCGTTCAGGCCGTCCACGATGAGGTCCCGGCGGCGCTTGAATTCCTCGACCATGAGCTCGACATCCCGTTGCGGCCCGGTAAGAGCTTCGACGGCGGCGATCTGCGAGAAGGAGCTCGTGCACGATGTGCTGTTAATCTGAAGCCTGGTGACATGCCTTGCCAATTCCTCCGGCATGACACCGTAACCGAGGCGCCATCCCGTCATAGCGAAGGTTTTGGAGAAACCGTCGAGGATGATGGTCCGCTCCTGCATGCCCCGGAGCGACGCAATGCTGAAATTACTCGCCCCGTCATACATGATTCTCCCGTAGATCTCGTCGGAGAGTACGAGGAGATCGTTCTCGAGGGCCAGGTCCGCGATCGCACGCACGGCTGATTCAGTCAGAATCCCCCCCGTCGGATTGTGCGGCGA
>Ga0099793_10000595_pt1 | contig 10120 bp, 11 predicted proteins | sample Rivendell_Oct201_9_FD_77319 | JGI IMG/M metagenome (GOLD analysis project Ga0099793, IMG submission 77319) | Vadose zone soil and rhizosphere microbial communities from the Eel River Critical Zone Observatory, Northern California to study diel... | ecosystem: Environmental > Terrestrial > Soil...
GAACACGGGCCGGCACATGTATGTGACCGTGAGGTTGACGGCGAAATGAGCGACCAGCGACGCATCTGTAATGGCCAGACCGTCGACTCCGACGCTTCCTCCACCGCCACCCGCCGCCTCAGCGTTGATCGAAAGCTTGCTGGCGGCGTTCCGGAGCGCGGCCGCTCCGGGTGCTGTGCTCGACATGGCCACGGCCGCGACCACGCCGGCTGCTAAGACTGGACTGAGCGCAAATGCAAGACGTTTGAGGTTGAACATTGTGTCTCCTCGAGACAAATACGCCGGACCCCCTGGGGCTCCCAATTCATCCCATAGGCACGGCCCTCCGCTTCCGAGCAGACCCCCTCAGCCATCCTCAACGGGCGGCGGGCGAAAGCGTTTCGGTCAGAAGCCCACCGGTTCGCGCACCAGGATCACCGTCGTCCGGCCCGGGTTGAAGTCGCGCTCGAGGATCAGGGTCCGAGTCCACTTGGTGCCGATTCCCAATTGCTCCCTGAGCCGGGCATCCTCGTACGGGAACACGTACTCGGCAATGCGCCGGAACGCGGTATCGAGGTCGGGGACGATCTTCTGGCTCCCGACGACCAGGATCAGCCTCTGGGCTCCGCTGGCGTACGGGCCGATCTGGCTGCCGCTCGCGGAAACGACGACCAATTGACCGGCTTCTGTCACGGCATGCACGCTGCCAAGCATGTAGTCGGGCGATGCCCCCAGCTTCGAGATCTCGCGCATCTGGGTCTTCCGGTCCATCTTCATCGTCCGCTTCCGGATGAAGTCGTATGTGTCGCCTTCCATCAGCTCGCCGAAAACGCCGATGTCTTCCAGGGTCTTGGACTTGCCAGAGTGGACCTCGGCCCCCTCGGGAAGGCGCTCCAGGACGGCTGCCTTCGCTTCAGCCGCGGTCCCGACGATGACCACCTCGAAATTTCGTTCCCGCAGCCGTTCTGCGAGCGCGTCCAGAGCTGCCTCGGACGCGGGGCGTGCGAAATCGGTCGTGGATGCGGCCATCTGGAATCATCTCCTGGAATTAGTTGAAGCCTCAATAATATAGCTGGACAGTATTCCAGGTGTCAACCTATACTTGGATCGATGGCGAAATCCACGAACCAGGAAGCTATCGTCCGGCTGTTGATGGACGTGAGCCGGAACCTGACGAGCCACTATGACGCCAAGCTCGCCGAGCTCCACTTGACTCTTCCCCAGGCCATGCTCCTGCGACAGCTCGGCGACGCGCTGCCAATGAACGAGGCCGCGGACAAGCTCCACTGCGATCCGTCCAACGTGACTGGCATCGTCGATCGGCTGGAGGCGCGCGGACTCATCGAGAGACAGCACCTCACCACCGACCGCAGGGTCAAGCACCTCGCGCTCACGCCGGCGGGGCGTCGGCTGCGCAGCCGTGTGGAAGCGGTCCTGTCGGCGGCTCCGGGCGTGTCCGACCTCGGCGCCTCGGATCAGGCGGCGCTGTTGTCTCTGCTCGGCCAGATCAAGAGCTGAAACCCTCGAGCGCGTAGGCCAGCGCCTCTTCGAAGCCAAGGGCGTGGCCCGCGTCCCACGCGGCCTGCGCCCGGTCGGCCGGCAGCTCACCCCGTGCCGCATCCTCGAACGCCGACGTGAACTGGTGCCAAGTCGCCGGCGGCTTCTGGCCGGTGGATTCGAACATCGCCCTTGCCGCCCCTGCCAGGCGGAGCGCACGCTCGGCGCTACCGTCGGCAGCGGCGATGCCCGCGAGCATGTCCAGCGACCAGGCTGAGCGGCGGTCTCGCAGGGAGAGCCCGATTTCGATCGCCTCCCGGATGGATTCGCGCGCGGTCGACATGTCGCCCTGGGCCATCGTGACGGCGGCGAGGAAGACCAGGCTCATGGCAGATTCATCGCGACGGCCCTTCGCGCTCCTGACCTCGATGCTCTGCCTGAACAGAGACTCCGCTTCGGCGGCATTGGAGCGTTGGCTCGCGACCATTGCCAGCTGGTGTAGGACCTCGCCCTCTTGCTGCGCGTTGCCATCCTCTCGGCTGAGACGCAGCGCCTCGAGCAGAGATGTCTGCGCGGGATCCAGCCGCTGTCGTGCGCTGTCGAGCAACCCTGAGAGAAAGAGGGCGCGCGCCACGCCGCTGCGGTCCCCGGATTTCTCGGCACGTTCGAGTCCATCCCGAATACGGCTCTCCGACGTGTCGAAGTCACCGGCTACATATGCGAACGCGCCGGCGTCCAGGAGTCCTGACCGGAGCAGTGGGCTGGCTTCAGGAACGCGGCCCAGCATCTGCTCGAGAAACTGGCGGGCCTCAGCGATGTGGCCGCGCAGGAGCCAGAAGGCGTAAAGCGCGTTTGCCAGCCTCATGCCCATCTCGACATCCGAGCCGGCCGACCAGCGCAGGGCCGCGAGCAGGTTGTCGTGGTCATCTTCGAGCCGGTTGAGCCAGGCGGCCAGCTGGCCGGGCTGCCGCGACGCGGCCAGCTGCAGGTAGAAGGCGGCGTGACGCGACTGCGTGCGCTCGACCTCGTCGGCGGCCCGGAGCCGATCGAGCGCGTAGTCCCGAATGGTGTCGAGGCAGCGGTAGCGGCCGTCGACCGCCAGCACCAACGATTTCGAAACGAGCTGACCGACGAGGTCGACAACGTCTCCAGATGGCAAGCCCGGGTCGGTGCAGACCTGCTCGCATGCAGGCAGGGAGAAGTAGCCGGCGAAGACGGCAGACCGCCGAAACAGCACCTGTTCCGGGACCTCCAGCAGGTCGTGGCTCCAATCGATCGTCGCCCGCAGGGTCTTCTGGCGGGTCGATGCGGTGCGGCTGCCGCCCGCCAGGAACGCGAGACCGCTCTCGAGGCGTTCAAGGATCTCATCCACCGGCATCATCGGAACCCGGGCCGCGGCCAGCTCCATCGCGAGAGGAATCCCGTCGAGCCGCTCGCAGATTCGCGTCACCGTCGTGACACCAGGGCCCGTCAGCACGAAGTCAGGCGAGCTGGCATGGGCGCGATCCAAGAACAATCGGGTCGCCTCCGGGACCGAAAGCGGGGGCACCCGCCACACCGTCTCGCCGGGAACTTTGAGCGGTTCTCGGCTGGTGACGACCAGGTGCAGGTCGGGGCAGTCACTGAGGAGATGAAGGGCAAGCCGCGCGGAGGCCGCGATCAGGTGCTCGCAGTTGTCGACCAGGAGCAGGAGCTTCTTGTCTCGGCAATGCTCGACCACCGTTTCCAGAGGGGCGCGCCCAGCCTGCTCCTGCAGCTCCAGGCCGGCGATAGTGGCCCGAGGCACGAGGCCTTCGTCGACGACAGGCGCCAGGTCGACGAACCAGACGCCGTCAGGATGTCGGCCGATCAGCTCGCCGGCCAGCTCCTCGGCAAGGCGTGTCTTGCCGCACCCGCCGGGACCGACCAGCGTCAGCAACCTGGTTCCCGGCTGCAAGTGTTTGAGCTTCCGGAGCTCGTCCTGGCGGCCGACGAAAGTCGTCAGCTGGATCGGCAGGTTGGACAGATGCCGCGGCAAGGACCGTATGGGCGGAAACCGAGCGGGATGGTGAAGATCGGCCAGCTGGAAGACCTGTTCGGGGCGCTTGAGGTCCTTGAGGCGGTGCAGCCCGAGATCCCATAGCTCAGAGCCGGCGGGCAGCTCGTCGACGACGAGCTCGTGCGCCGCCTTGCTCAGGACGATCTGGCCGCCATGACTCGTGGCGAGCATCCGGGCGCAGCGATTGAGGGCCTGGCCGAAGTAATGACCCCCTCGAAGCTGGGCCTCGCCCGCGTGGATGGCGACCCGCAGCTGCAGCTTCACTCCTCGAGGCCAGGTCGCGGCCGCGATCTCGCGTTGGATCTCGAGAGCGCAAGCAGCGGCCCCAGCCGTCTTCCGGAAGACAGCCAGGATGCTGTCTCCCTCGCGGCCCGCCTCGACCAGGGCGCCGCCGTGACGCTCGACCGCCCGGCCGATGATCGCGTCATGCTGGACCATCGCCTTTCGCATGGCGCCGGGCCGGTCCTCCCACAGACGCGTGGAACCCTCCAGATCGGTGAGCAGGAAGGCAACGATCCCTTCAGGCAGGGCGGCCATGGCAGGCATGACAGTAACTCAGGGACGTGATAGATTCCGCCCGTGCCTGTTCCCCTGTTGATTAGGCCTGACCTGTTGCGAATCGACGAACAGCTGCGCCGGATCGCCGCGATGCTTCAGCGCATTGCCGAAAGACCCGGAGGCACCAGGCCGCACCCCGAGCTGGCCCAGATCGCCAAGCTCTTCACGCGCGTCGGCGACACCCTCGAAAAAAGCGCCGTATCGGGTCGCGGCGTCACAGCCGCCCAGGTCAGAAGCATCGCCACCAGCCTCGAGGCCGCAGCAGCCACCCTCCGGAAGAACGCTTAGGCCTCACGCACCGGCCGGCCGGCCTCAGCTGCTTATTTCGTCGCTCCGTACTCGCTGCGAAGAAGCTCGGGCACTCGCGAGACAAAGCCATCCCAGAACTTGAACAACATCTCGAACTCGACCGGCTCGCTCGGCCGGTGGGCCGGCTCGGCGGCCCGGTTGATGTAGGTCAGGACTTTATCTCCGACCATGTCGAAGTTCACATCCGCGCAGTCGAGTAGCAGCTGCATGACGCTCGGATCGAGCAGCATCACCGCGCACCGGCGGTCCTTGGCCCTGACCATGAACCGGTTGTCGAAGTCGATGGACTCGAGCTCCAGCGTGGGCGTGCCCCCGACCACGATAGTGCCTAGTTCCCGACGGGTGACGGACACATACGGGACGTCCAATCCGGCGACGGTGAAGGCCAGCAGGGTGAAGAACTGCGTGTGCTTGCCAGCTGGACGCATGTAGTCGGCGACCGCGACCGCGTGGTCGGCGGACGCGTACGAATTCGTGAGCAAGCGACGGTCGATGTTGCCGAGCATCGCGAAATCGCTGGGCAGCGCCCCGGGCAGCAGGCCGCGCTGTGAGCACAAGGCCGCAATCGCCTGCTGTCGCGCCCGCAGCAGCGGCGCCTGGCGGCGAAAAAGTATCGCAATGAAGATGACGCTTCCAATCGTCACTGCCCCAGCGGCCGACATGGTGACGACCAGAACAGATAAGCCGGTCACGGCGCCGCGAGTGTATCGTTCGTCGACGCAATCAACCCGGACACGTGCGCAGGTTTCTGGCCGCACGCGCCGCAAATGGGTAGCTTGCTAGCGAACCGTTACCGCGCTGGTTGGATTTCTTTCGGCACGTGCCGCTCGCTCGTCTGTTTCGGGCATCCTAGCTGGAACCGAGATGGTGACTGTGCGGGTGGAACCTGCAGGCGACGGATGGGAATGCCAGGTCACGGTCGAGCAGGACCACGAACGGACACAGCACACGGTTACGGTTGCGAAGGCCGATGCGGAGCGCTGGGGCGGCGGCACCGCAACCAGCGACGTGCAGGACCTGGTGCGCCGAAGTTTCGAATTTCTGCTGGCTCGCGAGCCCGCCGGCTCGATCCTGAAGGCGTTCGACCTCGATACGATCCAGCGCTATTTCCCCGAGTACGACCGATTAATCCGACCCTAAGTGACCGGCCATGCAGGTTCGGCCAATCGATGCCAGGCAGCCAGTGGTACAGGCTGCCGAATCCCGGGGCGGCCGGGGCCGAGCAGAGTTGTGATTCCCGCATCAACTTCGCGGCCCGTATGGTCAATATCCGGCGCTTCTGTATCAGCGACATAGGACTCGAGCCAGCGATTCGACACCTCGACCGCGCACAAGAGCTGCCACCGCTTTCGAATACGGGTCTGGCGGATAATCACGCGGATCGGACGGCTGAATTCCGACGCCATCGCGGCAGCAATCGCATCATCGCCCGCCGATGTACCGCGATCGATGCGTAGGACTTCTCGGCCCAGGTCGATGTCGTCGTGATATTTCAGATCCGTCACCCCAGCCCACACCAGCATCACGTGCCGATCGTCGACCCAAAGCACCAGCGAGTAACCGCCTAAATCTTGATGCGGCAGGAGGACAATCCCAACCGCCGGACCTTCAGCGGTCACAGTGATTGCGTCCCGGTTGAGGTTCATAGGCTGGTGATCGTCCACGACCTGGCGGACGAGCTCGAGCCCCCACTCCACATGCGGATTGCGCGGCGTCAGTCTGCTTGCGCCTCAGCCACCGACCGCGGAAGGCGCCCGGCGGAGAAGCTCATCAACCCACCCGGCAGGACCCACGGGTAAACCTCGATCCGGTATCTACCGGCGCGCACAGCAGGGTCCTGCTCCTTGAGCTCACGCGCACGTTCTGGATCGACCTTCAGGATCGAGAAACCGCGGAGCTCGCGATCCGCCGCTCCCATAACCGGGCCGGCGGCCAGCAAATGGCCGGCATCGTGCAGATCGGCCAGATGCGCCATGTGGGCGTCCTGAAGTTCGGCCTCTTGCTCGTCGGTCAAGCTCGGAGCGTCGGGCCGAAGCAACAGCAGCGAGATCGTGTAGCGGTCGAATTGCATCCACTTTCCTCCGTACTGGGAATAAGCGAATAATCTATTATTCGCTTATACTCTTCCCAATGCCGATCTTCGCCACGCCGCCCAAGTCGCCCGGCCTGATGCGTCGCCTCGACGAGCTTGACGTATTGCGTCGCTACCTGGCACACAACCTCGGCGACTCCGCCCAGCCGTGGACGGGAGCGTTGCGCCGGCTCGCCGCGGCGGAAGCCACGGTCGGTTCGACGTCCATCGAAGGCTACGGGGCAAGCATCGAGGATACGGTCGAAATCCTTGCCGGACGGCATCCTTCAGGCACGTCCGAGGAGACGCAGCGAATCATTTCCGCGTATGCGCAAGCGATGGATCGGGTCAACGTGCTGGCGGACGACCAGCGCTTTCAATGGTCCGCACAGACCATCCTCGATCTGCACTTCCTGGTCTGCCACCCACAACCGCAAGCCGGCCCAGGGCGATTCCGAGATGGGACGGTGATCGTGACGCGTGGGCTGGGCCGAGATCCATACCGACCGCCCGTGGCGAGCGAGGTTCCAACCCTCGTCAACGAAGTCGCCAAGTGGTTGGGCTCTGGCGATCCGACCCGTCACCCCGTTGTTCGCGCCGCGATGGCTCACTTGAACCTGGTGTCGATCCACCCATTTCGCGATGGAAACGGCCGGTTGGCGCGGGTCGTTCAATCTTTGGTGCTGGCGAAGGAAGGACTCCTTCGTCCCGAGCTGGTCTCCATCGAGCCATATCTGGGTCGGCACACACGCGAGTACTACGCCGTGCTGGAGAGGGTTCAGGGTCTGACCTTCGAACCAGGTCGAGATGCGTCGCCATGGGTGGAGTTCTGCATCGAGGCGCACGTGTTCGAGGCGGCGGAGCGGCGGCAGTGGTTGGAGATCGCGTATGCCCGCCACGATTTCTGCGAGCAGCTCGCGCGTGAGCAGGGCTACCCTGAGCGATTGGTGATTGCGCTCGACCAGGCTTTGCTCGGGCTGCCGATCATGAACACCGACTATCGGCGCGAAGCCGACATCGCCGGCCCGACCGCGACGCAGGATCTTCAGCGCCTCCGTCGGGACGGTTGGCTCGACCAGGAGGGCGGAGGCCGCTCTATCCGCTACGTCGCCGGCAAGAAGCTCCGAGAAAACTGGTCAGCCGCCCGAGGGCGCTGAGCCCTTGGATTCAGCGGGTTACTGCATAACTCACGATTCGCATTTAACGTTTAGTTACTGTGCGGCTGTCCGCCATGGCTTGTCTTGGCGCCCTCTTGCTGGCGTTCGCGGCCTGCACGGAGAAGAGCTCACCGCCGCCGTCGGCCTTCACGATTACCCCGGGCACGCACACCGACTTCTATGGGTGGGACGGCCATTTCATCCGCCGCGTTGACTTGGGCCCGCTACGACCCTCAGCTGACAGCCGATACTACGTTTCGCCGTCTAACTTGATCTTCACCAGAGACGGGAAGGTCTCCGGGGTCGCCCCTAATTGGGGAGGCTATCTATGGGCGCAAGACGGCGATGTTGTGTGCGCCGACGACTATGCGTCGGCAGATCGCTTCGGACATGCATCTACGCTCTACTTCGTTGATGCGCATGGCAAGACTCGCCCTATCCCACTCGGGCATCGCATCCAAGGAATCTATGCATGCAGCGCCACCACGAACCGTGTGGTGGTTTTGGACGGGCCGGGTCAAACATTTTCGGTTCTTTCGCTTGACGACGGCCACGTGGAAGCGACGGTGCCCTTGATCTCACGCGCTCGTGGCTACATCTTCTCGCCCGACGCGAACTGGCTCGCGGTGCCGATTACGCTGCCGGACAACGCAACAATCGATACGGTCGTAGTCAATCTTAGGGACGGAACCATTCACTCCCGGCTCTCCGGCCATATCGCAGAGGCATTCACGCCGGACAGCAAGTACCTGCTTGTGAACGACGAGAGCGAGATGACGATTAAGGCGATGGACTGGCGCACAGGATTTGTGCCATGGACCAAGCCTGGGTACCTCTGGTCTGCGCGCGACTCAGACGTAGCGACGAACATGCTTCTCATGCAAGTTGCACCTGATTCGAGGGGATTGACTGTCCAACTGTGGATCGTCGCACCAGGGGGTACAGGCGTCCCATTTTTCCCACGAACCGACACTTAGAGCGATGGCGGGGCGCCGCGGATCGAGCTGGTTAGTGCTGTGTACGACCAACCGCTCACAATCGCCCAGGCTCTGACCCGGCTCGAGGAGCAGCCGGAGGGCATCGCCGCGCTTACCGTAGGTCTGCCGCGAGCTCGACTGCACACTCCCCCGAGCGGGGGCGAGTGGTCCGTCAACGACGTGCTGGCCCACCTGCGTTCATGCGCTGACATGTGGGGCAAGTACATCGCCGTGATCATCGCGGAAGACCATCCGAAGATTCGAGCGATGAATCCCACGACCTGGATCAAAAGCACGAACTACCCCGAGCTCGAATTCGCGCCATCCTTCCGCGCCTTTAGGAAGCAGCGTGACGAGCTGCTGGCGTTCTTGCGGCCTCTGCCAAATGCAGCGTGGTCACGTGCTGCGACGGTTACGGGCGCCGGGAGGCCACGCGAACGGACGGTGCTGGAGTACGCGCGGTGGCTCGCTAACCACGAGCGATCTCACGTGAAGCAAATCGCGCGCATCGTCAACGGATGACCGTGCAAGCCCGCCAGCTAGTCCATCCGCATCGCAATGATCGCGAGCACGAAAGCCACGATGATCAGCGCGACCCCGGCGATGCTCTTAGAGAGAAGAAGCTCGAGAGCCGAGAGAAAGGCAATCCCGAATAGCACCCAAACAATCCTCCCCCGCGCTTGAGTGTTCCTCCAGGCCGTGCGTGGACTGACCACCTGCCCTTTTCCGTCGTACGAGGTGTCATCCGATTGCCAGTTGCTCTGAGCTGCTAGCCAGGTGAACAGAACCAGGCTCCCTGCCATCACAACGAACACTATCGCCAAGACGACGCCAAGCCCCGTGGCGCCGGTGGCTAACAGCCACGCTGCAAGGGCGCCCAAGTAGACGGTGACGAGGAGGTGGAGGACGAACGCCACCTTCGGATGCGTATCCCAGAGCCGGCCAAGGGCTACCCCGACCATCGGCTCGGCATCATATGCTCTGCGACCGTCAGCACAGCCAGAACCCCCGGCGGCTGGGCAACTTCCCTCGCGGACGAGCTTTCGGCGCATCGAGGTAGATAGCGCAGGTAGGCCGTGGTTTCCGCCTGCATTATTGACCTGGCGCGCAAGCGCCGATCTCGGTTCGATCGCGCTGCCGCTATCCGTACCAGCCCACAACGTCCACGATCACGTCGGTCATGCCGAAGCCGTTGTAGAAATCGATCGAGCCGTTAGCTCCCAGCTTGACCACAATCAAGTTTGGGAGGGTGTCACCAGCCACCCAGTTGATGTCCGAGGCCAGCGGCTGAGTCGTACCGTCCGGCCACAGAGTCAGATAGCTCGGAGCCGTCGTGTCGGTCACGGTGATGTTCAGCACGACTGCGGAAGGTGGTACGGCGGCACCCATGAGCGGCACTCCCCCACTGCCGGCCACGGCGAGCACATGTGTCGTGCCCGGCCCAACCACTTGCGTGGTGCGCGTGTCCAGGAGCCGCGTGGGACTCAGACCCACGTAGCGGCTGCCCCCGGTGGAAGTGGTCGCGTCGGTGAAC
>Ga0099793_10000596_pt1 | contig 10106 bp, 9 predicted proteins | sample Rivendell_Oct201_9_FD_77319 | JGI IMG/M metagenome (GOLD analysis project Ga0099793, IMG submission 77319) | Vadose zone soil and rhizosphere microbial communities from the Eel River Critical Zone Observatory, Northern California to study diel... | ecosystem: Environmental > Terrestrial > Soil >...
CTCGCGGGCGGCGGCTTGAACCACGAAGCGATCCGCGAACTGCTGGCAGCGCCGTACTACATCCCGACCGGCACCCCGCTGCTGCAGCAGCTGCAGATGTTCCAGGAGAACCGGCAGCGGCTGGGCCTGGTGGTCGACGAATACGGCGAGCTGGTCGGCCTGGTGACGGTCGACGACATCGTGGAGGAGATCGTCGGCGAATTCACGACCCCGGCTCCCGGGTCCGGCCAGTCCGGGCTGCACTGGGGACCGTCGGGACAGACCGTGGTCGACGGCGCAGTCGCCCTGAGGCTGCTGAACCGGCGCCTCGGGCTGATGCTGCCTCTGGACGGACCCAAGACGCTGAACGGCCTGATCCTGGAGCGGCTCGAGCAGATACCGGAGGGGCCCTGCTGCCTGCGCCTGCCCGGCTGCGTGCTGGAAATCGTGCAGGTCCAGGACCAGGCGATCCGCAGCGTGCGACTGATCCGCACCGCAACCGCCTGAAACGGAGGTGGCCCGGAACGCCCCAGCCTTCAGGCCAGCTATGGCCCCTTTTTTTGGGATCCGAGCTTTACAATTCAGGGGCTTAGCGGCAGCATCTTTCGATTAAGGCGCGTGGGTGTACGCGCTAATCTTGGGCTGCCGCGCTACGCCCACCAATGTCCGCCGTCACCCAAGGTCCGTCCGCCGCCGCTGGCGCTCTAACCGGGCTTGCCCGCGCCCTCGTCCAGCAGGGCCGGCTTCGGCCTGACCGGGCCGAGGCGCTCGCGCGCAAAGCCACCCAAAGCAACACGCTGTTCGTTGACGAGCTGGCCGGGATCGCGGAAACGATCGGCCTGTCGGGCAACGCAATCGCCCGTTTCGCGGCCGAGACGTTCGGGCACCCGCTGTTCGACCTGGCGGCCATCGACGTCGATCAGCTGCCGAAGGACACGATCGACAAGAAGCTGGTCACGTCGCTGCGGGTTCTGGCCCTGCGCAAGCGCGGCAACCGGCTCGCGGTGGGCGTCTCGGACCCGACCAATTACCAGGCTTTGGACCAGATCAAGTTCCAGACGCAGCTCGCGCTGGACATCATCGTGGTCGAGCACGACAAGCTGGTGCGGCTGATCGAGGCGACCACGCAAAGCGCCTCGCAGTCGCTCGAGCGCCTGATCGACGACGACGTCAGCTTCGAAGACCTGCTGGCAGAAAGCCCGGAAAAGGAGGAGGAGTCCGGCTCGGCCGACGTCGACGACGCGCCGGTGGTGCGCTTCCTGCAGAAGCTGCTGCTCGATGCAATCGGTGACGGGGCCTCCGACCTGCATTTCGAGCCCTATGAGAAGTTCTACCGGATCCGGTTCCGGGTCGACGGGATCCTGCGCGAGGTCGCGCAGCCGCCGCTCGCGATCCGGGAGCGGCTGGTCACCCGGATCAAGGTGATCTCGCGGCTGGACATCTCCGAGAAGCGGGTCCCGCAGGACGGGCGCATGAAGCTTGCGCTCACCGGGCAGCGCGCGATCGATTTCCGGGTCAGCACGCTGCCGACCCTGTACGGCGAGAAGATCGTGATGCGGATCCTCGACCCGGCGCAGGCAAAGATGGGAATCGAGTCGCTCGGATACGAGCCCGATCAGCGCGAGGCGCTGGTGAACGCGATCCAGCGTCCGTACGGCATGGTGCTGGTCACCGGCCCGACCGGCAGCGGCAAGACGGTGTCGCTGTACACCTGCCTGAACATGCTGAACCAGCCGGGAGTGAACATCTCGACCGCGGAGGACCCGGCCGAAATCCAGCTGGCCGGAGTCAACCAGGTCAACGTCAACGATAAGGCCGGCCTGACGTTCGCCAACGCGATGCGCGCTTTCCTGCGACAGGACCCGGACATCATCATGGTGGGCGAGATCCGCGACCTGGAGACCGCCGACATCGCGATCAAGGCGGCCCAGACCGGCCACATGGTGATGTCGACGCTGCACACCAACGACGCGCCGTCGACGCTGACGCGGATGGCGAACATGGGCGTTCCGAGCTTCAACATCGCCTCCTCGGTGATCCTGATCACCGCGCAGCGACTGGCGCGCCGCCTGTGCACCTGCAAGCAGCCGGCGGAGCTGCCGCCCGAGGCGCTGCTCGCCGCCGGCTTCGCGGAGGCCGACCTGGACGGCAGCTGGCAGCCGTTCCGGCCAGTCGGGTGCGACCGCTGCAAGGGTTCGGGTTACAAAGGTCGGGTCGGCATCTACGAGGTGATGCCGATCTCGGAGGAGATCCAGCGGCTGATCCTGCGCAACGCCAGCTCGATGGATATCGCAGCCCAGGGCAAACGCGAGGGCGTGCGCTTTCTGCGCATGTCGGGATTGTGGAAGGTCAGACAGGGAGTCACTTCGGTCGACGAGGTGCTCGGATGCACTAACGACTGAAGGCAGCGGAGACAAACATGGCAACCGGCGCAATGGCGCGTCAGCGTGAACTGGTACGCGAGTTCCTGTACCTGTGGGAAGGGCGCGACAAGGCGGGCCGCGTCGTGCGCGGCGAGATGCGCGCCGGCGGCGAGTCGGTGGTGGCCGCCTCGCTGCGGCGGCGCGGCATCGTGGCGACCCGGATCAAGAAGCAGACGCTGCCGCGCGGGCGCAGGATCTCGGCCAAGGACCTGGCCCTGTTCACGCGCCAGTTGTCGACGATGCTGAAGGCGGGCGTTCCGCTGATGCAATGCTTCGACATTGTCGGACGCGGACACTCCAATCCGTCGATGTCGCGCCTGCTCAGCGACATCCGCAGCGACGTCGAAACCGGCACCAACCTGAACCAGGCCTTCCGCAGGTACCCGCTGTATTTCGATCCGCTGTTCTGCAACCTGGTCGCGGCCGGCGAGCAGGCCGGTATCCTGGAAACGCTGCTCGACCGCCTGGCGACCTACCAGGAAAAATCGCTCGCGCTGAAAGGCAAGATCAAGAAGGCGCTGTTCTACCCGACGACGATCATCGGCGTCGCAATCCTGGTGACGACCGTGATCATGATCTTCGTGATTCCGGCCTTCAAGCAGGTGTTCACCAGCTTCGGCGCCGACCTGCCGGCGCCGACGCGGATGGTGATCGATATGTCGGACTTCTTCCGGGCCTACTGGCTTCCGCTGTTGATCGGCATCGTGGGCACCGGCTATTTCCTGTACCAGTCGTGGCGCCGCTCGCCCACGGTCCAGATGGCGGTCGACCGGTTCATGCTGCGCCCGCCGGTGATCGGCGAGCTGATTCGCAAGGCGACGGTCGCGCGCTGGACGCGCACGCTCGCCACCACATTCGCGGCCGGCGTGCCGCTGGTGGAGGCGCTGGACTCGGTCGGACCGGCCTCGGGCAACGCGGTCTACCGCGAGGCGACCAAACAGATCCAGGCCGAGGTCAACATCGGCACCAGCCTGGCGCAGTCGATGCAGAACTCCGGAGTCTTCCCTCCCATGGCGGTCCAGATGACCGCCATCGGCGAGGAATCAGGGTCGCTGGACAGCATGCTGTCGAAGGTCGCCGATTACTTCGAACGCGAGGTCGACGAGACCGTCGATGCACTCGCCAGCCTGATCGAGCCGATGATCATGGTCGTGCTCGGAGTGATCATCGGCGGCATCGTGATCGCGATTTATCTGCCGATCTTCAAGCTCGGCCAGGTCGTTTGAAGCCGGCGCGGCCGTCTTCCTGATCCGGCCATCCGGTGGTCACGGAGATCCAGACGCTGTTTCCGTGGATCGCTGCCGTGCTGGGACTGGCGGTGGGCTCGTTCCTGAACGTCGTGATCCACCGGCTGCCGCGGATGCTGCAGGCCGATTGGAAGGCGCACAGCGCCGAGATCGAGGGCCGGACCGTCCTGCCGGGGCCGCGCTACAACCTGTGGGTGCCGCGATCGCAGTGTCCGTCCTGCGGCCACGCGCTGCGCGCCGTACACAACATCCCGGTCGTTTCGTACCTCGCGCTGCGCGGGCGCTGCGCCTTTTGCACCAGCCCGATCTCGGTGCGCTACCCGGTGGTCGAGGCGCTGACCGCGCTGCTGTTTGCCTGGGTCGCCGCGCACTTCGGCTGGTCGGCCGCAGGGATCGGCGCGCTGGTCCTGACCGCGTTCCTTGTGGCGCTGGCGATGATCGACGCCGATACCACGTTGCTGCCGGACGGCCTGACGCATCCTCTGCTGTGGATCGGCCTGCTGATGAACCTGCGTGAGACCTACGCTCCGCTGCCGCAGGCCGTGATCGGCGCGGTGGCCGGTTACCTGTGCCTTTGGTCGGTGTACTGGGCTTTCAAGCTCGCAACCGGCAAGGAAGGAATGGGCTACGGCGATTTCAAGCTGCTGGCGGCGCTGGGCGCCTGGCTGGGCTGGAAGATGCTGCTTCCGATCATCCTGATGTCCTCGCTGGTCGGCGCGCTGGTCGGCATCGTGCTGATCGTGCTGGCGCGCCGAGGGCGCGAGATCCCGATCCCGTTCGGACCCTACCTGGCGGCCGCCGGCTTCCTGGTCCTGTTGTACGGGGACCGCTTCGCCCCGTTGCTCGGCTTGAAATGAGTTTCCGATGCACAACGCGCTGACCATCGCGCTGACCGGAGGTATCGGCTCCGGCAAATCGACTCTGGGGCGGATGCTGATCGAGCAGGGTGCGGCCTTGATCGATACGGATGCGATTGCGCACGAACTGACCGCCGCCGGCGGGGCCGCGATCGGGGCGCTGCGCGCCGAGTTCGGCGACGAGGCGATCGGCCCTGACGGCGCGCTGGACCGCTGCGCGGTCCGGGCCAGGGTATTTGCCGATCCGCGATCGCGGCAGCGCCTGGAGGCGCTGCTTCATCCGATGATCTGGCAGCGCGCCGGCCAGCTGGCCGGGGCGCTGGCCGCGACCGCCGCGTACCTCGTGTTCGATGTCCCGCTGCTGGCCGAAAGCGCAACGCGCACACAAGATTTCGACCGCGTGCTGGTGGTCGACTGCCCGGTTGCACTGCAGGTCGCCCGTGTCGTGCAACGGGGAAGCCTGGATCGGGCCGAGGTCGAGGCGATCGTGGCCGCGCAGGCGAGCCGCGAGCAGCGGCTGGCGCTGGCCGATGACGTTGTCTTCAACGGGGAGAGCCTGGAAGCGCTCGCGCAGCGCGCCCTTCGCTTGCATTCGCTGTACGCCAGGCTGGCCAGCGGGCGGAGAGCCGTGTGATATCTTCGAATTCCGATCTTGCCTCTTCTCCGATGCCGCAGTCCCAGGACGTCCTGTACGAATACCCGTTCAACGAGCGGGTGCGGACGCTGCTGCGCCTGGAGGACCTGTTCGAAAAGCTCAATTACTTCTGCGCGCAGGAGCACAGCTTCTGTCATCACACCGCGCTGCTGACGCTGTTCGAGGTGCTCGAGGTGACTTCGCGCTCCGACCTGAGGGGCGAGCTGCTGCAGGAACTGGAGCGGCACAAGCAATCGCTGCTGGCGCTGCGCAACAATCCGCAGGTCGCCGAGAATGTCCTGGCCTCGGTGCTGGCGCAGATCGATGCCGCGCAGTCCGGCCTGAACGCCAACCCGGGGCGGGCCGGGCAGTACCTGCGTGACAACGAGTGGCTGATGAGCATTCGCTCGCGCGCGATCATTCCCGGCGGCACCTGCGAATTCGACCTGCCGTCCTACCATGCGTGGCTGATGCGGCCGGCGTCGGAGCGAATCGCCGAACTGCAGGCCTGGGTCGGTCCGCTGGCGCAGTTCGGCGAAGCGCTGGGTATCGTGCTGAACCTGCTCAGGGAAAGCGCCCAGCACAGCGCGCGGATCGCGCAGGCGGGCTCCTTTCAGCAGATGCTGCAGGGGCGGACCTATTCGCTGCTGCAGGTGCGCCTGGACAAGTCGCTCGGCGCGATACCCGAGATCAGCGCCAACAAGTACATGCTCTGGATCCGATTCACGACCGCCGATCGCGAACCGAAACCGCGTCCGATCGAACGCGACATCGAGTTCGACCTGGCGCTGTGCTCGTTCTAATCGGATCGATCGGCGGCGGCAGACTTGCGATGACGTCGTCGGTCCGACAAGTCAAGTGTCCGGCCTGCGGCAAAGCGGTCGTATGGCAGGAATCGAGCCGGTTCCGCCCCTTCTGCTCCGAACGCTGCCGCACGATGGACCTGGGCGCATGGGCGGCCGAGCGGCACCGGATTGCCGGCGAGGCGGTCGATGCCGCGCCGGATGCGGCGGGCGGTCCGGAGCCTGATCCGCCGTGACGCCATAGCACAACGACGGCCGGTCGCTCGGGGGAGGGGCCGCGATTGGAACGCAATTTACTGCCGGATTCGGGGCAACGCGCTCATTTGCGGCTGCACCAGATCTTTGCCGTCGGCATTGGCAATGCGCTCGAGTTCTACGATTTCCTGAGCTTCTCCTTCTTTTCCATCCAGATCGGGCACACCTTCTACCCCGAAGGGCAGACCTCGCATGGCCTTCTCTTCACGCTGGCGACGTTCGGCATCGGCTTCGTGACTCGGCCGCTGGGCGGAATCGTGATCGGCCGATACGGCGACCGGGCCGGCCGCAGGCCGGCGATGATCCTGTCCTTCATTCTGATGGGTGTCGCCATCCTGGGGCTCGCCTTGACGCCCTCGTTTGCCCGCATCGGCGCGGCGGCGCCGATCATGCTGTTGCTGTTTCGCCTGCTGCAGGGCTTCGCCCTGGGCGGCGAGGTCGGCCCGTCGACCGCGTTTCTCGTCGAGGCGGCTCCGCCCGAGCGACGCGGACTGTACGTTTCGATCCAGTCCGCCACACAGGACCTGGCCATCGTCGCCGCCGGCATCGTCGGGTTCGTCCTGTCCAGCGTGATGTCGCCGTCGGCCCTCGACGAGTGGGGCTGGCGTCTCGCCTTTCTTGTCGGCGTGATGATCGTGCCGGTGGGCCTGTGGTTGCGCCGCTCGCTGCCGGAGACCTTGCCAGGACCGGCTGACGCCGCGTCGCGTGCCGTCGGACCCCGGGTCCCGGTGCGGCTGCTCGCCCTGGGGCTGTTCATGCTGGGGGCGACGACCGTCTCTGGTTACGTGCTCAGCTACCTCACAACCTACGCTCAGGACAGCCTGGGGATGAGCCCCAATCTCGCCTTTGGCGCGACCATGGTGGTCGGATTGTCCGAAGCCTTGGCCGCCCTGTTCAGCGGGATCCTGTCCGACCGCTTCGGCCGCCGGCCCGTCACGCTCGCCGCGTTCGCTGCGCTGGTCGTGCTGGCCGTGCCCACTTTCATCGTCATGAATCGGGCGCCCGGCGTGGCGATCGTGTACGCCGCGATGGCGGTGCTGAGCCTGCTCGTGGACCTGGCGTCGGTTCCGATTCTGGTCGGCATCACGGAATCGCTGCCTGGCGCGATTCGCTCCGGAACGCTCGCCACGCTGTACGCCGTGGCGATCGCGTGCTTCGGCGGATCGACGCAGTTCATACTGCAATGGCTGATCGGTGCGAGCGGCAGTCCACTCGCGCCGGCGTGGTACATGACCGGTGCCATCCTGATCGGCAGCTGCGCCACCCTGATGTCGCGCGAATCGGCGCCTCGAAAGATCGCCGCCCTGGCCAACCGGCAACGCGGCGTCACGGATTGAGGTTTCACCCCCCAGATCCGCACTTCGTCGCACGCGGCTGGATTTTGGGCGCGGCCGCGGTACCCTTTGCGTACCGACCAACGAATACCTGGAGGGCGCGATGGCCGAGAGCGATGAGCTGGGAAAACTGGGCGACTTGCATAGCCGCGGCATCCTGTCGGACGACGAATTCTCCCGTGCCAAGGCGCGCGTGCTCAACGGATCGGCGGCACCGCAGGGCCGGGCGCCCATCGTGCGTGCCATCAATGGCCTGCGCCGCAGCCGGGACGACCGCTGGCTGGGGGGCGTCTGCGGCGGAATCGGCCAGTCCACGGGCATTGCCGCCTGGCTGTGGCGCTTGGTGTTCACGGCCCTGGCGCTGTGCGCCGGTACCGGGGTGCTGGTGTACCTGCTGATGTGGGTCTTCGTGCCCCTGGAGCCGGCCCGCGTTGGGGTCGGCCAGGCGGCCGGCTAAGGGGGGGTCTCGAGTCAATGATCCGATTCCTCAGCGCAGCGTTCGCTGCCGTACTGGCGCTTCCCGCCGTGTCCGCCGAGACGGTCCAGCTTGCTGCCGCCGATGGCGCCAAGGTGTTCGGCGAGGTCTGGCGCGCCGCCGGCGCGAAGCCCCCGATAATCGTCGCTTTCCATCAGGCCGAATCGAGCAGCGCCGAATATGCGCCAATCGCGCCGCGCCTTGCGCGAGCCGGCTTCACCGTACTCGCGATCGATCAGCGTTCGGGCGACGGCGCCCTCGGTGGAACGAACCGCACGGCGGCCGGGCTGGGACGGAAGGCGACCTACGAAGAAGCGCTGCCTGACCTCGAGGCGGCGCTTGCGTGGGCCAAAGCCAATGCCAGCGGCGCTCCCGTGGTGGTGTGGGGCTCCAGCTATTCAGCCGCGCTCGTCTTCCTGCTGGCCGCCAGGCACCCGGGTGACGTGAACGGGGTGGTCGCCTTTTCGCCGGGCGAGTACCTGGAGAATAAGACTGCGGTCCGTGATGCTGCGCGCAAAGTCGAGGTGCCCGTCTACATTGACCAGGCATCGGGTTCCGACGAGGTTGGCCAATCGGCGCAGATTCTGCAGGCGGTGAAGAGCGCCGACAAGCAGCAGTTGCTGTCGAAGTCGAATTCGACGCACGGCTCGTCCACGCTGCGCGTCGATGCCAACCCGGCCGGCGCTGAGACGCACTGGATGGGGGTGCTGACGTTTCTGAAGCGGTTCTTGCCGGCTTGAAACGCGGCCACGCATCGTTCTTCGCCGCCGCGTGACCATCAGCGCCGGGCCATTGTTGCGCCCTGATGCTGCAGCCGGGCGCTAGACTTCCCGCCCTTGCACAACGGAGATGGTCGGTGCGCCGACGGATTCTGTGGCAATGGGCGAGCGTGTTGTGCACGGGCTGGATGTTGGCCGGCTGTGCCCTGCTGGGCCAGCCTGAGCCAGTACGGGTCAACGTAGTTGGCATCGAAGCCCTGCCCGGCGAAAGCATGGAGCTGCGCATGGCCGTCAAGCTGCGCGTGCAGAACCCGAATGACGCGGCGCTGGATTTTGACGGCATTTCGATCGAACTCGAGGTTCGCGGGTCAACGTTTGCTACTGGTGTCAGCGACGAGCGCCGAAGTGTTCCGCGTTTTGGCGAAATCGTGATTTCCGTGCCGGTATCGGTGTCAGCGTTGGCCGTCGTGCGTCAGGCGATCGGGTTGGCTACCAGTGAGCGGCCAATTGTCGACTACACCTTGCACGGGCGTCTGGTCGGTACGCGCTTTGGCGGCCTTCGCTTCGAATCAAAGGGCGAAATCGATCTGCCGAAGGAGCTGGCTCCCAAGTAGCGAGTCCGGCGATTCACCAGTAATGGACTGCCATCCGGGTGGCGAGCGCGTACAACAGCACCGCAAAGATTCGTTTGAGCACGGCAACGGGCAAGCGATGGGCCAGGTGCGCGCCCACCGACGCCGTCAGGCTGCTGGCAAAGACGAGCGCGAGCAGCGCAGGCAGGTAGACGAAGCCGAGCGCGAGCGGCGGCAGACCCGGCGCATGCCACCCGGCTGCCACGTAGCCGATCGTGCCGACGAGCACGACGGGAACCGCGATCGCCGCGCCGGTGCCGATCGCGGTCAGCATCGGCACGCCGCAAAAGAGCATCCAGGGAACGGTCAGGAACGCGCCCCCGGCCGAGACCAGCCCGCAGACAACGCCGATCGCCAGGCCGATCAGCAGCGTTGCCGTGCGGCCGGGCATCGCGGCGGAGGCGGCAGGCCGGCCCAGCAGGATCTGCGTCGCGCCACCATAGACGATCAGCGCGAACGCCAGCGCCAGATCCCGTTGCGGGATCCAGCCGCTGGCCACCGACGACAACAGAGACCCCAGGATCAATCCGGGCGCGAGCTGCGCCGCGATCCGCCAGTCCACGGCACCACGCCTGTGATGCGCATGAACACTGGCACTCGCAGTCAGTACCGCCGACGCCATTGCCGTGCCCAGGGCCAGGTGCACGCTATGGCCGGGCGCCAGCGCCTGGGCGTCGAAGAGCGCCGCAAGGATCGGCACCAGCGTCATCCCCCCGCCAATGCCAAGGAGGCCGGCCAGCAAGCCGAC